>Ga0066682_10000786_pt1 | contig 11191 bp, 9 predicted proteins | sample GraSoiAngelo_131_FD_65628 | JGI IMG/M metagenome (GOLD analysis project Ga0066682, IMG submission 65628) | Grasslands soil microbial communities from the Angelo Coastal Reserve, California, USA - 14_0929_02_30cm | ecosystem: Environmental > Terrestrial > Soil > Grasslands | place: USA... | reverse complement strand
GGCGCCGCCGACCAGCGCGACGCCGTGGTGGTCGGCGTTGCAGCGCATGAAGACCATGCCGCCGGGCACCATGGTGTCCGGGTAGCGATCGCTGACCTCGAGACCGAGCACGCCCGTGTAGAAGCGCACGGAGGCCTCGAGATCGGTAACGTTGAGCACGACGTGACCGAGCTTGCGCAGCTGGAACGGGAGCATCGTGGCCCTCCTGGCGGTGCTAGCTTGTCGCCAGCGCTTGCCGCCGCTCGCGATGGTATTCGGCCAGCTTCAGGTTGGCCGACGCGATCGTCTGAGCCTCGGCGGCCACGCGCGCGACGTCTTTGCCGGGAATCATCACGTAGAGCTCGTCGTCGCCCAGGTCCGTGTAGACGCGGTTGCCGATGCAGGCCGTGCTCGCCATGACGCCCTGAGCGAGCGCGGCCGGCAGCGCCATGCACGTCGGCCGCCCGAGCAGCGGCGCCTGCGCCCCGATGCCGGCGCGCAGCGCGGCCTCCTGCAGGAGCATCACGCGACCGGGCCTCCCGGCGACGAGCACCACGTCGGGGTCTACCGGCGAATCGCCGAGCGGCGCGTAGATCACGACGCCGGGCGGCTCGGGCACGCGGGGAATTCCCGGGACCTCTTCCATCCGAACATAGCCGAGGCCGGACATGAGCGAGAGCGTCTGGCCGAGCTCGTGCGCGCGTTCGGGCGGCAGCGCGATGTTGTGCGTGTAGCTGCCGATGGGACAGTTGTGGTGATCGGCCGGAACGGTGTAGAAGGCGCGGCCGCCCATGGCCACGCGCCAGAAGCTGCACCCAGACGGCTCCGTGCCCGTGAACCTGGGCACGCCGGCAGGCGCCGTGGGTCGGAAGGCGACGGCGACGGGCCGCCGCTGAAGGCCGAGGGTCGTGGAGAGCTGCTGCTCGACGCTGCGATAGTCGGTCATCACTGGCCTCGGGTCTTAGAGTGGAGTTTTCACGATTCGGCCGTTCGCCTCCACGAACCACTTCTCGCTCGAGAACGACTTGCCCGCGAGCGTCGCCGCCATCCAGTCGGCGGCCAGGATCGGTGGGAAGGGGCCGAGGTTTGCGGCCGGCACGTTGCCGACCGAGTGTCGCGAATCCTGGTAGACCACCAGGCGCTTCGATCCGCCGAGCGCTTTCATGAGCCGCTCGGTGTGCTCGAGCGGCGAGAGCTCGTCGAACTCGCCGGCGAGGCAGAGGTACGGTGCAAGGATGCGCTCGGCGTGCCCCTCCCAGGTCATGCTCCGGCGGAGCTCGTCGAAGCAGGCCTCGTCCGAAATGCCGGACATATACATGAAGCGCATCTTGAACGTCGGTGACGCCTCCTCGAAGATCGTGTGAAAGCCCGGCTCGTGGCACACCGCCGACACCGCGACCGCGCGCACGCGCGGCTCGTGGGCGGCCGCGATGGTGCCGAAGAACGAGCCGAAGCTGTTGCCGGCGAGGCCGATGCGATCCGGATCGATCTCGACGCGCGCCGCGAGCCAGTCGACTGCCGCGGTGCCGGTCGCGACCCACGCCGCCATGCTGAAGAAGATCTCGAGCACCGGACTCTCGTACTGCCCGGGGCCATCCAACGCCAGCACCGCCATGCCGCGCGACAGCCAGCGGTCGCCGTACAGCGCGACGCCCATCTCCTTGAAGCTGTCCATCCCGGGCAGCGAGATCACGACCGGCACGCGCCCGCCGCGATAGCCGGGCGGAAGGTGGAACCACGCGGGCAGCGACTGGCCGCCCGGCAGCGGGATCCAGGCCGCCTCGACGTGGTGGTCGGCGTGCGCCGCGTACTTCGTGTAACACTCGCGCTTGCGGCGGTTGTAGAAGCGGTTCTGCTCGTTGTTCTCGTCGATCGGCCACTGCGCCGCGCCCCAGTGAATGCTCGCCATGAAGTAGCTCTCGCGAGCCGTCACGAGGTCCTGGTTCTGCTCGGCCGCCTGGGCTTTCGCCTCGCGGCGGCGCGCCACGGCCTCGAAGGCGGGCGACGCGTCGGCGAGCTTCGTGATGCGCTGGCGAATCGCGACGAAGTCCGCGTTGGCCTCCGGTCCGCACGGCGCGGAGAGGTAGATCGATCGCGGCTGATCCCAGTCCATCCCGACCGAGCGGATCGTGTTGTCGATCAGCCAGCGCTGCTCGGTCCAGCGGCGAGTGAGGGGGATGGTGTGGCCTCCTTGATAGTGGGTGGACGGACAGGGGGAACTATACTGCGGCGGGCCAACTCCAGCCAGGAGCCCCCCTGCTTTCGTCCGCCGTTCCCGTCCACTTCGCGCTACCATCCGCGTGCCGACGAAAGGAGGACTCCAATGCTCGCGATCTGGGTGAAGGTGCGGGTGAAGCCGGACCAGAAGAAGCGGTTCCTGGAGGCGATCGAGGTCGACGCGCTCGGCTCCGAGAGAGACGAGGCGGGCTGTCTCAGGTTCAACGTGCTGCAAGACGCGCAGGACGAGAACACCTACTACTTCTACGAGGTCTACAAGGACCAGGCGGCGCTGGAGGCCCATCGCGCGGCGCCCCACTACGCGGTGTGGCGCGCCGCCGCCGACTCCCTTGACGGTCCGACGGCTCCCACGCGCTGCACGCCGGTCTTCCCGGCCGAGCGAAAGTACTGGGGCAAGATGTAGCGGTGGCCGCCGCCGCGACACACAATCGAATTCGCCCGACGCTGTCGGCCTGTCGTCGCTCGCTGTCATCGGTGGATCACCCTGGCGGTGCGATGGACAGGGCGTCGGTTCGCGGATCGTAAATTTTGCGCATAGTTCCACCGTGGCGCGGCTCTTGCTTGGAGGTGCGCGATGCTCGCTGACCGCATGTGGGGACTATTTTCCTCGGATCTCGCCATCGACCTGGGAACGGCGAACACCCTGGTCTTCGTGCGAGGGCGCGGAATCGTCCTCAACGAGCCTTCCATCATCGCGATCCGCAAGACCGACAACACCGTCATCGGAGTCGGCCACCAGGCCAAGGCCATGCTCGGGCGCACGCCCGAGAACATCAGCGCGATCCGTCCGCTGAAGGACGGGGTGATCGCCGACTTCGACGTCACCGAGCGGATGCTGCAGTACTTCATCGAGACCGCTCGGCGGATCTCGACCGGGCGTCGGCGCCCGTGGAGCCTCGATCGTCCACGGGTCGTCATCGGCGTGCCCTCGGGAATTACCCAGGTCGAGAAGCGGGCGGTCCGGGACGCGGCGCAGCAGGCCGGAGCACGCGAGGTCTATCTGATGGAGGAGCCGACGGCCGCGGCGATCGGCGCGGGTCTGCCGATCCACGAGCCCGGTGGCCATCTCGTCGTCGACATCGGCGGCGGGACGACCGAGGTCGCGGTCATCTCGATGTCCGGCACCGTCTACTGCAACTCGGTGCGGATCGCCGGCGACGAGATGGACGAGGCGATCATCCAGCACATCAGGAAGCACTACCGGCTGCTGGTGGGTGAGCGGCGCGCCGAGGAGATCAAGATCGCGCTGGGGTCGGCGCACCCGGCGGCGATGGACCGCTGCTCGATCGAGGTCAAGGGGCGCGATCTGGTCGACGGCGTGCCCAAGACGCTCGTGGTCACCGACGAGGAAATCCGGGAGGCGCTTCGCGAACCCGTGATGACGATCGTCGAGACGGTCCGTACGTGCCTCGAGCGAACACCGCCGGAGCTCGCGGCCGACATCATCGAGAAGGGCGTCGTGCTGACGGGCGGCGGCGCCCTCTTGCGAGGGCTTGCCGGCCTGCTTCAGAGCGTCACGCAGCTCCCGGTACACGTCGCCGAGGATCCGCTGAGCTGCGCGGTGCGCGGCGCCGGCATGGCGCTCGACGACATCAAGCTCCTCCGCAAAGTCGCGATCCCGGCCTAATCAACGCCGAAGTCGAAGACCTTGCCGCTGGCGCCGGCGGCGAAGCCCATCGTGACGATGAAGCCGTACTCGCCGCTCGACAGGGGTTGCTTCGGCGTCAGCTTGAAGAGCCCGCGCGCATCATTGGTGACCCTCCGATATACCGTTGGACGTCGCGCGGGTTTCGCCTGCGGCTGCTGTTATAGGCTCTTATAGAGTGACGTCTCGCTCGCTGTCAAGAGCGCCGCCGCGGGCAGGCCTTCTCTCTCAGAGCGTCAGCTCCCACGTCTAACCTCGGGCGCTTGACCTCCCGACCTATCGCGTGGTACCCGTCCAGCACGCGCGGGGGTTGCGGAGCGCGGGAGGGTCCGATCATGCTGGATCTGCTGATTCGGGGCGGGGACGTGGTGACGGCGCAGGGCGTCGGCCGATGGGACGTGGCCGTCGAGGGCGAGCGCATCGTCGCGCTCGGGCTGCCCGACGGTGGCCTGCAGGCGGGACGGGTCATCGACGCCAGCGGGAAGATCGTGGTCCCGGGCGGCGTCGAGCCGCACACGCACCTGGCGCACTTCATCTCGATGCAGCCGGAAGAGAACCTTCACACGCTCGGTCCCGAGGACGACACCCGGGGGATGGTCTTCGGCGGTACGACCACCCACGTGGACTTCTGCTTCGTGCGCCCCGGCATCGACGTGCAGCAGGTGATCGAGACGCGGGCCGCGCGCTGGAAGGGCAACTCCTACACCGACTACTCCTTCCACGTCACGCTCCAGGGCCAGCTCGGGCTCAAGGTGTTCGACCAGCTGCCCGAGGCGGTCCAGGCGGGCTTCCCGTCCTTCAAGGTGTTCACCGTCGACGTGCTGCCGCCGCATCCCAAGCGCCATCCGTACCGGCTCGACTACGGGCGGATCCAGCTCGCGATGGAGAAGGTGGCGCCCCACGGCGGGATCATGGTCGTCCACGCCGAGGACCAGGACATCGTGCAGTTCATGTACGAGAAGTTTCGCGAGGAGAAGCAGACGGACGGCTGGCTGCTGCCGCTCGTGCACAACAAGCTCTCCGAGAAGCTCGCGTTCCGCCGGACGATCCAGCTGGCCGCCCACACCGGCGCTGGCGTCTACTTCGTCCACACCTCGGCGCGGGAGGGTGTGGAGGCGGTGGCCGAGGCGCGCGCCGGCGGCTATCCGATCTACGCCGAGACGCTCCACCACTACGCGTGCTTCAACGCCGAGGACTACAAGTCGCCCCGCGGCTTCTGCTACCACACCTATCCGTCGCTGAAGTACCCGGAGGACCAGGCGGCGCTCTGGAACGGGCTCGTGACCGACGGCATCTCCACGACGGCGACCGACGAGTTCCCCACGTCGCTCGAGCTGAAGCTCCGCGGCCAGGACCTCGAGAACGTGACGGGCGGCAATCTCGGGGCGGAGGCGCGGATGGGGATCGTCTACTCCGAGGGCGTCGTGAAGCGAAAGATGTCGCTGGAGCGGTTCGCCGACGTCACCGCGACGAACGCCGCCAGGATCCTCGGACTCTACCCGCGTAAGGGCGTCATCGCGCCGGGCAGCGACGCGGACATCGCGATCATCGATCCGGCGATCAAGAAGACCTTGACGCGCGACGACTTCCACGTCAGCGACTACAGCCCCTGGGAGGGCTGGGCGATCCAGGGCTGGCCGGTGACGACGATCCTGCGCGGCCGGGTCGTGGTGGAGAACCGCCGGCTGGTCGGCGACGATCGCGCCGGCAAGCTGGTCGCACGCAAGATCGCGCCCGACGTGCTGCGGCGCCCGCGCTGCTAGCCGGCGCCCGGCGCCCACGCGATGGCGGATCTGACGCGTGACGAGGTCGCCGCGCTCGCCGGCGCGCTCGGCTTGCCGGCCGGTCCCGACGACATCGCCGAGGTCACCCACCGGCTCAACGCGCTCCCCGAGGCGCTGGCGCCGCTGGCCGACCTCCCGCTGGAGACGGTGGAGCCCGTGCCCGGTCTCCCCGACGAGCCTGCTGCGTCGTGACTGGCGATGACGACCTCGCGTTTCTGAGCGCGACGCGGCTCGCGGCCATGGTGCGTGAGCGAAAAGCGTCGCCTGACCTGGGGGACTACGAGCGGGCGGTGCCCGGCGCGTCCGGGGCGTCTTCGCCGATCGACGCGGGGTGCGCGTGGACGAGGCGGCGGATCTCGTCGATGCCGAACGGCTTGCCCAGGCTCGCGGCGCCGGTCTCCTCGAGGAACCGACGGGTCGTCACGTTCATAGAGTCGCCGGTGACGAAGATCATCCGGCGCTCGACGCCGGGCAGGTTCTGCGCCACCGTCCGATAGAACTCCGCGCCGCTCATCCCCGGCATCTTCATGTCGCTGAAGATCAGATGGTACCCGCGCCCCCGGAGTCGCTCGAGAGCGTCGCTCCCGTTGTGCACCGTGTCGACCTGATGGCCGTCGAGCGCGAGCGCTTCGGCGAGCAGCGTCGCCACGTCGGGCTCGTCGTCCACGACGAGGATCGTCTTGCGCACGGTCGACCGCATCGGCTCGACCACCGGCGCCTCCTCGAGCGCCGTGGGCGCCACGCCGATCGGCAGCTCGGCGACGAACGTGGCCCCTCCGCCCGGCGTCGTTTCGAGCCGCAGCGCGCCACCGTGTCCCTCGACGATGCCCCGACAGAGGGAGAGCCCGAGGCCCGTGCCCGGTCCCGGCGACTTCGTCGCGAAGAACGGCTCGAAGATCCGCGCCTGGAGATCGGTCGGCACGCCGGGGCCGCTGTCCGCGACCGTCAGCACGACCCGGTCCGTGGCCGTCTCGTATCGCGTGGTCAGCACGATCCGCCGAGGCTGCGCGGCGGCGCGCATCGCGTGATGCGCGTTCGTCAAGAGGTTCACCAGGACTTGCTGGAGCTGATGCGGCTCGGCCCACATCTGCGGCAGGTCCTTGCCGAGCCGACACGTGACCTCGACGTTGTCGATCCGGAACGGATAGGCCAGGAGCTCGACCGCCTCCTCGACGAGCGCGTTCAGGCGCACGCGCTGGCGCTGGGGCAGATGCCGGCGCGCGAGCGACAGGAAGTTCTTCATGATCCGAGTGCAGCGCTGGGCCGATTGCGCGACGCGGTCGAGCTGCTCGGCCATCGGCCCCGAGTCGGTCCGCATGAGCATCAGCTGGGTGTACCCCACGATCGCCGACAGCGGGTTGTTCAGCTCGTGGGCCACGCCGGCGAGGAGCTGGCCCATCGCCGCGACCTTCTCCGCCTGGAACAGCGCCGCGCGCTGCGCCTCGAGCCTGGCGGTGTGGGCGCGGAGCGCCTCTTCGCGGACGTGCCGGCCGTAGACCTGCCGGACCAGCGGGAAGAGCACCAGGTAGAGCACGAGCGCGCCGGCGAGCGAGATCGACCAGGCGACGAGCCGGCCCCGCTGGATCGTGGCCAGGAGGCGGAGGGGGCTCTTGTACACCTCGATGACGCCGATCACCTGGCCGGTCGTCTTCGAGAAGATCGGGACGTACACCTCGGCCAGCACCGAGAAGCTCCCGCGCTCGTAGGCGTTCTCCCGGGCGGCCAGCGCCGCGTTGAGCTCGTCGTTGTCGGGGAACCGCTGGCCGATCAGGCGCGGCTCGTTCGACCAGAGGACGGTCGCGTGGCGGTCCCACACCTTGACCCGCACCACTTCGGGCAGCCCCTGGAGCAGGCGCGCGAATTCCCGCTGGCTCGCCTCGCGGGCGACGACACCGCGCGGCGCGGTCAGCAGCGCGTCCACGCCGGTCCGCTCCACCTCGCGGCGCGCGAGCGCGGCGGTGTTCTCCCACTCCCAGTCCTCGACTGAGCGCGTGAGCAGGGAGGAGATCGCGAAGCCCATGGAGGCGGCGAGGGCCATCACGCAGAGAAAGCTCAGGATCGCGAACTTCGCGCCCGACGCGAACCTCATGCCGAGCCTCAGGTCGCCGGCAGGTCGATCACGAACGCCGCGCCGCCCTCGGGACAGTTGTGAGCGCGGAGCGAGCCTTGATGCTGCTCGACGATGGAATAGGAGACCCAGAGGCCGAGCCCGTTACCCTCACCGGGCCCCTTGGTGGTCGTGAACGCCTCGAAGATTCGCGGCAGCACGTTCGGATGGATGCCGGGCCCGGAGTCGAACACCTCCAGGCGGATGTGCTTGTCGTCGAGGTCCGACAGACGCATCGTGAGCACGCGCGGCCCGGCGTGACCGACCAGCGCCTGGTGCGCGTTCTGGACGAGGTTGAGCAGCACCTGCTGGATCTGCACCTCGTCGGCCAGGACCGGGCGAGTCGTTTCGATCTGGGTGACGATCTCGATGTTGTCCCGCCGGAGCTGATGGCCCTTGAGCTCGAGCATCCAGCGGATCATGTCCGCCAGGAGGCACGGCTTGCGCTCCGTCGAGTGCCCGCCGGAGAACCTCAAGAGGTTTTGCAGCATCTGCGCCGCGCGCGACGTTTCCTGCACGATGATGTGGAGACGCTCGCGGGCCTTGGCCGCGTCGTCCGAGCCGATGAGCAGGAGCTCGGCCTGGCCCAGGATCGCCGTCAGTCGATTCCGCGTCTCGTGGGCGAGGCCGGCGGCCAGCTTGCCCACCGTCGACAGCTTCTCGCCCTCGATCAGCTGGGCCTCGGCCGACTTGAGGTCGTCGAGCTGGCGCCGGGTGGCGGACGAGAGCTGCGCGTTCTGGAGGGCGAGGCCGATCTGGTTCGCGGTCGCCTCGACCAGCGCGATCTCCGACTCGGTGAAGGCGTCGCGCGACCGGCGCCCGAGCGACAGGGCCCCGAGCGTCCGTCCACCACTCTGGATCGGCACGCACACGAACGCGTGGATCCCTTCTTCGGTGACGGCGGCGCGGGCCGCCGGCAGCAGGTCGGCGGACTCGCTCGCGTCGGCCCAGTGCACGGTCTTGCCGCTGGCCGCCACGCTCCCGATCAGCCCTTGCCCCGTCGGCAGCACGCGGTTGATCTCGCGCAGCCGCGGCCGCAGCCCGCGGTCGCCCCGGAGCTCCAGCGTCGCACCGTCCGGAGAGAGCAGGTGCAGGCTGGAGATCTCGTGGCCGGTGACTTCGGTGAGCGCGTCGAGGGCGATGCGCAGGACTTCGTCGACGTCGAGGGTCGCGCTGATCGCGGCGCCGATGCGGTGCAGAATGCGGAGGTGCGGCTCCACGTGCACGGTCTGCGATCCCGCCGAGCGCTGGATCAGCTCGCTGAGCTGACGGCTCCGCCCATCGGCCGTGTCCTCGAAGGCGAACGCGTAGCCGTCGTTGTCGGTGCGGACGAAGATCGACGGCACCTCGAGCTGCGTCACGCCGTCCGGTAGCGTGATCGAGAGCGTCGTGGCGCGGCTCGGGTGGTGGCGCGAGCCGTTCGCGCGGATCTTGATGCCCGACGTGCTGACGTTGACCGACGTCGATTCCCACTCGGCGCCGCTCTGCTCGCGGACGCGAACTGGCAGCGCCAGCGTCGCCCGCGGCGCCCGCCGCCGCTCCGCGCCGGACGGGTCGGGCGCGCGCAGGCTCCCCGGGCGGGTCTCGAAGCACGCGAGCGCCTCTTCCAGACGCTCGAGCGCGACCGGCTTGCCGATGAAGTCGAACGCGCCCGCCCGCAGGCACTCCTGGGCCTGCGTCTCGGTCGCCCGGCCGGAGATCACCACGATCGGCACGCCCATGTCGCGAACGGCGTCGAGCTTCAGGAAATCGAGCCCGCTCATGCCCGGCAGGCAGACGTCCAGGAGGACGGCGTCGGGACGCGTGGATTTGATCGTGTCGAGCGCTGTTTCAGCCGAGTACGCGATGACAGGCTGATGGCCGATCTCGTGAAGGAATTCTCCGAAGACCTCGCACAGCGCTGGATCGTCGTCGACGACTAGTACGCGCATAGTTTTCGCCTGTTTCCCCGACGCTATTTCCAGCAATCGCCGTACCATCACGAGCTGCGCCGTAACTATCAGTAAACAGCGGCATTTCCGCAAATATCGGCACGGCTGGGCTGGGTGATTCCCGTCATCCGCTGGAAAATTCCTGGTCAAGCGTTGCAGCGGAATAGTCCCCGAATGACCCGCACGGCGAGCACGACGGCGAGGCACGACGGAGAGTGGCTACGGAAGCGTCACGCTCGCATAGGACGCGAGCTTTCGCTCGACGTCGACCTGAGGCCGCGCTCGGCGATCCGTCCGCCGGCGATCGGACATCACGCCGGCATGGCTCCGCCGACGCTCGGCGAGGCGCCGGTCTTGGACCAGCAACCTCCTCAAGCGCTTTTGCAATGGGATCTCGTACTCATAACAGATAAGCAACGCTGCGGTCTGGACGACCATGAACATCCCGATCACGACTGCCCAAAAGGCGAGCCACGAGTGTACTTCCCATCCCAAGTGTAGGCAGATGCCTTTCACAGCCCGGAGAAGTGGGAGATGGATCAAGTAGAGGGAAAAGCTGGCGATCCCCAGCCGGTTGAGCCCGGGCCGGCTCAGGTGAGCCACGAAAAAACCACGCCCAAAGGCCAGACCGAGGATGAGAAGAGCTGAGCCAGGTTCGTAAAGCAGTCCGCCCCAGAATGGCCAAGGCGAGTCTTGCCTGTACATGGCGCCAGCGATGATCAGCAGAATACCCGTCGCCTGCGCCAGCCCGGAAACTTCGCCAAGGTTTGACCGCGGGGGTGTCAGAAAAATGCGGGCCACGAAGACACCCACCAAAAACTCCACGAATCTCGAGGGAGCGAAGCGGGAAACGAAATAGAGGCGGGCACTATCGGATTGGCCATGCCAGAGGAACAACCCAAGGCCGCACGCATAACCCAAGGCCACGACCATCGGCACCCAGCGGCGGCGGTTCCCCACCGCGAAGAACATGGCCAAGGGGGCGAGAGGATAGAAGAACCACTCGCAGCTGATGCTCCACGACGGGACGTTCAAGTAGTCGGAAAACGCTGGTGTCGCGGACGGCCAGAAGCATTGCAGCAGAAATAGATGGAAGGGCACAGCGCGCCAGTCAAGGAGCAGCTGCGGGCTGAAGATCGCGATGGGCAGCACCAACACGAACGTTAGGAAATGGACGGGATAGATCTTCGTGAGTCGGTCCCAGACAAACCGCTTGTAGTTGGCACCGGAGACGCCATCCCGAAATACGTCGGCGTAGTTGTAGGTCAGGATGAATCCGCTCAGTACGAAAAAGAACGACACGCCGACGTCGCCCGCATTGAACAACAGACTGCTGCCGCTCAATGCCGTCATCCCCGGGATCAGCACGATGTGATGCAAATAGACGAAGAATGCCGCGTAAAAGCGGATCCCGGTCAGGCCTGATAGTTCTCCCTTCCGCATGGCCTCGCGATATACCTCCGAGACGAATGGTCCGCGGCCCGCGTGCGTGCGCGGATATCACGGC
>Ga0066682_10000783_pt1 | contig 11211 bp, 4 predicted proteins | sample GraSoiAngelo_131_FD_65628 | JGI IMG/M metagenome (GOLD analysis project Ga0066682, IMG submission 65628) | Grasslands soil microbial communities from the Angelo Coastal Reserve, California, USA - 14_0929_02_30cm | ecosystem: Environmental > Terrestrial > Soil > Grasslands | place: USA... | reverse complement strand
CCTACGCCTTCGGGGTAAATGAACGTGGCGAGCTACAGACACTCTACTGGGGCGCGTCCCTTGGTCCCCGGGACAAGATTCCCCCAGCTCACTCGCTTCCGGAGTGGGCTTCGTTCGATTCCTCCTACACCAATACACCGCAGGAGTACAGCGGATGGGGCGGGGGACTGTTTACCGAACCCGCGTTGAAAGTCGCCTTTGCTGATGGCAATCGCGATTTGGTGCTTCATTTTGTTGATGCCAACCCGAACGGACCGCAATCGCTAGAGATCCTGCTCAAGGATATTTCCCGCGAAGTTTACGTGCGGTTGCGCTACTCGATGGATTCCGAAACCGGAATTCTCGCCCGCTCCGCCAGCATCGAAAACCGCGAGAAGCAGCCCATTCTTCTTGAACAGGTCGCTGCCGCGCAATGGACTCTTCCTCCCGCCCGTTATTTGCTGAGCTATTTAACCGGCCGTTGGGCCGGCGAGTGGACACTCGATCAGGAGCCGATTCACGCGGGCGCGCGGGTCATCGAGAGCCGTCGGGGCAGCACAGGTCATCAAGCCAATCCTTGGTTTGCCATTTCGCGAGACAGCAGCCAGGAAGTTGTGGGCCCCATCACCGCGGATGAGGAGTACGGCGAAGTGTGGTTTGGCGCCCTGGCATGGTCAGGTTCCTGGCGGATTACCGTGGAACAGACGCAGCTCGATTCGGTGCGTCTCACCGGCGGCTTCAATCCCTTTGATTTTGGCTACAAGTTAAATCCCGGCGAGCGTCTGGAGACGCCGCTTTTTTATGGCGGGTATTCCGACCATGGTCTGGGAGGCGCTTCTCGATTGCTGCATCACTTTGAGCTTGCACAGGTTCTGCCACACGCGCCGGCCCCCAGACCCCGTCCCGTCATCTACAACTCCTGGGAGGCCACGGAATTCAAAGTCGACGAAGCCGGTCAGATGGCGCTCGCTGAGAAGGCCGCCTCCATCGGTGTGGATCGATTCGTGATGGACGACGGCTGGTTTGGACAGCGCAAAGACGACCATGCCGGGCTGGGCGACTGGTACGTCAATCCCGCGAAGTTTCCTCATGGCCTGAAACCACTGATCGACAAGGTTCACGCGCTCGGAATGGATTTTGGTTTGTGGGTCGAGCCGGAAATGGTCAATCCGGACTCGGATCTTTACCGCAAGCATCCCGATTGGGTGCTGCATTTCCCCGGACGCCCTCGTTCGGAACAGCGCAACCAAATCGTACTCAATCTGGCTCGCAACGATGTGCGCGATTACGTGGAAGCGTTTCTTGACAAGCTGCTTACCGAAAACGATATTGCCTTTCTCAAATGGGATTACAACCGGAATTGGTCCGAGCCGGGGTGGGACCAGGTTCCTGCGGATGAGCAGCGTCGCGTGTACGTCGAATTCGTTCGCCATCTCTACGCGATCCTCGCCGATCTGCGCCGGAAGCATCCCACGATCGAGATTGAATCGTGTTCGGGAGGCGGCGGACGCGTCGATCTGGGCATTCTGCGGTTTACCGATGAGGTCTGGCCTTCGGACAACACCGATCCGTTCGACCGTCTAACCATTCAGGATGGTTTTACATACGCCTACACGCCGCAAATTATGATGGCCTGGGTCACTGACTCGCCGCACTGGCTCGACGGCCGAACCACTTCTCTTACCTATCGTATGCTCAGTTCCATGCAAGGCTCGCTCGGCATTGGCGCCAACTTGAATCGTTGGACGGCAGCGGACTTTGCCGCCGCCAAACGCCTGGTGGCCGTCTATCACGCCGTGCAAGCCACCATTGTTCATGGCAACCTCTATCGGTTGATCAGCCCCCGCAACAACAGTCCCTTTTCTTCCACCGAAACGGTGTCGCCTGAGGAAAACCAAGCGGTGGTCTTCGCCTTCACCCATTCCACCCAGGAAGGCCGCCGGTTTCCCTTGCTTCAATTGCAAGGCCTCAATCCCGATGCCCAATACAAACTTGGCTGGATCGAAGGGAAGGCGGAGGCCGGAACCCCGGAAGTCGCTTCCGGTCGGTGGTGGATGAATCATGGCTTGCGGTTGGACCTGCGAGGAGATTTCCAAGCTGCTGCCTTCTGGCTGGACCGCCAACCCTGATGGACAAACCTGCTACCATTCCGCCGAGCTTTTTTTCATTCTTTCGCCGCCGAGCTCCCGTCGAGCTGGAAAAGGATGAGTTCGGCGCGATTCGGCCGTTTTCGAACGACGCCATCCAGCTGGACCTGGAGGGCCCGGCCGCATTGATTGGCGACAATCCGTTCGCGGTGGTTGGCGGCACCGGCGCCGTCTGGATTCGCGCCAAGGAGCAACCCGGCAGCGTGCGTCTCACGGCAACCCATCCTGTTTTTGGCAAAAAAAAAAACAAGTGCAAATTGCGGTGGTTGCGGCTGCTCCCGAAGCGGCTTAAAACCTCACGCGTCTGTCGGCCGAGGTCCGGTTCGGAAACCGCATTACTTCCCTTTTGGTGTATGGGCACTGACAATTCCGCTGCCTTCGCGGATCGTCAGGATCTGATTAGCCTTCACCTGGGTGAAACGCTCGATTTTTTGCGTCGTGGGCCATTTCACTTCAATGACGTCTGCCTTCAGAGCCTTTCCTAAGCCAAAGTGCAGCCGCAGGTCGGACTGCGACATTACGCTGCCGCCGCTGTGCACTTCGTCGATCTGCGCATGAGGACCGGTGACCACGCGCACACGCGCGCCGATCGCGGTGCGGTTCGACTTCGTTCCGATGAGCTTGATCTTGATCCAGTTCTGAGCGTTGCCCCCGTCGTTGCGCAAGAGCGAAGGCAGATCATTCATATTCAAAATCAGGGCATCCATGTCGCCATCGTTGTCGTAGTCGCCGAAAGCGGCGCCACGGCTTGAGAAGCGCTCGCTGATTCCAGGCCCCAATTCGCGTGATACATCTCTAAACCTGCCGCCGAGGTTCTTGTAGACCAAGCGCGGATTTTTGAAGGTCTGGCCGATCGAGTGCGTGTCGAGTTCCGGATAGACATGTCCGTTCGCCTGCAAGAGGTCTGGCCAACCATCGTTGTCGTAATCGATAAAACCGCAGCCCCAGGCGACGTATTGATTGTTGATGCCCACGCCCGAGGCAAAGGCCTCATCGGTGAACGTTCCGTCGCCGTTGTTGTGATAGAGGTTCGAGGTATCGTCGGCAAAGTTAGTCTTGAAGATGTCGAGCCAGCCGTCGCAATCGTAGTCGCCCACCGCGACGCCCATTCCCGCCTGTTCGTGCCCATTCTCGTTGTAGGCGCAGCCGGACATCTCGGCAACATCGGTGAACGTGCCATCGTGGTTGTTGTGGAACAGTATGCTCGGTTCGGAATCCACGGCCACAAAAATATCCGGCCAGCCGTCGTTATCAAAATCGTAGGAGACAGCGGTGATCGAATATCGAGGGCCGGGTTTCAGAATGCCTGCCTTTTCGGAAACGTCCGTGAACGTGCCGTCGCCATTGTTGTGGAAGAGGACGTTTGTGTCCCCGGGAAGACCCCGGGGGCCGCACATGACCGGGATACCTTTCCATTGGCAGGACAGCCCCTCGCCGGGTGTCTTGGCCGGGTCGAGCTTGATGTAGTTGCAGACAAAAAGATCCAGATGCCCGTCGCGGTCATAATCGAGCCAGGTACAGCCTGCGCCCCAGCGAACCCGTTCGTCGTAAACGCCGGCCTTGCGGGTCACATCGGTGAATGTGCCGTCGCCGTTGTTGTGGAACAGGATGTTGTGTCCCCAGAAGCAACAGAACAGATCATCCCAGCCGTCGTTGTCAAAGTCGCCTACCGAGACGCCGGTCTGCCATCCCGTGCGTCCGATACCGGACTGCTCGGTTACGTTCGAAAACGTTCCGTCGCGGTTGTTCTTGTAAAGCTGCGTGGTTGGAGCACCGCCGCGAGGCCAGTGGGCGTCGAGGCGAGTGCCGTTGCTCAAATAAATGTCCAGCCAGCCGTCATTGTCGTAGTCGAAGAAAGCAAGGCCGCTACCTTTGGCTTCGACGATGAGCGTCTTATGTTCGACGCCACCCCACACATTCGGAGTAGTCAGGCCCGCTTCCCGGGCCACGTCCACGAAGGTGACCGGCGGCGACGACGCGGAACCCGCGACGCTCTTGGACTCGAGGGTCAACGAGCCAGCCCATTTCCAGAGGGGCACCGTGAGCGCATCGAACAGGTTTGCTCCCAGACTGATCAGGGAAGAGCCAAGGAAACGCCGCCGCGGGAATCTCATGGTGTTTGGTTGTGCAGCTTGGGGAAGGCACGAGCCACGATTCCGGTGCCCTCCTTAACAGCGATGACTTGATCGACCGGCACGTTCGTTAAGCGATCCAGGTGCCCGCTCGGCCAGCTAACTTCCAGGGAGTCGATGCGGTTGCGCTTACCAAGGCCAAAGTGAATCCGCGGGTCGCTCGCGGACATATAGCTCGTGCCTCCCTTGGCCTGTTCCACCTCCACAAAACCTTCGGAAACCAGCTTCAAGGAAGAGCCGATGCCGTCGCGGTTGGACGGTGTGCCGATCAAAAAAACCTCGAGCCAGTGATTTGCGTTGCCGCCGTCATTGCGCAAGATCATGGGGTAATCGCCCCTCACATTAACGGCGATGTCGATATCGCCGTCATTGTCGAAATCCGCGGTGGCCAGGCCGCGGCCGGCGATGGGGCGCATGAAATCGGGGCCAAGAGATTCCGAGACTTTCTCGAACTGGCCCTTGCTCACATTTCTAAGCATGAGCAAAGGCTCCTTGTAGGTTACCTCGCTGTGATAGAGCTCGACATTGTCCACCATGGCTCCGTTGGCCTGGAGGATGTCCGGCCAGCCATCGTTGTCGAAATCCAGAAACTTCATGGAGACGCCGCTCAGCAGGATAAATTTGTTGCCGATTCCCGAACGATAGGTGGAGTCGTCGAAGGTGCCGTTATGGTTGTTGTGATAGAGGCGGTTCAATTCGAAATCCAGGTGGGTGATGTACACATCGAGCCAGCCGTCGCGGTCCACATCGGCGGCGTCTATGCCCATCCCGGCCTCGTAGCGCCCGTCTTCGCTGGCGGCTATTCCCGAAACGAACGAGGCATCCTCAAACGTCCCGTCGTGCTTGTTTAGGAAGAGAAAGTTGGGCCAGGAGTCGTTGGCGATGGCGATGTCCGTCCAGCCATCGTTGTTGAAATCGGCAAGCACCACGCCCATGCCCTTGGATTCGGGCTTGCTGACGCCGGATGCGTCGCTAACGTCGGTGAACGTCCCGTCGTGATGGTTATGAAACAGCTTCGTTTTCTGGCCCTGGTAATTGCCCGGATGGCAGTAAGAACGGTAACCGGGCCGGCGCTCGCCGCACCAGATGTTGTTCTTCGGGCTCCAGTCGATGTAGTTCGTGACCAGAAGGTCCAGATAACCATCCTTGTCGTAATCAAACCAGCCGGTGCTTGTGGACCAATGGCCTTGGTCGGCAACGCCGGCTTTGCTCGAGACGTCTGTAAACGTGCCGTCGCGGTTGTTGTGGTAGAGGATCGCGCTTCCGTAACCGGTGACGTAGAGATCGGGATAGCCGTCATTGTCAAAATCGCCGACCGCGACCCCTTGGCCGTAATGACCGGCCCCCGCAACGCCGGCCTTTTCCGTTACGTCCGTGAAGGTGCCATCGCCGTTGTTGTGATAAAGCGCCGAGCGCAACGGGTGAGGCGGCTGGTAAATGTCGGTCGCCGCCGATTGCACAAGAAAAAGATCCATGAGACCGTCCTGGTCATAATCCAACCACGCCACACCAGTGCCCATGGTTTCCAGATAATATTTCTCGTCGGTTTGCGTGGAGTCCTGGACAAAAGTGATGCCTGCGGATTTTCGTATGTCGGTGAACCGGACGGGAACGGAAGCATCTTTTTGCTTCGAAGCCTGAGGGGTCCCGGTCATAACCGCGGCGGACGCAATGAGCAGGGCGCCAAGAGCAACCACCGCGGCAGATTTGCCGATGGAACTCAACAACCTGGATGTCTCGGTGTTTGTCCGCATTCCCGGATGGCTTATCCGTTGGAAACTGAACCAACCGAACCGACTCTAGCACTCCAGCTGCTAGGCCAACAACCCGAGGTTGTTCTGCCGAGCCTAGAGGGTTCGGTCCATAATCGTAACCGCGAATTCGAGCAGTTGCTGCCGGGCTTCGATGGGCAGGGGTTCGTTGACGATAACCGGCATCGCCGGGGCTCCTTCCAGGGCCTCTTGGATGCGGTTGACATCCAGGCCCCCGCCGGCATTACCGCCCTCGAACCGCTTAAGTACTTCTCTGGCTCTATCGATTTGCCCGGTTTGATAATAGAACACGCCCAGCGTGGAATAGCTGCCCGACCACTCCGGCAAGAGATCAACCGCCTGCTCGAATTGCTCGCCCGCTTGCGCGGTCTTTCCTTCCAAAACGGAGAGCAGGCCCTGCCCCCAGAGAAGTTTGCCCGACCCCGGAATACGGGCAAGCCCTTCTCGCAAGGTTTTTCCCGCTTCGATTAGATCGTTTTGCCGAAGCTCGAGCAGCGTGAGAGACAGATAGTATTGGTCGTTGTCCGGATTCCGACGGATGGCGTTCTTGAGAATTTCGGAAGCCTCGGTGGTTTGCCCAAGATGGGCTTTGATATCGCCGAGCAAAGCGAGGAAGGCGTCGTCCTGCTGCCCCTTGATTGAAACCTGCTGCGCTATTTCCAGCGCCTGCGGATAGAGGCCGTTGCGAAAATAAGCGTCGGCCAGGTCGAACTTCACATCATCGGAATCGGGATTTGTGCGCAAGGCGTTTTGAAAATGCTGGATGGCGTCGTTGTAGAGGCGGTAGCGGGCGAGCAGGACGCCGACGCCGGTTTGCGTCCGGAAGTCAGAGCCGCTGAGCTGGTCTAACTGCACGATGGCTTTGCGAGCGTCTTCCACTTTGCCAAGTCTGAGGTAGCCTTCGGCAAGCAGGTAGAGATCCTCGGGCTGGCCGGGGTGTGTTTGGATCTGCTGGAGCAACTGAGTGAGATCCAGCACGGTTTTTTCCTTACTGGAAAGGGTGGAACGATTGTCCAGATAATCAAACAGATGCTCGTAGGGATAAGGGCCGGTGGAGGCATTCTTCGAGAGCGTCTGGAACACGCTCATGTCCCGTTCGGCCGCCGTCGTTTGATGGAGGCTCCTCTCCACCATCGCCAGTTTGTAGTATCCGGAAGCAGGAGCATTACTGACGCGCACGTATTTGCGCAGCAGGTCGGCCGCCTCCGGTAATCTTTTGCTCGCGATGCGCAAATTGGCGAGCTCCAAAAGTGCCGCGGGATAATCCGGATTGGAGCGGAGTGTTTCTTGAAAGAAGTTTTCGGCGGCTTGGTGATGGCCTTGGCGCTCTTCGATGTATCCTATATTGAATAGGCAAGCCGTGTTGCGGGGATCCTTTTTGAGACCCTCCTGGAAATATTTCCGAGCTTCATCGAAACGCCCCAGTTGCCGGTAAGAGAGGCCCATAAAAGCGTAGGACCTTGCCGCGGGGTCCAGTTCAATCAACTGCTTGAACTCTCCGATGGCCTTTTCCACTTTGCCGGACATGAAGTAGCTCTCTCCGAGCGCGGCCCGCAGATCGGCTCGCTGCGGAGAGACCTGCAAACCGGATTCGAGCAGGGGAATCGCATCCTCGAAATAGTTCTCCGACATGCAGACACGGGCAAAGAAAAAGGTGATGTCCGCATTCTCAGGAGCAAGCTTGTGTGCGCGCGCCAAGAGATCCAGGGCGTCTGCCGGCCTGTGCTGCTCCGAATAAACCTGCGCCAACAAATAGAGGGTCCCCGGGGAATCGGGCTTAAGTCTCAAGGCGCGGTTCAAGACGAGTACGGCCCTGGAATACTCGGCGTTCCGCAGATAGACCCCGCCGAGGTTGTGCAGGATCTCGAAGCTGTTGGGCTGCAAGGCATTGGCCTGCTCGAGCTCGGGTTGAGCGGCACGATGTTGTTTTTCCGAGGCGAGCAAAACGCCCAGGGTGAGATGGACCTGCAGGTTGTCTTTGTGCAGGGCGGAAAGCTCCTTGGCGGTCCGCAGGGCCTCCCTCGTGCGGCCGGCCTCGAGGTAAGCTCGGGTTAAGTTGAAACGGGACGCGACGTCTTGCGGTTGGACGCGCAGCAAATAGGGAATGGCCTCAGTAGGCTGCCTTTTCGCCAGAAGGACTAGGCCTAGATTGTAGTTGCCATCGTGATCTGAAGGATTCAGGCGTAAGGCCTGGCGGAACTCCGCTGCGGCTAAGTCCAATTTTTCCTGGGCGACATACAAGTTTCCTAAATTGTTGTGGATTTTGACGGATTTCGGATTGAGTTTGCGGGCATGTCGGAAGGCATCGAAAGCTTCGTCGTAATTCTTTGTTTGCGTACAGGCGAGACCCAAAAGGATGTATCCCTCGGCGCTCGAGGGATTCTGTTTCAGCTCTTCCAGGATTTTGTCCTTCGCTTCCTCGAAGCGGCCTTGGTGAAGAAGAGCCTGGGCGTCTGCGAAGGGCGACTCAGGCTTGGAGGATGGGCGCGAGCTTTGCTTTCGCCCAGAAAGTTGCTGTCCTGCGTCTCCTCGGTGCGAAAAGAAAATCACCGTCAGTGTCAGGAGGACGCCCAGCCGCGCCCGCCGACCCGTGTCCCCAGCGGTATGCCGGACAAAACTGCGAAACAGCATGAAGGATGTTCCTCCGCGCGAATTACGTCCGGAACAGCTTGGAATCAAAGGATCAATTTAGCATCTCGAGAGCCTGCTGAGCCAATTTGTGCTCTGGTTGCTGGCGCAATAGTGCAAGCAAAACCTCTCTTGCTTTTTCTTTTTCCTGCAACACTACGTAGAGGCCTGCGAGATTAAGATAAGCCTGGTCAAACCCGGGGGCCATCGCGATGCACGTTTCAAATTTTTCTTTGGCCTGGGCGTAGCGCCTTTGCTGGACCAGGACAATCCCCAGGTTATTCAACGCATCCACATGATCTGGACGCAAGGCGATAGCCCTTTGCAGATAGTCCGATGCGCGCTCCAGCTGATCTTGTTTGGCGTAAAGCATTCCCAAGCTGTAGTTCGTGTCGGAGTCGTCGGGAGCGACTTCCAGAGCTCGCTCTAGAAGTTCCTTCGCTTCATCGAAGTCGCCCCTTCGACGGAAGAGGTTGCCAAGGTTCAAGAGCGCTGTAACGTAGGTGGGTTTGAGCTGAAGGCACTGTTGAAAATCCTTGATAGCCTCGTCCTCCTGACCCTGCTGCGCGGCAACCATCCCGAGATTGTTCCAGGCTTCGGCATAGCCGGGACGAAGTTTCACTGCCTGCGAGAGGTATTGACGCGCGGCAGCGAGGTCTTTTCTCTGTAGATACAGAGTGCCGAGATTGTAAGAGGCCAGGGGATCGTCGGGTTTAGCGGCGATTGCCAGCTTGAATGAGGCGCCGGCCTGCTCAAAATAGCCGCGCTGAAACATCGCCACCCCGTAAGTGACATCATTGCGCTGAAATAAGTCCCTATGGTACAGCGTGCCTTTCATAGGCAGTGATTTCTCCAGGAATCCGGCAGGAGTATCGGGCATAGTCCGGATGTCATCTAATAGACGATCGGGCTCGACCGTTCCCTGAGAAACTTTGACGATCATGCCGTCGCGCTGCAACAAAAAGGACGTCGGAATACCAAGATCTTTCCGGCGGTCAAAGAGGAAGCGGTAGAGGATGTTGTAGACGCCGGCGACTTCCTGCGTTGCAAGAAGGATGGGGAGAGAAATCCCCCCTTGCGTGGTGAAGGTTCGCGCCGCTCCGCCCTTTTGAGGATCATCCACGTTGATACACAAAACGCGAAGGTCCTGCGAAGAGAGTTTTGCTTGATACTGTTGGAGAAGGCGGAGCTGTTCAAGGCACGATGGTGCGGTACTGCTCCAAAAGTGAAGAAGGACGAAGTGCCCGCGAAACGAGGACAGCTGGATCGTGTCCCCCGCCAGATCGGGCAATGAGAAGTCTGGGGCGTGAAGAGGCTGGACCAGCCATGTTTCCACGGAAAGAGGAAGGGTTTCTGCTTTTTGGTAATCACGCTGACCCGCATGAGACGCGGGGACGATGGCAAAACGTGTTGCCTGAAACTCATCGCTGCCTTCCCGCACTTCGACGCGGTGATTTACTGGCAATTCCTCGAACCGTTGCGTCAGGCCGCTAGGCCAGCGGACGCTGGCTCGGACCGTACCCTCGGTTTTTCCGAGCCCGAAGAATAGTTCCTTGGTGTGCTGCGACAAAAAACCGGAACCCGCCTGCAGAACTTTTGTTTGGCGATGGCCGCTGGCTTCAACCGTCACCACAGTTCCAATCGCATCGCGATTGCTTCTTTCGCCACGCAAACGGAAGGCGATCGAGGCGCCAAGATCCTTCATGGAGTTGTGCAGGATGCGAAGCTGCGGCGCGGTGCGGTTCTTGAGAATGATTTCCAGGCGGCCGTCGTTGTCAATATCCGCAAGCGCGAACGAGCGGCTGTCATCAAGAAAATCCAATCCAACGACGCCGGAAACTTCGGAAAAGGTGCCATCCCGATTGTTGGCAAAAAAAACGTTCCGCTCAAAACCATTCCAGGTCGAGTCCGTCCGAATCAGCTCGTTAATGGCATTCCATCCGCGTTCGTAATCGGGCGATGGACTGGAATTCTCAGGCGACTTGGCCACGACTTGCCGCCAGAAGAAACTGGAGGCATCAGGCCCACCGGCGCCAGAAATATAGCCATTCGCAACGTAGAGGTCAGGGTAGCCATCGTGGTCAAAGTCCCAGGCATCGGTAGACCAAGCCCAGCGGCCCATTTCCACGCCGGCCGGCCCAGCCACATTTTGAAATTTACCGTTCCCTTGGTTGCGATACAAGGAGTTGCCGGTCATGTGACGCCGGTAGCGGGCTCGGATCTCCGGCGCAGCCTTGTCGTGGAAATGCGGTTGTCCAAAAACGCGCATGCCGTCTGCCACCCACATACCCGCGGCATAGATATCCTGGTTTCCGTCGTTATCGAAGTCCAGCCAGCAGGCGCTCATCCCGGCGCCCACTTCATCGACACCCGCCTCCGCGGAGACAGGAGTAAAAGTTCCATCGCCATTGTTACGGTAGAGGTTGTTACGGCCGAAGTCATTTACGACGTATAGGTCCGGCCAGCCGTCGGCGTTGTGGTCGCTCCAGCTGCAGGCGAAGCTGTAACGATCATTGTCAATGTTCAGGCCGGCAGCCTCGGTGCGGTCTAGAA
>Ga0066682_10000779_pt1 | contig 11221 bp, 10 predicted proteins | sample GraSoiAngelo_131_FD_65628 | JGI IMG/M metagenome (GOLD analysis project Ga0066682, IMG submission 65628) | Grasslands soil microbial communities from the Angelo Coastal Reserve, California, USA - 14_0929_02_30cm | ecosystem: Environmental > Terrestrial > Soil > Grasslands | place: USA... | reverse complement strand
ATTCAGCAAATTCAGATTGAGTTGCTCGAAGAAATCGGCCGCAAACGCGAAAGCTAATCAAACTAAATACTGGCCAGGGTCTGGCACAGCACGACACAGATTGCACGGATCAACCGGAACTCGAGACCCAAGCGTGGATATACATTCCTCCGTCTCGCCTCGGTTAGCACTGCAGGGTGCTCGCCGAAACCCTCACCTTAGTCCTCTCCCTTTGTGAAAGGGAGAGGCGACCTTTATGCAGACGGTCACCTTGCAAACAGAAGTGATTACACATGACGTGCGCACCGCGGGGTTATGGCGACGGCGGCGAAGAGGGCTTCTCGCGGCATTCCTCCGCCTCGCCCCGGTTACGGGGAGAGGACTGACGTGAGGGGATCGTTAATCCTGCTTTTCGGAAAATAACGTCGGCAACTAAAATAATTCTTCGTGAATCGTGCTCGTTTGTTACGCAAGAGAGCAACCGACACTGAGCGCATTTGCTGGCGTCATTTGCGGAACCGAAATTTTGCAGGCTGCAAACTTCGCCGTCAGCGTCCATTGGACTGCTACATCCTGGATTTCTATTGTCCGACCGCAAAGCTCGCGATCGAATTGGATGGCAGTGCGCATAACTATCGCGCCGGACAAATTCGCGACCGAACGCGGTCAGAATTTCTGGCTCGCAAAGGGATCGTTGCGCTGCGGTTTTGGAATCATCAAGTTCGCCAGGAACTCGACAGCGTCTTGCAAGCGATCTGGTCCGCACTGGAGGAGCGCTGCTCGTCGAAAGCGTCACCTTAATCCTCTCCCTTGCCAAAGGAAGAGGCGAGCTTTGGAACGTGACGGCTTTAAGCCCGTCGAGTCCTTCTCGGTTTCAAACGGGAGAGCATCAAGGCGAGCGGTGCATCGGCATTAAGTAGAAAGGGCGGGTCCGTTTATGAAATGCCTGTAAGAATTCCAAGTGGCGCGTTCGGGATTGTCCTTTCCTATTTTCGGTTGAAGTGCATTTCAGTACACAGCAGCGTAACCGGTCCGAACTCCGCGATCATCAAATGTCCCGTCAATACATGTTGCAGCGCGCACCAAGATCGACATCGATCCATATCGATTACACCGCGGAGCTCAACGAGCAGCAGCTCGCAGCGGTGACCGCGCCACCCGGTCCGCTGCTCGTGATCGCCGGGGCAGGCTCGGGGAAGACGCGCACGCTTACGTATCGCGTGGCTTATTTGCTCGAGAACGGAATCGATCCGCGCAATATCCTGCTTCTCACCTTCACGAACAAAGCCGCGCGACAAATGCTCGATCGAGTTGCGAATTTGTTGCCGGTCGATGCCAGCGGGCTTTGGGGCGGGACATTCCACTCGGTGGGAAATCGGATCCTCCGCCGTCACGGAAGCGCTCTCGGTTATTCGAGCGGATTCACCATCATGGATCGCGAAGATCAAAAGGATTTGATCAATGCTGTCGTAGCCGGCGCAGGAATTGATCCGAAAGAAATCCGCTTCCCGAAAGGCGATGTGCTCGCCGAGATCTTCAGTTTCGTCGTTAACACGGAGAAAACGCTGGACGAGTTGCTTGCGGAAAAGTTTCCGTATTTCCTGCCGCTACTCGACAGGATTAAAGACGTTCACGTCCGTTATGAGAAGAAGAAGAAGGCGACCAACTCGATGGATTTCGACGACCTGCTCGAAAAGACATTGTCGATGTTTCAGCAGCACGAACGCATCGCGGAATTTTATCGGCGGCAATTTCAATTCATTCTGGTCGATGAATATCAGGACACGAACAAAATCCAGGCTGACCTGGTCGATCTGCTCGCTCGCGATCACCGGAACCTGATGGTCGTTGGCGATGATGCGCAGTCGATTTACTCGTGGCGCGGAGCGAATTTCCAAAACATTCTCGAATTTCCGAAACGCTATCCGGACACGCAGGTGTTCAAGATCGAAATGAATTACCGGAGCGTGCCGGAGATTCTGGAAGTGGCGAACGCGGCGATCGCGGCAAACGTCGAGCAGTTTCGCAAAAGTCTTCAGCCGACCCGCAAATCAAACGCGGTCAAGCCGGCCCTGGTCGCGCTCAACGACGGGGCTGAGCAAGCGCAATTTGTCGCGCAGCGAATTCTCGAATTGCGCGATGAAGAGGTCGATCTGAGCGACATCGCCGTGCTTTATCGCGCGCATTATCACGCGATTGAGTTGCAACTGGAGCTTTCGCGGCGCGGTATCCCCTATCAAATCACCAGCGGCATTCGGTTCTTCGAGCAGGCACACATCAAGGACGTCACTTCGTTCATCCGATTCGTTGCGAATCCGCGGGATGAAGTTGCCTTTGGCCGGATGGTGAAATTGCTGCCCGGCATCGGTAACCGCACTGCAGAAAACCTTTGGCGTTCATGGGAAGGCGGCCTGGCTGTAGCCGCGGGCGCTGACCGCGGCGTGAAAAGCGAGGCGATAGCGCCAGCCGGGGTCAGCGACCCCGGCTACAATTTTGGCGAGCGATTGCTGGCGATGAACGCGCCGGCCAAATCGAAGAAATCGTGGACGCAGCTTGCCCATACGCTGGACGAAATTGCGCCGGGCGGGCAACCCAACCCGCCATCAGAGATGATCATCTCAGTGGTCGAAGCCATCTACGATGAGTATGCGAAGGTGAATTTCACAAACTACGAACTGCGACGTGAGGACCTGGATCAGCTCGCGGTTTTCGCCCGCCAATTTAAGGACGTGCATGATTTTCTTTCGCAACTGGCACTCATCAGCAATATCGATGCGGAAGCGGCGCCGAACCAAACGAGCAACAAAGAAGCAGTCAACCTTTCCACGGTGCACCAGGCCAAAGGCCTCGAGTTTCACACTGTGTTCGTGATCTGGTTGACCGATGGAATGTTTCCAAGCAGTCGTTCGCTGGATACGCGCGACGCGCTCGAAGAAGAACGCCGGTTGTTTTATGTCGCCATCACACGCGCGCGTGACGAGCTTTATCTTACCTTGCCGCACATGCGCCTTAGCGGAGGCTACGGCGACGTTTTCCAGCGGCCCTCGCGTTTCCTGAGGGAGATTCCGAACAACCTCGTCGAAGACTGGCAAGTGCAACGTCGCTGATTTTTTAGCCATGGATTAACACCGATAAGCAGATGTTAGAAATCCACGAAGAACACCCGGAGAAGTTGCTGCATCGCGCCACTACCGAGAAGATCATCGGAGCCGCATTTGAGGTGCATGATCAACTTGGTTACGGATTTCTTGAGCGAGTTTATCAGCGTGCATTGCAAGTCGAATTAATCCGTCGCGGTGTTGCCGCGGAGATTGAAAGACGCATTCAGGTTCAATACAAAGGAGTCGTCGTCGGTGACTACGACGCTGATTTGATTGTCGCCGATTCCGTCGCTGTCGAAATTAAAGTTAACCCACAGTACGACAAGCGAGACGAAGCTCAGTTGCTCAACGAGCTAAAAGCAATCGGTCTCAAGGTGGGAATGCTCGTTAACTTTGGACGAAACAAAGTCGAGTATAAGCCCCTTGTCTTCTAATCCGTGTTTCATCCGTGTTCATCCGTGGCTAGGGAATGAATTTGTCGCCGGAGAAAAAGATTGCTGGCGTGCTGGTGCCGTTGTTTGCACTGCGCGGTGAAGACGATCTTGGAATTGGCGATACCGGGGCGTTGCGGGAGTTTATCGATTGGGCCGCCGAGATTGGATTCAAGCTTGTTCAACTCCTGCCGATCAACGAAATCGGGGCGGACAACAGCCCTTACAACGCCATCAGTGCGCTGGCGATCGAGCCGACCACGTTACAGCTTGGGGCAAACGCCCCGCCAGAACTAACGCGCGCAGAGTTTGATGCTGTGTTGGCAGAGGTTGATCTGGAGAAGCTGCGGCGCGGCGGAGTTAACTATCGCCAGGTCAAAAAATTGAAACGACGCCTGCTTGAGCAAGCGTTCGCGAATTTCTCGGCTCGCGCCGGCGAAGATCGAAAGTCCGGTTTTCGGAAATTTTGCCAAGACGAAGCCGCGTGGCTGCACGACTACGCGTTTTTCCGAGTTCTCATGGAACAGAATGACGATAACGCCGCGTGGAATCGATGGCCGGCGCAACATCAATCAATGGAAAGAGCGCGGACCTGGCTGCACGATCTGCCACAGGACCGACGAGCAGCCGTAAAGAACCGCGAAAATTTCTTCTCTTATGTGCAATGGATCGCGCATCAGCAATGGCGGGAGATCAAATCGTATGCCGAAGAACGCGGCGTTGCGCTGATGGGTGATATTCCGTTTGGCGTCAGTTATTATAGCGCCGACGTTTTCGCGCGGCGGGATGAATTCGTGCTCGATTGGGCCGGCGGCGCACCTCCCGAACCGTACTTCAAGGACGACGAGTTCACGCAAAAATGGGGACAAAACTGGGGGATTCCGCTCTACCGCTGGGACAGGATGCGCGCGGACAATTTCGAGTGGTGGGGCGAGCGTGTGCATGCCGTCCGCCGCATTTTTCACTTATTTCGCATCGATCACGTGCTCGGATTTTACCGCATCTACGCCTTTCCGTGGCGGCCACGGAAGAACAAACAATTTCTGCCGCTCGATCGGAATCAAATGCTGGAACGAACGAGCGGCCGCGCCCCGCATTTCGTTCCGCGTGATGACGAAACGCCGGAAAATTGTGAAGCTAATAAACGCGACGGCGAAGAATATCTACGCGTTGTCCTAGAAGAGGCCGGCGCTACGCGGGTGATTGGCGAAGATCTTGGCACGGTGCCCGATTATGTTCGACCAAACCTGAGGTCGCTCGGGGTGGCCGGATTCAAAATTCCGCAATGGGAAGTGCATGATGAACAAGTCACTCCCGGAGACGAATATGAACGTCTCTCCGTTGCGACTTATACGACGCACGATCACAAACCGATTCGCGCTTTGTGGGAGGAGGCTTTCGAGCGGCCAACAGCTACGTCGGAACAATCGAGATTCGAATTGGCGAAGATCGCGGTCTTCGCGGGGTTCGATCCAAAAATCGACAAGGTCGATTTTGAAAAGGATTTTTATCCGGCAATCATCGAAGCGCTTTTTAAAAGCAACGCTTGGATTGCCGTCGTCATGATCACCGATCTGCTGGCGCGCAAATACCGCTTCAACGTCCCTGGCACGACAGCAAAATCGAATTGGACGCGGCGAATGCAGAGAAGCGTCCCGCAACTTCGATCGAGCCGAAAAACGCAAGCACGAATGCGGCTGATCCACGAGCTGCTCGAAAAAAGCCGGAGAACTTAGTGTGAATTCTATCCAGGTAGGGACGTTTCTCGGAAACGTCCGACTTTCGTCCGGACGAATGCGCTGCAGACAAAAACTCGTCGCACGCCTCGGAGAGGCATCGCTACCTGAAAAATCTGTGTTCATCCATGGCAAAGCAAAGTTGAGAGTTGAGAGTTGAGAGCTGACAGTCGGAAATGGAATCGCCGCTTAAAGTCGCTGTCACTGGCGCTGCCGGACAGATTGGTTACTCGCTTGTCTTTCGCATCGCTTCCGGAGAGATGTTCGGGCCGGATCAACCGCTCACGCTGCATCTGATTGAGATCCCGAATGCGCTCGGCGCACTCGATGGCGTGGTGATGGAATTGCACGATTGCGCCTTTCCACTGCTCGAATCGGTGGTACCGACCGCTGATCTCGACGAAGGGTTCCGCGACATCAATTGGGCGCTGCTGGTCGGCAGCATCCCGCGCAAAGCCGGCATGGAACGGAAAGATTTGCTTGGGATCAACGGCAAAATTTTCATCGGGCAAGGCCAGGCCATCGAGAAAAACGCCGCCGCCGATGTGCGGGTGCTCGTGATCGGAAACCCTTGCAACACGAACTGTCTGATTGCAATGAACAACGCAAGGGAGATTCCGCGCGATCGCTGGTTCGCCATGACGCGGCTGGATGAAAACCGCGCGCGCGCCCAACTCGCGCACAAAGCCGGTGTCGAAATCACCTACGTAACTAACATGACGATCTGGGGAAATCATTCTGCGACCCAGTATCCAGATTTCTATAATGCCAGGATCGACAATCGCCCGGCCAACGACGTGATTGGCGACGAAGGATGGTTGAAGGAAGAATTCATCGCGACCGTGCAACAGCGCGGCGCAGCCGTCATCAAGGCGCGCGGCCTTTCTTCCGCCGGTTCGGCCGCGAACGCGATCGTGCACACAGTTCGTTCGCTCACGAACGACACGCCGGGCGACGATTGGCACAGTGTGGCGGTTTGTTCCGACGGAAGTTATGATGTCGAGGTAGGATTGATCTCATCGTTTCCCGTCCGTGTTCGCAATGGCAAATGGGAGATCGTCCAAAAACTTCCGATCAACGAATTCAGCCGTGACAAGATCGACAAGTCGGTAGCGGAACTAAAGGAAGAGAAATCGCTCGTTAGCGATTTGCTCGGGGCATAGCCGTCCTCGGCTGTGGGGCGCGGGCATCTTGCTTGCGCTTCTCCTCGACAAGCCTGGAAGCCCGTCGACCCACAGGCAAGATGCCTGTGCTACCTCAATCTCTCGCCGGTCAGCGTTTCGAACGCTTCCACGTATTTGGCCGAAGTTTTTGCGATCACATCTTTGGGTAACGACGGTGCCGGTGGTGTCTTGTCCCAATCAAGTGTCTCGAGATAATCGCGCACAAATTGTTTGTCGAAACTAGGCGGACTTTGCCCGAGAACGTATTGATCCGCCGGCCAAAAGCGCGATGAGTCGGGCGTAAGGCATTCGTCAATCAGGAGCAATTTTCCATCGACAACGCCAAACTCGAATTTGGTGTCGGCGACAATGATCCCGCGCTGCGCGGCGTGATCGCGGCCCGCAGCGTAAATTTGCAAACTTAAATCGCGCACGCGCTCCGCCTGGCCGACGCTCAGAATTTGGCGGCATTCCGTCCAGGTGATATTGAGATCGTGGCCGGACTCACTCTTTGTCGCCGGAGTGAAGATTGGCTGCGGCAATTGCGAAGCGAGCTTTAAACCAGGCGGCAATTTCTCGCCACAAACACCTTGCGATTCCTGATATTCTTTCCAACCGGAGCCGGCGAGGTAACCCCGCACCACACACTCCACCGGCAACGGGTTCGCTTTTCGCACAATCATCGAGCGACCGGCTAGCTGCGCGCGAAACGGTCGTAATTCCTCTGGAAATTCGCCGAAATCCGCCGTGACGAAGTGATTATCGATCTTATGGAAGCGTTTGAACCAAAACGCAGAGAGTTGATTCAGGACCGCGCCTTTGTGCGGGATCGGCTCTGGCAAAATGACGTCAAAAGCAGACAAGCGATCGGTGGCGACGAAGAGGAGCGTTTCGCCAAGATCAAAAACCTCGCGCACCTTTCCGCTGCGCAGTTTTTTGATTCCGGGAAGATCGATTGAGGATTGTAGTGCGGTCTGCATTTGAAAACGCTTAACGGTCAACGCTTAACTTTCAACCTCCAAAAAAGCGGCTCAGTTGAGCGTTGGACGTTCGACGTTCAGCGTCGGACGTTTGCTAACTATGGCTGGAATCGTCGTCAAACCGCGCGCGCGAATTTTGCATGGACACGATTGGGTATTCTCCAGCGAAGTGCTGAAGATTTTTGGGGAACCTGCGGACGGCGAAGTCATCTCACTGAAGGACGGCAAAGATCATTTGATCGGAAGCGCGATTTATAATTCGAAATCGCAGATTGTGGCTCGCCGTTTCTCGCGACGGAAACAGGAGCTTGACCTGGATTTTTTCAAACGACGGATCGCGCAAGCGGCGGAATACCGTGTGCGGCGAGACATGGATCTAAAGCTTTGCCGGGTCGTCTGGAGCGAAAGCGACGGACTTCCAGGGGTAATTATCGATCGGTACTGCGATCATTTCGTGCTGCAAACGCTCACCCTCGCGATGGACATACGAAAAGACTTGATCGCGAACGCGGTTGTCGATCTTTTCGAAAGTGGGGCAAGTTTCCAACCTGCCAATCAAACGGATGCAAGTTGCAAACTTGCGCCACCAACGGTCGTCGAGCGAAACGATGCGTCGGTTCGTCGCGCGGAAGGCCTTGAACTGCACAGCGGCGTTTTGCGCGGTGAGGCTCCTTCGCAATTCGAGATCGAAATCGGCCGCTTAAAGTTCGAAGTCGATCTTTTGCACGGGCAAAAGACCGGTTTTTATCTCGATCAAAGGCAGAACTACGAGACCGTTGCGCAATATGCCAAAGGCCGGCGGATGCTCGACTGCTTCACGAACCAGGGAGGATTTGCACTGGCTTGTGCCCGTGCCGGAGCGACCGAGGTCACGGGCGTGGAAGAAAATTCAGCGAACATCGCGGCCGCTAGAAGAAACGCTGCGCGAAATCATCTGAAAGTGGAATGGATCGAGCAGGATGTTTTTCGATTCCTTCGCGCCGCCGAAAAAGCGCACTCTCAATATGATTTGATCGTTCTCGATCCACCCTCGTTCACGAAGACGAAGGGCGGATTGCGCGACGCGATTCGAGGTTATCGCGAGTTGCACGTTCGCGCCTTCAAATTGCTGTCGCGCGATGGTATTCTCGCGACGTTTTCCTGCTCGCACCACGTTAGTGAAAATGCGTTTGCCCAGGTGATCGCTGATGCGCTCGTGGACGCGCAGCGTTCAGCCCGCAGGCTTCGCCGTTTCGAACAGGCGGCCGATCATCCGGTCGTTCCCACCGTGCCGGAATCGGAATATTTCAAAGGCATACTGCTGGAAATGATGCCGGGACGATGATGAAAACAGTCCAATGGTAGGGAGGGATCGCCGACCCGTCCGCTTGTCCATGATCCTCGGCGCACCTGACCGCCGCGCCGTGCCATTCGATGCGAAATGAAAATTTTCCTTTTGGAAATCTCTGGAATTCTTAAGTGAGCCATTTAATATGGCGCTACAGCGAGCCTGCAGGACGCGTCACGATTTGTCATGGCAGAGAAAATTCGACCGGTTGAACAGATGCTGGAATTGAGCGACGACGAAGCGCTCTCTTCCGAGCATCTGGAGTTGCAAGTGCAAAAAGCGCAGGAGCAACTGCTTCAGCTCAAGCGCGAGCAGGAACAGATCGAAAAACAAAAGCGCGAGCTCGAAGAACTGAGCCGTCGTCAAGAGGAATTAGAACGCGGCCGTACGGAAATGACCGACAAGCTGACACGCTCGCTCGTCGTGCTCGAGCGCGAAGCGTATAATGCGCAGAGACGGCTCGAGCAAATCCGCGCGAGTCGGGAAAGTTTCGGTCAGCACCTGGAATTAATCGAAGCGATCGATCCAAAGACCTGGAACCCCGCCGATTTGCACAAGGAATTGAGCCGGGCTTTGAGCACAGTGGATGACGCGCGCACCGAGTACAGCGAGCAGCGCAGCCGGCTGCAAGCGACTGGCCAGAACGCCAGCGATACGTCATTACCCGACATCTCGTCGGATGCTTACGAGAGCAACAGCGGGCGCACATTTTTTCAGTGGTTGAAGGTTGGCGTCGCGCTCACGTTACCACTGATCATTTTTGGCGCTATCGCCCTTGCTGTTTTCTTTTGGATGGCCAGCCACTGATGGCGATGTTTCGTCGTTCGCCTAGATCGACTTCGCCGCTTCACCGCAGGCAAGAAGAAATAGCGCGACGGGAAGCGGAACTGCGTGAGAAGGTCGAAAAACTCGGGCGCATGGTCGCAAATGGGCCAGAGAGCAAAGAGAAGACATCGCCAACGCCAGGGGAGGAACGGCGCACAAGAGATAATACAGGCGATCAGCAGTTCCACGTCTCGGTCGCGCTGCATGACAAACGCTACTTCGATCAAAGCGGGAGCGCCCGCCGGCCCCGTTCACTGCGCAAAGAGCGACGCGAGGGGCGGATGGTTTTTCTCCTCCTTGCTGCCACGCTCGCGGCAGCGGTCATCTGGCTAATGAGCCATCTGCATTTTTGATCGATAATCATGGCCAAAACGTCCGACCTTGATGTCGCATACGTCGCCAGGCTGGCGCGGTTAGATTTGACCAACGCGGAGACAGCGCTTTTCCAGAGGCAGCTCGGCGACGTCTTGCGGTACGCTGAAAAACTGTGCGAAGTGGATGTGAGCCATGTGGAAGCAGCCGCGCACGCGGTGCCAATTTTTAACGTTTTCCGCGAAGACGAGCCACGCGATTGGTTTACTGCAGAGCAAGCACTGAGCAATGCGCCGCGCCAGGCAAACGGTCTTTTCATCGTCACAAAAGTCGTGGAATGACGGGGAAAGATCTGCCGGCGCTGAACATCGCCGATCTGCAATCTCTGTTGCGTCGCCGAGAAGTCTCGCCTCGCGAAGTAATCGATGCCTTGCGAGCGCGCATCCAAGATGTCGATGGAGAAATCGACGCTTATCTCTCACACGATTTTGAAGCTGCCGCCAAAGAGGCGGAGAAAGCGAATGTCGATCTTCCGCTGGGCGGTGTGCCGATCGCGATCAAGGACATCATCAGCGTAGCGGGTGAGCCCTGCACCTGCGCCTCAAAGATTTTGCACGGCTATCGCGCGCCTTACGACGCGACGGTCATTCGGAAATTGCGCGCTGCAGGCGCGATTCCATTCGGGAAAACCAACATGGATGAGTTCGCCATGGGTTCTTCAACCGAAAATTCCGCCATGAAATTGACGCGCAACCCGTGGGACCTGTCGCGGGTGCCGGGAGGTTCCAGCGGCGGTTCAGCCGCGGCGGTTGCGGCTGATGAAGCTTTCGGGGGACTTGGCACTGATACCGGCGGGTCGATTCGGCAACCGGCTGCTCTCTCGGGTATTGTCGGTCTAAAACCGACCTACGGGCGCGTCTCGCGTTTCGGCGTTGTCGCGTTCGCCTCGTCGCTCGACCAGGTAGGTCCGTTAACTAAGACAGTGCGGGATTCGGCGCTGATTATGAACGCGATCGCCGGCCACGACCTGCAAGAAACTACGTCTCTGAACGAACCGGTGCCTGATTATTCGGCAGGGCTGGGAAGAGATCTGCGTGGCGTGCGATTGGGCTTGGCGAAGGAATACATGATCGAAGGGGCCGATCCTCAGGTCAAAGCCGCGATCGATGCAGCGGTAAAACATCTGAATTCGTTAGGCGCGGATATTGTCGATGTCTCGTTGCCGCATACCGATTATGCGACCGCAGTCTACTACATTCTGGCTACGGCGGAGGCTTCCGCGAACCTGGCCCGCTTTGATGGTGTGCGCTACGGCTATCGAGCGGAGAACCCAAAAGATTTGCTCGATCATTATGGCCGCACGCGCG
>Ga0066682_10000777_pt1 | contig 11233 bp, 8 predicted proteins | sample GraSoiAngelo_131_FD_65628 | JGI IMG/M metagenome (GOLD analysis project Ga0066682, IMG submission 65628) | Grasslands soil microbial communities from the Angelo Coastal Reserve, California, USA - 14_0929_02_30cm | ecosystem: Environmental > Terrestrial > Soil > Grasslands | place: USA... | reverse complement strand
CCGTCGCAAACCGCCAGAGCAATTTCCAAGCGTGCTCCCTCAACCACGCGGACACTTCTTCGGGAGCTGGAATCCAGCTCGATGCGGGCATTCCCCCACGTCCAATACGCTCGCAACCTGCCGCATCCGGCAGGGCCTGCACGCCGTATAATCCCTGCACTTTCTGACGTCTGCATTGTGAGGGGTCAATGATGCGCGTCCGATCGCTCCCGAAGTTCTCGCTCGTCACGGCGATCGTCGCCGTCGCCGGGCTGGCCGCGCTTGAGGGTCAGAAGCCGGCCGCGGCGCCGCGGCGCATCGCCGTGTTCGGATCGTCGGTGGCCAACGGCACCGGCGACGACCAGGGGAAGGAAGGCTACACGGGACGGCTGCGCGAATTGCTCGCGCCGCGAGGCTGGGAAGTGCTGAACCAGTCGCGCGGCGGCGACAACACGAAGACGATGGCGCCGCGCTTCGCGCCCGAAGGCGCCGCCGATCCGAGCGTCCGCTACCTGCTTCCCGTGAATCCGGGCTACGTGCTGATCGGCCTGTCGCTCGGCAACGAGGGCATTCAGAACGGCGCCACGACGGCAGCGAAGGACGCCATCTTCAGCCAGTTCGAAGCCGGGATCCGCGGCTTCGTCGAACGCAGCCGGCAACACCACATCGTCCCCATCGTCACGCTGTGCTACACACGCAACGACTTTACGCCGGTCGAGTACGAGTACACACGGCGGATGAACCTCCTGATCAACACGTGGGACGTGCCGAGCGTCAACTTTCTGGGCGCCGTGGACGACGGGACCGGGAAGTGGGCCAAAGGCTTCTGGCACGACTCGTTGCATCCGAACGCGGCCGGCCACGCGGAGATCGTCCGCACCTTCGTGCCGACGCTGTTCGAGGCGCTCGAACAAGGCAAGCCGGCGCCCCGGAGATCGACGGCAACCGGTTTCGTGCACACAACGGGAGGGGACCGGGTGCTGACGTTCACGCCGGACAGCTCGATGCATCCGTTTGCGTTCGGCGTCACGGTGCGCGCGCAGCGCGACGGCGCCGTCGCGACCATCAGCGGCTCGACGCTCGCCGCGACGATGGACATGAAGAGGGAGGAGCGCGGAGGCGGCCGTGGTTCCCTGGAGTTCGAGGCGACCACGCTGGCGTCCGCGACGGCCTTCACCTCCACGATTGGCGCCCAGGGCGGCGTGTGGACTTACAAGGCCGCGAACGGCACCCCTGTGTCGTCGGGCGTGAAGGCGGACGCGCAGCCGCATCACCTCGTGCTGAGCCACTACACGGCCCGCGGCGAGACGCTGTTTTTCGTGGACGGCCACCTCGCGGGCAAGACGTCCGAGCGTCTCGAGCCGACGTCTTTCGCGCTCGGCGGAGCAGGGCAGGCGGACTTCAAAGATCTGCTGATCTATCGATCGGCACTGAACGCCGACGAGGTGGCGGCGCTCGATCGCGGTGCCCTCCTGCAGGCGAGCCTCGAGGTGTACGCGCCCCTCACGGATTCGCCGCTCACGCCAGGGGTGGCCGTCGAGAATCGCGCGCAGAGCCTGACATCCGCCATCGTCGGACCTGGAGGCATCACCAGTTCGAGCAAACGCTGATGGAAGACTTCTTTCGCGATCTGAAGCACTCGCTGCGCATGTTCCGGCAGACGCCCGGCTTCACGGCCGCGGCGGTCGCCGCGCTGACGCTCGGCATCGGCGCGAACACGGCCATCTTCTCCGTCGTGAACACGGTGCTGCAGTTCCTGAAAACCGCGGGCGTCGATCAGATCGTGCGCGCGGGCGTCGAGCGCGTGCGCGCGGTTCCCGGCGTCGACGCCGCCGCCACGTCCTGCTGCCTGCCCCTCGAGGGCGGGTTCGGTCTCGGCTTCATCACGTCGGCCGGCCGCTCGAGGGTCCCGCGCATGGCGGCGGCGGCTGGATACCGGTCTCGCCGGGTTATTTCGACGTGTTCAGCATTCCGCTGCTGCGCGGCCGCGACTTCACCAATCGCGATGCCGCCGGCGCCGGGGGCGTCGTGATCATCAACCAGGCGATGGCCCGCCGTTTCTGGCCGCAAGGGGATCCGTTGAGCGATCAGCTGACCATCGGCCGGGGAGCGGGGCCGGCGTTCCGGGAGCCGCCCAGGCAGATCATCGGCGTCGTCAGCGACGTGCGCAATGGCGCGCTCGATCAGGAGCCGCAACCGACGATGTACATCCCGCAGGCGCAGATGCCGATGGCGTCACCGCGCTGAATGCGCGCCTCGTGCCGCTCGTCTGGGTCGTGCGTACGCGCGCGGACCCGCACGCCCTCAGCGCGCCGATTCAGATGGCGCTGCGGGACGCGACCGGCGGATTGCCCGTGGCGCGGATCCGATCGATGGACGAGGTCGTGGTGCAGTCGACGGCGCGCGCGGACTTCAACATGCTGCTGCTCACGGTGTTCGGCTTCGCGGCGCTGCTGCTGGCGGCGATCGGCGTGTACGGGCTGATGTCGTACTCGGTGGAGCAGCGGACCCAGGAAATCGGCATCCGTCTCGCGCTGGGCGCCGGATTGAACCAGGTCCGCAACATGGTCATCGTGCAGGGCATGGGCCTGGCCGCCGCCGGCGTCGCGATCGGCACGGCGTCGGTGTTCGGACTGGCGCGTCTCGTCGAGAGCCTGCTGTTCGGCGTCACCGCACGCGATCCGATCGTCTTCGTCGCGGTGCCGGCGGCCTTGAGCGCCGTCGCGTCGCTCGCCGTGTGGCTCCCGGCCCTGCGCGCGACGCGCATTCGAATTTGGAATGAGGAATTTGGAATCTGGAATTCGCGCCGCATTCCAAATTCCAAATTCCTAATTCATCAGCCGTCGTCCCGGTGGCGTCCGCGGCCTCGCAGCGTCTTCACTTCGCTCCGCTGCCGCTTCGATTCCAGCCGCTTCTCCTTCGCGGCCCGCTTTGGCTTCGTCGGCCGGCGCGTCCTGGGCCGCCTGGCGGCGTGTTGCAGCAAAGCGACGAGCCGCGCACGTGCGGCCTCGCGGTTCTGCCCCTGCGTGCGATGCTCGCGGCTGTCGATGAGGAGCACGCCGTCGGACGTCATGCGATTGCCGGCGAGCCTGACGAGCCGATCTCTGACGTCGATGGGCAGTGAGGAGGCGTTCACGTCGAAGCGCAGCTCGACGGCAGTGGAGACCTTGTTGACGTTCTGGCCGCCGGGCCCCGACGCCCGAACGAACCGCTCGTCGATCTCGCGGTCGTCGATGGCGATGTTGTCGGTGATTCGAATCACTTCAAGCCCCGCCGATAATCGCACGGATTAACAAGCCACAGAGACTCAGAGACACAGAGAAACCGTTTGAACGCAGAGCTCGCAAAGCCCGCAGAGAATAGCGCGCGCGGGTGTTCGGCGGGTCGGCCTGCCTTGCAGGCCGATGAACGTAGCCGGATCGGGACGACGCGCGAGCCGCACACCGCTTCACCGGCGGTTCGCGCGGCGTCCCGAGTCCGGCTGCGCCGCCGCTTCGCGGCGCTCGCCGAACACCGCTGGCGCGCCTCAGTGTCTCGGTCTCTCCGTGGCCCGTTGATCAGATCGCGGCGAAGGCGAGGCAGGCCCATCCGATCAGAAACGCGAGGCCGCCGATCGGCGTGATCGCGCCGAAGATCGTGACGCCGCTGATGGCGAGCACGTACAGGCTGCCCGAGAAGAGCACGATGCCGGCGGCAAAACACCAGCCGGCTGTCTGAATCAGCCAGCCGCTCAGGCGGCCCATGATCGCCGACACGAGGACGAGAGCGAGCGCGTGGTACAAGTGGTACTGCACCCCGGTCTGGAAGACCGCGAGCATTTCCGGCGTCAGCCGGCCGCGCAGCCCATGGGCGCCGAACGCGCCAAGAGTCACTGCCAGAAACGCCGCCACGGCTCCCAGCAGAAGAAAAGTTCTGTCCATACCGGACCATTCTAGCCCGCGCCCCGTCTATGGCCTTTGCGGCGGTACTACCCGATTACGCCGCTCGGCACCGCCACGGCAAAAACGGAGGCGCGACGGCTGTCGCGGCTTGTCAGGGTGGCGCGCGCCGCGGGATTCGTCCCGGGGAAAGCATGACGACAACTCTCAACCATCAGTTTCGGGAGGGGTTGGGGAAGGGAGTCAGACTTCAAACTTCAAACTTCAGACTTCAAACTTCAGACTTCGAGTTGGCAAGTCGACGAACTCCGCGTAGCCGCGATCGCCGAATTTCACGAGGCGCGGCTCGTCTTCCGACCACCACGCGAGCACGCGACCGGCGAGCGATTCATCGGTCGCCAGCCGAACCACGGCGTCGGCCACTTGTGTCGTCGTCAACAGCTTCGACGGGACGCCACGTTCGAGGCGCTCCGCCGGCGTCAGCGATTCCCAATACTCCCGCGGCCCGTGGGTCGCGATCCATCCTGGCGCGAGGCAGTTCACTCGTATGCCATCGCTCTCGGCCAGCCCGGCCAGCGCGGTCGTCAGGCGGATCATGCCGGCCTTCGCGACGTCGTACGCCGGGGCGCCGCCTGGGGACCTGCGCCCGTGCCACAGCGCCGAGATCGACGCGATGTTCACGATGGCGCCGCCGCCCCGGCGCATCGCATCGATGGCGTGCCGCGTGGCGAACATCGCACCGAGCAGATCCGTCTGCACCGTGTCGGCCCAATGGTCGAGCGGTTCACCCGGACGGAACGGCGCCGACGCGTTGTTCACCAGCACGGTGACGCGGCCGAACGTCCGTTCGCCGAACGCAATCAGATCCTTTACCTGGCGCTCGTCACGCACGTCGGCGCGGAAGAACGCGGTCCGTCCGCCGCCAGCCGCAATCAGCCGGACGGATTCCTCGCCGCCGGCTTCATCGATATCCGAGACGAGGACGGCCGCGCCATCCCGTGCGAAGCGGGCGGCGATCACGCGACCGCATCCGGTGCCGCCCGCGCCGGTGACGATGGCGACTGGCGAGGCGCCGCCGCTCATTGCGGATTGCCGAATGCTGAATGTGGATTCGATTGCGGCCTGTCTCGCGACGCGGCCACACGAGGCGGCAGGGCGAACGCGACGATGCTGCTGCCCGACGCGGCGCCGTTCTTGCCACCGCCGCACACGATCACGACGTACTGGCGGCCATTGAGGGTGTAGGTGGACGGGGTCGCGTTCCCCGCGGCCGGCAGCGTGGTGTCCCAGAGCAGCTTGCCGGTGAGCTTGTCGAACGCATGAAACTTCCGGTCGAAGCTCGTCGCGCCGATGAACAGCACGCCGCCCGCGGTGACGATCGGACCACCGTAGTTGTCGCTGCCGGTGTTGGCCAGCCCTTTCGCGGCCAGCTCCGGATACTCGCCGAACGGGATCTTCCAGCGGATCGTGCCGGCGTTGAGATCGATCGCGTTGAGCGTCCCCCAGGGCGGCGTGATGGCCGGGTAGCCGTCGGGATCGAGAAAGATGCTCTCGCCGTCGCTGCGGTACTTGAGCCAGCTCGGGTCGCTCGTCAGCCGCGGATCCCTGCCCTTGTCGACACCCGTGACCAGGAACTCGACCACGTCGTTGATGTTGCGCGCGCCCATGTCGGGGAACGCCGGCATGCGGCCCGTGCCCTGCCGGATGAGCGCCGCGATCTCCTCGCGCGAGCGCCGGTCGCCGATGCCGACGAGCGGCGGCGCCGCCGGCGATCCCTTCCGGTCTTCGCGGTGGCACGTCGCGCACTTGCTGTTGTAGAGCGACGTGTCGTCGTTCGGGATCAGCTTGACGATCCACGGCATCTCGTTCGAGTTGACGTAGAGCAGCGCCGAGTCCGGGTCGAAGGCCGCGCCGCCCCATTCGGCGCCGCCGTCGACGCCGGGAAAGATGATGGTGCCCTCGAACGAGGGCGGCGCGAGGAATCCCTTCGAGTACTTCCTGAAACGCGCCAGCACCGCCGCGTGGGCCTCCGGCGTGCGCGTGGTGAGCATGTCTTCGGTGAGCCCCTGGCGCGTGAACGGCGGCGGCTTCACCGGGTACGGCTGTCGCTCCGACAGCAGCTCTCCGTCAATGGTCGACGGGGGGACCTTCCGCGATCCGATGGGGAACAGCGGCGTGCCGGTACGCCGATCGAGCAGGTAGACATAGCCGTACTTCGTGACCTGCGCGACCGCATCCACTTTGCGGCCGCTGCGCGTGACGGTGACGAGGTTCGGCGACGCCGGGAAGTCGTAGTCCCACACGTCGTGCCTGATGCCCTGGAAATGCCAGATGCGGCGGCCCGTCCGCGCGTCGAGCGCGAGCACGCAGTCGGCGAAGAGATTGTCCCCGTGCCGCGTGACGCCGTAGAAATCGAACGAGGCCGAACCCGTCGCGGCGAAGACGATGCCGAGCTTCTGGTCGACGGTCACGCCGGCCCACGCGTTCGCGCCGCCAGACAGTTTGTAGGCGTCCTTCGACCACGTGTCGTAGCCGAATTCACCCGGCTTCGGAATCGTGTGGAAGATCCAGCGCAGCTTGCCGCTGTTCACGTCGAAGGCGCGGATGTGGCCGGGAGATCCGGGAAGCGTCTCCGGCACCGAGCTGCCCATGATCAGCAGATCTTCGAAGACGACGCCGGGCGTGCTGGCGCTCACGCTCAACGTGTCCGCCGGCTGGTCGAGCCCCTCGCGCAGGTCGATGCGGCCGCCGGCGCCGAACGAGGCGATCGGCGCGCCCGTCCGCTTGTCGAGCGCCCAGAGAAAGCTCCGGTAGCTCACGAACACGCGGTCCCCGTGCACCGTGACGCCCCGATGCCGGAACCTGGCTCCGGGCGGCGCACCGCCGCTCGGGTCGAACTTCCAGATCTCGCGTCCGGTCTCCGCGTCGACCGCGATCACCTTCAACGTCGGCGTCGTGGCATAGAGCACGCCGTCGACGACGATCGGGTTGCTCTGCATCTCGGAGCCCTTGAAGGCGTCGTGCGAGTCGTAGGTCCAGGCGACCTGGAGCGTCGAGACGTTGTCCCGATTGATCTGCGCGAGCGGGGAGTAGCGGATGTTGTCGACGCCGCCGTTGATCGGCCACGACACATCGTCCCGCTGCAGCGCAGGCACGGTCGCGCCGGACAGGCACGAAAGCACGAGAACACGGAGGAGGCGTCTCTTCATCACATGGCGTTTCGATTCGGCGACTCGGAAAGGGAAACGGTCCGGCTAAAGCCGGACACTACCGGGATCACGATCCCGCCACTTCGGTAGTGTCCGGCCTCAGCCGGACCGTAACGGCAAGTTTCAGGGTCGCCTCGTCACAGCCGCGTCACGTGCGCCGAGACCGCGAGCCAGGTGCCGCCGCGCTTCTGCCAGACGTCCGTGTAGCGGCCGCGGCCGTCCTGGCCATCGAGCGTCGTGTAGCGGGTGGCGGCGTGGATGATTGCGATGTCTCCCAGGACGCGGATCCGCACGTCGTCTCCCGTCAGGCGCGCGAGCGGGCGGGGGCCGGCCGTACGCTCGAGGAACTGGCGCTTGTCCAGCAGCCCACCGTCCGGGTTCGAGCAGAGGAAATCCTCCGCGAGAATCCGCCGGAAGCAGTCGACGTCGCCGTTCAGGACCGACTGGAGATACGCGTGGTTCAAATCGCGGAGCGTGTCGAGGTCGACATCTTCAGCGGCAGGGGTGTGTGTATCCATGGAGATATATCTTACGCGGACGCTCGCCTGAAAGCCTCGCGCTCCGTACGGAGGATAGGCGCTCCAACCGCGGAGCACCAGCCATCTGTTCGACTTGACGCGTATACGGCGACCTTTCCCATCTGCGCGCGAGGCCCCGCTAAAGCGGGGCCCTACGTACGACACGGCCAGCGACGTGACCCCGGCCGCGCGTAGGGCGCCGCTTTAGCGGTGCCGCCCCCGCGATGCGTCTGACCCCGACCGCGCGTAGGGCGCCGCTTTAGCGGTGCCTGCGATGCGTCGCCGCGTCGAGATTGAGAGCGCTGCGGCAGTGTTACGATGCGCGGCGTCATGAAACGAGCGTTGACGCACGTCCGGCTGCGCGCGTTTTTCGCGAGGGCTGGTGCGCCGCCGGCCTGGGTGCGTGCGGTCGATCTCCTCTGTCTCGGTCTCGTGATCCTGGCCGGCGTCGTGACGCTGACGGGCGGATTGCGCCTCCACCTCGCCGGCGCGCGGTTTGCGGTGACCTCGCCGTACCGGCTGGTGTTCTGGGCGATCGGGATCGGCCTTCTCCGTCACGTCGCCGCGCCGGCGATTCCGATCTATCGCGATCTCCCGCGGCGGCTCGACGAATGGAGACAGTCACCGGTGTACTCCGCGTTAGTGGTGCCGGACATAGTCCCGCCTGGCAGCACGACGCAACAATCGGGCGGCCCCGGATCAATCGGGTTTCTGATTCGCACATCCCTGCTGTTCACCGTGCTGACTGCCGTGATGACGTATCCGCAGGTGTGGCACATCCGGGACGCCGTGCACGACCCTGGCGATCCGCTGCTGAACATGTGGGCGCTCAGCTGGGTTGCGCACCAGCTGCCTGTCGCGCCCGCTCGGCTGTTCGACGCGAATATCTTCGCTCCCGAGCGATGGACGCTGGCGTACTCAGAAACGCTGCTCGCGCCCGCCGTCGTTGCAACCCCGCTGTTGTGGACGGGCCTGAGCCGCATCGTGGTCTACAACCTCGTGTTTCTCTCGGGGTTCATCTTGTCGGGAGCCGGCACTGCTCTCCTCGTGCGTGATTTGACCCGGAACATCGGGGCGTCGATCGTGGCGGGTGTCATCTTCGCGTACCTGCCGTTCCGGTTCGATCATTACCCGCAGTTGCAACTGCAGCAGGCCGAGTGGATCCCTGTCGCGCTCTGGGCGTTTCATCGGGTGATGGCGAGCGGCCGGCTCCGCGACGGGCTGTGGCTTGGCGCATTCGTCGTCGGCCAGTTCCTCTCATGCATGTATTACGGCATCTTCCTCGCCAGTTACCTCGTCGTGGTCGGCGGCGCGCTGATGCTGTCGAGTGTCTCGGTGGCGCGAACCAGATTGCGGGTGCTCGCCGCCGGCGTTCTGCTGGCGGTCGCTCTGTTCGCGCCGGTGGGAAGGGCGTACCTCGGCGCACGCGAGGCGGTCGGCGAGCGGGGAGCGGACGAAATGGTTGCTCGAAGCGCCACGTGGCGCCATTACCTCGCTGCTCCGGCCGCCAACAAACTGTACGGATGGTCAGCCGCCCGTTTCGGCGCGCCCGAGCGGAATCTGTTCCCTGGACTGATGGCCGTGACACTCGCCGCCGTGGCACTGTGGCCCCCCTGGTCAACGGGGCGAGCTCTGTACGCGCTCGGGCTGGGGTTTGCGTTCAACCTCACGCTCGGGTTCCACGCCCCGCTGTACCGATTCTTGTACGAGCATGTGGCGCCATTTCGCGCATTACGGATTCCGGCGCTGGCCGTGATCCTGGTCGGATTCTCGCTCGCAGTGCTCGCCGGCTTCGGCATCGCGCGGATATCGGCTCGTATCAAAGCACCGGGCGCCCGTGCCGCCCTGGCGCTGGTCTGCTCGGTCGCCGCCCTCGTCGAGGGGTGTTCGACACCCGTACACCTGACGACGATTCCCGAAGCTCCGCCCGCGATCTATGCGGACCTGCTGCGCGACATCGGCGGCTCGCCCGCGGCCACCATCATCGAAGTCCCGATGATCCTCGGTGGAGACCAGATGTACATGTATTACTCGACTTTTCATTGGCAGAGGTTGCTCAACGGCTACAGCGGCTTCTTTCCGCCGTCGTACGTTCGGCTGGTCGCGGCCATGCGAGGATTCCCGGACGCCAGCTCACTCCAGGCCCTGCGCGTCCGCGGCGCCCGCTACGCGGTGATTCATGGCGAACTGCTGCCACCTGAGACGTATCAGCGATTGATTGACGGGATTACCGCCTGCCGGTGTGGGTTGACGCTCGTGTCGCGACGATCGTGGCAGGGCCGGGAAATCAGCCTGTACCGTCTCCAACTGGGGACTAGGGACTAGTCTGGTGCGTGCGAGATACCTGGACATCCGCTCGTGGTGAGCTTGTCGAACCACGAGCCACCTGCTCGTCCTTCGACGGGCTCAGGACGAGCGGGTGTACTAAACCGTCAGACGCACGACGCTGGGGACTGGGGACTGGGGACTCTAATTCAATAGACCAATCAAATTACCCGATTACCCGATTACCCGATGCGAGTTACTTGAGCCGGTTGTACTTCCGGAGCGCCTGGCGCAGCGCGTCGTGCGAGATGGCCTCGGTCCTGTGGCCGTCGACGCCGATCATCGTCTCCGCCGCGACCAGCGCGTTCACGATCGCTTCTTCGGTCGCCTGCACGGTCGCCTCGAACACCGCGCCGATGCGCGCGTTGGACATCATCGACACCTGCGCGGCCTCGGGCGCGTTCGCCGCGCCGGCGTTCGCCGTCGAGAACGCGATGAAGATGTCGCCGGACCCGTTGCTCGAGACGCTGCCGGTACGCGCGAGGCCGAGCGTGGCGCGGCGCGCGATGCGCTTGAGCTGATGCGGGAGCAGCGGCGCATCCGTCGCGACGACGATGATGATGGACCCCACTTCGCCGAGGGCGTCACGTGCGCGCGAGGCGTCGGCTGCGCGGCCGGCCGCAGGCTCCGGCAGTTCCTGGCCGACGGGCACGCCCGCGACGCGCAGCAGATCACGCGTCCCGTGATTTGCCTGCACGAGCACACCGACGACGTAGCCGCCGGAGCGCGCGTCGATCTTTCTCGACGCGGTGCCGGTGCCGCACTTGAAGCCGTAGCAGCGCATGCCGGTGCCGCCGCCCACGTTGCCTTCGGCGACGGGCCCCGAACGCGCGCCGTCCAGCGCGGCGAACACGTGCTCGGGCTTGACGTGAAACCCGTTGATGTCGTTCAGGAACCCGTCCCACGTTTCCGCCACCACCGGCAGCGACCACGCCTGCGAGGCCTGGCCGTGCTCGACCGACCACTTGATCGAGGCGTCGCGGACGACGCCGACGCTGTGCGTGTTGGTGATGAGGATCGGTCCTTCGAGGAAACCGGCTTCTTCGATCCAGGTCGTGCCGGTCATCTCGCCGTTGCCGTTCAGCGAGAACCAGCCGGCAAACACCTGGTCCTTTGAATTCTTTCCGCGAGGCAGGATCGCCGTGACGCCGGTCCGCACGGGACCGGCGCCCACCTTGAGCGGACCAGCGCCGGAGATGAGGGTCGTCGCCCCGACTTCGACGCCGGGCACATCGGTGATTGCATTCAGCGCGGCCGGCGTCCCGTCGAACGGAATCCCGAGATCGCGCGCGCGTGGCTTGCCTTGCGTGTCCACGGCGGCACC
>Ga0066682_10000774_pt1 | contig 11246 bp, 10 predicted proteins | sample GraSoiAngelo_131_FD_65628 | JGI IMG/M metagenome (GOLD analysis project Ga0066682, IMG submission 65628) | Grasslands soil microbial communities from the Angelo Coastal Reserve, California, USA - 14_0929_02_30cm | ecosystem: Environmental > Terrestrial > Soil > Grasslands | place: USA... | reverse complement strand
TGCAGGGCGGGGCGGCGCACGCCCGTGGTTCTTCCAACTGGTCCGCAATGTGGCGATCGACCAAGTCCGGTCGCGCAGCGCACGGGGCCGGCGGGACACGCGGGGCGCCCCGGACGCGAGCGAGCAGGCCCCTCCCGCTCCACCCGAGGAGACCGTGGCACAGGGCGAGCAGGCCATCCGGCTCCGCACGGCGCTCGACGAGTTGCCGCCCGAGCAGCGCCGGGCTCTGGAGATCGCGTACTTCGAGGGGCTCTCGCACAGCGAGATCGCGGAGCGTGAGGGTATGCCGCTCGGCACCGTGAAGACCCGGATTCGCGCGGGTGTGACGAGACTGAGGGTACTGCTCGGCCTGGAGCGGACGCATGGTTGAGGTGCTCGACATCGACGATCGCGAGCTCGAGGGGCTGGCGCTCGAGGCCCTGGCCGAGGCGTACGCGACGTTCCCGCCGTCAGGGCTGCGGGACCGGATGCTCGGGGCCGCGCGGCAGGAGACTGCGCTCCGGCGCGCGCTCCGTGCGCGGAGCGCCTGGCGGGTCGTCGGCGCGGTGGCGGCCGGCGCCGCGCTCGTGTTGGGCGGCCGCGTGGCACGAGAATCGCGCCTCGCATCGGAACGCGGGGCCGAGCTCGCGGCGCTCGCGGCGAAGAACGCCGAGCTCGGCACGCAAGTCGAGCGACAGACTCACCAGCTGGCGCGGTTGGAAGCTGCGCTCGACTCGCAGGCCCACGTGATCAGCGTGATGGGCGCGCCGCGCACCGTGACCGCCGCGCTGGTGCCCCGGGAAGGGGTGACCGGGAGTGCCCGCGTGCTCGTCGACGCGGCCTCGGGAGAGGCAGCGATCGTTGCCTCCGGACTCGATCCCGCTCCGCCCGGACAGACCTACGAGGTCTGGGCGATCCGCGGTCAGGGTCCGCCCGAGCCAGCAGGCCTCTTCGCCGTCAGCGCCGAGCACGCTGTCGCCGCACGCATCGCGTCGGTGAAGAATCCTGCCGGCGTGACGGCCTTCGCCGTGTCGATCGAGCCGGCCGGCGGCTCGGCAGCGCCCACGGGGCCGATCGTGCTCGTCGGTGGAACCGTCAGCTGAGCGACGGCGCCCTCTCCTTCGCGGTGCCCGCATGCGACTCGCCTCGGCACCTGCGGGGTCGTGGCGCGCGCGTAACCCACGCGTCCCCGCTGCGTTGAAGCCGACCGAGCGCGACGCGGCGCAAGCGAGGGCACTGACATGTTCGACACGGCTTCAGCAACCACCTCCATCCCGTCGGTGTTCCTGGCCCGGGCGGAAGGATGCGGCGATCCGACGCCGTATCTCCGGCCGGGAGAGACCGTGCTCACGCTCGGCGCGGGCGCGGGCAAGCTCTGCTTCCGTGCGAGCCAGGCCGTGGGTCCGACGGGATGGGTGATCGGCATCGAGCCGAGCGACGACCTGCTGGCGATCGCCCGGCGCCATGCGCGGGAGGTGGCGCGCCGGCTCGGCTATGCGAACGTGGAATTCCGCAAGGCGAGCCTCCGCGACCTCCGCCTCGATCGCGAATGGCTCGACCGCCTGTTGCACGAGCATCCGGTCGGGTCGGCGGCGGATCTCGTCGGCCTCCAGGCGGCGATCTCCGCCTCGTGCCGGGTCCTTCCGCTCGTCTCCGACGAGTCGGTGGACGCCGTCGTGTCGAACTGCGTACCCCACCTCGTCGAGCCCATGGACATGCGACGGCTCGCCGGAGAGATCCTCCGCGTGCTCACACCCGGAGGGCGCGCGATCATCACGGAGATCCCGCGTGACGAGGTCCTCGTCGAGGGTGACCCCGAGCGCATCGCACACCGCGAGGAGGTCTTCCGGCAGCGCCTCGCGGAGGCGGGTTTTCAGGACGTCACGGTGCTGGAGCGGCCGGAGGCAGGCCGGCGCAGCCTCCCGGGGATCGAGCTCCGAAGCGTGACGGTCGCCGCATACAAGCGGCGTCGCCTCGGCCGCGAGCAGCAGCACGATGCCGCGGTGCTCGGCGCTTCCGGGTCCGCCTAGAAGGGCCAGGTAGCGCGATCGTCCTGCCGTCCTGGTAGCCCCGACCACCGCCGCGGGCGCGTCGGACATGGCGGCTCCCCCGCATGAACACTATCCCCTCGAGAGCGCAGACGACGGTGTGAGCAGTCGGGCGACCGTGGCCTACCTCCCGGCGGAAGCGCCTGCCGAGGTTGACCTGCGGCGCCGGACGGCTGTGACCACCCGTGGGACCGGCAGTTCGGGCTCCTCAGCCAGCAGTTGAGCGCGCCTTCAAGCGGTTCAGCGCTCTGCATTCCCATGAAGGTGACCTTTGCCTCCCATAGGGGGGGCGCGCTGGTGCCTCGCGCGATCGGGATGGCCCTGGGCCCCCCTCGTCGCGGGCGAGGCCGAAAAAGCCCCGCCGCGACTGACCGGTCGATCAGGGCAGGGGTGAGTTAGACCCTATCGACCAGGGGCCGATCCCTCCACCTTCGTGGGTAGTTCCCTCTCCAAGTGGAAGTGATTTTTTTCACCTTGACAGGGGAGGAAGGGGTCGACTATCCGATCGATGACACTCGATTCTGCCTGACCTCGTTTTACCGCACTCGACTCTGCCTGGCCTCGACGGGGGACACCGTGCTTTCGGAAGGATCCACAAGCGTCATCGGCGTGAGGAAGGCTCCGGGGGGACCCCGCCAGCGTCCTGTCCTCGATGCGCTGCCCTCGGTTGGGCCGCTGCCCCGGCGGGGACAGGCAGATCGCTTGGCGACGCGCGCGACGCTTCGCCACGCGGCGGCCGAGGCGCGGAGAGTGACCGACGCCGATCGCGCCACCGGGACACTGCTCCTCGGCACCGCCGCTCACCGAACGTTGCTGGTCGAGCGAGATGGTGGGAAGCCTGCGCTGCCCGGGCTCGCGATCCGCGCCCTGGTCCGTACCCTGCGCTTGCGCGGCGCCTTCTCCTCTCCCGACGTGCGACGGGAGGGGCCGTCTCTGGCCGCGGTCGCCCGCACCGGAGCCCGCGCCGTGGCAGCCGTTCCCTTCCGGCTTCGAGAGGTGGAAGGCTGCCTTGCCGTGGTCTCGGACTTCCCCCACCGCTTCGACGAAGCGGACATCGAGCGACTGCACGGTGTGGCACACTCCGCATCCCTCTGGGCGGCGATTGCCGAAGAGGTCGTGACGTCCGAGCGGTGTCGGATCGCGCGCCAGCTCCACGACGTCTTCGGGCAGACGCTCACCAGTCTCGTCTTCGCGATCGATCAGGTGGAGACGGCCCGCTCGGGTGTGAAGAAGCAGGCACTTACACGCGTCGCGCGCTCCTGCGCGATGCAGGCGGTGCGCGACCTGCGCGCGGCGATCGACTCCGTCCTCGAGCCGGACGCCCAACCGGCCGAGGCGCTGGGCACGATCGCCGAGCTCGTCAGGGATTTCTCCCAATCGGGCATCAAGGTCCGGCTCACGAGCGGATGTCCCCTAGCGTCGCTCCCGCCCGAGGTCAGCACCTGTCTCTACCAGGTCGTCCGGGAAGCGCTGCTCAACGTGAGGCGCCACTCCGGCGCCAATGAGGCGAGGGTCATCGTGTGGCGGCGTGCACGGTGCGTCGAGGTCATCATCTCGGACAACGGTGTCGGTCTCCGCCGAAGAGGAGATCCCAAGACGAACCGGGGCGGCTTCGGACTCCGGCTGATGCAGGAACGCGTGGAGGAGATCGGTGGGTCACTCGTCCTTCAGAGCGTCCCCGGACAAGGGACGCGAGTCATTGCCCGTATCCCCTGAGCCGCAGGCGTCGCGTGGCATGCGGCTGCGCGTCATCGTAGCGGACGATCATCCGGTCGTCTGTTCGGGGCTGAAGCAGATCCTCGAGCGCGACAGCACGATCGAGATCCTCGCAGAGGCGAGGGACGGCCGGACGCTGCTCCGCCAGGTCGAGGCGCTCCAACCGGATCTGGTCGTGGCGGACGTCACCATGCCCGACTTGAACGGGATCGATGCCACCCGCATCATCCGCCAACGCCATAGCGGGACGCGCGTCCTCCTCCTGTCGGTGCACGCCCAGGAAGCGATCGTGCGCGAGGCGCTGGCCGCCGGTGCCTCGGGGTACATCCTCAAGGAGGCGGCCGGCGACGAGCTCCAGCACGCGGTCGATGCCGTCTCCAGGGATCAGAGCTACTTCTCGCCGCCGGTGGCCCGGCTGCTCGCCACGCGGCTGCTCGAGCCGCGCAAGGACCGCCCGCTGTTGAGCGCGCGCGAGCGCGAGGTGCTTCAGCTCATCTGTGAAGGACGGCGGCCCGCCGAGATCGCGGCCCGACTCTTCGTGAGCGTCACGACGGTGAAGAGCCACCGCGCGAACGCGATGCGGAAGCTCGGCGCCCGCAGCACCGCCGAGCTCATCCGCTACGCCATCCGGGCCGGCCTCGCGTCGCTCTGAGATGTCGACCGCGCGTTGACCGCGCGTTTCTCGCGAGCTCGCCCGACTTCGCCCGCCTCCTCCGTCGGATGGGCCCCGAATCCTTCGAACGCGGAGCCGGAAATCCGCCCAAGTACCATTGTTCGACGGGGGTAGTCGCACCTAAGTACTTGGTCGATCGATCAACCATCGTAGGAGACTTGGACATGTGGAAGCCGCGACTCGACGTGCCGCTCGTCCTCCTCGTCGGCGCGCTGGCCTTTGTGCGGCCAGCACCCGTCACCGCCTGCAGCACCGACTCGGAGTGTGACAACGGCGATACCTGCTCGGTTCCCGACCAGTGTCAGGGAGGCACCTGCGTCCTCGGCGGGGGCGGCGACACGAACGCGGACCTGATCTGCGATGACGAGTTCGTTGCCGGCCTGGACCTGAGGGTCACCAAGCTGATCATCAGGACGTTCCCTGCCGCCGGACCAGCTAGCGCGTCCATGCACGGCGCCGGGGACTTCATCGACCTCGTGCCGCCGGGCCCGTTCTCGAGCGCGGTGGCATAGCCATCCGGGTGAAGGATGTGCTGTCGGGGCTCCCGCCCCCCGGGGACGGCGCCGACGTGACGGTGCCCTTCGGCGCGTCGGACTGCGTCACATCGTCCGGCGACATGACGTGTCGGCTGCTCTCCGGCCAGAACCGCGGCTCGCAGGCGAAGTTCAAACGCGACCCACTGGCCCCGGAGCAAGTCAAGTACGCCTTCCGTCTGAGAGGTCTCGACCTCACGAAGCCGTTCTTCGGCCCGCTGCGGGTGATCCTGACCGACGATACCGTGATCCATCGCCCCGGGAAGGTCACCGACTGTCGGCTGTTCCCCACCGGCATCAAGTGCCGCGAATTCTAGTCCGCGGCGGAGGTCATCACGCCATGGAGACGCCGATGGGTCGCCGATGGAGCGTCCCGTACAGACGGCACGCTCGTGCATGGTCTCTCGTGCTCCTCGTCACTCTCTTCAGCTGGCGAGGCGCCTGGGTCGGGTCCGCCGGAGCGGCGGGCAACCCCGACTTCGATGCGGTCAGCTGGATCGACCTCGGGTGCACGATCGGCGATCCACCCGACGATACCAACCCAAGGCCGGTTGACCTGGTCGGAAATGCAACCTATCCGCCCGCGTACATCGGCCTCGATAGCACCTACCTCTACTTTCGCTGGCGGGTGAACGCTGACCCGTCCGGGGTGAAGGGCTTCGACCAGTTAGCCTGGGTCTCCCTCCTGCAGGTGCCCTCAGGCAATCCGTTCCAGTATCAGTACAACTTAGCGCTCAACGGCGTAGGCGGAGATGACGACTTCGGCAACAGCGGCGGCAACAAGGGGGACACCATCGAGATCTCCCAGAACACGGCCCCCGAGAGCTTCGACTTCAACCCCATCTTCAACGACCCTTCGGAGGTCCGCCTCTTCGCCCAGCGCTATGACTTCTCGAGCGGGGCGACGGTCAACACGACGCCCCTGGCGCGGTCCCTCGCGACGGGCGACGGATCGAATTTCAGTGGCAACGGGGACTTCTTCGTCGAGTTCGCGTTCCCGATCCCGGTGCTGATCGCCAAGGGGGTGATCTCGAGCGCGAGCGATCTCGCGGGGTCGCTCTTCCTGCCCGCCACGTCCGCCAACGCGAACAATTACAACAAGGACACCCTCAGCTGCCCTTCGTTCCTTCCACAGACGACCCTCGATCTCCAGAAGAGCGCCGATCATTCGACCTTGCCGGTCAACAGCACAACCCCGCTCACCTACACGCTCGTCGTGACCAACACCGGTACGCACGTCGCGCGCGGCGTCGTCATCGATGATCCGGCCCTGCCCTCCTACATGACGAACGTCACGGTGACAGTCACGTCGAACGATACGAGCGTGACCTGGTCCGTGATCAGCACGAACCCGCTGGAGGTGAGGGTCGACACGCTGCCCATCGGCTCGAGCGTGACGATCGAGATCACCGCCGACGCGACACCGGCCTGCAACAGCGACGACTTCACGAACCCCGCGACCGCCTTCGCCACTAACGCGCCCGAGGTCGACGGCAGCGCCACCGTCCAGGTGGACAAGTCGGCACCGAGATCTGCAACGGCGTCGACGACAACTGCAACGGCCAGATCGACGAGGGCGGGGACGCGCTCTGCGACGACGGGATAGCGTGCAACGGGAGCGAGACGTGCGGGGGGACGGCGGGTTGCCAGCCGGGTCAGGGTCAGTGTGGGTGTCAGTGCGGGGACGGTACGGTGGACGTCGCGTGTGGCGAGCAGTGCGACGAGGGCTTCGCGAACGGGACGTCGGGCTCCTGTTGCACGGCGGTCTGCACCCTGAAGGCCGCCGGCACGCAGTGCCGCGCTGCGAGCGACATCTGCGACGTCGCCGAGACCTGTGACGGGTCGAGCGGCGCGTGCCCGGCGGACGACGTCCGCTCCACGAGCACCGTCTGCCGCCCGCTCGCGGGGGGCTGTGACGTGGCCGAGGCCTGTCCCGGGAACGGGCCGAGCTGCCCGGCCGACGGCGTGCAGCAGAACGGCTTCGTCTGCCGCGCCGTCACCGGCCCCTGCGATACGGCGGAAGCCTGCGACGGCTCGAGCGCCAGCTGCCCCGCGGACGGATTCCTGTCGGCGAGCACGGTCTGCCGCCCGGCCGCGGGTGGGTGCGATCTCGCCGAGAACTGCACCGGTTCGAGCGCACCCTGTCCGGACGATGCCTTCCTGCTCGCCGGCGCCGTCTGCCGTGCTGCGGCGGGCATCTGCGACGCCGAGGAGACCTGTCCCGGAGGCAGCCCGACCTGCCCACCGGATGCCAAGAAGACAGACGTCTGCCGTGCCGCCGTCGACGCGTGTGACGTCGCGGAGAGCTGCAACGGGACGAGCAACACCTGCCCGACGGACGTCAAGGCAACCGACGGCACATCGTGCACGGATGGCGATACGTGCACGACGGGAGATTCGTGCATGTCGGGGGTGTGTCAGGGGAGCATCGTGGACGACGACAGCGACGGGTTCAGCAACATCTGCGACAACTGTCCCATGGTTGCCAATCCGGACCAGGCCGACGCCGATCAAGACGGCGTGGGCGATCTCTGCGACAACTGCCCGCAGACGCCGAACCCCACTCAGCTCGACCTCGACGGTGACGGCCTGGGCAACGCGTGCGACAACTGCCCCGTCAATTCCAACCCCAACCAGAGCGACATCGACGGCAACGGCATCGGCGACGTGTGCGATCTGCTCAAGGTGACGAAGGTGATTCTCGTAGGACGGACCGCCACCGTCGACAACAGCCGTGCGAGCCTGCGGACCGACTTCATCGAGCAGGACCAGTTCGACATCACCGAGGGGCTCGCCGTGCGCATTCAGGATACCCTGGGTGCCGACGCGAGCCACCACTGGGATGGGAATCAGTGCCGGTCCTCGTCGCGCTACGTGAAGTGCGGGAACGGCGCCAACGGAGGGCCGGGGAGCAGTTATAAGGTCGTGCTGCGTCGGGTGGGCGTACCCACCGCGTGGCGCGCCACCATCAAGCTCCTCCGCCTTGGCGGGCTGACCACACCCTCGCCGACTGATTTCATGTCGCCCTTCCTTGGCCCGGCGACGCTCACGCTCACCTACAAGCCGGCGAACAGCGCGGATCTCCGGGTGCTGCCCGGGCTGGTGCGCGACTGCAAGGTCTTCAACCGCGGGATGCGGTGTAAGGAGCCCTAGGCGCCCGCACGACCGGCGCAAGCCGGTCGTGCGGGCGCGGCATGCAGGTCGCCGACCAGCCGCCGTGCCGGTCGCGTCAGTTAGGGTGTGCGCTTCGCCTTGCCGAGCGGGTCTGACCCGTTCGAGCGAGCGGGCGTTCCGGGTGTGGTCGGCAAGCCGGTGGAACGCTTCGGCTTGAGCCCCCGGGTGCTAACCCGCGAATTGAGTGCAGGCTTCCGGGACGTGCCGACGGCCCTCGGCGCCGTCGCGCTGTTGGCGGCGCGGGCCGGCGTCGCCGCGCGGGCGGCATTCCCCGCGGAGCGGGCGAGGGCCGGTCCGACCGCGAGTACCGTGACGAGAAGCGATGCGGCGAGCTCCCTGATCATGCGCTGACCTCCAGCGTCCTGCTTGAACACAAGCCTGCCCTGACCGGGACGTGGTCTCAACCCGACCGAGCGCGCATCGACCGATGCGCTACGCCACCTGCTACGGCGGCTGCGGATCTCCACCGGGCGTGCTTCGGTGTCGGGCGCCGGACGCCTCAAGTCCTGCGCTGAAGGTGCCGATGCTCGGCGCGAGCACCCGCTTCGTCTCGGCGGGTCGGGAGGTTCCCATGGATCGCCGTCGCGTGCTCCTCAGCATCGCCGGCTTCGGCGTTGCGGTCGTCATCAGCACACCCGGCATCGCCGGCGACGACCTCTGCAAGTCACCGAGGCTCGGGGTGACGCCCAGTTGGTGCGACACGAAATCGACCGAGAAGCCCATCCCCGAGGGGCACGTCGCCGCTTCGCACCAGAGCGCGACTTCGGGCCTGAAGACACACACCGCAACCCGGACCCCGAGAGCGTTCAGGCCACCCAAGTCCCTCAGGCCCCAGACGGGCCACAAGACCTCACGACGATGAGGGGCACGTGCGCGGGCGCACACAGCACGCCCGCCTGCACCCTCGGGCCCGTTCGCCAGGGACTTTGCCCGGAGGTGGAGCAATCCTGCTCCGGCCCGTAACCCCGGCCGAAGCAGCCTGTTCTACCTTCGGCCGCGCGCGAGCGCGGAAAGGAGACGTACGATGACGGGGTGGAAGCGGATATGGATCGCGGTACTGACATTCTTCGTTGCCGTGGCCGGCCCGACGCCCGCGGGTGCGGCCACGACCGGGGCAAAGCGCGGCGCGGGTCCGACACCGCCGCGACTCAGCTTCATCGACGGTGACGTCTCCTTCTGGCGGCCCGGTGCCGAGGACTGGGCCCCGGCGAAGGTGAACACCCCGCTCGCCGCGGGCGACTCCCTCTATACGGGTGACAACGCCAACCTCGAGCTCGAGCTCGGCCCCGGCGCCTTCGTTCGCGCGGGAGCGGGCACCGAGCTCGGACTGGAGTCCCTGGAGGCCGAGCTGAAGCAGTTCAAGCTCACCTCTGGTCACGCCGCGGTGGACGCGCGTCGTCTTCCGAGCGGCCAGGCGATCGAGATCGACACGCCGAACGGCGCCTTCACGATGGACCACCCCGGCTACTACCGCGTCGACGTGGACGAGAGCCGGACGACGTTCTCGACCCGCCGCGGCGGGCAGGCGACGCTCGTCCCCGCCAACGGCGAGGCGACCGACGTCGGATCAGACAAGCAAGTCGTCCTCGAGGGCACGGACACTCCGCAACTCGCCACCAGCACTGCCCCCGATCCCGACGAATGGGACCGCTGGAACCTCGATCGCAGCGGAACCGCCAGCGAGCCGTCGCGCAGCGCACGGTACGTCCCCCCCGATGTTGCGGGCAGCAGGGACCTCGATCGCTCCGGAGAGTGGCGCGAGACGCCGAGCTACGGCCACGTCTGGGTGCCACGCGACGTGCCGCCCGACTGGGCACCGTACTCGACGGGACGGTGGACCTGGGATCCGTACTACGGCTGGACCTGGGTCGACGATGCCCCCTGGGGCTGGGCGCCCTACCACTACGGCCGCTGGGTCTACGTCGACAACTACTGGGGCTGGGCACCGGGTCCGGTAGTCGTGGCGCCGGTGTACGCGCCCGCCCTGGTCGCGTTCGTCGGTCCGCAGGTGAGCGTGAGCGTCGGTGCCCCCTTCCCGTTCGTCGGCTGGGTGGCGCTCGGCTTCGGTGAACCCATCGTCCCGTGGTGGGGCCCCGTCGGCTTCGTCGGGACGTGCTGGTGGGGCGGCTGGGGCGGCCCGCACATCGTGAACAACGTCGTCATCCAGAAGAACGTGTTCGTGAACGTCCGGAACGTGACCGTCTTCCGGAACGAGCGCGTCCACAATGCCGTGATCGCGGAGCGTCGGGACCACTTCGGGCAGGGGCACATGGAACACGTGCACCTCACGGCGGCCGACGCGCGCCACCTGCGTCCGTTCCACGGGCAGCTTGGCGTCAAGCCGACTGCGGCGAGCCTGGTGGCGAGGGAAGGCCACGGTCTTGCTCCGCCGAAGGCGGTGCACGCGCGGCCGGTGGTGGCGACACGCCCCGCGCAGGATTTCTCCAACCGACTGCACGCCGCGGGACTGAACCCCGCGTCGAACGCCGCCCCGCCACCGCGGCTCGCGCAGGCGCCGCGGCCGCACGGGGGCGCGAGCGAAGGCGCGGTCGCCCGGCGCACCGCACCACCGCCGCCTCCGGGAGCCGGGCAGCGTCAGGGCAGCGAGGCAGGGGCGCGTCCCGCCCCCCCGCAGCACGCGCGTGTCGAGCGCCCGAACCCGGGCTCACCACACGATCGGGGGGCGCCGCAGTCGTCGAACGCCCCCGGACACCGTCCGCCCGGTGTCACAGGCGGGCGCGAGCATCAGGCACCACCGCTTCCGCCGCGCCAGGCGGAGCGGAACGGCTCTGGGCACGCCGGCGCATCGCGGTCCAGTGCCCCGCCGGTACACGGAACTCGCGAGAGCGCCTCCGCATCGCGACAGCGGCCGGCGCCCCACGCGAACCCGCATCAGCCGCCCGCGGGTTCGCCGGGCGCTCGTCGGGGCGCACCCTCTTTCTCGCACGCGTGGGCCTCGCCCGCGTCGCCCGAACGCTTCCACGGGCCGACGCAGGCGCGTCCGCAGCGGCGAGCACCGGCGCGCCCTCGGCCCGCCTAGCGCGCGCCCGTCGCTAGCAGCCCGGGGCCGACGGTCCCGTGTGCTGGCATGCAAGAGGTTGTCAGGACGCAACGCGCCTCCGA
>Ga0066682_10000771_pt1 | contig 11256 bp, 7 predicted proteins | sample GraSoiAngelo_131_FD_65628 | JGI IMG/M metagenome (GOLD analysis project Ga0066682, IMG submission 65628) | Grasslands soil microbial communities from the Angelo Coastal Reserve, California, USA - 14_0929_02_30cm | ecosystem: Environmental > Terrestrial > Soil > Grasslands | place: USA... | reverse complement strand
CGCTCGGGGTCGTCCCAGGTGACCGTGCCGGTGTTCCGGCGAACGGTCCCCGCCGGGAAGAGTGCATTGAGGTAGGCGCGGACCGCCGGAGTGAGCTGGCTGACGGTGGGTGTGTTCAGCACGAACTCGCTGGGGAGCCTGCCGCTCGAGGGCCCGGGATCGGCAGCGGTTTGTGGGAAGATCGCCGTGAACGACCGGGAGAACTTGGTATCGAAGAGGAAATTGTCAACGGTGCCCAACAGGGTTCTATCGTAGAAAACCCCGTAGCCGCCGCGCACGACCGACTTTCCTTTGCCGTCCGGGTTCCACACGACACCCAGCCGTGGCGCTACGTTGTTCTTGTCGACTGGATACTTGTCGGGATCGGTGAAGAGCGGGTTCGACTCTTCCTTGATCGGAATGATCTCCAGATCGTAGCGGACGCCCAGGCTCAGGGTGAGGCCGTTCTTGATCTGCCACTTGTCCTGTGCGTACAACTCCCAGACGCGCGAGGTCAGCTCGTAGTCCAGCGCCCCCGGCACGCGGATGCTGAACCGCTCCGGATACGTGCTCGGGTCGGCGGCGTTGAACGCACGATCGGAGGCGAAGCTGTACGTGCCGTTGCCGTTGCTGTTGTTCGGGTTGCTGATCCAGGCGTACGAGAACCTGGCGCCAAACTTGGTGTCGTGGCGTCCCAGCTTGTCGGGGATGAACCAGGAGAACGTCTCGTCGAGCGCGTAGGAGTCGTCCAGAGAGAAATCCATCGTGTCGTCGGCCTGCGCGTTGAAGCTCAGATAGGCCAGAATCGGCGGTAGCAGAGACTGGTCCTGGATCATCCGGCGCGGACAGACGGTGCAGGTCGCGTACGCGGGATCCAGCGCGCGCAATCGCTCGTTGGCGTGTGTCGTTTGTTCTTTCGTGAGACTGAGCCGGACGGTATTGACCTTGGTATTCGAGACCACTGAAGTCAGCGTCCCGACCAGCGTCTGGTCGAGGTCGGTTTCGTCGTCGTTGCTCTGGACGGTGTCTCGGGCGCCGTCCAGGACGTTGAACTGCGGCGCGCTCTCGCGCAGCCACCGGAACGCCCAGGTGTTGTTCGCGCTGATCTGGTGATCGATGCGCCACAGGGTGTTCCAGGCCGACACATCGTCGTTGGTCGAGAAGCTGAATTCAGGACGGTTGGGATACGTCTTCGACTGGTTTCTGTTCTGGACCAACCGCTCGACGCTTGCGAAGAAGTGGAGCTTGTTCCGGACGATCGGTCCACCGACCGTGCCGCCCCACTCCTGTTTGCTGACCTGAGGCTTGTCGAGATCGTTCACTCTTGCAAAGTAGTCCTTCGCGGTGACCGCCCGCCCGGTGAAGAAGTCGAACGCGGAGCCTCTGAACTGGTTCGTCCCTGATTTCGTCACCGCGTTGATCACGGCGCCGGACGCGCGCCCGAACTCCGCTTCGTACTGATTGGTCAGCACCTGGACTTCCTGGATCGATTCGTTGGCCGTGCGTGCCTGGCCGCCCACATTCGATCCGCGCAGGTCATCGATATTGCCGGCGCCGTCGAACACCACGTTGTTGGCCGCCGCCGGCTGCCCGTTGGCGAGCATGGTGTCGTTGAGGAAGCCGGTGGTGGGCACGAACTGCGCCCCCGGCACGCTCCCGACAAACGCCATGTAGCTTCGATTGGCCGCCGGCAGCTCGGCCAGCTCCGCGCCTGAGATGTGGCGTCCCACCTCGGCCGACGTCAGGTCGACCAACGGTGTTTCGGCCGTGACCGTGACGGTTTCGGCGACCGCGCCGACGTCCAGCGTCAGGTCGAGCGTGACGGTGCCTCCAACGGAGACAGAGATGCCGCGCCGATCGAGGCCCCTGAATCCCGCCAGCTGCGCCGAAATCCTGTAGCGCCCCGGAACAATGTGGGCGGTGCTGTAGCTCCCGTCCGGACCGGTTACGACCTCGCGATAGACACCGGTCTCTTCATTGGTGACAACGATGGCCACTCCTGGCAGGACGGCACCCTGTGTATCCGTGACCCTGCCGACGATTTCCGCGGTCCCCTGTTGGGCGAGTGACGGTGCCGCTGCGCACAGAATCACGCCCACGGCCAAGCCGAGCGCCAGTCTACACATCAGCCCCTCCTCTAGACATCTTCCGAGCCGATGTCCCGAATGAAGCGGGCTTCGGCTCGAGACGCTGTCTTACTCGCGACCGCCGCATGAGTACCGCTATGATGCGCCGCGCTCACCGGTTGTCAACAGGCAAACGTAGCAGGGTAGAGTTACCGGATGTCGATCGACATCCTCGTGTTCGGCCCACACCCGGACGACATCGAAATCGGACTGGGCGGCACGGTCGCGCGTCACGCGGCGGCCGGCCATCAGGTCGGCCTCTGCGATCTCACGCGGGGCGAGCTCTCGAGCAACGGCACGCCAGAGCGACGACAGTCGGAAGCCGCGGAGGCGGCCCGGGTGCTTGGCGCGGCCTGGCGCGAGAACCTCGGCTGGCCCGATGGAGGTATCGCGGCGACGCCGCCGATGATCCGATCGGCCGTCGATGTGATCCGCCGCCATCGGCCCCGCACCATCGCAATCCCGTACTGGGACGATCGGCACCCGGACCACGTCGCCGCCAGCTTTGTGCTGCGCAACGCGGCGTTCACGAGCGCCCTTCGGCGCTACCTCACCGATCTTGATCCGTGGCGGCCCGACTGGGTCTGCTACTACTTCATCAACGACGGCGCGGCTGCATCGTTCGTGGTGGACGTGTCGGCGCATTACCAGCGCAAACGTGATGCGCTCGACTGTTACCGCAGCCAGTTTGCTCCCGGCGGGGACGAAGCGGTGGCGACGCGCCTGACCGCCGCGACGTTCCGGCCGCTCATCGAGAGCCGCGATGCGCAGTTTGGCGCGCTGGCCGGCGTCGCGTTTGCGGAGGGCATCGTCGTTCGCGAGCCCGTCTCGCGCCCGGGGCTGCTGAAGCACGCGCCATGAACATCGGGATGGTGTGCTACGCGTCGGTCGGAGGGAGCGGAGTCGTCGCGACCGAGCTGGCGCACGCGCTCGCGGTTCGCGGCCACCGCGTTCATCTCATCAGCAGCGAGCCGCCCTTTCGGTGGCGGTCCGGCGTCCCGGGGCTCTCGTTCGTGCCGGTCGCCGTCCCGCCGTACCCGCTTTTTCGGGAGCCGCAGTACCTGCTCGCGCTCTCGAACACGATCGCGCGCGTCGCCGAGGAGCGGCGGCTCGACATCGTTCACGCCCACTACGCCGTGCCGCACGCGACGGCGGCGTACCTGGCGGATCAGCTCCTCGCGTCGACCGCGGCCGTGGTGACGCCGCGCACCGTCACCACACTGCACGGAACGGACATCACGCTCGTCGGAAGCGATCCCTCGTATGCGCGCGTCGTCGCCTTTTCGATCGAGCGGTCGCATGGCGTGACCGCCGTGTCCCGCAGCCTGAAGGCCGACACGATTGCCGCCCTCGGCATCCGGCACGAGATTCGTGTCATCCCGAATTTTCTCGATTGCGCCGAGTACCGGCGGCAGCCCGATCCTGAGCTGCGCGCGCGGCTGTGTCCTGATGATCTGTGCGACGCCCTCGTCGTGCACGTGTCGAACTTCCGCCCGGTCAAGCGTGTCGACGTGGTGCTCGACGTCTTTCGCCTGATCCGACGCAGCGTCCGCGCCCGGCTGATCCTCGTCGGCGACGGCCCGGACCGCGCCGGCCTCGAACGGCGCGTGGTGGACGAGAGACTCACCGATGCGGTGTCCTTCGTGGGAGAGCAGCAGAACCTCGTTCCGTGGCTCTCGGTCGCGGACCTGTTCCTGCTGCCTTCCGCCCAGGAAAGCTTCGGGCTCGCCGCGCTCGAAGCGATGGCGTGCGAGGTGCCGGTCGTGGCGTCGAGTGTCGGCGGCCTCCCTGAGATCATCGAGGATGGCGTCACCGGTTTCGTCTGTCATCCGGACGCCGTGGAAACGATGGCCGGGCGGGGGGTCGCGCTGCTCACCGATCCGGCTCTCCGCGCGCGAACGACCCGCGCTGCAACGGAAGTCGTTCGAAACCGATACTGCACGCCGCTCGTGGTGCCGCTCTACGAAGCTGCGTATCGCGACGTCCTCGCGTCTTGAGCGGGACGCTCATCCTTCGACAGGCTCAGGATGAGCGGTGAGTCGTAGGTCCTACTCGGTCCGGCGGGCAATCCTTCCCGTGACGCGGACCCACTGCACCGTGCCATCGACGCGCCGCACGAACTCGATCGAGGCGCCTTCTTCGGGACCGGAGGTGACGACGGCGAGATCGGGACCGAAAAACGCCACCGGCATGTCCGGCTCGGGGTTGCCGCTGTTCGGGCGCACCTGCAGAACGAGCTGTCCATTCTCCGCGCGCGCGACGACGGCATTCATCGGGCGCACGTAGCGTCCGACGTACGGCGTCACGTCCGGTTGCCTGGCCAGCGCGTCTACCGCCGGCAGCGTCTCGTTCAGCCCGCGGTGCGCGATCGCCTGATTCATCCGAAACGTCGCGCCTTCGTACGACTGCAGCGCGGCTCGCTCCACGTCCTGAATCAGCCGCCAGCCATTTCCCGCGTTGGTGAGAATCGCGAGGGCGAAGTTCTTGTCGGGGACGAGCTCGACGAGGAGAATGTGGCCGGCAAAGGTGCCGCCGTGCGCGGCCGTTCCCAGATTGCCGACCGTCCGCAGGTGCCACCCGATCCCCATGTCGTCGTCGGTCGCCTGCTTTCGAAGCTGCGGCGTGCGCATCTCGTCGAGCGTGGCGCGTGTGAGCACGCGCGCGCCGGTCGCGGTCGTTCCGTCGCCCAGGTGGAAGCGCGCGTACGCCAGCAGATCGTTCATCGACATCGCCACGCCGCCCGCCGGAGTCGTCGATCCGAGCGTAAACGGCCGCACGGCTGTCGCGTCCCCTTCCGCGCTGACGCGGTGACCGAGCGCAAAGCGATAGGTCACGATGTCGCCCACGCGTGTGAAGGCGCGAGCGAGCCCGAGCGGTTTGAACACGAGGTCGTTGAACGCATCGCCGATCGTCGTGCCGGTGACCGCTTCGATCACCCTGCCGGCGACGCCGAATCCCGCGTTGTTGTAGCTCCAGGCCGCGCCGGGTGGCGCGAGCTGCATGTTCGTCGAAAGGCCGGCGACGAACCGCGCCAGCGTCTCATCGCCGCGATCGACCGCACTCAGCTGGCCTTCCCACCCGCTCGTGTGCGTCAGCAGGTGCCAGATCGTGACGTCGCGGCTCACCGCTTCGTCCTGGGTGCGGAACTCCGGCAAGTACTTGCGGACCGGCGCGTGCAGGTCGACCCGGCCCTGTTCGATCAGCCGCATCATGGTCGTCGCGGTAACGGTCTTGGAGATGGACGCGAGCGGAAAGGTCGTCTCGGGTGTGACCGGCAGCGGGTCGTCGACGCTCGTCACGCCGAACCCTCGAACCGTTGCGTGGCCGGCGCGCAGCACGCCAAACGCGACGCCAGGCACGTGATACTGGCGCATCTTCGCCGTGACGAGCGCCGCCAGTGTCTCGTAGACCGGATCCACCGGCGCCTGGGCGCGCGGAACCGGAGGACGGACGACGACGAAACAGGCACAAAGCGAGGTGAGTGCGACGAGTCGAGCGGTCCGCATCGGGGCCCATCATACGCGACTGCCCCGGGAGAAGTCTGAAGTCTGAAGTCTGAAGTCTGAACGCCGCAGACTACTGACACGTCAGACTTCAGACTTCAGACTTCAGACTTCGAACTTTCAGTCCTCTCCCTATTCCGCGCGTCGTGCGCGGGCGCTCCCCTCCGCCTTGGGCGCCGCCGTCTTTTGCGGGCTCACCGGAATGCGGTCGCGCTCCAGGGATCCGATCAGCTCGCTCAAGTACTCCAGCGCTTCGAGCCGCTCGCTTCCGACCACATAGATCTCGTACACGATCGCCTTGACCGTGGCAATCAACGCCGTGAGGGCGTCGGCCTCCAGCGGTTCGTCGCCCGTTCCGAGCAGGTCCAACACCGTGAACAGCGTCGGCGCGATGCCCGCGTGCTTTTCACGCAGTGAGAGCAGACTTGCAGAATAGTCGTCCGTCAGCACGCTTTCGGTGGCCATGACGACCCGCATCGCCCGGCGCGCGCAGGCGGTGCCGCCGGTCGTGAACGTCAGGTTCATGCATCCATCCGCCTCGTCCAGGACCTGGCGGATCGGCGACGGCACGCGGCTGTCGACCACGAGAAACCGGTGCGGCGGGCTCTCATCATTATCTACGACGGCGGACGGCTTCGGCGTCAAGTGAATGGCCTTCTCTCGCTCTTGCGTCTGGACGCCAGACTGCGTCATGGCAAATGAGCTTCAAGAATCGCGCCCGGTGACTCGGCGTCACCCTGCGGAAGTTCCGGAGAGAATCCCGGATCGATTGACGCCGCCGAATCTCAAAATGGTCGTGCGACAGCCAAAAGCGTGAGTGGAGAAAACGGTCTTCTTTGTGTACCTTCGAGCTCGTCGCGACGTCGTTGAAGAGACGGGCTGGTCGCTGCCGCAACGGGATGATCAGCGGCGGGCGGCGGCGCCGTGCTCGCTGCGGCACCATTCGAGGGTGTGCCGCAGGCCTTCTTCGAACGGAACGATCGGCGTGTAGCCGAGCAGCGTCCGGGCTTTCGTGATGTCGGCCTGCGAATCCTTCACGTCGCCCTGACGTGGCTCCTTGTAGATCGGCTGGAGGTGCGTGCCGACGATGCGGTTCAGGATGCGGAGGAGCTCGTTGAGCGACACGCGCCCGTTGGTGGCGACGTTGATGACCTCGCCGGCCGCCTTCGGCGCCTCGCACGCGCGCAGCACGCCGTCCACGACGTTGGCCACGTAGGTGAAGTCGCGCGTCTGCTCGCCGTCGCCGTAGATGATCGGCTGGCGCCCCTCGAGCAGCGCCGTCGCGAAGAGCGAGATGACGCCCGAGTACGGCGACCCCGGATCCTGCCGCGGCCCGAAGACGTTGAAGTAGCGGATGCTCACCGTCTCGAAGCCGTACAGCTGCGTGAACATCCTGCAGTACTGCCCGCCCACCGCCTTCTGCAGCGCGTAGGGCGAGAGCGGGTTGAGCGGCATGTCCTCGCGCTTGGGCAGCTCGGGCGTGTTGCCGTACTCCGACGAGGAGCCCGCGAATATCAGGCGCTTCACGCCCGCGTCGCGCGCTGCCACCAGCATGTTGAGCGTGGCGACGACGTTCGCGTTGTTCGAGGCGATGGGGTCTTTCACCGACCGCGGCACAGAAGGAATGGCCGCCTGGTGCAGCACGTAGTCCATGCCCGCGACGGCTCGCGTTGCGGCCGCCAGGTCGGCAAGGTCGCCTTCGAGAAACTCCACCGACGGGAGGTGTTCGAGGTTGCGGCGCTTGCCGGTAATCAGGCTGTCGGCGACGCGGACGGTATGGCCGCGACGGACGAGCTCTTCCGCCAGGTGCGATCCGATGAATCCCGCGCCGCCGGTGACCAGGTAAGAAGCCATAGTGTTGACTACATCCTCATGTGTGCGCGCGACATGCCTGCACACGCTCGTGGTGAGCCCGCCGAACCATGAGCCATCCGGGCCGCTCGTCCTTCGACACGCCTGTCCTGAGCGGGACGCTCATCCTTCGTGAGAATCAGGATGACGCGAGTCGAAGGGCTCAGGACGAGCGATGTCCAAGCTCACGAGACTAGTTCGTGAAACCCGTGTGCGAGAGCCCCGGCGTCAACTGCAGCGCGTTCGCGTAGTAGAGCTTCTTCAGCACCGGATCGGGCAGGCCGATGCCGTAGAGCTTCCAGAACGCGTGATAGTCCCGGTAATAGTCGAAATACTCGTCGTTGGTCTCGAACACCCGCCAGTAATACGGATACTCGTCGGGCTGATAGCTGTCCTTCCCGAACAGAATCCGATCCTGATACTTGATGAAGAACTCGTGCGCGGCCCTGGGCTGGCGGCCGAAGTCGTACAGGACCGCCGCCACGTCGTAATAGACATTCGGGTTCTGATCGAGCAGCTTGCCGGCCCGCGCCAGATCGTTCGCATGCCAGCCGAAATGCGCGAGGATGAACTTCGTAGTCGGATGCTTCCGGATCATGTTGTTGCGCTCGGTCATGAGCTGCTCGAAGCGCACGCCTTCCTGATGCCGGCGATCCTGATAGAGCGACAGCTCGAGCCATCGCTCGTTCCTGTAATCGAGCGGCTCGAAGAAAGCCGCCGGCTCGCCGACGTGGATGAGGACGGGTACGTTCAGCCGCGCGCACGTCTCCCAGATCGGATCCAGCTCGGCGTCGTCGACCGGCAGACGGCTGCCGTTCGCCTTTCTCACGAACATCCCGAGATCCTTGAAGATCTTCAACCCCATCGCGCCGGCCTTGATGTCCTGCTCGAGCTGCCTGGCCGCCTGCGCGCCAAATCCCGGACCGACGTCCCGGAAGCTGACGTTGGCGAAGAGCACCATCCGGTCCTTGTACTTGCTGGCGCGGAGCGCGTCGATGCCCTGCCGAAGGCGGTCGGCGGACGAGCCGCTCAAGTTGACGAGGATCTGAAGATTGTTCGCCTGCATCCCTTTCATCACGCGGTCGTACTCGGCCGGGGAGATCGGGGTCGGCTGATGGCTGTGAATATCGATCACCGGAAACCTGGCGCGCGGCACCTGGTGCTCCGGCACGATGAGCTGCGATTTGGGCTTGTACTCGCGAATCGTCGGCGGCTTGAATTCCGGCTGACGTCCTTCAGCTGGCCGCGGGTGGATCTGACCAGGTGGCTGCCGGGCGACCAGAAGCGGTACTGCAAGGCTGGCGATAAGCAGCGTAAAGAGGCGTCGCTTCATAGAAGTCTGAAGTCCGAGAAAAGATCGCAGCGAGCCGTAAGCCGAATTCTGTGCCCGCCTTCGCCCTTTCGGGCTACGGCGGCTGACGACCATTCCTCTAGCCTGGCCATTGCTGGCGAGATCAAGCGACCTACCCGGAGACTTGGACGGGCCGTCCAACCAGCGGTGAGCCGCTGGGCGCCTCCCTATTTGGTCTTGCTCCGTGCGGGGTTTTGCCTGCCACCCGTGTTACCACGAGTGCGGTGCGCTCTTACCGCACCTTTTCACCCTTACCTCAACCGGCACGGCTGAAGCCGTGCCCTACGTACGGAGGGCGGCCCTTTACGGCTGCCGTCGGAGTACGTAGGGCGGCCCTTTAGGGCTGCCGTCTGAGGCGGTATATTTTCTGTGCCACTGTCCTTCAGGTTGCCCTGACCGGGCGTTAGCCGGCGCACTGCCCTGCGGAGTTCGGACTTTCCTCCCCGCCTTCGCGCCTTGCGGCGCTACGGCGCGGCGGCCGTCTGGCTCACTGCGAAGTAATGATTGTACACGCTCGGCTAAAGCCTTCGCGCTCCACAGAGTCTTCGCGCTCCGCGCAGCCTGCGCACTCCGCACCACGAGCCTTCGCCCTCCGTACCAGTTTTCGCGCTCCGTACCAGCCGTTCGCGCGACGCACCAGCCTCGCCCTCAGCACCAGCCCCACCCGATCAACTGCCCACTTGCCTACCCGACCTATCCGACCCTACCGACCCACCTGCCCTACCCGACCCACCCGACCTACCTGACCCACCTGCCCTACCCGACCCGCCCGTCCTACCCGTCCGTTTCCTGACTGATCTGGTACTGCTCCAGCTTCTTGTACAAGTTGCTGCGGGGCGTGCCGATCACTTCGGCGGTCTTCGAGATGTTCCAGCCGTTTTCGCGGAGCTTGCCGACCAGAAACATGCGCTCCGCGTTCTCCTTGAACTCGCGCAGCGTCCCCAGCTTCGCCGCGTCGCCGTCGCCGGCCGCCGCCGTGCTCCTCCCGCCGCCCGAGGGCGACCGCACGCTGTCGGGCAGATCCGGCAGATCGATCGTGTCGGCGCCGGTCATGATGATCAGCCGCTCGACGGTGTTGCGAAGCTCGCGGATGTTGCCCTTCCACCGGTAGCGGCCGAGCGCGTCGAGCGCCGCCTGCGTAATCCGCTTCGGCCGCACGTTGTTCTCGCGGCTGAACGAATCGACGTAATGGCGGACCAGCTGCGCGATGTCCTCGGGGCGCTCGCGCAGCGGCGGCACCTGAATCGGGATCACGGCGAGCCGGAAATACAGATCCTCGCGGAAATGCCCTTTCTCGATCTCTTCCTCGAGGTTCTTGTTCGTCGCGGCGATCACCCGCACATCCACCTTGATCGTGCGCGCCGATCCCAGGCGCTCGACCTCGCCTTCCTGGAGCACGCGCAGCACCTTGGCCTGCGTCTTCGCGCTCATGTCGCCGACTTCGTCGAGGAAGATGGTGCCGCGATCGGCCTGCTCGAACTTGCCGACCTGCTTCTCGGTGGCGCCCGTGAACGATCCCTTCTCGTGCCCGAACAGCTCGGACTCGATCAGCTCCTCGGGGATGGCGGCGCAGTTCACCTGCACGAACCGCTCGCGGCTGCGCAGGCTGTTGCGATGGATGGTCCGCGCGACGAGCTCCTTGCCGACGCCGCTCTCTCCCTGAATCAGCACGGTCGCGTTGGTCGGCGCGGCGCGCGCGACCGCCGCCATCACCTGCCTGAGCCCGGCGCTTTCCCCGATCATCTGGTGCCGGACTTCGACCGCCTTTTTCAGCGTCCTGTTCTCGTCTCGGAGCTGACGCGAGTCGAGCGCGTTGCGGAGGCTGACGAGCACGCGCTCGCTCGCGAACGGCTTCTCGATGAAGTCGAACGCGCCTTTCTTGGTCGCCTCGACCGCCGTGCTGATGGTGCCGTGGCCGGACACGACCACGACCGGTAGCGACTCGTTCATGTTCCGCAGGCGCTCGAGCACCTCGATGCCGTCCATGCCGGGCATCTTCACGTCGAGCAGCACCAGGTCGGGCGCCTCGCGCTCGGCCAGCGTGAGCCCTTCCTGGCCCGTGGCCGCGCCGATGAACTCGTAGCCCTCGTATTCGAGGGTCATCCGCAGCGAGTCGCGAATGGCCGACTCGTCGTCTATGACCAAGATGCGTGACTTGGGCATTAGAAGCGATCTCATCCAGCCGATGTGAGGCGAGGTCCCGGGTCCCGGGTTCCTGGTGCCTGGTCCGTTCCTGGTCCGCAGTCCGTGGTCCGTCCCTGGTCCTCGTCCGTGGTCGACGCACGAAGAACCGCGGACCTTGGACGGACTGAGAAGTGAGGGCGGACCGGGCACAAAGGACGAAGGATCAAGGACACTAGCGGCCCTCGACCCGGATCGTTTTCAACTGACGCTGGTCGAGGTCCGGGGTGTAGAGGAAGAGCGTGAGGATGTCGCCGGGGCGCAC
>Ga0066682_10000769_pt1 | contig 11267 bp, 8 predicted proteins | sample GraSoiAngelo_131_FD_65628 | JGI IMG/M metagenome (GOLD analysis project Ga0066682, IMG submission 65628) | Grasslands soil microbial communities from the Angelo Coastal Reserve, California, USA - 14_0929_02_30cm | ecosystem: Environmental > Terrestrial > Soil > Grasslands | place: USA... | reverse complement strand
GTCAGGATCGTCGACCTCGCGCGCGACATGATCCGCCTTTCGGGTTTCAGCGAGGAGGACATCAGGATCGAGTTCACTGGGCTGCGGCCCGGCGAAAAACTCTACGAAGAGCTGCTCTCGGACCGCGAAAGCACGCTGCCCACGCCGCACCCCAAGCTGCGCATCGCCAGAGCAGGCGAGGCACCCGGTGAAACTTGGCTCGCCGAGATCGAAACCTGGCTCTCGCAGCCGCGCTCTCCGGCCGATGAGGAGGTCAAGCGGGAACTCGCCAGGAGAGTGCCCGGGTACCGGTCCGCCGCCGCAGAGAGCGGTGTGCGCGAGATTCAGGAAAAGGGATGAGGGAGGGGCCGAACGCGCCAGAGGCGCGAGAATGGTGGGGCTTATCTGAGGTTCGCTTCCGGAGAGGCAACGGGCAGCCCGCGTATCAGGCGTTCGAATCCGGCGAGCGCTTGTTCGACGCTCAGATCCCTCAGGTCCCGGCTCGGCGGACGCAGCAGCTCGTGCGGTACCTTCCACGGCCGCCATTGCTCCGGACTCGAATCTCCGAAAAAACACAGAATCGGCTTTCCCAGCCCGGCCGCGAGGTGCATCGCGCCTCCATCGCAGCAGATCACGAAATCGCACAACGACAGCGCCGCGATCAGCCCGGAGAGCTCCTCGGTCGGATAGGGGAGCAGGGAGAGCCCTCGGCAGCGTTCGACGATCTCGTGCGCCTTGGCGTCGTCGCCCGGGTGCCTCGGGTTGTCCGCCTCGCCGGGAGCCCACAACAGCAGAAAACGCACGGCGTGCCGCGCACCGATCGCCCGGATCAGCGCCGCGAAGCTCTCCGCGGGCCATTGCTGGCGACTTCGTCTCGCGCTCACGTGAACGCCGACCACAGGCCCCTCGCCGTGGAGACCGACTAGCCCCCGCTCGACGTCGTTGCGATGCTCGGGGTCGGGGAAAACGCGTGCCGGCGGCGGTTCGCAGTCCACCCCCAGGGCTCTGAGCAAGGCGAATACGTCCTCGACTTGATGCCGGTTGCGCGAGCGATCGTAGCGCAGTGCAATGTCTAGGCGCGGGTGGATCTTGCCGGGCTCCGAATACCCCAGCACGTGCCTCACCCCGATGATCCGGGCCAGGCGGAGCGACCGCGGCGCAAATCCTGGGGTGGCGAGGATGGCGTAATCGTATCTCTCCCTGCGGAGCCGCATCATGAGTTTGAGGCGAGCGGCATAGACGGAGACAATGGAGCCCTTTTCCCCCCGGTGCTTTCCTTTTTCGTATGCGTGGACCGCATCGATCGCCGTATTCCCACTCAGAACCGGCTCGTTGTAAGTGTTGACGAGCGCCGCGATATGCGCGCGGGGAAATCGCTCGCGCAGCGCAAAAATAAGCGGCGTGGTGCAGACCAGGTCGCCGATGTTGTCGCGGCGGATGACGAGGATTCGCGGATGCACCTCCTTCCGGGCCTGTGGCTCGGTTTGCCGAAGCCGGTCTTCAGATTCTGCGGTTTTTCGCAAGGAAGTTGAACAATCTCTTGCCCATTGTCTTTTTCGTCTCGATGTCGAACCACTGCGAGAGGAACTCCAGTAATTCGAAAGACCGGTTGCCGTGGAGCTCGCCCGTGATCCAGCCCACGCGTTCGAGCGCCCGCGGCTCGAACGCCATAAGGATATCGTGCTCGGCGCCTTCGACGTCGATCTTGATGAGGTCCGGCGCCGAGGCCGTGCCGTCCGCGATGACCGCCTGCGGCGTGCGCACCCGCACCTCGAATCCCCGCGCCTTGGCCGTCCCGGCGTCGTGGAACGAGAATCCGCCGAAATTCCGGTCCACGTCCGAGGCATGAATCTCGAGCGCCCCCTCATTCGCCCCCAGCGCGAACCCGTGAGCCCGAACACGGGCCAGACCTTCGATGTTGCGTCCGATCATCGCATAATTTTCCGGCACCGGCTCGAAGCAATGAATCTCCGCCTGCGGAAACCGCTGGGAAAAATAAAGGGATGCGGCTCCGATGTTGGCGCCTATATCCCAGATCGAGCTCGGGCTGAACCCTTCCGGGATGTAGTACTCCGCCTTCGCCCCGCGCCTGAGAAGTATCTTGTAAATCACTTCTGGATCGCTGCTGCCCGGTCGGTAATGCAACTGACGGCCGCGCCACCGGAAGGTGGAAACGGTGCCGGGGGCGTAGCGCGCCGGATTGCGGTCGCGCGTAAACCGCAGCGAACGAGAGCGCAGCAGCCATTTGAAATCGTGCTTGCCGAACACCGCGTGCCCCTTCAAAGCGCCCGCGCGCTCCAGCCGAAGAAGCGCTTGCGCAGCGATGCGCGCAACCGTCCCGAGAAGGTTTTGCGGACCGCGGAGGCGCTTGCGGCGCGCTCTCCACCGAAGGTCGTCCGGTAGCGACCCTGAATCGGAAAACCAGGCTCGCCCGATTTTACGCTGGCGGTTTTTCGCGCAGAAAAGAAGATCAACACCTTCCTTCTGCCTCCCGCGACGTACGGCACCGGGAGATCGATGCGCGGGTCGTAGGGCAGATAGCTTTCCCGATGCCGCGCAACGAAGTGGATCTTCATCTGCAGGTCCTCGAACGCGCCCGCTCCGTAGAAATCGAAGAACAATGTCGGCGAGAACTGGTAGAAACCGTGATCGACCCAGTTGTTCATCGGAACGTGGTGGATCACCAAGCCGTTGGAAGCCGCGAGCGACGCTGCGTTCCGCATGACTTGGGGAGCGTTGAAGCAATGCTCCATGGTGCCGCCGTCGTACACCAGATCGAACTGCCCGCGCAGGTCTGCCGGCACGGGAAGATTCAGATCGAGCACATGGGTCGGCTTCTCGTCCGGATAGTAATCGATGCTCTCCACCGTAGCGAAGCCAAGCCGCCCGAACAGCTCGTCCTGGTGAATTTCGCGGCCATCGTCGGTCTCGACGCGCTGCACGCCGAAAGTGATCGCGCGCCGGCGAGGGCCCGACTCGCCGAGCGTCGAGGCGATCAGCTTGCTCGCGCCGCGAGAGATGCCCATCGTTCTATGTTAGCGGTTCCAGGGACGGTTGGGCACTACGCTTTCAGGCGATGCTGCTCCAGCCAGATCAGCAGGACGACAAAAGTGTACGCGAGCCGCCGCGACCCATGGCCGGCGCGCGCGGCGCGCCATAAAGTGCTCACCGCCGGTGCGTTCAGGAACGGCGCGATCTCGGCCGTCCGATGCACCACATCTTCGCACCGGTCCCGCCAGGCGCCGTTGAAGAGCTCGCGCAACGGCACCGAGAACCCGTGCTTGGGCCGGTTCCAGACGGAGTCCGGCAGATAACGCCGCGCCAAATCGCGCAGCAGCAGCTTGTCCTCTCCATTGAAATGCGCCTTGGCGGAGAGCCGGAGCACGCTGTCGAGCACGGCGTTTCCCAGCAGCGGCACGCGCACTTCCAGTCCGTGTGCCATGCTCGCGCGATCGGTCTTTGCCAGGCAGTTGTCGGATAAATAGGTCCAGAGATCGGCTCGCATCAGGCTTTCCGTGTTCATCCTGCCGCCGAAAGAAGCGGCGAGCTCGCGCCACAGACCCAAGGTCTTTTCAGGCATGCAGCGCGCCCAGGCATCGGGCGCCAAATAGCGTTTTAGGCTCTTGCGCGAAACTTCCCACGGACCGAGCTCGACCCGGCGATAGAACACCCGATCGCGGCCGTGCAAGCTGCGGCGCAATAACGCCCCCGGCAGCCATCCCGCCTCCACCAGTTCGCGCAGGAGATCCTGACCCGGTCGACGCGGGTAACGGTCTTCCTCCTCGCGGAAGCGCGCATAACCGCCGAACAATTCGTCGCCGCCGTCTCCGCTGATCGCAACCGTTACGAATGAGCGGGTCAGGCGCGAGAGCGCATGCGTCATCACGTAGGCCGGGTCGGCGAGCGGTTGGTCCAGCTCGTCGATGGCTTGGGCGAAGCTTGCGCCATCGATCTGCGGGGCATCGACCGCGTGGTGCTCGGTGCCGAAGCGCTCCGCGACGGCGCGCGCATAGGGCGTCTCGTCGAACGCGGCTTCGCGAAAGCGAAGATTGAACGTTCTCAACGGGCGGGCCCCCGCGCGCGCCATGTAGTGGACCATGAGACCCGAGTCGATGCCCCCGGAGAGAAACGCGCCGAGAGGTACGTCGGCGACGAGCTGGGCGCGCACGCTGTCGCCGATCGCGGCATCGACGCGATCGACCAACTCCGCGCGGTTGAACGCCAAATCGCTCGGGGCCGGTATGTCCCAATAGCGCTTGATCTCGAGCCTCCCGTCGCTCGCGGTCCATACCAGTTGCGAGGCGGGGGAAAGCTGCCGGACCGCGTTCAGGAAAGAATGCGGGGCGAGCGCCGTCTGGCAGGCAAGGTAATCGCGGAGCGCCTGGTAGTCGACTTGCCGGGGAAACCCGTCGAGTCGCAGAAACGGCGCCAGCGTCGAGCCGAACGAGAGGCCGGCCGCGGTCGAATAGAAGAACGGCTTGATGCCCATCCGGTCGCGCGCCGCGAACAGCACGCGCTCGTGCGCGTCCCATACGGCGAACGCGAACATGCCGTCCAAGCGCGGCACCACGCGCTCGCCCCACGCGGCGAACCCCTGCAGCAATACCTCGGTGTCGGACTGGGTGGTGAATTCATGGCCGGCGCCTGCGAGCTCTTTCCGCAGCTCGCGAAAATTGTAGATCTCTCCGTTGAACACGATCGCGTAGCGTCCGTCGGCGGAACGCATCGGCTGCTGCCCCGAGACCAGATCGATCACGGCGAGGCGGGTATGGCACAGAATTGCCTCGCCGAGATCCAGCACGGCGCTGTCGTCGGGCCCGCGCGTGCGCAGCGTATCGAGCGCCGCCCCGGCGCCATCACGCCACGGCGTGTCTATCAAGCCGAAGATTCCGCACATGGGCTAGCCGGACGAGGGACGGTCTCGACCCGGAGACATGCGACTCGCATCGCGTTTGCGAAACAGATACTCGTCATTGCCGGAACCGAACAGCCCGGATCTTTTCCGTACGTTCTGTTTGACCAAATCGAATCCCAGCGGCGTGAGGGATCGTGCCAATTCAGCCGGCGCGATCGACTCGTACGGGTAGCCGCCAATCCAATCTCTGACGTCGTGGCGGAAATCCATGCCGCGCTTCCGCTTGTAGCCGGCGATATGCGTGCTCAGGCGTTTTCCCCTCAGCAGCAGGTAGAAGCCGAACAGCTGGATGTAGACCCTCTCGGCTCTGGCCTGCTGCGCTGGAGAGGCGTTGACATACCAGCGCTTGATGCGTTTCCACAGATTGCAGTAGGGCGTCTTTCCGTACAGGGCGACCGCGAACAGGCCCCCGGGTTTGACGTGCTTCGCGGCAATCTCGATGGCGCCATTCATGTTGCCGGTGTGATGGAGCACGCCCCACGAATAGACGATATCGAACTCGCCGAATCCTTCTTTGTCGAGATCGAAAACGCTGACGTGGCGGACGGATTTGTTCGGACCCTGCCAGCATCGTTCCAGCAATGCCCGTGCCGTCGAGACCGAGTCCGGATCGACGTCGATAGCCACGATCTCCTTCGCGCCGAAACGCAGCGCAACGAGCGCGTGCAGCCCCGAGCCGCAACCGATGTCAAGAAACGTGCGGCCGGAGAGATCGCGGCTGCCGAGAAAGGACGCCATTCGGTCTTCGGCCTTTAGTATCGCCTCGTCGTCGATCAGAGGCGAAAAGCTCCTCCAGTTCTTTCCGAATTCGAACCGGTCCTTGTTCACATTGCGCCTCTCGCTGACGGCCGCTCGGCCGCCAGCGCTTCGTAGGCCGCCACCGCTGTATCGGCCGCGTACGCGCTGAGGTCGACACGCGAAAGTTGCGGCGGATCGGCGAGCACACGCGCGATCGCCTCCGCGAGCGCAGCGGCGTCGTTCACGGGAACCAGGCATCCGGGACAGGCCTCGCCCAGGATTTCGCGCGGACCGGACGGGCAGTCGGTGCTGACCACGGGCGTGTCCAGAGCCAGGGCCTCGATGATGACATTGGGCAGTCCTTCGTGGTCGGAACAAAGCACGAGGAGCTCCGCACCTGCGATCCAGGGATAGGGATTCGCCTTGAAACCGGCAACGATGACGCGGCCACCGAGGCCCCGCTTCCGAATCAGATCCGACAGCGCGGGGTCGGGCTCCGCCAGCAGCACGAGAGGGTGGGGAATATCGAGCTGCGCAAAAGCATCGAGCAGCAGGTCGTGCCGCTTCTGTCCGGTGAAACGGCCGACGTGTATGAGGTAGGGGACGGCAGGCCGATCCGGCGCGGACTCAGCGGCGCGCGCGCGCATGGCGGCGAAATCGAAGGGATTGTAGATGCGCTCGATACGGGGGCGGTCCGGCCCGAGCCCGCGGCGCAGATCCTCCGCCACACCGTCAGATACGGCGATCAGAGCTCCCCTCCCGTAGAGGCGGCGGTAACGGCGAAGCCGTCGCCGCGCCTTGTCCGGATCGCGCTCGTGCAGGCGAGCGATCTCCGCGGACAGCGTGTTGGCGATCCGGCACCAGTGACGCGGCAAGTTCGCGCGCACCGCCACCTCATCGGCGAACGGCAAGGTCGATACGATGAGATCGAACGCGCGCTGATGTGCCAATGTCGAAATGAGGCGGCCGAGCCTGAGTACGGCAATCAGCTTGCCGAACGCGCCCTTGCGCATGCGACGCCCGCGCCGCGTGAGCGCATGGAGGTGAATTTTCGCCGGAGGGGAGTGGTCGACATGGTCTTCCAGCAGGACCAGATGGACTTCGTGGTCACGGCCGGCGAGCTGCGATCCCAGCGTCAGCAACGCCTTTTCGGCTCCGCCGCCCGCCAGGTTGGTCACGATAAATGCGAATTTCACGACGCGGTGGCACTGGGGGGATGGTCTGCCAGGGCGCGGAGGACGCCGGCAAGAACCGTCTCCACTGGAATTTCAGCCATCGGAACGTCGGTGGCGCAGGGGTACGGCCGCGGGTGATCGATCGGATAGAAACACGGATGATCGAGCGCACCGATGAGCCGGCTCGGCGCGTGGCAGTGGTAGAGCCCTACGAGCGGAACGTCGAAAGCGCTCATCATGTGAGTGGGGCCGGTATCCACGCCGACAAAGAGATCCGTCAGGCTCATCACGGCGGCCGTCTCGCGCAAGCACAGCCCGGCGTACAGGGTGGCGCGGGGACCGAGACGCTCGCCGAGCCAGTTGGTGCGCGCGCGCTCCTCCGCTCCGCCGTAGATCAAGAAATGCGCGCGCGTCCATTGCCCGAGAATCCGGTCGCAGAGGTCCGCGAAGCGTTCAACCGGCCAATCGCGATACGACTTGGTGGGAAAGCTCGCCACCTGCAGGCCGATCAGAGGACGGCAACCGTACGGTGCGTCGCGCTCCAGGCGGCCCTTCGCCCGGGCGCGTTCTTCCTGGGTTACCCGGTAGTCGAGCCGGAGACCGGCCGGCTCGATTCCCAACGCCGCCGGAAGGCGCAGAAGCTGCAATACGGAGTGTTCGCTTTGAAAGGCCGGGACCTCCACCGCGCGGTGAAGCCGCTGGTCGAGCGCTTCGCTTGCCTGGTGAAACGCGACTACTTTTTTCGCTGCGCGTAAGCCGTAGTGTACGAGCGCTCCATCGAATCCATAGACCAACGCGTAATCGTACCGCCGTCCGGGCAGCCAACCGCGCGCCAAGGCGGTATGTTTGGTGATCGCGCCGACGCGCCTGATCGACGGTAAATGCTTGAGGATGTCGGCGCGCTTGGGATGGCACAAGGCATCGATACGCGCACCGGGATACGCCCGCGCGATGGCTCGGATGGCCGGAGTTGCGAGCAGGGTATCGCCGATTCGAGAAACGTTGATGACGAGAAAGGACAGGGCGTCAGCCAAGATCCTCCCTCCGGAAGACATGGTTGCGGCCTTCCACGTGAACCAGGTGGAAACCCGATTTTTCGATGCGTGCCACGACAGCCTCCGTTTCTGCCAAGGTGTGGTGCGTGGCCCGATGGTGGAACTCGACGAGCAGCTGACGGACCTTGCCGAGCAAGCCGCGCGCGCACAGATCGTCGAGAACCTCGTATTCGGCGCCTTCGATATCGAGCTTGAGCACGTCGCACTCGCCTCTGCCCGCTCGCGCCAGCACCTCGTCGAATGAAGTCGTGGTGACCTCCAGCCTTGGCCCGCCTTCAACGTAAGCATGTGACTGCACCAGGCTTCCCGACACTCCGTCCGCTCCGGGTGGCAGCGTTTCCTTCGAGCGCGGCAGAAAGAAAGGAGGGGTTTCCCCGGCGCGGATCCAGAAAGCCCTGCCCCACACTTCCATGCCGGCGGGGGTGTGGGCGCGGCAATAGGCTAGGCTGTCCGGACTCGGGTCGATGCCGATGACTCTGCCGCCGAATTGCGCCAGGAAGGCAGCGGGAAAACTGACGTCACGGCCCAGTCCGCAGTCGATCATCAACGGATCCGCTCCGATGGCGCCGCAATCGATCCACCATCCGCCGTATTTCGTACCGAGTCGCGTGTAGGCACGGGGCAATCGCCACTCCTTCCACCGGCGAAGGAAACTGCGGCGCAGCCGCTCCCAGCGGGCACCGATACCCGTGCGACGAGCACGGTGACGGTCCACCACGCCTCGGAACACCACCTCCATGCGCGCGATCATCGTGTCGCGGCTGAATCGCCGCTCCGCCTGTGCGCGCGCGGCGCGCCCCATCCGCTGCGCGAGCGCCGGATCATCCAGCAGCCGTCGGATCGCCGCCGCCAGTCCGCCAACGTCCCGCGGCGCAACGAGCAGCGCCGTTTCCTGGTCGATGACGGCTTCAAGGATGCTGCCAACCGGCGTGGTCACCACGGGCAGTTCGCACAGCATGGCCTGGACGATTGCCTGCGGCACCCCCTCGTTGGCATACGACGGCAAGCAGAAAACGTCCATGGCGTGGAACCAGCGCTCGACCGCGTCCTGACGGCCGGCGAGCATCACTTTCGCCGCAAGCTTCAGCTCCGCTACCTTCTGCTCGATCGACGGTCGCATAGGTCCGTCGCCGACGACGATCAGCCTGACGGTCGCGTCCTCGGCAGCCAATCGAGCGAACGCCTCGACCAGGTATAGGTGGCCTTTCCAGCTCCTCAGCGTCGCGACGATCCCCACGTAACGGGCCGTCGGTTCGAGCCCGAGCATACGACGCGCTTCGGCCTTGTCGCCGGGCCGGAAGCGAGCCGAGTCGACACCGGTCGGAACGGAAGTAATGCGATCCTCGCGGAAGCGATTTTCCGCAACCAGAGTCTCCCGGAGCGCTTCGCCCGTGGTGACGATGTGCCGGGTCGCGTGGTTGTAGAGCCAGCGCGTCGGGAAGTTGTCGGGTACCGGTGCGGAAATGTGACGCGTGCGCACCAGCGGGGGAGCGTCTGCGAGGGTGAGGCGCGCAAGCGCTGCAAGCCAAGCGTCCGTCGAGCTGTGCGCATTGACAAGATCGGGCCGAACCGACGCCAGCGCCCGCCGCATCGCAAGGATTCCGCGCAGATTCTTGCGGCCAATTGAAAGCGCGCGATGGGGAAGCGCGCGTCGTGCCGCCTCTGCAAGAATTCCAGAGCCGGCGACGGCCCAGATTTCGACCTCGTGCCCGCGCGCGATCATCCCTTGTGCTTCTTCGAGTATGCGGATCTCCTGGCCGCCCCAGCCCACCGACGCCTCGGTGTGCGCGATTCGAAGGGAAGTCCGTCGCTTTCCAGCCGTGCCGTCGGTCAGCATTGATCGGATAAGAGCCTTTTCAATCGTGCACCCTGAGCGGCAGCCGCGCAGCCCATCTACGCCGCAAATTCTCTCGAATACTGCAGGCGATGGAGCCTCGCGTAGATCCCGGAGGCGGCAATGAGATCGCCATGCCTTCCGGTTTCGGCGATGCGGCCCGCGTCCAGAACGACGATGCGGTCGGCCCGCTCGATCGTCGACAGGCGGTGCGCGATCACCAGCGTCGCGCGGCCGCGCATGAGCGTTTCCAGCGCCGCCTGCACATGGCGCTCCGATTCGCTGTCGAGGGCGGAGGTCGCCTCGTCGAGGACGAGCACCGGCGCGTCCTTGAGGAACGCGCGCGCGATGGCGAGCCGCTGCCGCTGTCCACCCGAAAGGCGCACGCCGTTCTCGCCGATCAGCGTAGCGAGCCCCTCGGACATCTGGCGGATGAATTGCATCGCGTGCGCCGCCTCGGCCGCCCGGACGACGTCGGCCTCGCTCGTTCCCGCGAGGCGCCCGTAGGCGATGTTGGCGGCGACCGTGTCGTTGAAGAGCACGATATCCTGGCTCACCAGCGCGATGTTCGCGCGCAGGCTCCCGAGCTTGAGCGTCGCGATGTCGACGTCATCGAGCAGGATTTGTCCGGAATCGGGAGCGTAGAAGCGCGGCAGCAGACTGGCGAGCGTGGACTTGCCTGCGCCGGAGGCCCCTACCAGCGCAACCGTCTCGCCCGGGTCGATCGAAAACGACACCCGATCCAGAGCCGGGCGTGCGCTTCCCGAATAGGTAAACCCGACGCCTCTGAATTCGACTTTGCCTTTCGCGCGGCCGATCTCGCGCGTCCCGGTATCGGACTCGGGCCGCTCGTCGATCAGGTGAAACACGCTCTCCGCCGCGGCGAGCCCCCGCTGCAGGGTCTGGTTGACACCGGTCAGACGGCGCAGCGGCGCAAACACCAGCAACAGCGCAGTGAGAAACGACACAAATCCGCCCACCGTCGTCTCGTCTGTGGCGGCCTGGCGCACCGCGAGATAGATGATGAGCGCCAGCGCGACCGAAACCACGATCTGCACCAAGGGGACGTTGGCCGCGGCGGCCGAGGTCATTTTCATATTGAAGGTGCGCACCTTGCTCGCTCCGGCGTCGAAGCGCCTTGCCTCGTAGTCCTGTCCGCCGAACACCTTGACCACGCGATGGCAGCCGATCGATTCCTCCAGGGCATGGTTGAGGTCGCCCATCGCCGTCTGCTCGGCCCGGCTCATGGCGCGCAGCCGGCTCGAGAATGTGCGCGTAATCCAGACTGCGGGCGGTCCCACCAGGAGCGCCACCAAAGTGAGTTTCCAGTTCAGCCAGAAAAGCCATCCGAGCAATCCGGCGATGGTGAGTGAGTCCCTGAATAGCACCGAGATCACGCTGGTTGCCGCTCCTGTTACGTACAGGACGTCGTAGGTGAACTTCGAGATGAGGCTGCCGCCGGTATGATTGTCGTAGTAGTTCGTCGGCAGCCGCACAAGAGTGGAAAACATTGCATTGCGCAAATTCATCACGACCTTGTTCGCCACCCAGCCGATCGCGTAGTCGGAGAC
>Ga0066682_10000767_pt1 | contig 11305 bp, 8 predicted proteins | sample GraSoiAngelo_131_FD_65628 | JGI IMG/M metagenome (GOLD analysis project Ga0066682, IMG submission 65628) | Grasslands soil microbial communities from the Angelo Coastal Reserve, California, USA - 14_0929_02_30cm | ecosystem: Environmental > Terrestrial > Soil > Grasslands | place: USA... | reverse complement strand
GCGGTGGCCGCCGCAAAGGCCGTCAGTTACCGCGGTGCCGGGACCGTCGAATTCATCCTGGATCCCGCCGGAGACTTTTACTTCCTCGAAATGAACACTCGGATACAAGTCGAGCATCCGGTGACCGAGATGACGACCGGCCTCGACTTCATCCGCGAGCAGGTGCGGATCGCGGAAGGCGGCAAGCTTTCGTATCGCCAGTCCGATTTGCATCAGATCGGCCATTCGATCGAATGCCGCATCTATGCCGAAGTGCCCGAGGAAGAGTTCCGGCCGGCCACCGGAACAGTTGAGACCTTTGAGCCGCCCGCCGGGCCCGGCATTCGGCTCGACAGCGGCGTCGCGCAAGGTTCCGTTGTGAGCTACCACTTTGATCCAATACTGGCGAAGCTCATCGTCTCGGCGCCTTCCCGCGAGGCTGCTATTGAACGCATGAAACGCGCGCTCCGTGACTTCGTCCTGCTCGGCGTCCGTAACAATATCGAGTTCCTGTATCGTGTCATCTCTACTGAGGATTTTGCGGCAGGCAAACTCGACACGGGTTTTCTTGATCGGCATCCTCAAGTCTTCAGCACTTCCGAAACGATTCCAATCGAGGCCATCCTCGCGGCATCGCTCTCAATCACGCCGCACCCGGCAGACAGCTCGCGTGCGACCTTCCCCGGCGTCTGGACCTCCGGGTCGTGGCGCAACTCATGACCTCTCGCGAAATCCACTGGACCATCGCCGGGCAGGACGTCACGGTCCGAGTCGAAGAATCCAAAGGCCACGGCACATTCCACGTTGCCGGCCGATCTCTTCCCTTCCGGCTGCTACAACCCAACTGGATCGAAATCGACGGCAAGCCGCATCGCTTCTACGTTCGCCGCTCTGGCAATGAATGCACGGTTTGGTTCAACGGCCAAACGTACCACCTCGTGCGCATTGAGAAAGGCGGTCTCACCAAAGCGGCGAGCATCACCGCCAGTGGCAAGATCACGGCACTGATGCCCGGCAAAGTTCTTCGCATCGACGTCCGCGCCGGCGACACGGTTGAAGAAAAGCAACCACTGGTCATCATGGAATCAATGAAGATGGAGAGCGCCTTGCGCGCGCCAAAAGCCGGACGAGTCACAGCGATCCGTTGCGAGCCCGGCCAAATTGTCGAAATGGGCGAACTGCTGATGCTCATCGAATAGATCGTCGGGCTGTAGTAAATGTTTGTGACTATGTTAACCTGACCATACGCGATCATGATTGGCCGGAACGCTGATGTGACGTCGATTCCGACATGGTCACATCAAGCAGACCTGATCTCAGGAGTGTTCCCTCTCCCATCGGGAGAGCGTAGCGCTAAGCGCCCTGGAGTTTGGACATTTTTCGAGGTGCGCATAAGATTCCCCTCCTAGATTAGGAGGGGTGCCGTTCGCGCGTTTTTTAGCGAACGGCGGGGTGGTCGATCCATGATGCGAAGCCACCTTATAGATGTTCGCGAAGCGCACCGATTGAATAAGGAGCGCTGCGCGAGTATCTATAAGGTGGCTTCGCGACATTCCGGACCACCCCGTCTGCGCCGATAAGGAACGGGACCATTTTCTTCGTGGCGCAGCCACCCCTCCTAACCCAGGAGGGGAATTCCGACTCACGTTTCGCTTCCACGACATACCTGCGGACGAAGCGTGAAGTTGCAGACATCGGTGCTATTGCTATGGACAGCATCGTTGCTACAGCAATGACCATGGGCGCGCCATTACTTTCGAGCGATAAGAGGATACTGAAATACGCTCATGTCAAAACAATTTGGAAATAGCATGAGCGCAGTTCCCAGGGTAGTTCGAATCGTGGAGGTCGGGCCAAGAGACGGCCTCCAGAACGAGGCAAAGATCGTTCACACAGGCAAGAAAGCCGAATTCATCAGCCTGCTGGCTGCTGCTGGACTGAAGGACATCGAGATTGCCTCATTTGTACACCCGAAGTGGGTGCCCCAACTCGCTGATGCGCGGGAGTTGATCGAGCAGCTCGAACCCAATCCGAATGTCCGATACTCGGCGCTGGTGCCGAATATGAAAGGCCTGGAGCGCGCCATCGAAACGGGGATCCGCCGCATTGCGGTTTTCACCGCTGCATCCGAGACGTTCAACCGGAAGAACATCAATATGGGCGTTCAGGAATCCATTGATGTGTTCAGACCCGTCGTGGATCGCGCGCTGAAAGAGGGCATGTCGGTTCGGGGCTACGTCTCGACATGCTTCGTCTGTCCTTACGAAGGCCCGGTCGCCAAGGAAAAGGTCGCGGCTATCGTCAGCCTGCTGTTTGATCTCGGCTTGGACGAGGTCTCCATCGGAGATACGATAGGCGCGGCCTCTCCAAGAGATGTCGAGAGCACGTGCGGTCACCTGCTTCGCCTGTTCGCAGTCGACAAGCTCGCGATGCACTTCCACGACACGTATGGGATGGCCATCGCCAATGTTTACCAATCGCTTCAAATGGGTTTCAAGATATTCGACAGCTCGGCAGGAGGGCTGGGCGGTTGTCCTTATGCACCGGGCGCTTCCGGCAACGTCGCTACCGAAGATCTTCTGTATCTCCTCGACCGGCTTGGTATTGAAACCGGAGTGTCACTGCAACTGCTCCGCCGCGCCTCGCACTTCATCGGGGCGGAGCTTGGACGTGACCTTCCCTCGCGCGTTTTGAAAACTTCTTAATGGCACAGACTACCGAATCCCGGTTTCGCGTGCGATATGCCGAAACCGATCAAATGGGCATGGCGTATTACGCGAACTACCTCGTATGGATGGAGGTTGGAAGAAGCGATTACTGCCGCGAATGCGGTTTTAGTTATGGCGATCTCGAGCGCAATGAACAGGCGTTCCTCACGGTCGCCGAAGCCAGTTGCCGCTACCTGACGGCCGCACGATACGACGACGAGATTCTTGTCGAGACCGGGATCACACGCCTCAGCCGCCGTGTTGTGGAGTTTTCCTACAAGATCAAAAAGGGTCCAGCGCTCCTTGCCGAAGGCCGCACCGTTCACGTCGTCATCGGACCCAACGGAAAACCTCGCTCCATGCCGAACCGCTATTTCGAACTGCTTAAGGCGACAGGTCACTGAATTCGCGAAAACTGTTTCGAAACGGAACTATGATTGAACTATATGGAACCCCTGCTGATCAACGGCGAGTCGCTCACCCTCGAAAATGTTCATGAAGTTGCCTTCGATCGGCGTCGTGTAGCGCTGCGCCCGGAGTCTGCAAAAAAGATGGCGAAATCGCGTGCCGTGGTCGAGGCCATCGTGAATGACGATCGGATCGTTTATGGCATCTCCACAGGTTTCGGCAAGCTCTCGGACGTTCATATCGGCCACGATCAATTGACGGTGCTCCAGCACAACCTGGTGCGCAGTCACGCTTCGGGAGTCGGAGATCCTCTCGGCGAAGAAGAAGTTCGCGCTTTGATTCTTTTGCGGGCGAACGTCCTGGCGAAAGGGCTTTCGGGAGCGCGGCCGGTTGTGGCTGAACGATTATGCGAGCTGCTGAATCATCATTTTCATCCTGTCATTCCGTGCCGCGGCAGCGTCGGCGCGAGTGGAGATCTTGCTCCGATGGCGCATCTGGCTCTCGTCCTGATCGGGGAAGGTGAAGTCTTCAGCGCGTCCGCTAAGATCACCGGGCGCGAAGCACTTCAGGCGATCGGGCTTCAACCGCTGGAGCTTCAAGCGAAGGAAGGGCTCGCACTCCTGAATGGAACGCAAGCGACGCTGGCAACGGGTCTTGTCTGCTGGTGGCGCGCCAGGCAGCTTCTGGATTTGGCGGATCTTGCCGGCGCAATGTCGCTCGAAGCATTGAAAGGCACGCCGCAGGCGTTCGACGAACGAATTCATCAGGCAAGGCCGCACCGCGGGCAGATCGAAGTTGCGGCGCGTCTGTCGCGATTTCTCCGCAAGAGTGAGATTCGGCAATCTCATTTGGATTGTCCGCGGATTCAGGATGCTTATAGCCTCCGATGCATACCGCAGGTGCATGGTCCCGTGAGGGAGTGTCTGGAGTATGTGCGCGGTGTCGCGTCAGTGGAGTTGAACAGCGCAACCGACAATCCGCTCGTGTACGCAGATTCGGCCGAGGTGATTTCGGGCGGGAACTTTCACGGCCAGTCGTTGGGTCTCGCTTTCGACTTCATGTCTATTGCTCTTTCCGTGCTGGCCAACATCTCCGAACGGAGGATTGAACGGCTGCTCAATCCCGAGTACGGCGATCTGCCGGCTTTCCTTGCGGATAATCCCGGCTTGAACTCCGGATTCATGATTGCGCAGGTTGCGGCCGCTGCCCTGGCCAGCGAGAACAAGGTCCTTTCGCATCCGGCGTCTGTCGATTCCATTCCAACGTCAGGCAACAAGGAAGATCACGTGCCGATGGCCATGGGCGCCGCTCTTAAGCTCAGGCCAATCGTTGCGAATCTCGAGAGGATTCTTGCGATCGAGTTTCTGTGCGCCGCTCAGGGTATCGATTATTTGCGCCCGCTCAAAGCCGGAATCACCGTCGAATCCGCGTACCAGTACATTCGCAGCCGCATTTCGCACATGTCGGCCGACCGCGTGCTGTCGGTCGACATCGAGAAGATGGCGGGAATTATGAACGAAGCTGAATTTGTTGCTTTATCAAGATGAGAATGGCCGCGAATAGCGCCAATGACGCGAATTGCTTTGGCGTCATTGGCGTGATTCGCGGCTAATATCGACGACCGAACATGCCTGCAGAAACTGTTCCCTATACGCCTGTACGCGCACCACGCGGGTCCGCCATCTCGTGCAAAGGTTGGCATCAGGAAGCCGCGATGCGGATGCTCATGAACAACCTCGATGAAGAGGTTGCGGAGAATCCACGGAAGCTCATCGTGTACGGTGGATCGGGCCGGGCTGCCCGCAGTTGGGAAGCCTTTCATGGAATTGTGCGCGCGCTCCGCAACCTGGAGAACGACGAGACGCTGCTTGTTCAATCAGGTAAACCGGTGGGCATTTTCCGGACATTTCCGCACTCGCCGCGAGTGCTGATCGCGAATGCGAACCTCGTTCCGCATTGGGCAACGCGGGACGAATTCAATCGGCTGGAAGCGTTGCAACTCACCATGTATGGCCAGATGACGGCTGGGAGCTGGATCTACATTGGAACTCAGGGAATCGTCCAGGGGACGTATGAAACGTTCGCGGCCGCCGCACGGAAGCACTTCAGCAGTTCGCTTGAAGGACGAATTCTCGTGGCCGGCGGTCTTGGAGGAATGGGCGGCGCCCAACCTTTGGCGGCAACCATGAACGGCGCGGCGTTTCTTGGTATCGAAGTCGATCCGGCGCGTATCCAGAGGCGCATCGATACGGGGTATCTGGACACGATAACGAATAAACTTGACGAAGCCTGGAGTCTGGTCACGGCTGCGTGCGGCGAACGGCGCCCGCTTTCTGTAGGGCTTGTCGGGAACTGCGCCGAGGTCTTGCCGGAAATGGTGCGGCGCGGATGGATTCCCGACGTTCTCACCGATCAGACCAGCGCGCACGATCCGCTCAATGGCTACGTTCCCCGCGAGCTCAGCCTCGACGAAGCCTCGACGCTCCGCGCGGCGGACCCGAAGGGATATGCCAAGCGCGCGATCGACTCCATCACCCTCCACGTCCAGGCCATGCTCGACCTGCAGAAACGTGGCGCCGTGACCTTCGATTATGGCAACAACATTCGCACGATGGCTTTCGAAGGCGGCGTGAAGAATGCATATGACTTTCCCGGGTTCATTCCTGCATACATCCGCCCGATGTTCTCCGAAGGCCGCGGTCCATTCCGGTGGGTTGCGCTCTCTGGAAATCCGCGTGACATTGCAACGATCGACGATTTGGTGCTCGAGCTGTTTCCTGAAGACGAGATTCTTAACCGCTGGATTCATCTCGCTCGCAAGAAGGTTCGATTTCAGGGTTTGCCTGCCCGTATCTGCTGGCTCGGCTATGGCGAGCGCGCGCTGTTTGGCGAGCGGATCAATCATCTCGTGAAGAGTGGAAAAATCGACGCGCCGGTAGTCATTGGCCGCGACCATCTGGATTGCGGTTCCGTTGCTTCCCCATTCCGCGAAACCGAAAATATGAAGGATGGCAGTGATGCGATCGCGGATTGGCCGATCCTCAACGCTCTTCTGAATACCGCTTCGGGCGCAAGCTGGGTCTCATTCCATCATGGGGGCGGCACCGGAATTGGTTACTCGCTGCATGCCGGTCAGGTGACCGTCGCCGACGGCACTGATGAAATGATGGAACGGTTGAATCGAGTTCTCACCAATGATCCAGGGATCGGAATTGCCCGCCATGCCGACGCTGGATATGATGAGGCCCGTGACTTCGCTAAGAAAACAGGGATCAAGATCTGATGTTCCTTAAGCTAGCTTGAAATTGAACATTGTTCACGCGGGTCAACTCGTGACAGTAGGTGGGCCTTCCCGGGCCCGGCGGGGTGCGGAGCTCCGTGAACTCGGCATCATTCATGATGGCGCCATTGCGATTCGCGATGGCGTGATCGAATGGGTCGGACCGACCGGCGAAATACCCGATAAAGGCGCGCCGGAGTTCGATGCTTCCGGCAAGGTGGTGCTTCCGGGCTTTGTCGATTCGCACACACATGCTGTGTTTGCCCGCACCCGAACCGACGAGTTCGAGTGGCGCATCGAAGGTACGCCGTATATGGAAATCCTGGCGCGTGGCGGCGGGATTCTCTCGAGCGTGAAAGCCGTACGTGAGTCGACCCGGCTGCGGGTTTGCTTTGCAGACAAGTTTTTCGAGCACGGCACGACGACGATCGAGGCCAAGAGCGGCTACGGACTGAATCTCGAAAGTGAGATTCGAATGCTTGAAGCCATGCGCTCGGAGCCAAAGTTGGAAGTTGTGTCGACATATCTTGGGGCGCACGCACTGCCACCCGAGTATCAGAACAATCGAGCGGCATTCATCGACCGGGTCATCGATGATCTCTCTTCAATCCATACACGCCGGCTTGCGGAGTTTTGTGACGTGTTTGTCGAGCCAGGAGTCTTCACGCCCGAAGAGGCACGACGGATCTTTGCCGAAGCCAAGTCGCTCGGGATGAACGTGAAGATTCACGCGGATGAGTTTCAATCATCCGGAGGGGCTCGACTGGCAGTCGAGGCGGGCGCGACTTCGGCCGACCATCTCGGCGCTGTTTCCGCGCCCGACATTCGGCGCATTGCGGCGTCCGGCGTGGTGGCCACGCTTCTGCCTGCCACCTTATTCATGCTCGGCCAAACGCATTACGCGCCGGCACGCGAACTGATCGAAAGCGGCGCGGCTGTGGCGCTAGCCACGGATTTCAATCCCGGCACATCACCAACGTTGAACATGCAATTCGTGCTTTCACTTGCATGCACGCAAATGCGGATGACACCGGCCGAAAGCATCGTCGCCTCGACGATGAACGGCGCATGTGCCGTTCGACGCCAGGATCGCTTGGGCTCCATTGAGGCCGGCAAGCAAGCCGACATTGCTGTGTACGATGTGCCCGATTACCGTGAGATTCCCTATTTCGCCGCGGTAAACTTCTGTGTGGCGGCATTCAAGCGTGGAGAGATCGTTTGGGAAAGAAAGTAGTCCAGCCAACGTGCGTATACATGAACCACCATGAACCGAATCGTGGAGTGCGTGCCCAACTTCAGTGAAGGGCGGCGGCCCGAAGTGGTGGACGCGATTGTCGATGCCATCACTTCTGTAAGCAACGTGTACCTGCTGGGCCGCGAGATGGATAGGGATCATAATCGTGCGGTCATCACAGTTGCTGGGCCGCCGGAGTCCATCGGCCAGGCGGCAGTGCGGGGCGTGGAAGCGGCCGTCCGCCACATCGATCTTACAAAGCATCAGGGAGAGCATCCGCGGATAGGCGCCGCCGACGTCATTCCTTTTGTCCCGATTCGTGGCGTCACGCTCGACGATTGCGTCGAGATCGCGAAGAGCGTCGGCCGTGAGATCGCGGAAAAATTCCACGTTCCTGTTTATTTTTACGAGGCCGCCGCCACTCAGCCCGGCCGCGCGAACCTTGAAAACATCCGGCGCGGGCAATTCGAGGGATTGCGCGATGAAATCGGAACCCACCCGGACCGCAAGCCGGACTTCGGCGAACCACGAATCCATCCGACTGCAGGCGCGACGGTTGTAGGCGCCCGGAAACCGCTGATTGCTTACAACATCAACCTGAATACACCCGACGTTGCCATTGCGAAGGAAATCGCCAAACGCATCCGGTTCTCGAGCGGAGGCTTTCGTTATGTGAAGGCGATGGGCGTTTTTCTGAAGGATCGAAACCAGGCGCAGGTCTCGATGAATCTGACCGACTTCGAGCAGACGCCCGTAGAACTGGTCTTTGAAACGGTGCGGCGCGAGGCCCAGCGATACGGCGTGAACGTTATCGGGAGCGAGATCGTCGGACTTATTCCACAGAAGGCGTTGGAACAAGCGGCAACGTTTTATCTCCAGGTTGAGAACTTCAGGCCATCCACGATTCTGGAAAATCGTCTCTCTGAAGTGATGCCGGACGCCCCGGCCGCGCCTGGCAGCATGGCCGAAGGCCTTCGTCCGTTCATCGGTCGTGTGGCCTCGGCTGAACCGGCGCCCGGTGGAGGAAGCGTCGCCGCCCTTGCCGGCGCTCTAGGCGCGGCGCTGGGACAAATGGCCGTCCGAATCACAAAGGACAAGAAAAAGTATCAGCAGCACGCGGACCGATATGCCGATGCCCTGGATCGTCTAGCCCCCTACACCTCGACATTATTGGAACTGATCGATGCAGACGCCGAGGCCTACAATCGCGTCATCGCCGCTTACCAATTGCCGAAAGAATCAGCGGATCGCGAGAAGGCCATTCAGGAAGCGCTCACCCGCGCGACTGAAATCCCATCCCGCACCGCCAACTGTGCAGCGGAGGCGCTAGGAGTTCTTGAACAACTGCGGTCCATCATTTACATCAACGTGGCTTCCGACCTTCAAGTCGGACTTCAGATGCTTCGTTCCGCAGTCCGCGGCGCCATCGTGAACATGAGGATCAATCTAACGGATTTAAAGGACCCCGACGTGCGCATGCGTTACGAGGACCAGATTGTTGGATGGGAACAAGCCCTGAGAGGAAATCCGGGGACGTAGCCCTATGTACCCGTTTTCCCGAATTACGGCACAAAAATTGCACGTTGAGTGGCAGGTCTGTCACGGGTGCTATAATTCGCGCTTATGACTGAAAAGAAGCCTAACAAAAAAGCGAAGTCGTCGAAGCTTTCGCACCTTTACGCCTCGTCGCTCTTCAAGGTCTTGTTTTCGGCCCTTCTCTTCGCCCTCATTTGCAGTTCGGCCATCGTCCTTTACTATTACAACTATTATTCGAAGGTCATCGACCGGAGGCTCAGCGGCGAAGTCTTCAAAAACACCGCTCAGATTTACGCCGCGCCCTATCGAATATTTCCAGGTCAGAAATTGTCGGTGGAAGACGTTGTGAGCCGGCTTCAGCGTGCCGGCTTCGAATCGGGAGATAGAACTGGTTCTGAAGACGGCGCCTATGAAGTGAGCAACACGAAGATTACGATCAAGCCACAAGAGGGCGACGCGTTGCGGCTTGAATTCCAGAAGAACTCGCTGGCAAAAATCGTGAAGCTGCATGGCGGGGAAACTGGCGAAGCCTGGCTCCCGGCCGAGCTCGTGACGAATCTTTTCGATGCGAGCCGGCAGAAGCGGCGCATCGTCGAATTCAACGACTTGCCGAAGTCTCTGGTAAATGCGCTGGTAGCTGCGGAAGACCAGCGATTTTACCGTCACTGGGGAATTGATCCCGTCCGCCTCGTCGGCGCCGTGGTTGAAAGCGTTCGCGATTCGGACCGGGTTCGCGGAACCAGCACCATCACCCAACAACTGGCTCGGAATTTCTTCCTTACACCCGACCGCTCGATGAAGCGAAAGCTGAGCGAAATATTCATCTCACTGCTGTTGGAGCAGCGCCTGACCAAGCAGCAAATCCTCACCATGTATGCCAACGAGGTGTACCTTGGCCAGCGCGGATCCTTCAGTATTCACGGCTTTGGCGAAGGGGCGGCAGCGTATTTTGGAAAGGACCTGGGGGCACTCGCATTGCCCGAAGCAGCGATGCTTTCCGGCATCATCCCCGCTCCTAATGGCATCTTTTCGCCGACCAAGCATCCCGATGAAGTCAAGAAACGGCGCAATCAGATTCTGACAACGATGCATTCGCTGGGCATGATCACAGACAAGGAACTCGCGGACGCAAAAAAGGCCGAGGTGAAGGTTGCACCGATCAAAGTGGACGCCAGCGACGCCCCATATCTTGTCGACTTCGTCCGTGAGGAATTACTGAAGGATTTCAGCGAAGACGCTCTCATCAACAACAGCCTTCGTGTCTACACCACGCTTGATCCTGCGCTTCAGAGAGCTGCAGTCGACGCCGTGGAGAACGGTCTCCGCTTTGCGCAAGAACAGATAGCCGCGCAGAGTAAACACCGCAAGAACGGCGATAACCTCCCGGGTCCACAGGCTGCGATGATTGCACTGGATCCACACACAGGCGAGATCAAAGCCATGGTCGGGGGCAGCGACTACAGCGCGAGCCAGTACAATCGGATCATTCAAGCCTTCCGGCAGCCGGGGTCGATTTTTAAGCCTTTCGTCTACGCCGCCGCATTCGAAACGGCATTTGATGGGAACACGCAGGACAGTCCTCGGCCGGCTACCGAATCAACTCCCGCGGACCTACCGGCCAGTGCGGAGGCGGCGCCGGCCGAAACCAGTCCCCCGTTCGATTCCGTCCGCCGTGAGGGTGGTGTGATTACGCCCATTACGACATTCATGGATGAGCCGACCACATTTGTTTATGAGAACGAGCGCACCTACGAGCCGAATAATTACAAGCAGCAATATCGCGGACTCGTAACGGTCCGGACCGCGCTCGAGCATTCGCTGAACGTGCCGACAATTAAAGTTGCGGAACAAATCGGTTATGGACGGGTGGCTGCGTTCGCCAAGCGCATGGGATTGAATGCGAAGATCAAAGGCTACCCTTCCGTCGCTCTCGGCGCTTTTGAAGTCACGCCGCTGGAGATGGCGGGCGCCTACACGGCGTTTGCCAATGAGGGCCGCCGCATGCAGCCACACACGCTGACTCGCGTGACGTCGGCGGATGGATCGACAAACAAAGCCTACAAATATGAGCCTCAAGAGGTGATGCGGCCGGAATTAGCGTATTTGATGACACATCTCATGGAAGGCGTCATCAATTCCGGAACCGGCGCGGGCGTGCGC
>Ga0066682_10000765_pt1 | contig 11310 bp, 8 predicted proteins | sample GraSoiAngelo_131_FD_65628 | JGI IMG/M metagenome (GOLD analysis project Ga0066682, IMG submission 65628) | Grasslands soil microbial communities from the Angelo Coastal Reserve, California, USA - 14_0929_02_30cm | ecosystem: Environmental > Terrestrial > Soil > Grasslands | place: USA... | reverse complement strand
CTGGGCGCGGGGTGGGGCACCGACGGGCCGAAGAGCGGGTTCTTTCCCTTCTGGCTGGGCGTGCTGCTGCTCGGCGTGACGATCGCGATCGCCATCCAGGCATGGCGGCGTGGCGCGGGCGCGCCGTTCGTCACGCGCGAGCGACTGCGCCCCGTCTTGCAGGTGCTCTGGCCGGCGACCGCGATGGTCCTCCTGACCGGCGGCGTCAGCGTGGGGACGGTGACCGTGCTGCCTGCGCTCGGGCTCTATGTGTCCGCCGCGATCTATCTCGCGTTCTACATGCGCTGGGTGGGCCACCACCGCTGGATCACCGTGCTCCTCGTCGCCGTCGGCATTCCGGTGGTGACGTTTCTCGTGTTCGAGAAGTGGTTCCTGGTGCCCATGCCCAAGGGGCCGCTCGAGACCTGGCTCGGTTACTGATGGGCTTCGAGAATCTCCTCCTCGGGTTTCAGATCGCGGTCACCCCGTTCAATCTGTTCGTCGCGGTGATCGGGATCACGCTCGGCACGATCATCGGCGTGCTGCCCGGCCTCGGCGGCGCCAACGGCGTGGCGATCCTACTGCCGCTGACGTTCACGATGCCGCCGACCTCGGCGATCATTTTGTTGACGTCGCTGTACTGGGGGGCGTTGTTCGGCGGCGCCATCACCTCGATACTCTTCAACATCCCCGGCGAGCCGTGGTCGGTGGCCACCACCTTCGACGGCTATCCGCTCGCGCGGCAGGGACAGGGCGGTCAGGCCCTGACGGCCGCCTTCACGTCGTCGTTCGTCGGGGCGTTCTTCTCGATCGTGCTCATCACGCTGTTCGCGCCCCTGCTCGCGGAGATCGCGCTGCGCTTCGGCCCGCCCGAGTTCTTCGCCATCCAGCTGCTCACGTTCTCGAGCTTCGTGGGGCTCGGCGGCGGCAACCCGCTCAAGTCGGTCGTGTCGATCCTGCTCGGCTTCATCCTCGCGGCGGTGGGCCTCGATATCGTGACCGGGCAGTTGCGGATGACGTTCGGGATCACCGACCTGATGAAGGGCTTCGACTTCATCGTGGCCGTGATCGGTCTGTTCGGAATCGGCGAGATCTTGTTGTCCGTCGAGGAGGGGCTGACGTTCCGTGGCGCGGCCACGGGCATGAACCTGCGCGTCGTGCTGCAGACGTGGAAGATCTTGCCGCGCTACGCGCGCACGTTTGTGCGCGGCTCGTTCATCGGATTCTGGATGGGCTTCAAGCCCGGCGGCGCGACGCCGGCATCGTTCATGTCCTACGCGTTCGCCAAGCGCTTCTCGCGACACCCCGAGCGCTTCGGCAAGGGCGAGCTCGAGGGCGTGGTGGCCCCCGAGACCGCCGCGCATGCCGCGGGCGTCGCGGCCATGCTGCCGATGATCACGCTCGGCATTCCCGGCTCGCCGACGGCGGCTGTCATGCTGGGCGGCCTCATTATCTGGGGGCTGCAGCCCGGGCCGCTGCTGTTCACCGAGAAGCCCGACTTCGTGTGGGGGCTGATCGCCAGCATGTACACGGGCAACATCATCGGCGTGCTGATGGTGCTGGCCGGCGTGCCGTTCTTCGCGGCCATCCTCAAGATCCCCTTCGCGATCCTGACGCCGCTCATCGTCGTGGTGTGCGCGGTCGGCGCCTACGCGGTGCACTCGAGCATGATCGACGTCTGGTACATGCTGATCTTCGGCGTCGTCGGGTACGTCTTCAAGAAGCTCGACTATCCGCTCGCGCCGCTCGTGCTGGCGCTGGTGCTCGGCGACCTCGCCGAGAACGCGCTGCGGCAGAGCCTCATCATGTCGCAGGGCTCGCTCGGCGTGTTCTTCACGCGCCCCATCGCGTGCGTGATCACGCTCGTCGCGCTATTCTTCCTGCTCATGCCGATCCTCACGCCGTGGTGGCGCCGGCTGCGCGGGCTGCCGCCGACGTCGGGCGCGCCCGCCGAAGCCTGAGCGCCCATGGCGCTGCTGTGGGAGCCCGAGTTCTGGGCGCGGTTGTTCGGCATCGGCGTGCTGAATCTGCTGCTCTCGGGCGACAACGCGCTGGTGATCGCGCTCGCCGTACGCGCCCTGCCGCCGCGGCAGCGCGTGCTCGGCCAGGTGTGGGGCGCGCTGGGGGCGGTCGCGCTACGCGTGATGTTCGTCGCCATCGTCACGCTGTTGCTGCGGGTGCCGCTGCTGCAGCTCGCCGGTGGCCTGCTGCTGTTGTGGATCGCGGTGCGCCTCGTGCGGCCGGAGGACGGCGGTGCCAGCGGCACGCGCCACGGCTCGTCGGTGTGGGAGGCGGTGTGGATCATCATCGTCGCCGACATCACGATGAGCCTCGACAACGTGCTCGCGATCGCGGCCGCGGCACGCGGCGAGATGATCCTGGTCGTGATCGGCATTGCGCTCTCGCTGCCGATCGTGATCTGGGGGGCCGGGCTGCTGGCGCGGCTCATGAACCGCTGGGCGTGGATCGTCTGGCTGGGCGGCGGCTTCCTCGCCTACGTGGCGGTGGAGATGGTATTCGAGGACAAGGCCGTCGTTGGCTGGCTGGGGGCGATGGGCATGCAGATAAAAATGCCGGTGTCGGTCGGGGCGGGCGCCGTGGTGGCGGCGCTCGGGTGGTGGCTCGCGCGGCGGCCGCACGCCGCGGTGCCGGAGGACATCTGACATGACGGACGAAGCGCGGCGTCGGGGCCCGGGGGACGACACGATGAGCATCGCCCCCATCAAATCTACGCGGATCTACCAGGAGATCGTGCGGCAGGTGAAGGCCATGATCGCCGAGGGACGGCTCAAGAGCGGCGATCAGCTGCCGCCCGAGCGGGATCTCGCCGAGAAGTTCGTGGTCAGCCGCACGTCCGTGCGCGAGGCGCTGCGCGCGCTGGAGAGCCTGGGCCTCGTCGAGATCCGCCCGGGAGAAGGCACGTTCGTGCGCGAAGTCTCGGTGGAGTCTCTCATCGAGCCGCTCGCGCTGGTGATGCTCTCGCAGCGTGAGGCGATCGGCGAGCTGTTCGAGGCACGCCGGCTGATCGAGCCCGCGCTCGCCGCGCTCGCCGCGCGCCGCGCGACGCCCGAGGAATTGCATGAGATGGACCGCATCCTCGAGGAGCAGGCGAAGGCAGTGGCCGCGGGGCGCACCGGTCTCGAGCAGGACGCCGAGTTCCACTCCGCGATCGGCGCCGCCGCTCACAATCGCGCCATCACACGGATCGCTCACGCGGTGATGGACCTGCTCCGTCAGAGTCGCGAGGAGTCGCTCAACACGCCCGGGCGACCGACCCGCTCGCACGAAGATCATCGCCGCCTGCTCGCGGCCATCCGCGCGCGCAACGAGGCGGCCGCGCGGCAGGCGATGATCGAGCACCTCGAGGCGGTCGAGGGTCTCGTTCTCGGTGACGAGTCGCCAGCGGCGCCTTGACGACCTTCGCGGCGCCTGGCTATACTGCGCGGGCTATGACGCTCACGTCGCGAGTTCTGTCGCTCGGGCTGATTCTGGGCCTGCTGCTGCCGGGCCTGCCCGGAGCGTCCGCGACCAGATAACGCGCGGGACGCCACGGGCAGGAGCAAGCGCCCGTGGCCGGAGACGATAGAGGAAGGGGCCACGGGTTGCCGATCCGTGGCCCCTTTCGTTTATCGGGCGGCAGTTGAGGGATCCAGCGGGGGGAAGGTTGGGCGAAACATTGACAGTGATGATCGGTATCCAATAGAATTGAAAGACTTTTTCCCTGGTCGATCGACGGAGATAGAGCGTTCTATGGCGACGATCAAGTACGTGTACCCATTCGGCTCCGGCAAGGCGGAAGGCTCCTCCGTCATGCGCAACCTGCTCGGTGGCAAGGGCGCCGAGCTTGCCGAGATGACCAATCTCGGCATTCCCGTCCCGCCCGGCTTCACGATCACCACCCAGGCGTGGGCGGCCTACAACCGCACGGGGCGCACGTTTCCCGAAGGGCTGTGGGATCAGGTGACGGCCGCGCTCGAGAAGCTGGAAGAGGACGCGGAGCTCAGCTTCGGCGACCCGCGCCGTCCCTTGCTCGTCTCGGTGCGTTCCGGCGCGCGCGTCTCGATGCCGGGCATGATGGAGACGGTCCTCAATCTCGGCCTCAACGACAAGACGATCGAGGGGCTCGCCGCCTGGACGCGCAACGAACGATTCGCGTGGGACTGCTATCGGCGATTCATCACGATGTTCGGCGACGTGGTCCTCGGCATCCGGCGTGCGGCGTTCGACGAGCATCTGACCGCGACGAAGAAGCGGCTCGGTGTCTCGTCCGATCCCGAGATCCCGGCCGCCGACCTGCGCAAGCTCGTCGACGTCTACAAGGACGTCGTCGTCACGCGCACCAACGCGCCGTTTCCTCAGGATCCGCGCGCGCAGCTGCAGCTGGCGGTGCGCGCCGTCTTCGATTCCTGGTACGGCAAGAAGGCCGTCGAATACCGCCGCATCAACAACATCCCCGGCGACTGGGGCACCGCGGTCACCGTCATGGCGATGGTGTTCGGCAATCTCGGCGAGACGTCGGGCACCGGCGTGGGGTTCACGCGCGACCCGCGTACCGGCGAGCGCCGCTTCTACGCCGAGTTCCTTGCCAACGCGCAGGGCGAAGACGTCGTCGCCGGCATCCGCACGCCGGAGCACATCGAAGATCTGCAGCGCCGCATGCCGAAGATCTACGACGAGCTGCTCGCCATCGCCGACCGTCTCGAGCGTCACTACAAGGACATGCAGGACATCGAGTTCACGATCCAGGAGGGCAAGCTCTATCTCCTGCAAACGCGCGCCGGCAAGCGCTCGGCGGCGGCGGCCGTGAAGGTGGCGGTGGATCTCGTGCACGAGGCAGTGGTGGACCAGCACACCGCGCTGCTGCGCGTGAACCCGCGCGATCTCGCCAAGCTGTTCGTGCCGCTGCTCGATCCGCGCGACAAGCAGCGCGCACTGGCGGCCGGCCGCCTGCTGGCGCGCGGCTTGCCCGCGGCGCCCGGCGGCGCCGTCGGGGAAGTGGTGTTCGATGCCGATCGCGCTGTCGAGCTCGCGCGCAACAGCCAGCAGGTCATTCTCGTGCGGCCTGAGACCTCGCCGGAGGACGTGGCCGGCATGTACGCGGCGGAGGGGATCGTGACCGCGCGTGGCGGCCGCACGTCACACGCGGCGGTGGTCGCGGTCGGCATGGGCAAACCGTGCATCGTCGGCGCCAACGACATCGTGGTCGACGAGGAGCGCCGCGTGTTCGAGGCCGGTGGGCGCGTGGTGCGCGAGGGCGACGTCATCGCGATCGATGGTGAGACGGGTGAGGTGATCCTCGACGCGATCGAGCGCACCGCGCCGGAGGTCAGCGGATCGGCGCAGGAGTTTCTCGGGTGGGCCGACCGCTATCGCAAGCTCGGCGTGCGGGCCAATGCCGACACGCCGGAAGACGCCGCGCGGGCCCGGAGCTTCGGCGCCGAGGGCATCGGCCTCGTGCGGACCGAGCACATGTTCTTCGCCGCCGAGCGGATTCCCATCGTGCGCGACATGATCATGGCGTCCGATCCGCTCTCGCAGCAGGTCGCGCTCGACAAGCTCTTGCCCTTCCAGCGCGAGGATTTCATCGGGATCTTCCGCGCGATGGACGGGCTGCCCGTCACCGTGCGCCTGCTGGATCCGCCGCTGCACGAGTTCCTGGCCAACCCGAAGGAGTACCGCGAGATGCTCGAGGAGCGCGCCCGCCTCGACGCGCTCGGCATCAACCCGGCGCGCAAGGCGGCGCTGGATGCCAAGCTCGCGAAGATCGATTCGCTGCGCGAGGCGAACCCGATGCTCGGCCATCGCGGCTGCCGCCTCGGCATCACGTCGCCGAAGATCTACGGCATGCAGATCCGCGCCATCATGGAGGCGGCGTGCGCCGTGGCCGAGCAGGGCGTCCGCGTCGAGCCGGAGATCATGATCCCGCTCACGGGCACCGTCGGTGAGATGCAGGTGACCTACAAGCAGACGAAGGAGATCGCCGACGGCATCGTCGCCGAGAAGGGCGTGCCCGTGCGCTACACCATCGGCACGATGATCGAGGTGCCGCGCGCGGCCTTGATCGCCGACAAGATCGCGCAGGATGCCGAGTTCTTCTCGTTCGGCACCAACGACCTCACGCAGCTGACGTTCGGCTACAGCCGGGATGATGTAGCGAAGTTCCTGCCGGATTACCTGCAGAAAGGCTTACTGCCTCACGATCCGTTCTCGGTGCTCGATCAGGAAGGCGTGGGCGAGCTCATCCGCATCGGCATCGAGCGCGGTCGCCGAACGCGGCCCGATCTCAAGATCGGCATCTGCGGTGAGCACGGCGGCGAACCGTCATCGGTGGAGTTCTGTCACAAGGTGGGCATGACCTACGTGTCCTGCTCGCCGTTCATGATTCCGATCGCGCGGCTGTCCGCTGCGCAGGCGCGCCTGCGCGCCCGCGAGGCATCGGCGGAGGGCGCGCCGAGTGCGTAGCAACGAAGCTGCCGCAGGGGTAGGGGGGAGATCGTGAGACTGCCAGGGGCGAGGATCGTGCTGGAGTGCCTGAAGCGGGAGGGTGTGGACATCATCTTCGGCCTCCCCGGCGGTGCCGTGCTGCCGATTTACGACGCGCTGTACGACTTCCAGGGGCTGCGCCACATCCTGGTTCGCCAGGAGGCGGCGGCCGGGCACGCGGCCGAGGGCTACGCGCGCGCGACCGGAAAGGTCGGCGTGTGCCTGGTGACGTCGGGCCCCGCGTGCACGAACCTCGTCACGGCGCTGCAGGACGCGATGATGGACTCGATTCCCATCGTCGCCTTCACCGGGCAGGTCCCGACGCACCTCATCGGCAACGATGCGTTCCAGGAAGCCGATAACGTCGGCATCACCCGCTCCGCGACGAAGCACAACTTCCTCGTGAAGGACGGCAAGGACCTCGGCCCGATCATCCGCGAGGCGTTCCACATCGCGCAGACGGGACGGCCGGGTCCTGTCCACGTCGACTTGCCGAAGGACATCCTCGTCAAGGAGGCGGAGCTCATCTGGCCCGACAAGGTCACGATGCGCTCCTACAACCCGAACTACGAGGGGCACGCCGGCCAGATCAAGCGCGCCGCGCGGTCGATGGTGCGCGCGGGCAAGCCCGTCCTCTACGTGGGCGGCGGCGTCATCTCGTCGAACGCCCACGCCGAGCTGCGCGAGTTGGCCGAGCTGACCGAGATTCCGGTGACGACCACCCTCATGGGGCTCGGCGCGTTTCCATCCGAGCATCCGCTCTCGATCGAGATGCTCGGCATGCACGGGACGTACTACGCCAACATGGCCGTCCACCACTCCGACGTGCTGATCGCCGTCGGAGCGCGCTTCGACGACCGTGTGACGGGTCGCGTGGATGCCTTCGCGCCGCACGCCGAGATCATCCACATCGACATCGACCCCTCGTCGATCTCCAAGAACATCAAGGTCGACGTGCCGATCGTCGGCGACTGTCGCCGCGTGCTGCGCGCGCTCGTCGAGGCCGTGCGCGAGGAGATGAAGACGGCCGGCGACGGCCGCGAGGGGCGCCGGCCGTGGCACGCGCAGATCGCGGAGTGGAAGAAAACGCAACCGCTGCGTTACGACTGGGACGCCGACGTCATCAAGCCGCAGTACGTCATCCAGGAGATCTCCAATCTCACGCGCGGCGAGGCGATGATCGTCACCGGCGTCGGCCAGCACCAGATGTGGGCGGCGCAGTACTACAAATTCAAGCATCCCCGCGCGTGGTTCACGTCGGGCGGCCTCGGCACCATGGGCTACGGCCTGCCGACGGCCATGGGCGTCCAGGCCGCGCACCCGAACAAGCAGGTCATCAACATCGACGGCGACGGCTCGTTCCAGATGAACAGCCAGGAAATGGCTACCTGTTTCGTCGAGAAGCTGCCCGTGAAGACGGTCATCATCAACAACAGCGGCCACGGCATGGTGCGCCAGTGGCAGCGCATCATCTACAAGGAGCGCTACTGCGCGATCGACCTGCCCGGCATCCCCGACTGGGTGAAGCTGGCCGAGGCCTACGGCTGCGTTGGGCTGCGCGTGACCAAGCCGAGCGAGGTCGTGCCCGCCCTCGAGAAGATGCTCAGCACGCCGGCGCCGGTGATTCTGGACGTGTGCGTCGACAAGGACGAGTGCGTCTTTCCGATGGTCCCCGCCGGCGGCGCCAATACCGACATGATCCTGACCCCGCCCACGCGCGAGGTCCGCGATCGCGCCGAGAAGTCGCAGACGGGGTTCTGAGATGAGACATCATCGAGCGATCACGAGGCGCGCCACGGCCGGGCCGGGGCGCGTCCGAGCGTTGGGAGTCTGGGGGCCATGTCGGGGCCCCCAGCACGAACCATGACCGCCAACGGCTCCGAGCCCCGCAAGCACACGATCTCCGTGCTCGTCGAGAACAAGTTCGGCGTTCTCTCGCGCGTGGCGGGGCTGTTCTCGGCGCGCGGCTACAACATCGAGAGTCTGTCGGTCGGCGAGACGCTCGATCCCACGGTGTCGCGCATGACCCTGGTGGTCAGCGGCGACGAGTTCGTGATCGAGCAGGTGACGAAGCAGCTGCACAAGCTCATCGACGTCATCAAGGTCAACGACCTGACCGACGAGAGCCACGTCGAGCGCGAGCTGATGCTGATCCGCGTGAACGCCGAGCCGCAGCATCGCGAGGAGATCCTGCGTACCGCGGACATTTTCCGGGCCAAGGTCGTCGACGTCACACAGGTGTCGTTCGTGCTGGAGGCGACGGGCGACGAGGGCAAGCTGGAGGCCCTCATCGAGCTGCTGCGGCCGATGGGCATCCAGGAGATCGTGCGCACGGGCAAGGTCGCGATCGCGCGCGGGCCGAAGACGCGCCCCCGCAAGGCCGAGCCAGCGAAGCGGCCGCGCGTGTCCGAGGACCCGCGCGTGGTGGGCTTCGCGGACTAACCCAAGACGAAGGAAAGGAACACGCATGCCGGCGAAGATCTATTACGACCAGGACGCCGATCTCGGCCTGCTCAAGGGCAAGAAGATCGCGATCATCGGCTATGGCAGCCAGGGCCACGCGCACGCGCTGAACCTCAAGGACTCCGGTCAGGACGTGATCGTTGGGCTCTATCAGGGGAGCAAGTCCTGGACGAAGGCGGAGAAGGACGGCCTCAAGGTTGCGCCGGTGGCCGACGCCGCCAAGGCGGGCGACATCGTGATGATCCTGCTGCCGGACCAGACGCAGCGGCAGGTCTTCGAGGAGTCCATCCGCAAAGGGCTCGGCAAGGGCAAGATGCTGATGTTCGCCCACGGCTTCAACATCCACTTCAACCAGGTCGTGCCGCCGCCCGATGTCGATGTCACGATGATCGCCCCAAAAGCGCCGGGTCACGTCATGCGCGATCTCTTCACGCAGGGCCCGGGCGTGCCGGCGCTGATCGCCGTCCAGCAGGACGTGACGGGCAAGGCGCGCGACGTCGCCCTCGCGTACGGCCGCGGCGTGGGCTGCACGCGCGCCGGCGTCATCGAGACGACGTTCAAGGAAGAGACGGAGACGGACCTGTTCGGCGAGCAGACCACGCTGTGCGGCGGCGTCTCGCACCTGATCAAGGCGGCCTTCGAGACGCTCGTCGAGGCGGGCTATCAGCCGGAAGTCGCCTATTTCGAGTGCATGCACGAGATGAAGCTGATCGTCGACCTCTTCTACCAGGGCGGGCTCGCCTACATGCGCTACTCCGTCTCGGACACCGCCGAGTACGGCGACTACACGCGCGGCCCGCGGGTGGTGAGCGAGGAGACGAAGAAGGAGATGAAGAAGATCCTGGGCGAGATCCAGTCGGGACAGTTCGCACGCGAGTGGGTGCTGGAGAACCAGGCCAACCGCGCCGGCTTCCTGGCCATGCGTCGGCGCGACGCCGATCACCAGATCGAGGAAGTCGGCAAGCGGCTGCGCTCGATGATGTCCTGGATCAAGCCGCCAAGGATGTAACGATGGAACGCAGACTTCCGATCGCCCGCGAAGGCTGGCCGTTCATCCTGGGATCGGCGGCGATCGCCGTCGGTTTGCGGCTGACCGGGCATCGCCGGCTGGCGCTGCCGTTCTGGGCGGCCTCGCTGGCCTCGCTCGGCTTCTTCCGCGACCCGGAACGGGAGATTCCCGCGGTCGCCAACGGCGTGCTCGCGCCCGCCGACGGCCGCGTGCTCGGCGTCGAGGACGCGGTCGATCCGTTCGTGGGTCCGTCCACGCGCGTGTCGATCTTTCTGTCTCCGCTCGATGTTCACGTCAACCGCGCGCCCATCGCGGGCCTCGTGGTCGACGTGATGTACACGCCCGGCCACTTCGTCGCCGCCTACGATCCCGACGCGGGCGACAACGAGCGCTGCGCGGTGCGCCTGCAGGGCGACGCCGCGCGCGTCACCGTCGTGCAGATCGCGGGCGTGGTCGCGCGGCGGATCGTCTGCCGCGTCGGCTCCGGCGACAAGCTCGCCGCCGGCGAGCGCTTCGGGATGATTCGTTTCGGCTCGCGCACCGACTGCTACGTGCCACGCGGCAGTGACGTCCGCGTGCGCCCGGGCGACCGGGTGATCGGGGGGATCACCGTGATCGGACTCTTACCATGACGGTGCGACCATGATTCCACGGCGACACGGGGGCAAGCGGTCGCGGCGACGTCCGTGGCACGAGCTGCGCGAACGGCGGCGCAAGAGCGCGTTCCTGCTGCCGAGCCTGCTCACGACCGGCAACCTGTTCTGCGGCTTCTTCGCGCTGCTGCTGACGGTGGACGGCCGCTACGCGGAAGCGACGCTCGCCATTTTCGTGGCGATGATCATGGACATGCTGGATGGCCGCGTGGCGCGTCTCATGAAGGCCACGAGCCAGTTCGGCGTCGAGTACGACTCGCTGGCCGACCTCATCTCGTTCGGAGTGGCGCCGGCGTTCCTGCTCTACTCGTTCGCGTTGCGCGATCTCGGGCGCCCCGCGTGGTTCGCGGCGTTTCTGTTCGTGATCTGCGGCGCCCTGCGTCTGGCGCGCTTCAACGTGATCACCGGCGCCACCGACAAGCGCTATTTCATCGGCTTGCCCATTCCGGCCGGCGCCGCCGTGGCGTGCTCGCTGGTGATTCTGCTGCAAGGTGAAGAGCTCGCGCGCTGGATGCGCGTCGGCGTGGCCGTCGTCACCTATCTGGTCTCGCTGCTCATGGTGTCGACGTTCCGCTACTGGAGCTTCAAGGAGTTCGACTGGGCGAAGCGACCGCCCGTCCAGACGCTGCTGATCGTCGTCCTGGCCGGCATGATCGTGGCCACGAAGCACGAGGTGTTCCTCTTCCTCGTCTTCGGTGGCTACGCGATCTCCGGGCCGGTGCG
>Ga0066682_10000762_pt1 | contig 11325 bp, 9 predicted proteins | sample GraSoiAngelo_131_FD_65628 | JGI IMG/M metagenome (GOLD analysis project Ga0066682, IMG submission 65628) | Grasslands soil microbial communities from the Angelo Coastal Reserve, California, USA - 14_0929_02_30cm | ecosystem: Environmental > Terrestrial > Soil > Grasslands | place: USA... | reverse complement strand
CGGCAGGTGGAGAGGGAAGCCGTTGAGCCGATAGAAGAGATCCTTTCGAAAGGTGCCCGCCGCCACCGCGGTCTCGAGGTCGGCATTCGTGGCCGCGATCACGCGCACGTCGACCCGCCGCGTGTTCGTCTCGCCGACCCGCCGCAATTCACCCTCCTGCAGCACGCGGAGCAGCCGCAACTGCATCGCCGGTGACATCTCGCCGACCTCGTCGAGAAAGATCGTGCCGCCATGCGCTTCCTCGAAGAGACCGCGTCGCTCGGCGGTGGCGCCGGTGAACGCGCCGCGCGCGTGGCCGAAGAGCTCGGACTCCAGGAGCGACTCGGGCAGCGCGCCGCAGTTCTGGGCGACGAAATTCTTGGTCCGGCGCGGGCCGTTGTCGTGAATCAGCCGCGCGAAGAGCTCTTTGCCCGTGCCCGTCTCGCCCGTCAACAGCACCGTCGTATCGCCCTCGAGCACCTTGCGCGCGAGCTCCGTGGCCGCGCGCAGGCCGCCGTGCGCGCCGATCAGCGTGTCGAAGTTCAGCGGGCGCGCGCGTGCCGCGGCCAGGTCACGGCGCGCGGCGTTGTAGGCGACTTCCAGCTCGTCGCGCAGCCGCGCGTTCTCGCGGCCGAGCGCCCAGCGCTCGGCGGCGCGGCGCACGATGACCACCAGCTCGTTGGGCTCCCACGGCTTGGGGACGAAGTGATAGATGCGCCCCGTGTTGATGGCTTCCATGAGGCTGTCGACGTCGGTGTAGGCGGTGAGGATCACGCGCACGGCATCCGGCGCCACCTCCTGGCTGCGCCGCAGCAGCTCCACGCCGGTCATCGCCGGCATGCGGTAGTCGCTGAGATTGCGCCGGGTGCTCCTCCGCGTCAGCGCCGGCCGCCAGCGAGCTTCAGCGACTCGGGCGCCGCGCGCAATCGCGCCATCGCGACGACCCCGAGCGCCGGGCCGATCGCCAGTGTCGCGAATGCCCAGCGCCAGCCGACGGCGTTGACGACCGGCAGCAGCAGCCAGATCGACACGTTGGTGATGGCGAAGCCGACGCAGGTCTGCATCGTGAGCGCGGTACCCACGTAGGCGGGCGGCGAGAGCTCCGTGATCGCCGTCGAGAACTGCGCCGAGTCGGCGACGACGGTGATGCCCCACACGAGCGCGAGCGCCAGGGTCAGCGCCGGGCGACCTGCGAACGTCAGGCCGATCGTGGCGGCGCACACGCCGCTGGCGGCCATCGCGGCGATCGTCGCGGCCGTGCGTCCCCAGCGGTCCGAGGCGACGCCGCCCAGCCAGCAGCCGAGCGCGCCCGAGGCGATGACCGCGAACGTCGCGGTGCTGGGCGGCATCCCAGCGTAGCCCGACGCGCCCGCGGCCTCCGCGCTGGCGAACAGGAAGAGCCCGATCCACGCCCACATCGCGTAGAGCTCCCACATGTGGCCGAAATAGCCGAAGCACGCCAGCCGCGGGCCGCGCGCGCGGAACACGGCCAGCGCCATGCGCGGATCGAAGCGCGCCGACGGAAACCGGTTCGGCCCCTCGCGGACGAGCAGCACCACCACGATCGCAGCGAGCACCGCGAGGCCGGAGGCGGCGAGCAGCGTGTGGCGCCACGGCAGCGCGGTGAGGCCGCGGATGAGCCAGGGCGTTGCGGAGCCGATGGTCAGCGCGCCGACCAGGATGCCGATCGCGACGCCGCGGCCCTCGCGAAACCACGTGGCCATGATCTTCATCGCCGGTGGATAGGCGCCGGCCATGGCCGCGCCCGTCACGACGCGCAGCGCGAGCGCCGGCGCGAGCGAGTCCACCCAGAGCGCGAGCGCCGCGTTGGCCGCGGCCCCGAGCATCGCGCTGCCCGCCATGAGCGAGCGCGGTGACCAGACGTCGGGAAGGTTGCCGAGCGCGCTCGCGAGCGTGCCGGCGATGAAGCCGAGCTGCACGGCGATGACGAGACCGGCGCTGCCGGCGGCGCCGACATTCCATTCCTGCTGCAGCGCGGGGAGCACGGCGGAGGCGCTGAACCAGAGACTGAGCGCGAGGAGCTCGGCCAGCGACAGCACGCCGAGCTGCCGCCAGCGCTCGGGCACGCCCTACTCGACGACCTTCTTTTCGTGCAGGCGGGCGATGTCCGCCGCCGAGAGTCCCAGATCTTTGAGCACGAGGTCGGTGTGCTCGCCGGGGAGCGGGGCGGCGGAGCGCACGCTGCCCGGCGTCTCGGAGAGCTTGATGGCGATGCCGACCTGCCGCACGCGACCGTGGGTGGGATGCTCGGCCTCGACGATCATCTGCCGGTGGTTGATCTGCGGATCGCGCACCATTTCCTCGACGTCGTAGACCTTGCCGACGCAGACGTCGGCCTTCACCAGCCGCTCGTACCAGTCGTCGCGGTCGCGCGTGCGGATGATCTTCTCGATCTCCTCGCGCGCGGCCTGCTCCTCGCGGTTGGCGGCGCGCACGAGCTGGTCGGGCTGCCGCGCGAAGCGCTCGAAGTCGGGCCGGCCGATGGCGCGGCAGAAGTTCGCCCAGAGCCACGGCTCGGTGCAGCCGATGGTGAGGAGCTTGCCATCGCGCGTCTCGTAGATCGCATAGTAAGGATACGAGCCGCCGAGGAAGCCCTCGCCGCGCCGGGGTGCCCAGCCGTCGGAGAAGAAGAAGCGCATGTTCGGCGTGGCCGCGAGCAGGGAGACCGTCGTGTCGAGATACGAAACGTCGACGTGCTGGCCGCGTCCGGTCCGCTCGCGCCCGAACAGCGCCAGCACGATGCCGAGCGCGCCGTGCAGGCTCGCGCCCGCGTAGTCGGCGACGAGGTTGAGCGGGATCACCGGCTTCTTGCTCCCCGCGTCGCCGATGAGGTTGAGCACGCCGGCCAGCGACAGATAGTTCATGTCGTGCGCCGGATAATCGCGATAGGGCCCGTCCTGGCCGAAGCCGGACAGCGAGCAGTAGACGATGCGCGGGTTCAGCGCCCGCATCGTCTCGTAGTCGGCGCCGAGACGCTTCATCACGCCGGGACGGAAGCCCTCGACGATGACGTCCGCGGTCGCGGCGAGCTTGCGGAAGATCGCCTGCCCCTCGGCCGCTTTCATGTTGAGCGTGATCGAGCGCTTGTTGCGATTGGTGAAGGCGTGGATCGTGCGACGCACCCATTCCTCACCGGTCGGTCGCTCCGGATCGGCCGACTCGATCTTCAGCACGTCGGCGCCCATGTCGGCGAGCATCATGGCCGGCATCTCCGCCGGCGGCACGCGTGCGAGCTCGAGGATCTTGATGCCGTCCATCACGCCCATCGCGCTACTCCCGCTCCGCGACGAGCCGCGACGTCAACGCGCGGACGTCGGGCACGTCCTCGAGACGTCGGAGCTGCGCGGCGACGCCCTCCGCCATATCGTCGCCCAGCACCGGTGCGGCGCAGCCGAGGAACTTGGCGTGCAGCTCCGCGTCGCTCAGTGGCGTCGCCGGATGTCCCGAGGCGCCGCGCGGCTTGGACTCGAGCGTGGTGCCGTCGGTGAGTCGCATGCTCACCCGCGTCCACGCGTGCTGCTCGAGATCGTGCGGCAGTGCCGGATCCACCACCATCGTGATGCGGTCCATCAGGTCGCGCGTGGCCGCGTCGCGGACCGGGCCCTCGTCGAAATCGGCGAGGCCGACGCCGCCGCGGGCGAGCGCCGCGGCCGCGCAGTACTGCATCGAGAACTTTCGCTCGAGCCCGTTCGACGGACGCGCGTGGCGCAGGACGTCGGGCACGACGGCGTTCACGCCGATCTCGACGGCCGCGACCTTCGCCGGATCGAGGTGATGGCGCGCGCGCAGATCGAGCAGTGCGTCGATCGCCGAGTGCGTCAGCGCGCACGAGGGATACGGCTTCACCGCGATGCCGGAGGCGATCAGCTCCCAGCGGCTGCCGAGCCGGTCGAGGGCGTCGGCGGGCAGCGTCGCGCCCGAGAACGCCGCGACGTAACCCTGGCGACCGTCGAGCGCGCTGTCGGACGACGTCATGCCCTCACGGGCGAGCTGCGCGGCGCGCAATCCGCTCTGCGCCGCGTGGCCCGCGTGATAGGGCTTCGTCATCGAGCCGAAGTTTTCCTTGAGCCCGGAGGCGAGCGAGGCCGCGATGCCGAGCGCGTGGCGCGTCTGCGTCACGTCCAGGCCAAGCAGTCGCGCCGCCGCGGCGGCGCAGCCCAGCGTGCCGATGGTCGACGTCGCGTGCCATCCGCGCGTGTAGTGTGCCGGGTTCAGCGCGATGCCGAGCGCCGCGTCGACCTCAAATCCAATGACGTAGGCCAGCGCGAGCGCCGCGCCGTCGGCGGTCTCCGCCTCGGCCGCCGCCAGCGCGGCGGCGAACAGCGGGACGCTCGGATGGCCCATCAGCGCGAAGTTCGTGTCGTCGAAGTCGTGCGCGTGGCCGGCGGCGCCGTTGGCCAGCGCGGCCCAGCCGGGCGAGGTGCGCATCGATGTGCCGAGCACGGTGCAGAGTCCCACGCCGCCTTCGATGCGGGCGACGGCGCGCACGCTCTGCGCGACCGGCTCCGCCGCGCCCGCGAGCATGACGCCGATCGTGTCGAGGACGGCGCGGCGCGTCTGCGCGAGCACGGCGTCGGGACACTCACGCAAGGACGTCTTGACGACGAACTCGGCGAGGCGGGTGGTGGCGGTCATGGCACGCACGATAGCGGAGGGTCTCGACGGTTGCAAGCCGCGCACGAGTAGTCGACAATCGCGCGATGACCAACCGCCGCGTACTGCTCAAGCGCCGTCCCGTGGGCGAGCCGAAGCCAACCGATTTCGAGGTCGTCGACGCGCCGGTGCCGACGCCGCAGGACGGCGAGATCCTCGTACGCACCATCTGGCTCTCGCTCGACCCCTACATGCGCGGCCGGATGAACGACGTGAAGTCGTACGCTCCTTCCGTCGAGCTCGGCCAGCCGATGGTCGGCGGCACCGTCGGCGAGGTCGTCGAGTCGCGCGACGCCGCCTTCCGCCCCGGCGAGTTCGTGCTGACGTATGGCGGCTGGCAGGCGTACCACATCGCCAGGAGCGCCGGCGCGCGCGTCGGCCCGTTCGGTCCGATCAAGCTCGACCCGCGGGCGGCGCCCATCTCGACCGCGCTCGGGGTCCTCGGCATGCCGGGCATGACGGCCTACGTCGGGTTGTACGACCTCGGTCAGCCGAAGCCCGGCGAGACGGTCGTCGTCTCCGCGGCCGCCGGCGCCGTCGGCTCCGTCGTCGGTCAGCTCGCGAAGATCCGCGGCTGCCGCACGGTCGGCATCACGTCGTCGCGGGAGAAGTGCGAGTACGTCCTGAAGGAGCTGGATTTCGACGCCTGCGTGTCCTACCGCGTGCCGGACCTCGCCGCCGTGCTGCGCGACGCCTGTCCCAAGGGCGTCGACGTCTACTTCGACAACGTCGGCGGCGACGTCCTCAAGGCGGTGCTGCGCGTGGTGAACCCGTTCGCGCGCATCCCGCTGTGCGGCATCATCTCGCAGTACAACGCGGCCGAGCCGCCGCCGGGCCCGAACCTCGGGCCCGTGCTCGTGAACCGCGTGACGATTCGCGGGTTCATCGTGAGCGACCACGTCGACCGCATGCCGCAGTTCCTCGCGGACTGCGGGCGCTGGGTACGCGAGGGCCGCCTGAAGTACCGCGAGGATGTCGTGGAGGGACTCGACCGCGCGCCCGAGGCGTTCATCGGGCTGCTGCGCGGTCGCAACGTCGGCAAGATGCTCGTCCAGGTCGGCGCGGATCCTTCGCGCCACTGACCTCAGTCGGGCGGTGGCAGCAACGGCGGGTGGCCGAATCGCGCGCGGATGCGATTCATCGCCGCCAGCAGACCGCGACGGCGCGCCAGCGCTCGTTCGAGCCGCCGACGACCGGGAAAGTCGACGAGCATCAGCCCGATCAACACGGTGAGGAGCCCCTGTCCCGGGATGCCCGGGACGGACATGACGAGCCCCACCGCGATCAATACGAGCCCGAGCGCGTTCTGCGCGAGCGCGCGGGCCGATCGCCACGGCGCGAGCCGCGCCGCGTGGGTCGCGGCATCCTCGGAAAAGTAGGTGGGCGGCAGCCGCACGACGATCAGCGCGGCGACGGCCACGGTGAGCGCGGTCGCGGCCAGCCAGATGCCGACGCCGAGCAGCAGGATGACGGGTGAGAGGTCGAAGGGCACGCCGCTCGATCGTATACTGAGCGGCATGTCGGTCGAGTTTCGCGAGGAGCCCTGCCGGAGCGCGCTGAACCGCGTGCAGGGGATGCCCTTCAAGTGGTCGCTGAATCCCTACATGGGCTGCGCCCACCGTTGCACGTTCTGCTACGTGCGCGGCTTCGAGCGGCGCGCGGAGCGTCCATCGGGTGAGGCCTACGGTCGCTCGGTGCGCGTGAAGATCAACGTGGCCGAGGTGCTGCGCCGCGAGCTCGCGCGCACATCGTGGAAACGTGAGGTCGTGGCGATCGGCGCTGCGACCGATCCCTATCAGCCCGCCGAGGGTCGCTACCGGCTCACGCGTGCATGTCTGCTGGCGTTCGCCGACGCGCGGAGCCCCCTCAGTCTCATCACGCGCGGGCCGATGATCGTGCGCGACCTCGACGTCCTGCGCCGCGCCGCGACGAGCGCCGAGGTGGACGTGACGTTTTCGATTCCGACGCTCGATCTCGACATCTGGCGGCGCACGGAGCCCGGCACGGCGCCGCCGCGCCAGCGGCTGCGCGCGCTCCGCATGCTCATCGACGCCGGCATCGACACCGGCGTCGGTATCGCGCCGATCCTGCCGGGCATCTCCGACCGGCCCGAGTTGCTCGCGGACGTCGTCAAGGCCGCGCGCGACGCGGGCGCCACCAACGTGTGGTGCAACGTCCTCTATCTCCAGCCGGGCACGCGCGAGCATTTCATGGAGCACCTCGCGCGCGACTGGCCGGAGCTGGTGCCCAGCTACCTCGCGCTGTATCGGCACCCGTATCCCGAGCGCGCGACGACCGAGCCGATCAAGAGCGCGGTGGCCGCGCTGAAGAAGCGCTTCGACGTCGCCGATCGGCGCGCACGACCGCTCGAGCCTCGACCCGGCGCCGAGCAGCTGGCCCTCGCCATCTGAGGATGTCTCTGTAGGTTCACACTAGCCGGCGCGTGGGCGCGTCGGCTATCATCGCCGCATCCTTCAGCTCGACTTTCCGCACGAGACGGTCCGGCGTATCTGGGGATACGATCGCTTCCTCCCGCTGCAGCAGCAGGCCATCGAGCGTGTTCTCGCCGGGCGTGACTCGCTCGTCGTGCTCCCCACCGGCGGCGGCAAGTCGCTCTGCTATCAGGCGCCCGCCGCGCACCTGCGCCGTCTGGCCGTCGTCGTCTCGCCGCTGATCGCGCTGATGAAGGACCAGGTCGATGGGCTGCGCCAGGCCGGCGTGCCCGCGGCGATGCTCAACAGCAGCCAGAGCCCTGCCGAGCGTGCCGCCGTGCTGCGGGCGGTCGACGCCGGCGGCGTGCAGCTGCTCTACGTCGCGCCCGAGCGCCTCGTGATGGACGGCTTTCTCGCGCGGCTGCGTCGCGCGCAGCCGGTCTTCGTCGCCGTGGACGAAGCGCACTGCATCAGCCAGTGGGGCCACGACTTCCGGCCGGAATACCGGCAGCTGCGCGTCCTGCGCGAGGTGTTTCCCGCGCTGGCCGTCCACGCCTATACGGCCACCGCCACGCCGCAGGTTCGCAACGACATCGTCGCCGAGCTTCGGCTGCGCGACCCGTTGATCCTCGTCGGCTCGTTCGACCGTCCCAATCTCGTCTACCGCGTGCGGCCGCGCACCGATCGCGTCGCGCAGGTGACCGCGGCGATCAACCGGCACCGGGACCAGGCGGGCATCGTCTATTGCATCCGCCGCAGCGAGGTGGACGAGCTCACCGCCGCGCTGCGCCGACGCGGACTGCGCGCGCTGCGCTACCACGCGGGGTTGACCGACGAGGAGCGCCGCGGCAACCAGGAGGCGTTCGTCAACGAGCGGGCCGACATCGTGGTGGCCACCGTCGCCTTCGGCATGGGCATCGATCGCTCGAACGTGCGCTACGTGATCCACGCGGGCATGCCGAAGTCGCTCGAGCACTATCAACAGGAGGCGGGCCGCGCCGGCCGTGACGGCCTCGAGGCCGAATGCCTGCTGCTCGTCAGCGGCGGCGACTACGGGCTGTGGAAGTCCGTGCTCGCGTCGGAGGGCGTCGAGCCGCCGCCCGGGGCGTTGCGCAAGCTCGGCGAGATGTACGCGTTCTGCCAGCAGACGGTCTGCCGACATCGCGCGCTCGTGACGTACTTCGGCCAGCCCTACGAGCGCGACCACTGTGGCGCGTGCGACGTCTGCCTCGGCGAGATCGTGGCGGGCGACGCGGGCACCGGCGGGGCGACGCGGCTGCTGGAAGCCGTCGATACGCTTCGCGGTCGCTTCGGCGCCACGCACGTCGTCGACGTACTCGTCGGCGCCGCGACGGCGCGCATGGCCCAGCTCGGCCACGACCGCCTCGACGTCTACGGCGTCCTGCGTGGCGAGAAGAAGGGACAGGTGCGCGCGTGGATCGATCAGCTACTGGCCCACGGGCTGCTCGCGCGTACGGACGACGAGTACCCGACCGTCACGCTGACCGCTGAGGGCCGGGCGGTGCTGCGCGGTGACGCGCCTGCGCCGGCGCTGAGCAGCGTCCGCGTCGTGTCGCCCGTCGCCCCGCAACCGGCCGCGGCTCGCGACTCGGCTGCCCCGTCTGAGTCGGGGCGCGACGAGTCCTCGCGCGCGGTGATCGACGCGTCCGGCTACGACCGCGTGCTCTTCGACGAGCTTCGCGCGCTTCGGCGGCGGCTGGCGGAGGAGCGCGGCGTCCCACCCTATCTGATCTTCAGCGACGCCTCGCTGCGCGACATGGCGCGCCTGCGTCCGGTGACGCTCGAGCAATTCCGCGAGGTCAAGGGTGTCGGCGACTGGAAGCTCGAGACGTTCGGCGAGCGATTCCTCGTCGCGATCCGCCGCGCCGTCGCCGGCGTCCCTGACTAGGCCTGCGTCCGCGCGGTCGGCCGGCGGAGGTAGCGGCCGCGTGCGGCGCCGACGACGTGGCCGTCTTCCCAGGCGAGCTCGCCGCGAAGGAATGTCGCCGTCACCTGGCCCGTCAGCCGCTGGCCCTCGAACGGCGTGTAGCCCTGCGCCGAGGCCGACTCGGCTGCCCGCACCGTGAACGTGCGATCCGGGTCGAGCAGCGCAATGTCGGCGTCGAAGCCCGCGGCGAGATCGCCCTTGCCGAGCAGGCCATAGCGCCGCGCGGGATTCCACGACGTGAGCGCGGCCACACGGGACAGCGGCAGGCCGCGGCGGCGGCCCTCGCTGAAGACGCCCGCGAGCAGATACTCGGTTCCACCGAAGCCGGACTTCGCCAGCCAGACGTCGCCGGCGCCCTTGCCGGCGGCCTTCGTCTCCTCGGCGCAGCACGCGTGATCGCTGACGATCCAGTCCACCTGGCCGTCGAGCACAGCGCTCCACAGATACTCGACGTCGTCGCGCGGGCGAATCGGCGGATTGACCTTGGCGTAGGCGCCGGCCGGCGCGTCGGTGTCGAGCAGCAGATGACCGACGGTCACCTCGCGACGGAAGTCGACGTGCGGGAACGCGGCGGCCATCGTGCGCGCGCTCTCGAGCGCTTTGCGCGACGACAGATGCAGCAGGTTGACGTTCACGCAGCCGGTCTCGTGGGCGAGGTACGCGGCGACGGCGACGGCCAGCCCCTCGGCGTGCGCCGGGCGCGCGGCGCTGTACGCGGCGAGACCGGTCAGCGAGGCGTCCGTCTGCACGAGTCGCGTGTAGGCATTGAGGATGTCGGCCATCTCGCAGTGCAGGCTCACGCTGACGTGTTCGGCCAGCCGCGGGTGCGCCGCGCGGATCCTCGCGGCGGCGCGCATGACGAACTCGAAGTGCGCCAGGTCGTAGTGCTCCTCGGAGCCGAGCATGAGAAAACGGCGCTGCTCCTCCTCGCCGGCCTTGCCGTGCAGCCCGTAGCCGCCGTAGAACATGAAGATCTTGAATGACGGCACGCCGTGCGTCACGGCGAGCGCCTCCATCTCGTCGAGATGGCCGGCGGCGATCGGCGCGAGGTGATAGCCGTAGTCGCAGTGGTAGCGTCCCTCGGACAGCTTGAGCACCTCGGGAAAGACGTCGGCATATCGGCCGCCGCGGTTGAGGTAGTACTGCCCCGTGCGGAAATAGGTCAGCATCGTGGTGACGCCGCCCGAGACGGCCGCGCGGCTTTCGGTGACGGCGTCGTCGGCGAGCGGCCCGTAGATGCCGACGTGGGTGTGCGCGTCCACCACACCCGGGAAGGCGAGTCGCCCGTGGCCGTCGTAGACCTGTCGCGCGGCGCTCGGCGGAATGCCGGGCTCGACGCGCGCGATCTGGCCGTCCCGCACACCGAGATCGGCCTGGACGACGCCCGCCGGCGTCGGATGCACGACGCGCACGTTCTTGATGATGAGATCGAGCGTGGGTCTCGGCATGGCTTATTTGGCGTCGTGAAAGATCACGCCGAGGGTGTAGCGCAGGCCACGCGTGATGCGACTGACGCCGTGGCGCATGGCCGCGCGATACACGCCGCGTGTGCCCTCGACCGGTCGGTGGCGCGTGGTGAAGAGCACGATCTCGCCCTGCTCGGTGGCGATGGCCTCGCCGCGCGACTGCGCGCGCGGGCGCTGCTCGACCAGCAGGAAGTCGCCGCCCTCGTAGTCCACGCCGCGGTGGCTGAGAAAGCACGTGAGCTGCAGTGGGAAGACGACGTCACCGTAGATGTCCTGGTGCAGGCAGTTGTAGCCGCCGGCCTCGTAGCGCAGGAGCAGCGGCGTCGGCTTCGTTTGACCACGCTTGTGACAGCGACGGCGCAGCGCGGCCAGATCGGGTGGAAACAGGTCGGGATCGCCGAGGGCCGCCTGCCACTGGTTGGCGATCGCCGCCAGCGGCGGGTACGCGTTCTCGCGCAGCGCCTCGACCAGCGGCGGAAGCGGTGCGGCGAAGTACTTGTACTCGCCGACACCGAAACGATAGCGCGCCATGTCGATGCGACTGCGGAAGCGGGGCTCGTCGTCGTAGAGCGCGATCAGCTCCGCGCATTCCGTCGGCGTCAGCACGGGTGGGGTCTTCGCGTAGCCGTACTCCCACATCGCGCGCTCGATGGCCGACCAGTCGAGGGCGGCGAGCCGTTTACCGATGTCCGTCACGCGCCTACTGTGCCACGGCGCGAGCCGTGTGCACGCGGTTTGCACCCTCGCTCATCACGTACAGACCGCGCGTGCTCTAGGCCAGGCCGCTGACGATTGATCGGGATAGTGACGATTGATCGAGCGTAGT
>Ga0066682_10000761_pt1 | contig 11327 bp, 9 predicted proteins | sample GraSoiAngelo_131_FD_65628 | JGI IMG/M metagenome (GOLD analysis project Ga0066682, IMG submission 65628) | Grasslands soil microbial communities from the Angelo Coastal Reserve, California, USA - 14_0929_02_30cm | ecosystem: Environmental > Terrestrial > Soil > Grasslands | place: USA... | reverse complement strand
GGCCGCGCGCGCCGGCCCGCCGGACGCGGAGGAAACGCATGACCGCTCCGCGCTTTCAGCTCGCCGACGAGGTTCTCCGGCGCTTCGCCGCGTCGTTGCGATCGGCGCAGCTCTATTCTCCGGGCCACCCGATCATCGGGCGCAACCTCGAGTCGCTCTCCGGCGCGTTCCAGCTGCTCCACAGCCTGCAGCCCTCGGTCGTCATCGGCCTGGTCGGCGAGGAAGTGATCGTCGACGACATGCCGATGGCCAGGGCGGACACGCTCGGCCCGCTCGTGCGGCGCCTGCAGCAGAGCGGCGTCGACCGGATCACCGTCGACCGGGGCGTCACGGCCGGCGAGATCGCGACCTTCGTCAGCGCGGTCACCACGATCGACGCGCGAAACGGCGACGGCGCCGAGGCCTTCCCGCCGATGGCCCACATCCGGGTCGGCCGCGTCACCGTCGAGCAGCGCGTCGAGAGCAGCCTGACCGACATGGCGACGATCAAGCGGCTCTACAGCGACGCCGTCACGGTCGCCAGCGATGTCTGGGACAGCGCGCAGAGCGAAGGACGGCCCGACGCCACCGTCGCGCGGACGATGATCGACGGGCTCGCCCAGGCGGTCGCGCAGAACCGGACGGCGCTCCTCGCGCTCACCACCCTCAAGAACTACGACAACTACACGTTCACGCACATGGTGAACGTCTCGATTCTCACGATGGGCCAGGCGCGCGGGCTCGGCATGGACGGCGCGCTGTTGCGCGAGTTCGGCCTCGCCGCCCTGATGCACGACATCGGCAAGGTGCGCACGCCGATCGACATCCTGAACAAGGCCGAGAAGCTCACCGATGCCGAGTTCGCGATCATGAAGCGCCACACCGTCGACGGCGCCGAGATCCTGCGGATGACCCCGGAGGTGCCGGCGCTCGCGCCGGTCGTCGCCTTCGAGCATCACCTGCGGATCGACGGCTCCGGCTACCCGGACGGCGTGTCGCGATCGTCGCTCAACATCGGCACCATGCTCTGCAGCATCGCCGACGTGTACGACGCCATGCGATCGCAGCGGAGCTACCAGCAATCGTTTCCAACGGATCGGATCCTCGCGGTGCTCAAGCGCAACGACGGGACGCAGTTCGATCAGCATCTCGTCCGGCGCTTCGTGCAGTTGATCGGCATCTACCCGGCCGGTACGCTCGTGCGCCTGAACACGGGCGAAGTGGCCGTCGTGATGAGCGTCTACGCGCCCGACCCGTACCGCCCGCACGTCCGCGTCCTCCTCGGCCGCGACAGCAGCCGCCTCGACCTGCCGTTCGACCTGAATCTGTGGGAGACGAGCGACGATCCGCAGCGTCCCGCGTCCATCGTCGCGCCGCTCGACTCCACCAACTACCAGTTCGACCCGCTGCTGCTGATGTAAGATCCATCAAGTCTCAAGGCTCAAGGCTCACGTTTCAACGCTCGGGCCTGGACGTTCACGTCTCAACGCTCGAAGGAAGGCCCACGTGCGGAAGATCGCCACCGCGGTCGCCCTCGCGACCCTGCCCGGGCCGGGGCCGCATGCGGCACCGGAGCTTCGGCCGAAGCTCGCCGTGATCATCGTCGTGGATCAGATGCGGGCCGATTACGTCGACCGGTTCAACGGCCAGTGGACACGCGGCCTCAAGCGGATGGTCACGCAGGGCGCCTGGTTCGAGCACGCGGCGTATCCGTACTTGTCGACACTAACCTGTGCCGGCCATGCGACGATTTCCACCGGTTCGTTCCCGCACGTGCACGGGGTGTTTCAGAACACGTGGTGGGACCGCGACGCGCGGAAGCTGATGACGTGCACCGAGGATCCGCGGGCGACGGCCATCGGCTACGGCGCGCCCGTGACGGGCGGAGACAGCGCCTACCGGCTGCAGGTGCCGACGTTCGCCGACCAGATGCGCACGCGTCGCCAGGCCCGCGTCGTCGCGCTGTCGCTCAAGGACCGCAGCGCCGTCATGCTGGCGGGCCACGGCGGCGATGCGGTCGTCTGGCTGAGTAACACGCTCGACGGGTGGGAAAGCTCCTCGGCGTACGCGCAAGCCCGCGTACCGGCCATCGAGGCGTTTCTCGAGGCCAATCCGATGGCGGCCGATTTCGGCAAAACGTGGGATCGCCGCCTGCCGGTGGCCTCGTATTCCGGCCCGGATGAGGGCGCCGGCGAAGCGCCGCCGGAGGGATGGACGCGGAAGTTTCCGCACACCCTGAACGGCGCCAGGGGCAAACCGGACGCCGTGTTCATGGCGCAATGGGTGCGGAGCCCGTTTGCCGACGCCTATCTCGGGCGATTTGCGGCGTCGCTCGTGAGATCGCTGGAGCTCGGCAAACATGAGAGTACCGACGTACTCGCCGTCAGCTTCTCGAGTCCCGACTTCGTGGGGCACGCCTTCGGTCCCCGGAGCCATGAGGTCCAGGACGTCTACGCCCATCTCGACCAGACGCTCGGCACGCTGTTCGACGGGCTCGATGCGCAGGTCGGGAAGGATCAGTGGGTCGTCGGGCTCACCGCCGATCACGGCGTCACGCCGATTCCGGAGCAGCTCGTGGCCGAGAGCACAGATGCTGGCCGCATCAATGGCGCCGCCATCTCCGAAGCGGTCGAGCGGGTGGTGAGGCCGGTGCTCGGCGAGGGACGGCACGTCACGATGCTGAACATCAACGATCTGTACTTCGAACCTGGCGTCTACGCGGGAATTCGCAAGTCGCGCGAGCTGCTGGACGCCGTGATGGCGGCCATCGCCGCGCGTCCCGGCATCTTGCGCGTCTTTCGCGCCGAAGAGGTGCGCGGCGCCGAGAAATCGAAAGACCCGCTGCTGCGCGCCGCCGCGCTCAGCTACTTCCCGGGGCGCAGCGGCGATCTGATCCTCGTGCCGAAGCCCGGATGGATGATCTCCAACGCCGGCACGACGCACGGGTCGTCGAGCGACGACGATCAGCGCGTGCCGCTGCTGTTCATGGGTCCCGGCATCAAGCCGGGAACGTATCAGCAGCCGGTCACGCCGGCCGATCTCGCCCCGACACTCGCGGCCCTGTCAGGGCTGTCTCTCTCCAAAGCCGAAGGTCATGCTCTGCCATGCATCCAGTAAGGCGCGCGCAGCCCGACGCCTTTTCATCCCGCGTGCTCTCGGTCGTCCGGCGCATTCCGCCCGGGCGAGTGGCGACATATGGCGAGGTGGCCGCGCTCGCGGGACGTCCGCGCGCGGCGCGCGCCGTCGGCAACATCATGCGCGGTTGCGGCCGCCCCGACGTGCCCTGTCACCGCGTGATCGCCGCGGGCGGGCGCCTTGGCGGATACGGCGGGAGCGAGACGCTCAAGCGGTCGCTGCTGGCGGCGGAAGGCGTGATCGTCTCCGGCTCGCGCATCCGCGAGCTCGACCGGGTCCGCTGGCCCGCGACCCGCAGGCGAGCGCCGCGAACGTCCTGAACGTTCAGGCCTGTTTTTCTCGTATCTGCTAGCGTGACCGCCCCTAAGCAACGCCCGCCAATCCCTTTCCCGTCTAAAGAGGCGGCGGTGGGTTCCGCAGAGGACCTTGTCGCCCGGTGTCAGGCGGGCGACGTCGAGGCGTTCGAGACGATCTACCGGCAGCACGCGTCACGGCTCTATACGCTGGCGTGTCGGATGGCCGGGTCGCCCGAAGACGGCGAAGACCTGCTCCAGGAGATCTTCCTCCAGGCGTATCGGAAGCTGGGAAGCTTCAAAGGCGACGCGACGCTGGGCACGTGGCTGTATCGGCTGGCGCTCAACCATTGTCTTGATTACGTGCGCAGCCGGCGGGCGAAAATGAACAAGCTGACGTCGGCCATCGAGGGTGAGATCGCATGCGAACCGGCGGCCCGCCGTGAAACGCCGATCGCGCGCCTGGATCTGGAGCGCGCCGTCGAACGGCTGCCTGAAGGGTGCCGCGAGGCGTTCGTCCTGCACGACGTCGAAGGGTTCGATCACAAAGAGGTCGGCAGGCTGCTCGGCATCGCCGAGGGCACCTCGAAATCGCAGGTGTTCAAGGCGCGCATGAAGCTGCGCGCGTTGCTCGGGAAACCGTAATGCATCCGAATGAGGACGCCATCCACGCTTACGTCGACGGGTCGCTCGGCGCCGCCGAACGGACCGGGATCGATCGGCACGTCGCATCGTGCGCGTCGTGCCGTCAGCTTCTCGAGGATCTGCGCGAGATCCTCCGAGCGGCGAAAGCGCTCGAGCTGCGCGAGCCGCCGGCCCGCGTCTGGTCGCGTCTCGAGCGCGCGATCACACTCGAACGCGACGACGCCGAACCGGTAGCGCGAAGGCTTCAGCCGAGCGGCATGGCGAGCGACACAGGTCCGGCTGAAGCCGGACACGACCGGAGGGCGTCGGGAGCGCGAGGCCCGGCCTCTGGAGCGCGAACGCTTCAGCCGAGCGGCACGGCGAGCGACACAGGTCGGGCTGAAGCCGGACACGACCGGAGGGCGACATGGCTCGCCGCGGCGGCGGCGGTCGTGCTCGCGACGGCCGTCGGCCTCCGCTTCATGCCGTCGGGCGGTGAGAGTGTCCGGAGCGGTGCGCCCGCCACGACCACGGTCGCGGAAGGCGACCGAGCGGAGTCGGTCGAAACGGAGCTGCGGCAGGCCGAAGCGCATTACGAGAAGGCCATCAAGGGGCTCGAACAGATTGCGAGCGCCGAGCGGAACGCGCTGGACCCGCGAACCGCGGCGACGCTGCAGAGGAATCTCGCGGTGATCGATCAGGCCATCACCGAGAGCCGTGCGGCGGTGCGGTCCGAGCCCGCCAGCGAGCCGGCGCAGCAGAGCCTCCTCGAAAACTTCAAGAGCAAGATCGCGCTGCTGCAGGACACCGTGGCGCTCATCAACGAAATGCGCAAGGGCAACGAGGCTGGAGCGGCGCGCATCGTATCCGGGCTCAAACAAAAGGGCGACTGACATGCGATTCACACTGCCGTTCGTGATGGCCGGGCTCGCGATGGCGGCCGTTTCAGCCGGGGCGCAGGATGCCGGCCAGCGGATCGTGCGGCGCGACGCGGTACGGGCTGGTGCGCGCGCCTACCAGGGCCGCAACGGGCCGGAACAGACCGAGCGGTTCTCCCGGAAGGTGAAGGTCGGCCGCGATGCCCGGGTCAGCATCGACAACGTCGCCGGCAACATCGTGGTCACCGGCGGGTCGGGCGACGAGGTCTCGATCGAGGCGGTCAAGCGGACGCGCGGGGACCGAGGCGAGCTGGCGAAGGTCCGGATCACGGTCGACGAGCGGGCCGGTCGGGTCGACGTGCGCACGGAGGGCGAGCAGAATCGCGGCTGGCGCGGCAGCCAGGTGTCGGTCGATTACACCGTGACCGTGCCAGCGTCTGCGTCGGTCGATCTGCATTCGGTGTCCGGCTCGATGAGAGTCACCGGGGTGCGTGGATCGCTTCGGGCCGAGACCGTGAGCGGGAATGTGACGACGACCGACACGCCGAAGCTGGAAGTCGCCAAGAGCATCTCGGGCGACGTGTCGCTCACGGGCGCCGCCGCCGAGGGCGATCTGTCGGCCGCCAGCGTGAGTGGAAGCGTGACGGCCAGAGGGCTGAAGGCGCACGGGCTCGACCTCGGCTCGATCAGCGGCGACATCATGCTCAGCGATGTCACGTGCGATCGCCTGGGCATCAAGTCGGTGAGCGGCAGCGTCGAGTACGCGGGCTCCCTCGTGAAAGGCGGCCGCTACGAGATCAACTCGCACTCGGGGAGCGTGCGCCTCACGCTCTCGAACCCGCCCGGTTTCGAGCTCGCCGCGAACAGCTTCAGCGGCACGATTCGATCCGATTTCCCGATGATCATCGGCGGCGACCGCGATCGGGACCGTGGGCGCCGGCGCGGGGGCAACAACCGGTCGATTCGCGCCACATTCGGAGACGGCAGCGCGACGGTCACCGTCCGAACCTTCAGCGGCGAAATCGTCATTGCCAAACGCTAACAGCCCGTGGTGAAAGTCTTCCCAGCCCATCCGGGGCGGCACTCGGCTTGCTCCGACGCCTGTATACTTGAGCGGAAGTTCAGATCAGCGTTTTTGGAGGCACTGATGAAGGAATTTGTTCTTGTCGGAGCTCTGGTGGGGGCGCTGACCACCTGCGTGTCCTTCGCACAAACAGCGGAGAAACCCGCAGCCAGGCCGGCGCGCAAAGCGGTCGCAGGTAATCAGGGCGCCGGTCACACGGCCCCGAAGGCACAGCCGACGACCGACGCGGCGCCTGCCGCGCCGGCGGGGCAACTGCAGCTCGGCTCGGTCCGCATCCCGAAGACGGTCAAGGCCGACGGCAAACCGCTGCCGTCAGGCACGTATCAGGTGCGCCTGACGCCGCAGACGGCGGCGCCCGATGCCAAAGGCCAGACGGCGACGCTCGAGCGTTGGGTCGAGTTCGTGAAGGGCGGCAAGGTCGCGGGCCGCGAGGTCGTGACGATCATCCCGCAGTCAGAGATCGCCAAGGTGCAGAAAGACGCGCCGCCGCGCGCCAATTCGGCGAAGGTCGAGACGCTGAAGGGCGGCGACTACATGCGGCTGTGGATCAACAAGAGCGGGAACCACTACCTCGTGCACTTCCCCGTATAGAGAGCTTCGCCCCTCGGGGCTGATGGCTGAGGGCACGAACCCTCGGCCTTCTGTGTGCGCCGGGCGTCGTGCTGTCATTGATAGCATGTCTGGAAACACGCAACACGTATCTGCCACCGGCGTCAGCTACGTGAATCCGTTTCTGCCGGTCTAACCCGCGAACATCGTGGTCGCCCCGGCGGCAAGGTGAAGGTGATGTGCCGCCACCGCTGAAGCGGTCTCGACGCGACCCGGCCCGGCCTCACCCGACCGACGCGACCCTGGACTCGGACTAGACCGCCATGACATCGAACTGCTCGTGGTGGAGATGCGCGTCAGCCTTGATGGTGACGTTCTTCCCGGTCGTCTGCTTCAGGTCGTTCACCACGGCGCTCTCTTCTTCCTTCAGCGCACGCGCGATATCAGGGTTCACGCGCAGCAGCAGCCCGTGGCCGTTGAGATCCGGCCCGACTTTCTTCACCTCGTTCAAGATCTCGTAGCAGATCGTCGAGCTCGATTTGATCACGCCGCTGCCGGCGCAGTACGGACACGGCTCGGTGAGGACGCGCTCGAGGCTCTGCTTCACGCGCTTGCGCGTGATGATGACGAGCCCGAAGTCCGAGACCTGCAGCGCCTTCGACGGCGACCGGTCCTTCTTGAGCTCCAGCTCCACGGCCTGGAGGACCTTCAGCCGGTTCTTCCGGTCCTCCATGTCGATGAAGTCGAGCACGATGATGCCGCCCAGATCGCGCAGCCGGATCTGCCGCACGATCTCCTTCACCGCCTCCAGGTTCGTCTTGATGATCGTGTCCTCGAGCCGGCCGGACGATTTCTTCCCGACGTAGCGTCCGGTGTTGACGTCGATCGCCACGAGCGCCTCGGTCTGGTTGATCACGATCGACCCGCCCGATTTCAGCCACACCTTGCTCTTCAGCGCCTTGTCGATCTCGGCCTGGACGCCGTACTCGTCGAAAATCGGGAACGGCTTCGAGTAGAGCTTCACCTTCGGCGCGAGGTTCGGCATGATCCGCTCGACGAGCTCGACGACACGCTGGTATTCCTGCCCGTTGTCGATCCGGATCGCCTGAAAGTCCTCGGTCAGGAGGTCCCGCAGCAGCCGGCTGACGATGCTCTGCTCCTGGAACAGCACGGCCGGAGCGCGCGACGACTCGTTCCGCTGGCGCATCTGGGTCCAGATCTTGTGGAACGCTTCGAGGTCGCCGATGATGTCCTCTTTGGGACGGCCGCTCGCGGCCGTGCGGATGATGACGCCGCCGGTAAAGCCGTGCGCCTCGCGGAACTCGCGGACGATGCCGCGGAGGCGGCTGCGCTCGTCGCGCGATTCAATCTTGCGGGAGACGCCGATGTGGTCCACGGTCGGCATGAACACCAGGAAGCGCCCGGGCATGGTTACGTGCGAGGTGAGGCGCGCGCCCTTGGTGCCGAGCGGCTCCTTGACCACCTGGACGATGATCTCCTGGCCTTCCTTGAGGAGCTCGTCGATCTTGGGCTGGGGGCGCTCGCGGTCGCCCCTCGACTCGGCGCGCGGCGATGGCGAGCCCGTCGAACCCTCGCGATCCCGGCCCTTGACAGCGTCGATCTTCTCGTCGTCGTCGTCGCCGGCCAGCTTGTCGAACTCGTCCAGCGTGTCGATGACGTCGGCCACGTAGAGGAAGCCGTCGCGCTCGAGCCCGACATCGATGAAGGAAGACTGCATGCCGGGCAGCACTTTCGACACGCGGCCCTTGTAGACGTTGCCGACGACGCCGCGATGCCTTTCGCGCTCGACGAACACTTCCGCGACGAGGTCGTCTTCGAGGATGGCCACCATGGTCTCGTGGCCGTTGGAGGAGACGATCATCTCCTTCGTCATTCACGAACTCCCTGGACTCAGTTCGTGAATCTGCGCATGCGTACGTTGAGCACCAGCCCGAAGCTCGCGAGCGTCGCGATCATCGACGACCCTCCGTAGCTCATGAGCGGAAGCGTCAGCCCTTTGACGGGCGCCAGCCCTGCCGACATGGTGATGTTGTAGACCACCTGGAAGGTGAAGCTGGCGAGCACGCCAAGCACGAGGTGCGATCCGAGCCGATCCTTGGCCAGACGGGCCGCCTCGAGCGCGCGCAGAATCACAAACAGATAGAGGCCGAGCGCCACGAGGACGCCGGCAAAACCCTGCTCCTCGGCGAGCACCGAGAAGATGAAATCGTTGTGGGCGACAGGGAGAAAGCGCAGCTGGCCCTGCGTCCCCTGCTTGAACCCCTTGCCGGAGACTCCCCCCGATCCGACCGTGATGCGCGCCTGGATCTGCTGGTAGCCGGCGCCTTTTGCATCCTGCGACGGGTCGAGGAACGTCGAGATACGGGATTTCTGATAGTCCTTGAGCGCAAACTTCCACGCGACCGGTGCCGCGAGAAGCAGGCAGAGGAACAGCATGCCGAGAATGCGCATCCGCATTCCGGCGAGGTACGCGATCGCCAGAAACACCGGCAGCAGCGTCACGGCCGTGCCGAGGTCGGGCTCCTTCGCGATCAATCCGAACGGAATGGCGGTCAGCACGCCGCCGATGGCGAGGTCGGTCCAGGCCGGGTCGCCGCGGTTCTCGCCGAAGTACTTGGCGAGCACCAGCGCGACGCCGACCTTGGCGAACTCCGACGGTTGCAGGTTGAAGCCTTTCAGCGCAATCCAGCGCCGGGCGCCCATCTGCACCGTGCCGAAGAACATGACGTAGACGAGCAGCGCCAGCAGGGCGAGGTAGATGAGGTGCGACTTGTCGGTGAACGTGCGGTAGTCGAGCGTCAGCATGAACACCATCGCGCCCACGCCAAGGACGATGGCGTAGAGCTGCGTGATGTAGAGGCGCGAGGTGGCGCGTGTCGGGTCGGTGGTCGTGCTGTAGATCATCGCGACGCCCAGCGCGCAGAGCGCGAGCACCGCGACGACCAGCGCCCAGTCGATGTGATAGTACAGGCGCCTTTCGAACATGGCGGGTCAGTTCTGTCCGCCGGTCTCGGCGGCGGCCGGCTTCCTGGCGTACGGATCCTTGTAGTCCAGCCTCAGCTGCTCGTGCGTCGGCGGCGGCGGCAGCGGCCGCCCATCCTGCTTCGCGAAAAACGTGTCGAGAATATGATGCGCGACAGCCGCCGCATTCGGTCCGTGGATGCCGTGCTCGAGGAACACGACGCCGGCGATCTTCGGGTCGTCGCGCGGCGCGAAGAAGACGAACCAGCCGTTGTCGCGCAGATCCTTGTTGCTCCTCGCGGCCGCCACGCGGCCGGTGTTCGAGATCACCTGCGCCGTCCCGGTCTTGCCGCTGATGTCCTTCCCGACAATCCGCGCCCGGCCGCCCGTGCCGCCGCCGTTGACCACGCTCCAGAGCCCGTCGCGGATCGCCTGCAGCTTGGCGGGATTGATGTCCACTTTCGACTGGGGCGGCGGCGGCGGCACGCTCTTCCATCCCTGACCGTCGTCGACCGCTTTGAGGAGATGCGGCGTCACGCGCGTGCCGCCGTTGGCCAGCGTCGCCATGTAGACGGCCATCGAGACCGGCGTGACCGATACCTGTCCCTGGCCGATGCCGACCGATATCGTTTCGCCTGCGTACCACTTCTCGTGCATCTTCTCGCGTTTCCATTCCGTCGACGGCACGAGCCCCTGCACTTCATTCGGAAGATCGATCCCGCTCTTGACGCCGAGCCCGAGCGCGGTCGCCCACTTGTTGATCTTGTCGATACCGACCAGGTTGGCGACCGTGTAGAAATACACGTCGCACGACTGCTCGATCGCATGGCGCAGATCGATCGAGCCGTGGCCCCCCTTCTTCCAGCACTTGAACGGACGCCCATAGAATGTGGCGGCGCCAACGCAATGCGCGTGGAAATCGGGCGTGATGATCCCTTCTTCGAGCGCGGCGAGTGCCACCGCCATCTTGAACGTCGAGCCGGGCGAATAGCGCCCTTGAATCGCGCGATCCTGCAGCGGCTTCAGTTCGTCGCTGTTGAGAGACGCCCACGTGACGCGATCGATCCCGGCCGCAAATGCGTTCGGGTCGTAGGCGGGCACGCTCGTGAACGCCAGCACGTCGCCGTTGCCGGGATCGAGCACCACCGACGCGCCATTGAATCCCGCGGCCTTGAACCCGTCCTCGACCGCTTTCTGAACATCGGCATCGATCGTCAACTGCAGCCGCTTGCCCTCGGTCGGCTCGTCTTCCTCGAGCGTCCGGATCTCGCGGCCCACGCTGTTGACGACGACTTTCTTGGCGCCGTCGGCCCCCATCAGGAGCTTGTTGTACACCTTCTCCACGCCCGCCTGCCCGACGATGTCGCCGCTCTTGAGGTCGTCGCTTTCCGACACCTGCGCGTCGTTGACTTCGCCCACGTACCCGAACAGATGCGCCGCCATGGTCTCCGGATATCGGCGCGTCGGAACCTGCTCGACAACGATGTCGGGCAACTCGAAGTCGAGGCGCCGCGCCTTGACGGCCGCCACCTGCGCGAGCGTCGCGTCCTGCACGACCATGATCGGGCGATACGTGGGCTCGCGGCGATGGCGATCGACGATCGAGCGCACGCCCGCCTCGTCGAGCCCGAGGACGGCCGACAGCAGCCGAATCGTGCGATTCAGATCCTTGGTGCGTTCGCGAACGATGGAGATGCTGTACGACCCGCGGTTGTCGACGAGGATCTTGCCGGTGCGGTCGAGCACGAGGCCGCGCGGCGCGCGCAGCGCCAGCGTCCGCTGGTGGTTGTTCTCGGCCATCTC
>Ga0066682_10000760_pt1 | contig 11328 bp, 8 predicted proteins | sample GraSoiAngelo_131_FD_65628 | JGI IMG/M metagenome (GOLD analysis project Ga0066682, IMG submission 65628) | Grasslands soil microbial communities from the Angelo Coastal Reserve, California, USA - 14_0929_02_30cm | ecosystem: Environmental > Terrestrial > Soil > Grasslands | place: USA... | reverse complement strand
GGGGTGCGCGGCCCGACCGGCGGGCCGATCGTCACTGTGCGCCGGCCCTCGAGCTGAAGCCAGAATGCGTCGACGTCGCCGTCGTGGTGGAGCCCCAGGCCCTCCCTGCCCCGGCCCTCGACCGCGAACAGGAACGAGCACTCCTCACGCGCTGGCCCGAGCAAGGCCGCCCGCAAGGCGACCATCAGCCGGGCGAGCCGCGGCAGCACTTGATGGATCTGTGGGAAGAACACCGTGCGGCCTTCGCGAAGCGCGCGGCGGAGGATCCGGGGATCGCCGGAACGGTCGTAGCGGCGATCGACCGCCGTCTGAAACGGCACACCGGCGCGGGCCAGGTCGAAGATCGCGTCGTAGCCAGGCGCGATCGCCCGCCAGCCGGGACTGTGCGGCGAAAGCACGACCGGCGCGCGTCCCAGCGCCCGGCGCCGAAACCCCGCGAGGGCGGCCGGCCCCACAAACCACGGCGCGAGAGACGAGCCGCGCGGGTTCAGAGCACCGGCGCCGGCGCGCGCGGGGTGGCCTGCCACTGCGCCGGGTCGTGGCCGTAGAACATCGTGGCGCCGGCCTGGTCGCGCAGCTTGCGAAGCGCCGCGAGCGACTCGGACATGACCGACGCGTCCCAGAGGATCTTCGGGAGCACGTCGCGGTCCATGTTCTCCCGCGTGTAACACGCGTCGGACGCACAGACGATCTGCCCCTGCTTGCCGGCGCGGACCCGCAGCGACTGGTGCCCCGGCGTGTGGCCGTACGTCGGGAACAGGATCACGCTACCGTCGCCGAAGACATCGTGCTCCCCTTCGATCATCCGGTAATCGAGCGGATGGTCGAAGTCGAGGGGGCTCGGGCTGTAGCCCGGCACGAACCCCGGCCGCCGCGCTGATTCCAGCTCGGGCCGTTGGACCAGGAACGTCGCCCGCGGAAAGAACTCGTTGCCGCCGCAGTGGTCGAAGTGCAGATGCGAGTTCGCGACGAACCGGATGTCGTCGGGCGTGAGACCGAGCGTCGCGAGCTGGGGCACGACGTCGTCGCCCGCCTGCGACTTGACGGCCAACCGCTTCATCCGCTCGGCGCCCAGGCGCGCCAGCGGATCGAGCCGCGCCTGGCAGTGCACGCCGGTGTCGAACAGAAGCTTGCCGCTCGGATGGCTCACCAGAAAGCTCGTCACCGGCACGGTCCAGGGTTGGCCCGGCTCGAGATCGGACACCATGCTGGCGCGATCGAGCTCGATGTAGCCGGTGCCGAGCGCGTAGACGTTGATCACGGTCACCTCGCTCTCGCTGGAGTCGAAGGCGCGCGCAGGGTGCCGAGCACGTCGAAGAACTCGGGGAACGTCTTCGACACGCACTCGGGGCCGGCGATCCGGATGCCGGGCGCGCGCAGTCCGGTCACCGCGAAGCTCATCGCGATGCGATGGTCGTCGTAGGTCTGGACCTCGCACGGCTGGGGCGGGCCGGGATGGATCGTCACGGAGTCCCACGAACTGTCGACCGTCAGGCCCATGCGCCGGAGCTCGGTGGCGGCGGCGACGGGGCGGTCGCTCTCCTCGTAGTGGGTCTGGGCGATCCCGCGTACGGTCACGGGCCCGTCGGCGAACGGCGCGATCGCCATCAGCGTGGTCGCGACGTCGCCCATACGCGTGAAGTCCGCGTCCACGGCGCGCAGACGCGTGACTCCCCGAACGGTGATCGCGTCGGCGTCGATCGTGACGTCACAGCCCATGCGGGCGAGGACGTCGAGCAGACCGAGGTCACCCTGCGCCGAGCGGCGGCCGAGCCGTGGAACCACGACGCGCCCGCCGGTGACGGCGGCCGCGGCGAAGAAGTAGGACGCGCCGGAGGCGTCGGGCTCGACCGCGTACGGCCGCGCCGCGTAGTGCTGGCCCGCGGGCACGCGGAACCAGCGGTCGCCGTCGCGCTCGGCCCGGACGCCGAACTCCGCCATCGTGGAGAGCGTCATCGTGACGTACGGCGCCGAGACCAGCTCGCCCTCGATCTCGAGCTCGACGTCGCGCGCCGCGTACGGCGCGGCCATCAGCAGGGCACTCAGGTACTGGCTGGAGACGTCGCCGCGAACTCGCGCGCGCCCGCCGGCGATGCCCTTGGCGCGCACCACCACCGGAGGGCAGCCGGTGGCCTCGCGGCTCTCGGCATCGACGCCGAGCGCGCGCAGGCCGTCGAGCAGTGGCTGGATGGGCCGCTTGCGCATCGCCGCCGAGCCGTCGATCACGAACGTCCCACGGCCGAGGGCCACCGCCGCCGTCAAGAAGCGCGCGGCGGTTCCCGCGTTGCCGATCTCGAGCGTGGCTTCGGAAGCGGGAAAGCGGCCGTCGACGCCGTCGACCACGAACGACTGCGATGTCTCGTCGGCCCCCACGCGCACGCCGAGCGCGTCGAGCGCCCGCTGCATGTAGCGCGTGTCGTCCGAGAACAACGCTCGCGTGATCTCCGAGCGCCCGCGGGCGAGCGCGGCCACGAGCAACGCGCGGTTCGAGTAGCTCTTGGACCCCGGGAGCTCGATCACCGCATCGAACGGGCGGGTGATCGGTTCGATCGACAGCGCCACGTGGATTCCTCCGCTCGGCCAGTGTACACGAGCGCCGCGATCGGAGCCGTCGAGGTGCTATCATCGCGCGTCATGGCCGCTGACGGACGAGGTGAAGAGCATCATCACGGTCGTCGCCAAGACGCATCATTACCGAGCGCGGGTGACATGAGCCAGACACAGCAGTCGACCCGATACGGCAGGATTCGTCCCCCGGACGAGGCGTGGCTCGCCAAAGCGCTGGCCGAGACGATCCTCGAGCCCGCGCTGCCGATCATCGACACCCACCATCACCTGTGGGAGCGGCCGGATCACCGCTATTTGCTGCACGAGCTGCTGGCCGACCTGCGCACCGGTCACAACGTCGTCGCCACGGTGTTCCTCGAGTGTCACGCGATGTATCGCGGCGGCGGGCCGGCCGAGATGCGTCCCGTGGGCGAGACCGAGTTCGTCGCGGGCATCGCGGCGATGAGCGAGAGCGGCCTCTATGGACCGACGCGCGTCGCGGCCGGCATCGTGGGCTTCGCGGATCTCACGCTCGGCGATCGCGTCGAGCCCGTGCTGCAGGCGCTGATCCGCGCCGGCGGCGGGCGGTTCCGCGGCGTGCGCCACTCGGCGGCGTGGGACGCGAGCCCGGTGATCGGCAACAGCGCCGTCGCGTCCGGCCCCCATCTCATGAAGCAGCCCGAGTTCCGAGCGGGCCTCACCCGACTGACGGCGCTCGGTCTTTCGCTCGACGCGTGGGTGTTTCACCCGCAGCTCGCCGACGTCATCGACCTGGCCCACGCGTTCCCCAGCGCGAACATCATCGTGGGCCACGTCGGCGGCCCGCTCGGCTACGGGCCCTACGCCGGCCGGCGCGACGAGGTGTTCGCGGCGTGGAAGGCCGGGATCGTCGAGCTGGCGCGCTGCCCGAACGTGGTCATGAAGCTCGGCGGCATGATGATGCGGCTGGCCGCGTACGACTACGGCGCGCTGCCGGCGCCGCCGTCGTCGGCCGAGCTGGCGGCGCACTGGCGGCCGTACATCGAGACGTGCATCGAGCGCTTCGGCGCCTCGCGCTGCATGTTCGAGAGCAACTTCCCGGTGGAGAAGATGGGCATCGGGTACGCCGCGCTGTGGAACGCGTTCAAGCGCATCGCCGCGCGCGCCTCGGCCGAGGAGAAGCTGGCGCTGTTCAGCGGCACGGCGCGGCGCGCGTATCGACTCGACTGACCTCGGGTTGCGCACGCCTGGGCAATGACGTCCCCGGTATCGGAAGCGGTCTCGATCCCCCCCTTCCAGAAGTGGGCGATCACCTTCACGGTCATGGTGGTCGCTTTCATGCAGATCCTCGACACCAGCGTCACCAACGTGATCCTCCCGCACCTGCAGGGCTCGCTGTCGGCGGGCCTGGACGAGGTGTCGTGGGTGATCACCTCCTACCTCGCCGCCAACGCCATCGTCATCCCGGCCTCGGGCTGGCTGGCCGGGCTCTTCGGGCGCAAGCGGTTCTTCCTGATCTGCGCCACGCTGTTCGTGGTCAGCTCGTTCGCCTCCGGCGCGGCGCCCGACCTGACGACGTTGATCATCGCGCGCATCTTCCAGGGGCTCGGCGGCGGGCCGATCATTCCGCTCTCGCAGGCGATCCTCTGGGAGATCTTCCCCTTCCACCAGCGCGGCATGGCGATGGCGGTGTGGGGTCTCGGCTTCATCTTCGGCCCGATCCTGGGGCCGACCGTCGGCGGCTACCTGGCCGACCAGTGGTCGTGGCGCTGGATCTTCTACATCAACCTGCCGGTCGGGATCCTCGGGTTCTTCCTGGCCAGCGTCTTCCTGTTCGATCCACCGTACCTGCGCCGGGCCGCGCGGATCGACTGGTGGGGCCTGGGGCTGATGGTCGCGGGCTTCGGCTGTTTGCAGCTCGTCCTCGACCGCGGCGAGCGTGAGGACTGGTTCGACTCGTCCACGATCGTTCTGCTGACGATCATCGCCATCGCCGCGCTCGTGGGCTTCCTGATCCGCGAGCTGAAGGCCAGCGAGCCCATTCTCGACCTGACCGTGTTCACCGACCGCAACTTCGCGACTGGCGCCGCGCTGAGCATGCTGATCGGATTCGGGACGTTCTCGGGCATGCTGCTGGTCGCCGTCTTCACGCAGAAGCTGCTCGGCTACGACGCGTGGACGTCCGGTCTGGTGCTGGCCCCCGGCGGGATCGGCAACATTTTCTCGCTCTTCGCCTCCGGGATCGTCACCCGCGTCGACCAGCGCGTGATGCTCGGGTTCGGCTGCCTGCTCAACGCCGTGAGCCTCTACATGATGACCTCGCTCACGCTCGGGATGGACTACTGGGCGCTGGCGCTCCCGCGATTCATCCAGGGGTTCGCGCTCGGCTTCGTCTTCGTGCCGCTGTCCACCTTGACGCTGGCCACGATCCGACGCGACAAGCTCGTCAACGCGACCGCGGTCTACAGTATGTCGCGCAACATCGGCGGGAGCGTGGGTATCGCGGTGATCACGACGGTGCTGGCCCAGCGGAGCCAGTTCCACCAGACGACGCTCGGCAGCCACGTCACCGCGTGGGACCCGGCGACGCGCGAGCGCCTGGCACAATGGGCGAGCCACTTCGTGACGGCCGGCAGCGACACCTTCACCGCCGAGCGCCAGGCGGTGGTGATGCTCTATCGAGAAACCGTGGCGCAGGCCCAGCTGCTGGCGTACGCGGACGACTTCTGGATCCTGGCGGTGATGTTCGCGGCGGTGCCGCTGATCCTTCCGCTGATGCGCCGGATCCGGATGGAGCCGTCGACGGCCGCGACGGCCCCGGCCACCGAGCGCGCGTCCGCCGCCGCCGCGGAGTAGCCCGCCGCCGCGGCGCGCTCCGGCGTCTGCGGAGACGATAGTTGCGGCCGTGGGGGCACTTTGCTAGTGTCGCGCCGGTATTGGCGTCCAGGTGCCCACGAGGGCTCAGGGAAGGCGGTGCGAATCCGCCGCGACCCCGTCACTGTAACCGGGGACGAAACCCGAGATGGCCACTGGCGATGAGCCGGGAAGGCACGGGGAGTAGAACGATCCGGAAGCCAGGAGACCGACCCGGGCGCGTCGTCGCTCACACACCGGTCTTCGAGGGGGGACCAGGCATGAAACCAGCCACGGCCGTGTCATGAACATGCTGCCGCGACACGTCAGCTCCCGGCGAGCCGCCGAAATCTTGCGAGCGGTCTTCCAGCCCGTCGTGGCCGGCTTCGCGTTCCGCCTCTGGGACGGGACGCTCGTGCCGCTCGGCCACGGCGCGCCCGCCTGCACCGCCGTCGTGCATCACCCCGAGACGTTCGTCCGCCTCATGCGCGCGCCGACCCCGCTCAACTTCGCGGAGGCCTACGTGGAAGGCGCCCTCGACATCGAAGGCGATCTCTTCGCGGCCATGAAAGTCGCGGACGCGATGGAGGAGATCCGGCTCTCGCTGCGCGATCGGCTGCGACTCTTCATGGCGCTCTGGCGGGATTGACGTGGCTCCCCACGACGTCATCGTGGTCGGGGGCGGGCCGGGCGGGAGCACCGCGGCCTGGCGCCTCGCCCGAGCCGGCCTCCGGCCTCTCCTGCTCGACGCCGCGGTCTTCCCCCGCGTCAAGGTCTGCGCCGGCTGGGTCACGCCTGAAGCGCTGGCCGACGTCGACGTCGACCCCGAGAAGTATCCGCTCACCATCCAGCCCTTCACCGCCTGCCGCTTCGCGTTCGCGGGCGCCAGCCACGAGACGCGATGGCGCCGACCCGCGAGCTACGGCATCGTGAGGAGCGAGTTCGATCACCATCTCCTGGAGCGCGCGCGCGCCGCCGGCGCCGACGTGCGCGACGGCGCGCGGGTCACCGCGGTCACGCGCGACGGGGCCGGGGTGCGCGTGGTGAGCGAGCGCGGCGTCTTCGTGGCCCCGGTCGTCATCGGCGCCGGCGGACATCACTGTCCCGTGGCGAAGGCGTTCGGCGAGGTGTCGGAGCGAGAAGAGGTCGTGATCGCGCAGGAGAGCGAGACGCGCCTGCCGCCCGAGCGTCGCGACGCCCTCCGCGGCGGCGCGCCCGAGCTCTTCGTGGAGCCGGATCTCAAGGGCTACGGCTGGTACTTCCCCAAGGAGGACGTGCTCAACGTCGGGATCGGGGTGGTCTCCGGGCCGCGCGTGGATCTGCCCCGGCGCCGGGAAATGCTGCTCGCGTCCCTGCGCGCGGCGGGCCGCCTGCCTGCCGATCTCCCGATCGCGCCCTTCCGGGGCCACGCGTACGTGGTGCGGCGCCGCGCGCCGAGACGGCTCGCCGGTGCGGGCTTCTGTCTCGCCGGCGACGCCGCCGGGTTGGCGCGCGACCTCAGCGGCGAGGGCATCGGGCCGGCCATCCGGAGCGGACTGCTCGCGGCCGACGCGGTCGTGGCGCACGTGCGCCACGGGACCCCGCTCGAGGCGTACACCCGGGAAATCGTGCGCCGCTACGGCCGGGGCGACGCCGGCTGGCTGGCGCGCCGGCTCAGCCGTCTGCCCGACGCGTGCGCGCGGGTGCTGGTGCGCGCCATGCTGGCCACCGGGACCACGCGGCGCCACCTGGTCTTCGGCGGAATCTTCGGGATGCGGGAGGTGTCGTCGTGAAACCGCGCGGCAGAGCCGAGGACGCCCGGGCGATCGCTCACCACTACGACGTCTCGAACGAGTTCTACGAGCTGTTCCTCGATCCGCTCATGGTCTACACCTGCGCGTACTACCGCGATCCCGACGGAAAACTGGAGCAGGCCCAGCAAGACAAGCTCGACCACGTCTGTCGCAAGCTCGAATTGCGCGCCGGAGAGACCTTGCTCGACATCGGGTGCGGCTGGGGCAGCCTCGCGATGTGGGCGGCCCGGCACTACGGGGTGCGCGCGCACGGCGTGACGCTGTCTCGGGCGCAGGCCGACTACGCCACCGAGCGGATCCGGGCCGAAGGACTCATGGATCGATGCCGCGTGGAATATCTAGACTACCGGGACCTGCCCGCCGACATCATGTACGACAAGATCGCCGCCGTCGGCGTGATCGAGCACGTCGGGATCCCGAACTACCCGGCCTTCTTCGGGGGCGTCCGCGCCCGCCTCAAGGACGGCGGGCTCTACCTCAACCACGGGATCGTCCACGACTTCCACTGGAAGCGCACGAGCCAGACCGAGTTCCTCGATCGTCACGTCTTCCCGAACGGCGACCTGGCCGGTCTCAGCCAAACGCTGACCGAGATGGAGCGCGCGGGCTGGGAGATCATGGACGTCGAGGGATTGCGCCTCCACTACGCCCGCACGTGTCGGCAGTGGGTCGAGCGGCTCTGTGCGCGGGCGGACGAGGCCCGCGCGCTGGCCGGCGAGCGGACGTACCGCACCTGGCTCCTCTATCTGACCTGCTCGGCGGTCGCGTTCGAGGGCGGCTCCCTCGGCCTCTACCAAGTCCTGATGCGCAAGCACCGTGACCCCATGGTCGGACCCGCGCCGCGCACGCGCGAGCCCCTCTACGAACAAAAGGAGCGAATGTGACGCGTCAGCCCTGCTTGGCCTCCAGCTCGGCCCAGCGCGCGTAGAGCCGGTCCACGTCGGCGCGCGCGGCTTCGAGCGCCGCGTACCGCTGCTGGAGCGCCGCCGGGTCGGAAGCGATCGCCGGGTCGTCCACCTCGCTCTGGCACGCGTCGACGGCGCGCTCGGCGTCCAGGATCGCCCGCTCCATCCCGTCCCACTCACGCTGCTCGAGATAGCCGAGGCGCGGCGGCCGCGAACGCGCGCGCTCGGGCACTACCTCCTGCGCGGGACGGCGCGGCGGCGCGACCGCGGCGCGAGACGATTCCCACTGCGTGTAGTCGGCGAACGTCTCCACGCCGCCCCGGCCGTCGAGGGCGACGATCACGGTGGACACGCGCTCGAGCATGAAGCGATCGTGGGTGACGAGGACGAGTCCGCCCTCGAACTCCGCCAGGCTCTCCTCGAGCACCTCGAGCGTCGGGATATCGAGATCGTTGGTCGGCTCGTCGAGGATGAGGAGGTCCGCGGGCTCGCGCATCAGGCGCGCGATGTGGACCCGCGCCTGCTCGCCGCCCGACAGGCGGCCCACCGGGAGCTCGAGCTGCTCGAGCTGGAACAGGAACCGCTTGGCCCAGGAGTGAACGTGAACGCTCCGGCCCTGCCACGTGACGGCGTCGCCCTCGGGCGCCAGCGCTCGCCGGAGGCTCTGCGTGGGATCGACGCCGCCGCGCTCCTGGGCGAAGCGCACCACGCGCAGGCCGTCGGCGCGCTCGATCTCGCCGGCGTCGGGTGGGAGCGCGCCCGCGAGCACGTCGAGCAGCGTCGTCTTGCCGCTGCCGTTGGGGCCGATCAGGCCGACGCGCGTGCCCGGCGTGATGACGAGATCGAGGTTGGTGACGAGACGCCGGCCACCGAGCGACTTGGTCACGCCGCGCGCGACCAGCAGCCGGCGCGTGCGGCGCTGCGACGCCGTGAAGTCGATCCCCGCCGTCCCGCCGGCGGCGCGGGCCCGGCTGTCCTCCAGCGCCTCGATGAGCCGCCCGGCCTCCTTGATACGCCCTTTGGCCTTGGTGGACCGCGCCTTGGCGCCGCGGCGGAGCCACTCGATCTCCCGCCTCACGGTGTTGGCCAGCGCGTCCTGATAGGACGCCTGCCCGCGCAGGAACTCGTCGCGCCGCACCAGGAACTCGCTGTAGCGCCCGTCGGCCTCGAACAAGCCGCGGGGATAGATGCGGTTCAGCTCGAGCATGCGCGTCGCCACGTGCTCGAGAAAGTAGCGATCGTGGCTCACCACCAGGAACGCGCGCGCGCGTTCGGTGAGAACGTCCTCGAGCCACAGGATGCCCTCCACGTCGAGGTGATTGGTGGGCTCGTCCATCAGGAGGATGTCGGGGGCGGCGGCCAGCTCGCGGGCGATCGCGAGCCGCTTCTTCCAGCCCCCCGAGAGCGTGTCGACCTCCGCGCGCCCGTTCGCGAACCCGGCGCGGCCGAGGGCCTGCGCGACGCGCCCGGGGCGGTCCTCCTCGTCGACACGGGCGACCGCCGCGGTCAGGACGTCTTCGACCGTGCGCCCGGCGGAGAAACCGGGGTCCTGGGGCACGTAGCCGACCCGCAGGCCGCCGCGGAGCGAGCGCGAGCCGCGGTCGGGCGCCGTGTCGCCGGCGAGGATCTTGAGGAGGGTCGATTTGCCGGAGCCGTTGGGGCCGACGAGGCCGGCCTGGTCGCCTTCGAACAATCCGAAGGACAGATCGTCGAAGAGCGACCGGCTTCCGTAAGCCATGCTCACGGCCTCGCAGCTGAGCAGGAGCGAGCGCGCCATTCGACGCTACTTCTTGGTCTTCTTCGGCTTCTTCTTTTCCTTCCGCATGCCGGTGCCTTTCGCCATGGACTCACCTCCTCTCGTCGGGCTCTCGAGCGATTATACCGTCATGCCGCTCGTGCCAAAGCTTCCCGTGCATCCGCGAGCGAGGTTTGACGCCGCGCCGGGCGGCGGATAGGATGAGCGACACTCTTCGTCCGGCGCGCGTGCCTGCACGCGCAGCACTCGGGAGAGGGAGGGCGTCATGATTCACGCCATCACGCTGGGATCGGTGCTCGTGCTGGTCTCCGCTCTGCTCGCTCCGGTCGATCTCTCGGCGCAAACCAAGGACGACACGATCGTCTACGCGATTCAGAGCGACATGCAGAACTGGGACCCACCCAACTCGGTGCTCCGCGAGAGCATCATCATGGGCTACAACGTCTTCGATCACCTCGCCGCCCGCGACCTCAAGACCGGCAAGGTGGGGCCGAGCCTCGCGGTGTCGTGGAAGAACATCGACGACAGCACGTGGGAAGTGAAGCTGCGCAAGGGCGTGAAGTTTCACGACGGCACGCCGTTCGGGGCGAAGGACGTCAAGGCGACCTTCGACCGGGTGCTGAACCCGGAGAACAAGCTCACCGCCCGCGGCAACCACGCCAAGATCAAGAGCGTGGAGGTGGTGGACGACCTCACCGCGCGCTTCAAGACCGACGGCCCCTATCCGCTGTTCGTCGAGCGGCTCACCGCGCAGGTGATGCAGTCCGAGAAGATCATCAAGGAGAAGGGCCACGAGTGGATGCAGGAGAACCCGGTCGGCACGGGGCCCTACAAGCTCGTGAAGTGGAGCAAGAAACAGGAGCACCTGCTGATTCGCAACGAGGACTACTGGGGGCCCAAGCCGGCTTACAAGTACGTGCGCGTCCGCATCATCCCCGAGCAGGCCACCCAGATCGCCGAGCTGATGTCGGGTGGCGTCGACATCATCAAGGCCGTGCCGCCTGACCAGATGGACGTGATCAACAAGTCGGGCCAGGCCCGCACCACCACGTCGCCGATTCTCCGCACGGCGATGATCCAGCTGGACCAAGCCGGGCGGTCGGGCGCGAACCCATTCCAGGACCGCCGCGTACGGCTCGCGGCCAATCTCGCGGTCGACGTCGACTCGATCATCAAGCACGTGCTGAACGGGCTCGGCGACCGCGTGGCGACGACGGTCAACCCCATGGCCTTCGGCTTCGACGCGAGCATCAAGCCCTACAAGCAGGATCTGGCCCAGGCGAAGAAGCTGCTGGCGGAGGCCGGATTCGCCAACGGCATCGACGTCGGCTTTCTGAGAACGCAGCCCACGGTCGAGCCCGGACTCATCCAGACGTCGGACGCGATCGTGGCCGACCTCGCGAAGGCCGGCATCCGGACCAAGGCACGCATGGTCGGCGAGGTCGGGCCCTACACGAACCTGGTCCGCGACGGCAAGGCCGATCCGATGTTCGAG
>Ga0066682_10000758_pt1 | contig 11334 bp, 12 predicted proteins | sample GraSoiAngelo_131_FD_65628 | JGI IMG/M metagenome (GOLD analysis project Ga0066682, IMG submission 65628) | Grasslands soil microbial communities from the Angelo Coastal Reserve, California, USA - 14_0929_02_30cm | ecosystem: Environmental > Terrestrial > Soil > Grasslands | place: USA... | reverse complement strand
AGGCGTGCGACCCCGGATCCGTCCAGCATCTCAGCCGTACGGCTGCCCAGGGATCCGTCGAGGAAAGCCTTCACGCCCCAAACGCGCAGCCAGGGATCGCCCCAACCCGAACGTATCCCCATCCGCTCGGCGTGTGGGAGGTCGGCGAGCGGAAGGTTGTAGGAGACCCGGACGGGCAACGCCCCAGAGGCACGAAGGCGCTGCAGCGACGCCAGGGTGTCCGCGCTGTCCATCGAGTGCACCGACGTGAGACCAAACCTGGCGAGGTCGCCGAGTACGGCGACCATCGCGGCGTCGAGATCGGGATCCGCCGGCCGTGGCAGCACGCTCGAAACGATCTGCATCGCGGTCTCGAGCAGGATCCCCGACGGCTCGCCGTGGTCGTCGCGGACGATCCGACCGCCGGGCGGATCCTCGGTCGAGCTGGAGATGCCGGCCGCGCGCAGCGCCTCGCTCGATACCCACGCCGAGTGCCCGTCCTTCCGCAGCATGTACGCCGGCCTGCCTGCGACCGCGGCGTCCAGCTGTTGGCGGGTCGGGAAGGCCGGCTCCGGCCAGGCATCGTTGTACCAGCCCGATCCCATGACCCAGGCGCCCTTCGGGAGCTCCTTCGCCCGTTGCCTGATCCGGGCGGAGGCGTCCCGCAGGTCGGTGGCGCCGGACAGGTCGACGGTCAGCTTGCGGTCCGCGAGTCCCTCGAGGTGGATGTGGGAATCGATAAGGCCCGGCCGGGCGACGCCACGGAGCCGCACGACCTCCGCCCTCCGTCCCGCTGCCGGCCGCGCCCGTGCCCCGACGGCGATGATCCGTCCGTCAAACGCCGCCACCTCCGGCTTGCATCCGGAGTACAGAACCGGCTGAATCAAAGACCGTACGACTTGGCGATGATCTCCTTCATGATCTCGTCGGTACCCGCACCGATCCGCGCCAGCCGGGCGTCGCGCCACGCCCGCTCAACCGGAAACTCGCGCATGTAACCGTGGCCGCCGAGGATCTGGATCGCGTCGTCCGCGACCTCGCAGGCGACCTGCGTCGCCAGCAGCTTGGCCTGTGAGATCTCGCGCACCGGGTACTCGCCATCGCCCCAGCGCTTGGCCGTCTCATAAACGAGGGCCCGCGCGGCCGAGATCTTCGTGCCCATATCGACGAGCTTGTGCTTGATCACCTGGAAATTCGAGATCGGCTGGCCGAAGGCCATCCGGTTGCGCGCGTACTCCATCGTGTACTCGAAGACATGGTTCGCCCCGGCGACGGCCCCGGCGGCCGTGATCATGCGCTCACCCTGAAGCTCCCACATCAGGTGCTTGAAGCCCTCACCCTCCTCCCCGATCAGGTTCGAAGCAGGAACGTGGCAGTCCTCGAACAGTAGCTCGGCGGTGTCAGACGAATGCATGCCAAGCTTTTTCAGCGTCCGTGAGACCTCGAATCCGGGCGTCCCCTTTTCGATGACCAGCAGGTTGTAACCCGAGTGGCCTCGCTCGCGCTCGCCCTTGGTGACGACCAACGCCCAGTGACACCGGGCGCCGTTGGTGATGAACGTCTTGCGGCCGTTGACGATGAACTCGTCGCCGAATCGCCGAGCCACCGTTGTGATGCCGGCCACGTCCGAGCCCGCGTCGGGCTCTGTGATGGCGATCGCCGCGATCTGCTCGCCCCGGATCGCAGGAGCCAACCAGCGCCGCTTCTGGTCCTCGGTCCCGAACTTGAATACAGGTGGCGTGGCCATCTCGGTCTGCACCGCGACTGCCATGCCAAGGCCGCCGCTACCGACCCGCGCCAGCTCCTCAGACAGCACCACGGCCGAGAAGTAGTCGCCGCCCTGGCCGCCGTATTCCGGCGGATAGCGCAGCCCCAGGAAGCCCAGCTCGCCGAGCCGCTGGAAGATCGAGTCCGGGAAGGTCTTCTCCTCCCACTCCTCGAGGTGCGGCTGGACCTCTTTCTCGAGGAACTTGCGGATGTGGAGGCGGAGTTCCTCATGGGCGTCGGTGAAGTACATCGGCAAGGAGTGTAGGGCGACCGCAACTCGGCTTACGGTATGATTCGCGGCCGAACCTCTAACCGGTAGATCAAACGCGCACTGGGAGTTGGATTGGGCTCAGTCATCAAGAAGCGGCGCAAGAAGATGCGCAAGCACAAGCACAAGAAGATGCTGAAGAAGACCCGTTGGGCACGACGGGCGCACGCCTAGGCCCCGAGGCCAGGGATTAGGATTAGCCCGGCATGGGTTGGTGGATCCTCGTGGCGATCGTCGTCCTGGTCGTCCTTTGGCTGGTCTTCACCTACAACGGCCTGATCTCGGCCCGGAACAGAACCCAGGAGGCGTGGTCCGAGATCGATGTCGAGCTCAAGCGCCGGCATGACCTGATCCCGAACCTGGTCAACACGGTGCAGGGGTACATGGGCCATGAGCGGGGCACGCTCGAGGCGGTGACCAACGCACGCGCTAACGCCGTCGCCGCCGGCGCGACAGGCGACCCGGCCAAGATCGGACAGGCGGAGAACATGCTGTCCCAGAGCCTGCGGAGCCTGTTCGCGGTGTCGGAGAACTATCCCGACCTGAAGGCGATCTCCGCGTTCACGAACCTGCAGGAGAACCTGACCGCGACCGAGGACAAGCTCGAGTTCTCCCGCCGCTTCTACAACGGCAACGTGCGCGACTACAACATCAAGCTGCAGACCCTCCCGACCTCGCTCATCGCCGGCGTCCTCGGTTTCAAGCCGTTCGGCTTCTTCCAGGCGGACGAGGGCGATCGCACGGTGCCACAGGTCAGCTTCGGCAACGTTCCGCCCGCGAGCACGCTTCCGCCGGCGGCAGGCCCGGGCGGGCCTCCCGGCCCCGGCTCCGCGGGACCCCCACCCCAGAGCTAGCGAGAGAGCTCCTCCCCGTTCATGGGGAGGCGGCGCCCAAGGCGCCGGAGGGGCTACGCGCGGGACCTCGCCCAGTCCGACTCAAAGCGGTTCGCGTAAGCCTGCACAGCCCCGGCATCGGCCGTTTCAATGTCGAGCTCGTGATTGACGCCCAAGCCGCTGAGCGTCCAGTTCGCCGAGCCAAGCACGAGCTCGGCGTCGAAGAGCCCGATCTTGGCGTGGAGGAGCACGCCTATGGGGACCGGATACCACCGCACCTCGACCCCGCCCGCCCGCAGCACGGCGAACGCGTGGAGGTTGTAGGACTGGTTGGGGTCGAGCACGACCCGGACGTCGGCGCCGCGGTGGTGCGCCACGACCAGCCCGGCGATGACCTCGGCGTCCGTGAGCGTGTAGACCTCCGCCAAGACTCGACGCACGGCGCGGCCAAGCCCGTGCGCGAGCATGCGGCGGATCTCGGCGCCGGGCGCGGTCTGCGCCACTGCCCCCGCCTGCGCCGGCACCGGCGACGGATGCCCCCCGGCGAGGGCCCAGTCCTGCTCGAAGATGCGGACCAGCCGATCAACATCGACTGTGACCTCGGTCTCCAGGACGTAGTCGTGGTTGCGCTCGCTGTGCGCTCCCCAGTTCATGCCGCCGACCGCGGCCTCGCCATCGGCGACGAGGAGCTTGACGTGGTCGATCTGATGGCGTGCGTCGTCGACGGGGTACGCACGCTCAGGCACGCCCAACGAGTCGAGCTGCTGCACCGCTTTTCGGCTCGCCGTCACGGTTGGATCGGTGACGACGCGCACGTCAACACCGCGTGCCTCCGCGGTGCTGAGCCCCTCCACCACATCGGGCCGCCCAAGCTCATACATCTCGACCAGCAGCCGGCGCTCGGCCGAGCCGAGCAGCCGGCCGACCAGGGTGAAGATGCCGGCATCCTGCCAGAGCCGTACCTCGCCCGCGGCGAGCTTGCGGGCGGCATCACGAGGCCCCACCCCAGCTTCGCCGGACCTCCCCATGAATGGGGAGGAGGCCGGGCTCGAGCAGCCGCCGAGGGAGAGGAGGAAGAGCAGGCAGACCACTCGAACCACAGCGGGCGAAAACTACGCCGGACAGATTCGTCCGCCAACCCCGCCTGTTAACGGCACAAAAAGCTAGATGGTCTCCACTCGCATGCCAGGGCGCGCGCCCAGCAGCCGGTCCGCGCGCGATTCGCGGACGCCGACCTCGAGGTATCCCATGCTGCCGACGTACACAAACGGCTCGCCGGGCCTCGCCTCTGAATATGTCTTGGCCGTCGCGCTGATGTCATGGCCGTGGATGCGCAGCCGCCGCACCGGCGGCTTGAGATTGGTGACCAGGTTGCCAAACCCGTCTGTCCACAGCACGCGCGGGCCAGTGTCGGGCAGCGCGACTGGCGGATCCGTCTTCGGGCCGAGGGATTCGAGCGGCACGCCTGAGGCGAGGGCCGCCGCAGCCGGGGCGAACACGTCGCGTCCCTCAAACGTGGGCGCGCCTCGAGGCGCCAGCTCGTGCACCGCCTGCACACCGACCTCGTCGATCACGATCGCGAAAAGCCCGTTGTCGGGGCCGATGTAGAAGCGCCCGCCGGCCTCCACGATCAGGCGCCGGCGCGTGCTCCCCACCCCCGGATCGACCACCGCAAGGTGCACGGAGCCGCCGCCGAAGTGGCGCGTGCCCGCGAAAAGCATGAACGCGCCCGCCGAGACATCGAATCGCGGCACCTCATGCGACACGTCGACCAGCACCGCGCTGGGACAGCCGGCGAGAACGACGCCTTTCATCGCCGCGACGAGTGGAGAGCCGGGTCCGAAATCGGTCGTGAAAGTGACGACCGGCGGTGCGGTTGAACCGCTACCAGTACCTCGTTTCTTTCCAGGGGTCTGCTTCGTCGTGATAGCCACGTTGCTCCCAGAAACCTAGCCGGTTGCGCTGCATGAACTCTAGCCCGCGCAACCACTTCGCCGACTTCCAGAAGTATTTCGAGGGCACAAACAGGCGCAGCGGCCAGCCGTGGTCGGGGGTGAGGTCGTACCCATTCCACGCGTAGCACAGCAGGTTGTCCTCACCGTCCAGCACGCTCAGCGGCACCGACGTCGTGTACCCGTACTCGCAGTGCGCCATCACGTACCTGGCTTCGGGTTTCGGTTGGACGCGGTCGAGGATCTCGCGGATAGGGACTCCGGTCCACCTGTCCCCGAGCCGGCTCCAACCGGTGACGCAGTGGATGTCGGCGACCACCTCCTTGGATGGGAGCGCGCGCAGCTCGCCGTAGTCAAGCGTCAGCTCGTTCTCGACCGCTCCGAAAACCTTGAAGTCCCACTTCGTGACGTCGCTGTTGGGCACCGGGCCGAAATGAAGGAGTGGCCAGCGGTCGGGCGCGGTGAGCGTCTGACCGGGCGGGATGCGAGCCGGATCGACGCCTTCCGGCACGCGCTTGCTTTTGAAGAACGAGGCCACTGGAGGCGAGTATAGGAATCAAACGGGACCGACTAAGGCCGCGGGTATACTGGCCCTTCGGCGCCCTCACGTGATTCCGTGGGCCCGTAGCTCAGCTGGGAGAGCGCGTGAATCGCACTCACGAGGCCAGGGGTTCGAATCCCCTCGGGTCCACTCTTGTCACCTCTCACGACATCGCCGACGTGGACGCCTTGGCTTCAAAACATCGTAGACAGGCCACCTGCCGTGGAGCGGCTAGCAGCTCCGGCGTGACGCCACGGCCTCGAGAGGCTACATCCCGAGCTGGCGCATGAAGGCGGCCGCATCGAAATAGAGCCTGGCCTTTCGGATCAGCTCATGGTCGATTTCGAAGATGGCGACCATCGGCAGCTCAACATCTTTGTTCGTCGCCGGGAAGCCGAGTTGAGGGCCGACGTGCTTTCCCTTGAAAACGAACTCGAGCACGCCGATTCCGGCCTCTGAGTCCGCGACAACGCTTTTGACCTCTGCGCTGGCCGGCGAGAAAGCATCGTGATAGAAGACTTGAAATAGGGCCTTGATCTGCTCCTTACCTTGATGAAGCTGACCAAGTGGCAGCACGCTGTACTCGGCGTCGTCGGCAAAGTACTTCGCGACGTCGTGCCCCTTCCCGAACCCTTCCGTTATCTCACGCACGCGCGAGGTCGCCCTCGAGTCGGTTGAACTCTGCGCCATCGGTTGTCCTCCCGCCTTAGTTAGAGGCTGCAACGCGCCACCTGCGCCCAGGGTGACGGTAGCAGGCATCGGATTCGGGTGCCTGCATCCCGTGGTTCTTCAACGGCCAGGTCTGCGGCGGTTGAGGAGACCCTCAGCCGCGGGATAATCCGCCCATGGCCAGCCAGACAGACCGGCCGGCGGTGTTTTCAGGCCTGCAGGAAGGCGCGCTCGTGCTGGCCGATATCTCCGGTTACTCGAAGTTCGTCGCGCAGACCGAGGTCGACCACAGCTGGTCGATCCTGCACGAGCTGCTGGACACGATGGTCCGCAGCGTCCAGGGACGGATGGACGTTTCGCAGGTCGAGGGCGACGCCATCCTGTTCATCAGCGGCCTCTCGACGCCAGATGTGATCGCGGCCCTGGAGCGAACTTTTATCGATTTTCATCGCCGGCTGCGCGATATGCAGACCGTGACGACATGCCCCTGCAACGCCTGCGCCAACATCGGCATCCTCAAGCTGAAGTTCATCGTCCATCACGGCAAGTTCTCGCGCCAGCGACTGGGAAATGTCGAGCAGCTGCATGGCACAGATGTGATCGTGGCCCACCGCTTGCTGAAGAACACGGTCCCGTCAAAGGAATATCTGCTGGTCACCGACGCCGTGCTCGAGCGGCTGCCCGCCGATACGCGGCGTCGCTTCCATCCGCACACAGAGGAATTCGACCTGGGTGCGATCTCCGGCGGCTATGAAGAGATCGCGTATGTCTGGCAAGAGGCGGAGGCCGTGGAGAGGAAACGAGTTCTGCCTGACGAGGCCCTTGTGAACTCAGAGATTACGGTCGATGCCCCGCCCGATCTGGCCTACAGGCGAATGCTCCAGCCGAAAGTGATGGAGCGCTATCTCTTCTCCGACTCCGTTGAAGCCCAACCCGGCGCGCGAGGCGAGGACCTGGGCAGCGAGTTTCACTGCCACCACGGGGGCAGCCTGGTCAACATGCGGGTCGTTTCCGCAGACCCCGGGCGTGAGCTCACGATCATCGCCGACCAGCCGACTGTCATGCACATCACGACTCGCTTTGTCGATTCCGGCGACGGCGGGACGCGTGTACTGCGATCGTTCCTCTGGGAAGAGCCGGCGGATCCCGACGTCGCGCAGTCGGTGCGCCAGATGATGGAGGGCATCGTGGTAGCTGGCGAGGGCGCCATCAAATCGGTCTTCGAGGACGCTCGCTAGGCCACCCTTCCGAATTCGCATGCGGCGGATGGCCGCGCCTCAGGGCTCCGGCCGCATCCCCTGGTTGAGCTGCGGTCCGAAGATTCCATCCTCGAGCTCGCGCATCCGCTCCTGTTCCGCGGCCAGGTCTTCTTCCTGCAGCTGGTGCCACGTCGGCCGGGCCGGCTGCTCCGAGCGCCGGCCGGCGCGCCGGCGCGCGTACCAGAAAAGGAAGGTTCCGAAAGCGAAGAACGGCATCAGGTAGATGGACCCGCCGGCGACCAGCTTCAACCAGTCAGGCGGTGGCTCGCAGGCCGCCGGGGTAAAGCTGACGAGTCCGGCCGCACTCACCGCGTAAACCAGACCATGCTCCTGGTCCCACGCCGCCGCGTGCGTCTTTGGTGACGCCGCAACCGTGCCCAGGAGCTGCCCATCTCCGTAGAAGACGGCCACGGCGCTGTCCGACTTGTCGTGGGGGGAGGCGACCAGAAACCGATCAGCACGTGCGTTGTAGCTCACGATGTCGCCGCCGGTCACGGCCCGCGTCACCTCGTGAGCGCCATTCCGAAGGTTGATCAGGGCGACGCTGCCGCTGCAGGTGATGAGCGCCAGCTGGCGGTTGGGGTTGATCGCGAGGCCCGCGGGATGACAGCCGGCCACCTTGAAGGTATTGGTCACCTTTCCGCTGGCCGGATTGATCTGCACCACCGAGTCGGTCTCGGTGCTCGCCGCGTACACCAGGCCGTCGGCCGGGTTGAAGCGCGGCTGCTCGACGGGTACCTTCGCGGCCAATCGCTCTTTGACCTGATTGGTGGTGGTGTCGATGCCCACGACCTCGCCGCTTTGTCCGGTGGCGACATACACCCGCTGCTTCTGGGCGCTGTAGTCGAGAAGGTCCGCGGCCAAGCTGTCGACGGTGACCCGGTCGATCATCTGCATGAACTTCGGAGAGCTCTCATCGGTGTCGATCACCGCCACAGAGCCGCCGATCAGGCCGGCATACAGGCGGTGGGTGTCCTCCGCAACGGCAAGGCCGTTGGGCGCACCCGCCACATCGATCGTGCGCACGAATCGAGGGGTTGTCGAGGAGATGTCCACGACGTCGATCCCGTGGGCGGCGCTGTCGCCGAGGTAAAGGCGGTGGGCGCGCTGGTCAGCCTCGACGCCGTCGAAGGAGCCCGCCGCGATCACCGGGATGGCCGCCTCGCGCACGGTTGACTGGCAGCTCGTACAGGCGCCGAGCAGGATCATGCCGCCCGCGGCGGCGACGATGGGCGCCGCGGTGGAGGCGACGAGGGCCCCGAACGCAGCAGGCCACGTCGCCTTCATACACCCGAAAACGTGCCGGACCCGGGAAGTACGAGAGCCCGGCCTCGGGCCCGCCGGCTACCTTTTGGAGGCGGTCCCTGCTGCCACGAGCTCGCGAAGCCGCTGCCGGATGAACCGGCCTACGAACAGGGGTACGAACTGCGGCACGCGGGAGTCGGCAAGGCGTTGAATCGACTCGTCGGCGGCGAGGTCGATGGATTCCTCGGGCACCCTGCCCCGGTATTCGGCCTTGATCGTGCGGACCTCAGATTCGATCTGCCTGAGCACGGTCGCGTCGAATCCAGCTCTCATGCCTATCTCCTCAACCACCAGGCTGCCGGAACTCCCTGACCTGGCCGACGGGCCGCACCGGAATCATAGGGCCTCCCCGGTTTGGGTTCGGGGTGCCTCCGGGAGGCCTGGACCGGGGTCCCGCGGCGGGTCGCAAGCACAGATCCTGCAATCTGTTGCCGATCCCGCGCAACCCGCCCCGCGCGAAAACGACCGGCATCAGGACCAGCGCGGCCACCCCTGTGCGCACGAACACGAGGGTCCCGGGTGAGATCTCGCCGACCGCGACGCGGATCAGAAGGTATGGGATGCCCCAGATCACGCTCATGGCGGCGAACAACAGAAGGCCGCGGCGAGTCACGTCGTGTCTAACCTAGCTGCTCCGCGAGGGCTTCCGTATTCAAGAGTTGTGGTCCACGACCCGACGTGATTAGACTGGCTGACAGACTGAAGCCGGCCGGGTGTGTGTGGGGGGAACAAGGATGACCAAGCTTTCGGCGATCCCTGTCGCGGCCGTTTTCGCGCTCATCGTGGCGACAACTACGTTGGGCGCAGAACCAAACCCCGGGCTGGTGACAACCGGCAGTCCATCGTCACCTTTCTCACAGAACAAGCAGAACGAGCCGGCACTTGCCGTCGACGCCAACCACTCCAACATCCTGGTTGCAGGCGCCAACGAAAACATCGACATGGAGGCCTGCAACGCGGGCAATGACACGACCTGTCCTTTCACCCCTGGCGTTGGCGTGTCCGGTGTGTACTTCTCGTTCGACTCCGGTAAGTCGTGGAGCCAGCCGACGTACACAGGCCTGACAGCCCGTGGCTGTCTGGGTGTGGTTGGCAACACAGATCCCGGGTGCACCCCGACAACCGGTCCGATCGGGACGCTGCCCTGGTATGCGGAGAACGGGCTCGTATCGGGCGGTGACCCCGCGCTCGCGTTCGGTCCGAAGCCCGGGGCAAACGGCGCATTCAGCTGGACGAATGGCTCGCGCCTGTACTACGCCAACCTGGCTGCAAACCTCGGCGCGACCCGATCAGAAGAGGTGTTCAAGGGCTTCGAGGCGCTCGCGGTCTCGCGCACCGACGATGTGGCGATGGCCTCGACCAGCACTGCCGCAGGCAAGGCAGCCTGGATGCCACCGGTGCTCGTAGCGCACCAATCTTCAACGACTTTCTCCGACAAGGAGCAGATCTGGGCCGACAACGCTTCGTCCAGCCCGTTCTTCGGCAACGTCTACACCTGCTGGGCGGACTTTATGGGCCAGGAGAAGAGCCCCAACGCGGCTCCGGCGCAGCTCAAAGTCGCGGTTTCAAGCGATGGCGGCCAAACCTGGAGCCAGCACCCGATCGGGGCGGCGGCCAACAACGGCCAGCGCAACCCGGTGGATGGCTGCACCATCCGAACCGACAGCACCGGCAACGCCTACGTTTTCGGCGTGGCGACCCTTTCCTCAGCCGGGCACGACGCCTTTGAGTTCGTCTCCATCTCGTCGAACGGCGGCGGGACATGGTCGGCGCCGCGCGCGGTAGCCGGGCCGGTCACCCAACCTGGCATTTTCGACCCAGTGCTCGGCCGGCCGACAATCGATGGAATCGCGGGGGCGCGGAGCGACCTGGCTCCCGCGCCGAGCGTGGATATCGCCAACGGCGCGCCGACGGGCGCCGATGCCACGAACCGGATCGTGATGACCTACGTCAGCGGCGCGATCACCAAGCCACATGTCTACTTCACGGAATCGACCGACAAGGCCAAGACGTGGTCAACGCCAAGGGCGATCGAAGGCTCGACCGACCGCGGCTACTACACCGCTCCATCGATCTCGCCTGACGGAACGAGCGTCTACGTCGTGTACGACGCGTTCACAACGCCGTATCAGACCACCACGGCAACCACACGGTCGCTGTTAGGAGTCTTCCTCAGGGCAAGCTCCTCGACCAATTCAGGTACCCCAACAGGCGCGTTCAGCGAGATCAAACGGGGGGCTGCAGGCGATCCGCGAGGATCGAGCCAGAACAACCTGGTGGGTGAGTTTCTCGGTGACTACGTCTACTCCGTGGCGACTCGCACATACGGAGCCGCCGTCTATAACGACACACGCAACGCAGCTGACTGCCCGGCCATGGACGCCTGGCGGTTGTCTCTACGTCCTCCCGTGAGCACCGTGACGCGGCCGGCGCCGCAGCAGGATTGCGAGCCGACTTTCGGCAACTCCGACATCTTCAGCTTCACGACAGCGCCCTAGCTGTTAGACACCACAACGGGGGGCGCGCCGAGCGCCCCCCGCTTCTCTGGGTACTGGCGCGGCATGAATCCGTTCTCTAGGTGATGTTCATGCGGTTCAGGCTGACGCGCCTGATGATGTGGATGGGTCTTGCCGCCGCTGCCACCTACTTCCTGGATCCTGACCGGGGCGAGCAGCGCCGGAAGGACCTACGGAAGCGGGTCGACAAGATGCGCAAGGCCGGAGAGAAGGCCAAGCTCGAAGCCGGCCTGTAGCTCGTCTCC
>Ga0066682_10000757_pt1 | contig 11334 bp, 7 predicted proteins | sample GraSoiAngelo_131_FD_65628 | JGI IMG/M metagenome (GOLD analysis project Ga0066682, IMG submission 65628) | Grasslands soil microbial communities from the Angelo Coastal Reserve, California, USA - 14_0929_02_30cm | ecosystem: Environmental > Terrestrial > Soil > Grasslands | place: USA... | reverse complement strand
CCGTTCGTGCTGGTGAGCGTGATCTGCTGGCCGACGATCGGCGCGAGGTTGCTATCGAAGGCGAGGACGAACTGCTCGAGGTTGGCCTGGTCAGTCGGGGTCGTACTGAACACGTTGGCGCCGTGGAAACGGAAGACGGTGTCGACGGAGCCATCGTGGAGGAAGCCGAAGCCGCGCACCTGCGGGCCCAGGTTCCCGTTGTTACCGCTCCGGAAGCCCGCGACCGCCGGCATACCGAACATGCCGACCTTCTGGTACGCGTTCCGGAGGTGGGGGATCTTGAAGAGCTGCGTCTCGGCCTCGAAACTGGACCTTCCCTGGGTGCCGAAGAATCCCGAGGGTGGGTCGAGCGTGTGGCAGCCGTTACAGGTGCGGACGCCGTCGGAATTGGCGACGTTGAAGTAGAAATCGTGACCCGCCTGCTCGGCCGTGGTGAGCGTGTCGTCGAGACTGCGGATCGGATTCGGCGGCAGCGTCACCTGGAGGATGAAGTCGGTGAACGCCTGCATGTCAGCGTCGCTGATCGGGCCGCCCCGACCGAGGAGGCCGTCGAAGGCAACGATGAACTTCTTGAAGGCCTGGTCCTCGGCGAGCGCGTCACCGCCCGGGTCGTTCCCGCCGGTCCGATCGCCCCGCCAGTGCATTGGCCCGTGGTTCGCCATGCCCCGCAAGGTTTGCGTCGTCATCGGGCCCTTCAGGGGGTGGAAGGGGGTCGGCGCGCCAACGTTGAATTCGAACGGGTTCGGGTTGTTCAGCACGGCGGCGTCGGGGTTGCCGAGATCCCAAGCGAGGCTGTCAAAGTCGCCAAAGACGTGGCAGCTCGCGCAGGCGGCCTCGCCGTTGCTCGAGGTGAGCTGCGCGTCGTAGTGGACGTGACGGCCGTAGACGACGCTCAGGGGCTCCGGGTTGTGCAGATAGAGGTGCGCCTCCTCAACGCGGGCCGTCGTGTTGACGACCGAGACCCCATTGTCGAAGCGCGTGAGCACGTAGAGCCGGCCGTGCGCCTCGTCGAGGACGAGCCCGCTCGGGCCACCGCCGCTCACGACGACGTGGTTGGTGGCGTCGGGAACGAAGCTGTCACTCTCGAGCTCGGCCGTGCTGAAGATCCCCACCTTGCTCGAGCCGAAGGCGGCGACGTAGAGCGTCGCGCCGTTGCTCGTGACCGCCATTCCGACCGGCGTCGCCAGGCTCCTGTCCCGCACGCTCGCCGGGCTCGGCACCTCGCTGTAGTCGATGTGCTTGTTCAGATGCCGCGGGAGAACGCTCGCGCCGTCGAGCACGGTGATCCGCGCCTCGTGGAGATGGCCTCGGACGGTGCAGGGAGGGGCCGCGCAGCCGGAGTTCCCGGGTCCTTCGAAGCGGACCTCGTTCCGGGCCTCGGTGTTGGTCACGTAGACCTTGCCGCTCGCCGGATTGACCACCATGTTGAAGAGAATCGTTCCCACGCCGGAGAAGGCGGCCGTCTGGACGGGCGGGCTGGCCGTCGCGTCGATGCGGAACACGTCCTGGTCGGGGAGTGAGAAGCGCACGGCGTTGTCCCAGTTGCGTCCGAGCCGGTCCTCCCAGTGACCCGACACCTGGTTGAACTTGACGATGAGGCCGGTCTCCGGGCCCGGCGTTCCCTCGAAGTTCATGTTCGGCGCGGGCAGGCCGCCCGGCATCGTGAAGCCGGAGACGTTGCAGGATGCCGCCGACGCACCGCCGTTGCACACCAACCCCTCGGAGAGGGCCGTCGTCTGGTTGCCGGAATGGAATACGGCCGCGTAGACCGTGTTGCCATCGGTGCTCACGGTCAGCGCCCGCGGCGTGTCGCCGAACAGCACGACCTTCGTGAGTCGGGTGCCCTCGAGCGAGCTCCCGAGGTTGGTCGCGTCGAACACCCAGACGTCTGCGCGCCCCACTCCCTCGGTGGTGAGCTCGGGGTCGTCGGGGCTGTTCTGACCCCGGTGCGCGGTCGTGATGAACGCCCGGTTGCCGCCCGGGCCCGCGAAGACGATGTCTCGCGGCTCGTCACCCACCAGGAGGGTGCGGGTCACGCGCGGCGGGTCGGTGCCGACATCGACGATGCTCACGCTGTCCGAAAGGTGGTTCACCACCCACACCTCGGTGTTGCTGCGGGCGGCCACCGCCACCGGTTCCAGACCCACCGGGACCGAGGAGGTGTGGGTCAGCCCCCCGGTGCCGACGGAGAAGATCTCGAGACGGTCATCCGGGGTGTTGACGGCGAAGAGCCGCGTCCCATCCGGCGACAGGGCCATCGGTCGGACCTGCCCGCTCTCGAACGTCGTGAACGAGGCCGCTGCTGGCGTGGACAGGAAGGCAGTGAGGAGCAGCAATCGGACGGTCGGCGGGGCCTTCGGCATCTAAAACTCCTCCTCGGGGTGGCGACGTGTTTCCGCTAGCACGTCCGCCGAATGCTGGAAAGCGTTTCGACTCGTACGCCTGCCGACCGGACCGTCGCGATCAAACTAACGGCGGATTCTCGGCCATGAACGTGATCCGCTTATCCCGTTTTCCCGGAGACCGGGATAAAATGTACGCGGCCCTCGCAGCCCGTCTCAGGTGTGTGTACCGACGCCGGCGAGCGCCCGCAGGAGGTAGGGCGAGACGTAGGTCTCGACCACCGCGCTCAGCACGAGCACCGGCAGCGCGATCGCGACGGTGACCAGCGTCGCCGCGAGGAGCTCGCGCCACTCACCGCGACGGGAGGCGATGAGCCAGGCCGCGAGCGGGAGGAAGAGGGCCGCGAGCTCCGGCAGCGCGTGGGGCAGGAGGGCGAGCAGCAACACCCCCGGGGAGATGCCGAGCTGGGCCGAGAGGCTCGCCGTCCCGACGCCGAGGACGATCGCCTGCGTGCCGAGCGAGAACGCGGTCGCGCCACCCACGAAGAGGATCGCCAGCGGCCCCGCCTTCTCGTGCACCCAGCGCGAAAGGCCGTGCCGGGTGGCGGCCGCGATCGGGAGCGAGCTCCCGGCGATGAAGCCGGCGACACAGGCGAGGGCATGTAGGGCGAGCACGAGGCCGTTCCGGAAGAGCACGTAGCCGACGTCGGAGAACGTGGCCGCGTGGGTCACGCCGGGCACTGCGAGTGGCGTCGGATCGGGCGGGGAAAAGACCGCGATCGCGTAGACGGCCGCGAGCAGCGCGCTGGCGACGGCGACGCTCCACCCGAGCCAGGCACGCACGATGGGCCCCGGCTTCCCGTTCCAGCGGACCAGGGCGGTACGCGTATCGCGCAGACCCTGACCGAGGACGAGCCGGCTCACCCCGGAAAGATCGGCAGCCAGAAGGGAAGAGTTGAGCGCCCCCCGCGATGGGGCGGTGGCCTCAGCGGCTCTGGAGAATCGCCGCGCATTGCCGCATGGCCTCCGCTGCCTTCTCCCGCAGCTCGGCATCCGTGTTGCTGCTGATCGGGTGCGGTACCACGGCGAAGGGATACGCGGGCAGACCGCAGACCTCGGCCATCAGCCGGGCGGTCGCGGTGAACCGGTCGGTCATGATCGCCGCCGCGGGTGTCCCCGCGCGCTCGGCCGAGATCGCGTCGTGCAGACTGCACGACGAACAGCTCCCTCAATCGCCGACCGCGGAGATCACCGCGTCGCACGCCACGAGCTCGGCGAGGAGCTCGGCGGGCGCCGGCGCGCTCATGTTCGGCTTCCGGCGTCGGAGGACGGCGGCAACCCCGTGCTCCGCGCGGAGGATCGCCTCGGCGTGGTCGAGGAAGCCGCCGACGTTCACCTTGCCGTTGTCGAGGAGACCGATCGTCTTCCCGGCCAGCGATCGGAGCGGTGGTGCCATACCGCCCGCGGGCGTCACGACCTCGGCTGTCGGATCGAGCACGGTGATCGGCATTCGTCGTCTCCTTTCAGCACTCCAGGCAGAGGCCGATGGCCCGGGTGACCGCACGCGACTTGCTCCCGAACCATGGTGGAACGACCATCCCGAAGCCGCCCGCCGGCCCGCCCGCCGCGACGACGAGCAGATCCTCGGGCGATCCGAGCGCGGCGAATTCGGTGTCCTCGCCTCCGGCCACCCGTCCCTTGCCGACGCGGTGCCAGTCGCTCCGCCGCACGCGCGCCGCACGGTGTACGTACTCGCGGATCTCCTGCTTCTGCCAGCCGGCCGCGACGATCAGATCGCGCAGTTGCTTCGGAATGACGAGCACGTAGTTGCCCGACCAGATCGAGTAGCCGAGCATGTTGGCCCGCATCTCGGCCGCGAACGTCTCGAGGATCTCTGCGGGATCCGTGGTCCACTCGTTCATCACCTGCCGGGGCGGCGCGCACGCCACGACGGTGACCGCGGACGCGCCTCGCGGTATCCCCCGTTCCTCGGCGAGCGGCACCCAGGGACTCCCCTCCTCGTCCTCGGCGAGGCAGAAGGTGAACTTCCCGGGGTGCCCGAGCGTCGAGCGGTCGAGCCCGCCCGGCACGCAAGCGAGGAGATTCACGAGCACGAGGCGCACCGCCCGTCCGATCGTCGCATTGGCGCGCGAGCCGTTCGCGAGCGCGTTGTCGGTGGCGTTCATGCCGAGGGCGCGGCGGATGGGTCCGTTGACGATCAGGACGGGCGCGCTGCCGCCCGTGCTGGCGGTCGCACCGTGCAGGAGAAACGGCTCCTCGCACATCGCCTGGACCGCCGCCGCGACCACCGGGAAGTAGGCGGGCAGACAGCCCGCCATCACGGCGTTGACGGCGACCTTCTCCGCCGTGAGGAGGAGGTGGCGGACCGGCTCCGTGCCGAGCACCTCGTCGGCGGCCATGTCCGCGGCCTCCAGGCAGGCCGCCACCCGGGCTTCGGTCGGCGCGACGATCGGCAGCCCGTCGGTCCAGCCGCTCCGCTGGTAGAGCTCGTTCGCCTCGAGCTCGTCCGCCACCTCGAGACGTCGCGATCGGAGGGCCACCACGGAGAGCATCTTAGCTATCTATCCCCCATAGCAGATCGCTGTCACATGCGGGCGCCGGAAGCCGCCGGGCGCGAGGAGTGGCCAGGGGCGGAGTTGAACCGCCGACACCGTGATTTTCAGTCACGTGCTCTACCAACTGAGCTACCTGGCCCGCGGCGGAGGCGCACGTCTCTTAGCCGCTTCGTTCCAGGGGGTCAAACCGCAGCTGGCGCGCACGTCGCAGACGCGTTGCATGAGACCCCCACGATCGTACCCGCCTTGACGTTCGCGGAGGGCGGGCGAATACTAGTCCACCAGGGGGACCTGCCGTGAACAGCGTACGGGACCGCGAGCCTGCCTGCGTATTCTGCGACGGCACTGGGCTCTGGCCCGACCGGGAGGGCGATCCCGACCCGTGCCCGCTCTGCGAAGGGACGGGGGTGGTTGCAAGCAGCGCTCCGGCCGGCGATGAGCTCCCGTCTGCCGAGGCGGCGCTCACGCGCCTTCTGGTGCTCCTGCCACGCCTGAGCCAGCGCGAGCGGCAGCGTCTCTACGAGGAGCTGCACGCGCGCTACGACTGTCGGATCTATCGGTAGCCTGGGCGGTAGCCTGGGCCGTAGCCGGGGCGGTAGCCGGGCGCGTCGGCCGGGCGTGCCCCGACGTTGTATGCGGTCAGGCGCAGCACGGAGTGCCCACCCTTCGCGCTCGCCGCGGGCACCATGACGCCTAGCGAGCCGTCGAGGCCCGGCACCAGCTGCACGACGTCCACTTCCTGCCGGACCATGCCGACGTCGCGCGCGTAGGTGGAGGTGACGGTCGTGGCGGGTGGGTCGCCCAGGATGCAGACCGTCACGAGGCAGTCGGCGAGATCGCCCCGCGGACCGACGCAGGGCGCGTGATCCGCGGTGACCTCGCAGTCTCCCTGCGCATCGTGCCACCGCGTCCCGAATCGGGCCGGCTCCTTCAGGAGCAAGAGGTCGAGCTCGGCGTCGCGGCCGGCCGGGAACCGCTTGCGAACGCCGTCCGTTGCAACGCGCAGATACTCGTGGCCTTCCCAGCGATTGCCAAGGTGACCGAGCGCATCGAGCCGCTTGGCGAACGAACGCAGGTGGAACTCACCCGCGCGGTTTTCCCCGCTGTCGGCGACGAGCGTCCACGTCTCCCGTGAGAGGGCGTTGCCCTCTCCGTCCTGCTCCTCGTAGGTCCACCAGTTGCCGACCCGGAGAGGGAAGTAGCCAGTGGTCGACGCTTCGTCCGCGCGGCCGAGGCGCGGTGCCACGAGCAGGCACGAGCCGAGGAGACCGAGGACGACCGGGCGCCGCATGAGCAGGTCACACTACCACCGTCGGCGGTTCCCGAGAACGAGTGTTCGCCCGTCGTTCCTCGCGGTCAGGACCCGATTCTCGACGAACTGCGTCTGGCCAGTGACGAGCGCGACCGTCACGTCGAGCGCACCGTTGTCGAGCGCGCTCAGGTCCGCCCGCCGGCCGTTCACGACCAGCCGATAGTCGCCGAACTCGAGCCGCGTCAGGTGGATGGTCACGGGCGGGTCGGACCTGGGGGTACGATACGAGAAGCGGTGGCGGCCCCCCTGGATCTTCTGCGCCGGCGCCTCGGTCAGGTGAACCACCATCGCCTCGCCCGCGGGAACGGCGAGCGTGAGCGAGAGACCGCCGGTCTTCGGGTCGACGGGAAGGCTCCCCGGCGTCGCCGTACCGACGATCCGGAAGCGACCGCGCCCGGGCCGCTTGCCGAACTTGAGGAGCACGGTCCGGAGCGCGAACTGCCCCGCCTTCACCACCGACTCCGCACCGGCTGCGACCGGGCCGTGCGGCGCCTTCTGGAACGCGACCAGATCGTTCAGCTGCTGCGGCGTCAGGAGCGAGGTCCTCCCGTGCAGATCGTTGATGTTCCGACCGAGCCCCGGCTGGCCGCAATCCGTGCGCCGCGTGTTGCAGAAACGGATCACATCGAGCAGCGTGGCCGCGCTGCCGTCGTGCAGGTAGGGCGCGGTGTTCCAGACGTCGGTCAGCACCGGCGTCACGTAGTCGAGGAGCGGTCCGCGCGACGCCGGGATCGGCGCCGTCTCGTTCTGGAAGGTTCGATTGGCGGAGGCGACGACGAAGGGGTCGGTCAGGTCGAAGAGGTTCTCCGTGCTGACCGCGTGGCGGAGAAAGGGGTTGTTGGTCGCGGCCCCGGGCGGCTCGGCGCGGACGAAGTCCGGATTCGGCCGCCGGTCCGTGAAGAGCTCGGTCGTCGCGGAGGGTCCCTCGTGGCACGCCGCGCACTGCGTCTTCGTGTCGTTGAAGAGACGCCGGCCGCGCTCGGCCGCTTCGGAGGGCGCCTCGTTCCGCTCGCCCAGGAAAGGATTCCGGGGAAAGCGGGTCAGGCTGTAGACGAAGTCGGCGACGTGCGTCAGACGGACACTGGCATCAAAGCGTCTTCCCCTTAGATCGCTCACCTCCAGGTTGCGAAGCGTCGACCGGAGATCGCTTTCGAAGCCGCCGCCCGCCGGAATGGCCGCGGTGCTGACGAGAAGACTGCGCGGCAGGAGCGCGCCGAGGCATCGAGTGGGATCGGTCTCGCGGCCGTCGCAGTCGCCGGCGCCGAGGAGGGACCGGTAGGTGAACTCGAACCCCTCGACCTCCATGCGATCCCCGTTCCAATGCACGGTCATCATCGGATTCAAGAAGCGCGCACGGTCGGCGAGGCTCAGGTGCGGCGGGAACTTGGTGTCGTCGGCCGGGTCATAGTGGCACGCGTTCGGCAGCGCGCCGCTCCCGCACTCGGCATCGAAGTGACAGGGCGCGCCGCCCCTGGCCGCATCCGCCGCGAGCGCCGCGTCGCAGGTGCCCGGCGCCGCCTGCGCGCGCCCGCGGAGGTCCATCGTGTTCCGGAGGCTCGAGCCGAACTGCGAGAAGTCCCACGTACGCCCGTCCTGCCCACCGAAGTCGACGTGGCAGGTCGTGCACGCCACGTAGGAAGCCTCGTGGGACGTGCTCACGACCTCGCCGGGCATGCTCGCCACGACGCAGCGCGATCCCGCGGAGCAGTCCGCGTCAGTACGACACGGGCTGCCGGCGGGATCGTCCTCGCACCCCTTCTGCACGCCGTCGAAGAGCGGTGCGGGCGCGCTCAGGCCGAGACCGTTCGGCAGGCTCGCATCCCGTGCCGCGGTGTTGAAGAGAATCTTGCCGTCGAGAATCTCCGGGGGCACGGGATCCGATCCCGTCGTCGCCACCGGATCGCCGACGACGAGCGGGACGCAGCTGCGGCTCGCGATGCACGGGCCGCCACCGAGCGGGCAATCGCCGTCGCTCGTGCAACTCCCGCCCCCGGGGTGGCCGCAGAACCCTCCGCCGGCGCAGTCGAGCTCCGACTGGCAGGGACGACCGACGTCCGCGGCGCAGCGGAAGTCGACGGTCGGCCCCGACCCCGTGCAGGCCGGATCGCCCCCCTTCGCCGCGACCGCGACCACGTTCCGGGCGAGGTAGTTCGCGACGTATGCGACGCATCCGTCGGGCGAGAGCGCGATCCCCATCGGCGCCGTCCCGATGGCGTCGGGCACGCGTCGCATCCGCGCCGTCGGCATGGGCGCCGCCGGATCCGCGAGCCGGGCGGCGAGCGTGGTCTGATACGTCCGCGTGTCGAAATCGACCCCGGTGCTCACCACCGACGCGCTCGCCCCCTCGAGCTTCACGGGATCGCCGGCGTGGAGGGCCGTGATCTGGACCTCGGGTGGCAGGATGAACGGGGCCTCGTCCGTCACGCGCGTGGGTTCTCCGTCGCAGGGCCGCGACGGGTCGGCCCCGAAGGGCCCCAACTTCGCGACCGGCGCAAACAGCGTCGCGGGATTCCCGTCCTGCCCGCGGCGCGTGTTGAAGACGTAGAGAGTGTGCACCATCTGGTCGACGACGTACGCGACCGTCCCGTCGGCGGAGAAGACGAGGTCCGTCGCGTTGCTCGCTCCGTCGAGGTCGAGCTTGCCCATCACGGCGCCCGACTCGAGGTCGAGCTTCCAGACGACGGCGCGGGTGATGTCGTGGAAGGAGGGGGTGAAGAGATTCCGTTTCACGGCCGCGGCGCCGTTCCCGCGCGGGAAGCTCTCGAACCGGCACGACATGGAGAGGTCGTCGGCAGGGCACGGCAGGTCGAAGAGCGCCTTCTCCGGACGATCGCGGAACCCCGCGTAGCGCTCGAAGAGTCCCTTGGCGAGATTGTTCTCCAAGGTGCCGCCCACCCAGAGCTGGTTCGCGACCGGGCTCCCCGGTGGCGTCAGGGCGACGACGTTCAGGTCGTTCGTCGTCCCCTGCCCCGAGCTCACCGTCTCGCACGTGCGGCGGTCGGCGGGGACGGTGAGGACGCGGCGCGGGGTGAGCGCGAGCGTCGTGGCGTCGACCTCGCTCACGTGCGCGTCGTTGCTCGGCTCGACGGTGAGGAAGTGGGCGACGTACACGTGGCGGCCGTCGCCGCTCACCGCGAGGCCGCGCGGCGCCGGCCAGTCAAGGCCGAGCCGCGCGATCGGGGTGAGATCGCTGCCGAGGACGACGAGCTCCCGGGTACCCTGACAGCTCACGTAGAGGCGGTCGCCGGCCGGGCTCGCGGCGATGCCGAAGGGCGCGCAGCCGAAGCCGAGCGGCACGTCCGCGTGTGCGCGCGACCCGTCGCTCCCGCTCAGCATCGAGAGGCTGTCGTCGTCCTGGTTCGCCGTGTAGACGGTACCGCCGACGACGGCGAGCGTGCGGGGGTGCGCGCCGACTGCGTGCTCCCAGCGCTTCGTCTGTATCCCGCCAGCGACGGGCGAGAGGCGCGCGGCAGTGTCGGAGTCGGGGTTGACGAGGTAGACATCGCCCCCCGCGTCGACCTGGATCGCCGAGCTGTGGACCGGCAAGGCGACGACCCCGGCCCGCCCGCTGCTGGTCGCGAGGACGAGCAGGCTCGTGGCCAGGAGCTCCACGACCCGGGCACGACGGGTCACGGACGCCGTACCGGGAAGTGAAAGGGCCCTCTCGGGGTTCGTCGCCCCGAGCCAGGCGAGTACCCGGTGCCCCGTCCGTCGTGGCAGGTAGTTGACGCCCACCACACCGAAGTAGGGGTCTCGCAACGCGTGCCGATTGATGGCGGTAAGATAGCAGTTGCCACCGGGCAAGAGGACCCGGCGAAGCTCGCCGAGGAACGTGGCGGGACTCTCCACGTGCTCCAGCACCTGCGCACAATGGATGAAGGCGACCGAGGCAGAGAAGCGCGGACGTACGTTCTTGCTCGACTCTTTCGGTCCTCCATGGTCTCATGCATCGGTCCGGCCGATGCTCCGCCGTCTCTCCCTCGCCCTTCTGGTCCTCGCCGCCGCGCTCTTGCCGGGAGCGGCCGCCGCCCACGAGAAGCAGACCCTTCGGCTGCGCATTCCGCGCGTCGACATACCGGCGGGCACCTCGATCGAGGCGTGCGTGTTGATTCGCGTGCCGACCAGCACGCCGTTCGACCTCGCGACGTGGGAGATCCGCAACCACGGGCCCAAGGTGGGACTCGGCGTGCTCCACTTCCTCGTGTACGTCTACTCCGGCGAGCACCTGGGCGAGTTCGCCGCCGAGGCGGGTCGGGTGGTGCAGAGCCGTGGCTGTCTCGACCTCGGCCCCGCAGACCGCGACCATCGCCAGCTCTTCGCCACCGGGGCGATGCCACGGGTGCGGGGTGCGCTGCCCCCGGGCGTTGCGCTCCGACTCGCACCCGTGCCGGCCGCGCCCGGTGGTTCACCGGACGGCCTCGGCGTGCTGCTCGACGGCGAGTGGACGAACCGAACGACGCGCACGCGCCGGGCCTCGGCCGTGGTGCTCCTGCGCCGGGCACGTCCTCGCGCCGTCGGGCGCGTCGCGCAGCCCATCTTCGAACGGAGCGCGGAGCTCGGGCTCGAGGTGCCGCCGGGAACGGTGCGCTCGACCGAGGACTCGACCGCCGCGTTGAACGCAGCGCACCCGGGAGCGCCCCCGGTGCGTGACGCGTGGGGCGCGGGCATCACGACCCTCGGAGGCGCCGCTCCCACGGGGGACGCGTGCGTGCTCGTGCTCACGGGCCACATGCACAAGCACGGGCGCTTCCTGGGCATCGATCTGCTCGGCCCCGATGGGCTTCCTGCCAACCCGCCGGGCGGCGTACCGAACCCCTTCGAGACGGGCCGCACGCATCTCTTCGGCGCCTTCGACTACACCGATCCCGGGGTGCTCGGCTTCTCGCCGCCACGCCTCCTGCCTGCGGACGAAGCGTTCCACTACGCGTGCTGGCACGACAACGGCGTCACCACCGCCGTGCAGCTCGGCTGTGAGGAGTCGACGGGAACGGCCCCTGGCTCGGCCGCCGGCGTGTCTGGCGGCGGCCCCGCGAAGCCCTGCACGTCCGCCGCGTCGCAGTCTCCCGAGTGTCCCGCCGCGGATGCCGCATACCCCACCCGAACC
>Ga0066682_10000755_pt1 | contig 11350 bp, 6 predicted proteins | sample GraSoiAngelo_131_FD_65628 | JGI IMG/M metagenome (GOLD analysis project Ga0066682, IMG submission 65628) | Grasslands soil microbial communities from the Angelo Coastal Reserve, California, USA - 14_0929_02_30cm | ecosystem: Environmental > Terrestrial > Soil > Grasslands | place: USA... | reverse complement strand
CGGAACCGTTTCTGGCTGCGCAAGGACTTCAAGCCGCTGATTGCGTACGTCGGGCGCCTCGATTCCCAGAAGGGTGTGCATCTGGTCCGGCACGCGCTGTTCTACGCGCTGGCGAACGGCGCGCAATTCGTCGTGCTCGGCCCGAGCCCGGACCCGTCGATCAACGGAGAATTCTGGCGGCTGAAGCGCGATATGAACGATCATCCCGACTGTCACCTGGAGTTGCGCTTCGATGCGGAGCTCGCGCATCTGGTGTACGCCGGCGCCGATATGATCGTCGTGCCCAGCAACTTCGAGCCCTGCGGCCTGGTCCAGATGGTGGCGCTGAAGTACGGGACCATTCCGATCGTGCGCGCAGTTGGAGGGCTCACCGAGACCGTCTTCGATCGGGATTTCTCGGAGCGCCCACCCGAGCAGCGCAATGGGTACGTGTTCCATCAGGCAGACGCGGCTGGAATCGACTCGGCCTTGCGGCGGGCGATTGGCCTCTGGTACGCGTACCCTCAGGACTTCCGAGGTCTGATGCTCAACGGCATGCGGTGTGACTACTCCTGGCACCATCCCGGCCAGGACTACGTGAATGTCTACGAGTACATTCGCCACAACTAGCGGGTCGGATCCCGGTGAAGGCCGGGGTATGGCCGAAGGATACTGAACAATGGCAATGGACACGCTCCAGGCATCTGTCGACGGGTTGCCCAATCTTTCGGGATCGGAATCGGTGATCGAGCGGGCGGTATCCGGGGGCCGGGACCGATCCAGGCGCCTGGCAGAAAACCCTCTTGACTTCGGCCGCATCCGGGCCGCGTCGGCGATCGCGCTCCACATGCACCAGCCGCTGATTCCCGCCGGCGGGAGCGATCTCCGCACGGCCGGCATCATCGGCAATCTCCAGCACATGATGGAGAACCAGTCGGTTGGCGACAACCACAACGCGCCGGTGTTTCTCTGGTGCTACAGGCGGATGGGACAGTTGATTCCGGAGCTGATCGGGGAGGGCTGCGAGCCACGTGTGATGCTCGACTATTCAGGGACGCTGTTGCATGGCCTGCAACAGATGGGGCTTCCCGACGTGTTCGATGATCTCAAGCGGATCACGTGTGAGCCTGCATACCGGCGAGCCGTCGAGTGGCTCGGCACGGCGTGGGGCCATGCCGTGGCGCCTTCGACGCCGGTGCAGGACTTTCGTCTTCACGTCAGCGCCTGGCAGCATCATTTCGCGGCCCTGTTCGGTCAGGAAGCGCTTCGCCGCGTGCATGGATTCTCACCTGCCGAGATGGCGCTTCCCAATCATCCCGATGTCGCGTATGAATTCGTCCGAACGTTGAGGGATTGCGGATACGAGTGGGTGCTGGTGCAGGAACATACCGTGGAGCCGCTGGAAGGCGGCGCTCTCGTGCGCCGGCATCTGCCTCACCGCTTGATCTGCCGGAATTCCCGCGGGGCCGAAGCGAGCATCCTGGCGGTGATTAAGACCCAGGGGAGTGACACGAAGCTGGTCGCCCAGATGCAGCCGTACTACGAGGCCAAGGGACTCTCGCGCTGGGAGGTTGCCGGCCGGCAGGTGCCGCCGCTGGTGACTCAGATCGCCGATGGCGAGAACGGCGGCGTCATGATGAACGAATTCCCGCCCAAGTACATGCAGGTCGTGCGGGAATCATCCGGCTCCGACACGCCGCTCATGAACGTGAGCGAGTATCTGGCCCATCTCCACGCGATCGGGATCACGGAGGCCGAGCTGCCGGCGATTCGGCCCGTCTTTCAGAAGCGGATCTGGGACCGGTTCCCGGATGCCGCGGGACCGGAACAGCTCGAACGGGTCATCGAAGAGCTGCGGCACGAAGATCACCGATTTCACGTCGACGGCGGGAGCTGGACGAACAACATTTCGTGGGTCAGAGGGTACGATGCCCTGCTCGGCCCGATGGATCGAGTGAGTGCGCTGTTTTTCGAAAAGGTGCTCAAGCCCGGTGTGCGAAGCGACGAGCCCCGCTACCGCAACGCCCTGTTCCATCTGCTGGTCTCGCAGACGAGTTGCTATCGGTACTGGGGGCAGGGAATCTGGGTCGACTACGGCCGGGAGATCTGTCGACGGCTCACTGACATCCTGACCTACAACTTCTGAATCGGTTCCGGAACAGGGTGCCGTAGACCAAAGCCTTGTTCTGCGCCGCGATTTCGGCGATCGCCCTGGGGTACGGTGAAGAAGACGTGAACCTGCCCGCACTCGAGTAGGTCCGCGGTCCGGTCTTCGGTCCAATCGACGTCAGCAACCGCATCAAAGGATCTTCGCGCAAGTAAGCCGCCAGGGGCATGCCACGCGATGCGGGCGGCGAAGGGCGCCTTACAACTGATGGGAATGGGTGCCCTTTGCCTTTAGCAGCGCCGATGGAACCAGTGAGGCAGCCGATCGTCACCGCAGCGCCGCCCGCGCGTGCCGCCTGACACAGAAGACGGTTCCCGACAAATGCGCTACGATTCGCCCCTCGTCGATCGAACACCGGGCGGACCGTGCGCGCAGTGCGCGGAGGTCTCATGCGCGAGCTTCGTTACGCGATTCGGGCCCTTCTTGAAACTCCCGCCTTTACGGTCGTGGTCGTTCTGACGCTGGCCCTCGGCATCGGTGCCCAGACCTCCATCTTCAGCGTCGTCGACGCTGTGCTGCTGCGACCGTTGCCGTATCCGCAGTCCGATCGCATCGTCAGCTTCGCCTGGCTTCGTCCGAGTGGTCTGGATCCGGCGAACGTGACCCCCCTGACCTTCCAGTATTGGCACGACCACTCGCAGGCGTTCGACGGATTCGCCGTCACTTCGGGCGGCAGCTTCAATCTGGTCAGCGGCGCCGTGGCAGAGCGGGTGAAGGCCGCCTCGGGCACGGCGGACCTGTTCAAAGTGCTCGGCGTCTCTCCGGTGATGGGGCGCGGGTTTCTGCCAGAGGAATGCGTCCCCGGTGGCCCGCAGGTGACGGTCCTCAGCCACGGGATCTGGCAGCGTGTGCTGGGCGGAGCGGCTGATGCCATTGGAAAGTCCATCACGCTGAGTGACCGTCCGTACGTCGTGGTTGGCGTGATGCCGGCAACCTTCACAGACGAGCCCACCGTGGACCTCTGGTACCCGCTTCGGCTGCGCGCCGATCCGCGCGACCGCGGATGGAACTACACGGTGATGGGCCGGCTTCGCCCGGGAGTGACACTCGCGCAGGCACAGTCCGACACGGATCGCCTCTTCCAGCAGTTCCAGGCAGACAATCCGCAGCATGTGCCGCGAACGACCCGCGGCATCCGCCTCATTCGCTTCCAGGACTTTCTGGTCAGCGATATGCGGACGCTGCTCCTGGTCCTGTTGTTCGCGGTGGGTCTCGTCCTGCTGATCGCGTGCGGCAACGTCGCGAACCTCCTGCTTTCCCGATCGGCCGCGCGACAACGGGACCTCGCCATTCGCAGCGCACTGGGCGCCAGCACCACGCATCTGGCGCGGCAGGTCGTCACCGAGAGTCTCCTGCTCTCGGTGATCGGGTGTATCGCGGGAGTCGTCCTCGCGGTGATCGGCGTCCGCACCTTGGTTGCGTTGATTCCGGGGGAGTTGCCGCGTCTTGCTTCCATCGCGGTCGATGCCCGGGCTCTCGGGTTTGCGGTGCTGATTTCAATGGTCGTCGGACTCGCCTTCGGACTGCTCGGCACGATTCGACTGCTGAAAGCACGTCCTGGCGACGCCTTGAAAGCGGCAGCCGGAACCGGCATCGACGTGGCGCGGCACCGTCTCTCGAACGCAGTGGTCGTCGCGCAGGTCGCGCTGTCCGTGATCCTCCTGACCGGCGCGGTTCTGTTGGCCGCCACCTTCGTGAAGCTCCGCGGCATTCCTGTCGGCTTCGACACCGACAACATCGTGACCGTGCAGCTTCCATTGAGCGCGGCGACGTTCGGTTCGGCGCCGGCGGTCGCGCGCCTCGATCATGATTTGATCGAGCGGATCGGCGCGATTCCCGGAGTCGCATCCGTGACGACGGCGTCGAGCATCCCGCTGGAACGGGGCCCGAATTTCATCTTCGGCATCGAAGGCGAACCGCCGGAGAAGGTGAACTACGTCGAGCTGCGGCCGATCGGTCCGGATTATTTTCGGACGTTGGGCATTCCGCTGCGAGCGGGTCGCGGCCTCTCGACAGCCTCCGGCGCGGAGGACTCGCGTCCGGTGGTTGTCGTCAATGAAGCGCTCGCCAGGCTTTTTGGCGGCTCGGCCGACGCGCTGGGCCGCCGCATCATCATCGGACGAGCCACGCCTGGCGAAGACGTGCCACGCGAGATTGTCGGCGTCGTCTCGAATGTTGCGGATGGACGGCCCGGCACGCGGCTGTTTCCGACGCTGTACATTCCGCGCGGTCAGTTCCAGGGCGGAGGCCTGGCGGCCGTGCTGATCCGCACGAACGGAGCGGTGCCGATCGCGCCGGAACTGCGCCGGGTCATCCAGGCGATCGATCCACAACTGCCGGTCACGAACATCCGGTCGATGAATGACGTGGCATCGACGGCGGTCGCGCAGCAGCGCTTCAACATGGTGCTGATCGGGATCTTTGCCGCGGTCGCGTTGACGCTGACCATCGTCGGCCTGTACGGCCTCCTGAGCTATCAGGTCGCACAGCGAACACGCGAGGTCGGGGTGCGGATGGCGCTCGGAGCGAGCCGAACGGACGTACTCGGCATCGTCGTGTTCCGCGGAGTCCTGCTGACAGGCGCCGGCATGGCCATCGGCATGGCCGCCTCGCTCGGCCTGACGCGATTCCTGACGACGCTGCTGTTCGGCGTGAGCGCGACGTCGCCGTGGGTCTTTTTCACTGTCGCTGGCGTGCTCCTCGTGGTTGCGGTCCTGGCGAGCGCCATTCCCGGCCGCCGCGCGATGAGCGTCGACCCGGTGATCGCCTTGCGATACGAATGACGTGTCGCTGAATAGCCCCGGCTACTCGCACCGAAGCGCCGCCATCGGGTCGATTCCCGATGCGCGTTTGGCCGGCAGATAGCCCGCGACGGCCGAGACCAGCAGCATGACCGCGATCGCGCCCGCGATGGTCATCGGATCGGTGGGCGCGAGGCCGAAGAGCAGCGTCGCGATGAACCGGCTGGCGGCGGCCGCGGCGGCGAGGCCGATCGCGACGCCGGCGGCCACGAGGATCATCGATTCGCGCATCACCAGCCGCAGCACGTCGCGGCGCGCGGCGCCGAGGGCCATGCGGATGCCGATCTCGTTGGTCCGGCGCGCGATGCTGTACGACATCAGGCCGAACAGACCGACCGACGCCACAAGGAGCGCGAGGCCGCCGAACAGGGCGTATGCCTGCGCGAAGACCTTTTCCTGCAGGAAGCGGCGCTCGACCTGCTCCGCCTGCGTCGTCACGTCGATGAGCGGCAGGTCTGGATCGATCTGACGGACGGCTTCGCGGATGCTGCCGATGGCGGCAAGCGGATCACCTGCCGTGCGCACCTCGAACGTCGCGCTGCCTTGAGGGCTCTGCAGATACGGCGCGTATCTGGTCGGCGCCGCTCGGTCGCGGACGCTGTTGTATTTGGCGTCCCGCAGGATGCCGACGATTTCCTGCCGGCCGCTGCCCTCGAGCGTCGATCCGATACGGCGGCCGATCGGGTTCTCGTTCGGGAAGTACTGGCGGGCAGCCGCTTCGTTGATGACGACGACGCGGGGCGCCGCATTGTCATCGCGCTCCGTGAAGCCGCGACCGGCGACAAGTGGAATCTCCATCGTCTCGAAGAACGTCGGCGAGACGGTCATCCCGGATATCGTCTCCCGTTGTCCCGGCGCATAGGAGCGGCCCTGGACGAACATGCCACCCGAAAACCGGCGGGTCGTCATCAGCGAGGGGTTCGACCAGGAGACCGAACGCACACCGGCGATCGCCCGAAGGCGCTCGCCGATCCGATCGTAGAGAGGATTCTGCTTTTCAGGTTCGTAACGGTTCAGGGCGGGGCTGACCTGGAAGAGCACCACGTTCCGGGGATTGAAGCCGAAGTCCACGTGCCTGAGGTTCTGCAGCGTGCGGAGGAACAGTCCCGCGCCGATGAGCAGCACCAGCGAGATCGCCACCTGCGTCACAACCAGCGACTTTCCGAACAGGCTCCGTGAGCCGGCGACGCTCCGGCTGTTCTCCTTGAGCGCGACGGTGACGTCGGCCAGCGATGTCACGCGCCATGCCGGCGCCGTGCCGAACACGATGCCGGTCAGCGTGGTGACCGTGATGACGAACGCCAGGAGGTGCCAGTCGAGCGGGGAGGCCTGCCCTGGCGCCCCTGGCAGCAGCCGTTGTCCCCACGTCCCGACGAAGACGCCGAGCGTGCCGCCGACGGCAGCGAGCAGAAGGCTCTCCGTTAGAAGCTGCCGGACCAGTCTCGCGCGCGTGGCGCCGAGCGCCAGGCGTACGGAGAGCTCCCGCTGCCGCGCGGCCGCGCGCGAGAGCAGCAGGTTGGCGACATTGGCGCACACGATCAGGAGCACGAGGACCACGACGGCGCTCAGCACCGTGACGGCGCGGATGTCCGTCGCGCTCGCGTCGTAGACGCCGCGGCTGCCGGAGTCCACCAGCAGGTCCGGGACCTGCGAACGGTCCTGCGACGACGACCGCGCCCGCTCCTCCGGCGGCAGCGACAATAGATAGGATGCAAACCCTTCCCGCGCGGTGTGCTGAAAGACGCCAGCCAGGTTGCCCTGCACCTGCGCCGCGGTGGCGCCCGGCTTGAGGCGACCCATCACGAGAAGCCACCAGAAGGTCGGGCGCGTCACGAGCGATGGCGGCGTCGTCAGCCCGGGATTGAGCTGCGGCTCGAGCGCGAGCGGCAGCGAGACATCGGGCGTGTCGCCGACCGCCTGCTCGAAGCCGGCGACGTCCGGCGGGAGCACGCCGACGATCGTGATCGGTACGTTGTTGACGTGGACGGACGTGCCGACAGCGCCTGGACTGCCGCCGAATCTCGACATCCAGTACCTGTGACTGATCACACCCACCGGCGGAGCCGACGGCACGTCGTCGTCCGGCGCGATGGTCCGGCCGATCCGCGCAGCGACTCCGAGCGCCTGGTAGTAGTTGCCGGACGAGATGAAGGCCGACGCGACTTCGGCCCGACCGTTGACGACCAGGTTCACGCGACCGAACGGCGCGCCCGCAAACACGTCCGACATCGTGCGGTTGTCGGCGACAAACTGCCGGTACATGGGGTACGAGAAGACCGGCTCGACCGGGCGTCCGCGGTCGTCCGGCGCCATGAAGCCGTAGGAGAGGACATCGGTTCTCACCTGGTTGGGGCCCGCATAGCGGAGCCGGACGAGCGAGTCCGGATCGCGCACCGGCAGCTTCCTCAGTAGCAGCCCATTGATCGCGCCGAACAGCGCGGTGTTGGCGCCGATGCCGAGGGCGAGGCAGATCAGGACGACCGCGGTCCAGCCTTTGGCCTGGAGCACCATGCGCGCGGCGAGCCGGAGATCTCTCAACATGGAGGAACTTGTATCACAGACGTGCTATAAAACTAACACGCTGATCCGTGGTGCTCGGACCGCCTGTTCTGGACGCCCGACATGATGTGCAGGAACGCCACCGATCGGCTGGGCTCGCCGGCCGTTCACGCCGTCTTCCACCGAGCTCCAGCCGCTGAATCGCGCTCCGGCGAGGATGCGGAAGAAGTGTAATGGCTTTCCAGGAGCAAAGCACCTGTCACGAGTTCGCCAGCGCGCCCGGCGGGTACTGTTCGAGGTCGAGGATGCTGCCGGTGACGCACTCGCTCGCGCTCGACGCGAAGTACTCCGCCGCGCGCGCGATATCGAGCGGGGCGAGCAGCCGGCCAAAGGGTCGTGTCGCGATCGCCTCCGCGATCCACTCGTCGCCCTTGCCTTCCTGCTCGCGTTTGACGCGGCGCTCACCTTCGGTGAGCGTCCACCCGACGTTGATCTGGTTGACGCGAATCCGGTCGCGGTTGAGCAGGGACGCGGCGTTTTTCGTCAGCGTCATCAGACCGCCCTTGGACACCGAATAGGCGCCGAGCTTCGGCTCGCCGGTGTAGGCGAGAACGGACCCGATGTTGATGACGGATCCGCCGCCGCGCGCCCTCATCGGCGCGATCGACTCCTGCAGCAGGATGAACGGCGCCCGCAGGTTTACCGTCATGATCGCGTCCCAGCGCGCGACCGCGATGTGCTCCAGGTCGCCGCGGCCGGTGTCGGCGGCGTTGTTGACGAGGATGTCCAGGCCGCCGAACCGCTCCACCGCGAAGCGAATCAGCGCGCGGCAGACCTTCTCGTCGGCGAGGTCGCCGTCGACGTACTCCGCGTCGCGGCCGGCCGCCTTGACGCGGCGGACGGTTTCGAGGCCGTCGGCGCGATCGCGCCCGTGCACCACGACGTCGGATCCGAGCCGGGCGAAGTGCTCGGCGATGCCGCGGCCGATTCCGGAGGTCGATCCGGTGACGACCGACACTTTGTCCGCGAGCACGTTCACGGTACTAAGGGTCAGGCATCGGACGGACACACTCGAAATTTGCCGCTTGGTCCATGCTGCCGGATCCTTTGTACTTCGCCACGTCGGGGTACGCGCACAGCGGCCGTGTGCGCACGATCCGGCCGTCAACGATTTTCGAGCCGACGATCGAGTGAGGGGCGACGCCTTTCTCTACCCATTCGACCAGCGGCGTGAAGGCGTCGAACGTGCTGGCGCCGATGCCGCCCCTGCAGTGGAACATGCCCGGGACCATGAACAGGCGATAGAACCCGGCTGTCGCGGGCCCGAGCCGCTCGGTGACGCTCTCGTAATAACGGACTCCCATCATCGGGTTCAGGGCGGGGTCGGCCCAGCCAAAGTAGCTGACGATCTTCCCCCCACGCGCTTTGAATCGCGATAAATCGGGATCCGTCGCGTCGAGCGCCGCACGCGCCGTCTGCAGCTTGTCGAGATCGGCGTCGACATTGAACGTGGTCCAGTCGTAGTCGAGCACCGGCCGGCCGAACGCCATGTTCCTGAAGAACGTCTCGCCGAAGCTCGCTTGAATCGGACGAGCGTTCGGCGCGGTCACGAACCAGGGAATCCAGGCGCTCGTCGCCGCGCCGCCCGGCCCCGGCGCGGCGATCTCGGCGCCGACGGGCCAACCCGGAAAGGCCGGTTCGCCGCGACGGCTCGTGCCGCCGTAAATCGTCTCGAGCGTGCGGATCTGCGCCGCCGTGAAACAGGCGGGACCGTCGACGTCACGCGCGCAGCGGGGCAAATCTGTCGACGCCCTGAACGGACATCGACGCGGATCGTCGATCAGGCCGTCGCTCAGGCCGTCTGCCGCGTCGCACTTCGCGTACACGGCGTCACCGAGGACTTTCAGCTTCTCCACTGGAATCGATGCGGCCGCGAGCGCACGCTGGATGGTTGCGTAGCCGATCATGGTCCCGGAGAAATTCAGCACCGGCGCGCCGACCACGATGCCGTCGAAGTCCTCCGGGAAGCGCTGCGCCGAGATCAGACCCTGACGGCCGCCGGTCGAGCAGCCGTCGAAGTACGAGTGGCGCGGCGGGCCATCGTAGTACGCCTGCAGAATCCGCTTCGCCGTGAGCGCGGTCACGTGCACACTCCGGAACGCGTAGTCGAGAAACTTCTGCGGGCTGGCGGCGAAGGTCCCGAGAGGCTCCGCCGCCGCATCGTGCCCGGTGTTCGTCTGGGCGACGGCAAAGCCCCGCGACAGCGCGCTGCGCGCGGTCGCGACCCGTCCAGGCGCGTCGAGCGCTTCGCCGGCATACCCGCCATTGCCGAACATGTAGAGCCGGCCGTTCCATTCAGCTGGCAGGCTCACCTCGAAGCGCACCTCGGGCTGAATCTGCCCCGATACGCGGCAGTGCTCGGGCGCGTCGGCCGACGCCGGAACCATCGCCGCCCCGGTCACGGAGAGCTCGTAGCCGGTCAGCGCTATGAGCGATGCACAGGGGGCGCGGGGCCTCATGTGTGCGGCGTCGCCAAGCGCCGCCGTCTTCCAGTCCTTGAACTGCGACCCGTTCTGCGCCGTCAGCGTCGCACCGGCGGATGCGAGAACGACCGCCACCACACCTCCGAGACGGGAGGGCGAGCCTTTCAGGCGAGCCAGTCGACACGACTTCCGCATACGAACCTCCCAGACAGTCGACGCCGGCTGCGCGAGCGCTCCCGGATTCATCCCGCCGCCGCTACCTGCCGACACGCGAAAAGTATTTCTCGTTCTCGCAGATGTCTTCAATCAGCTCGGTGTCAGGCAGAAGGTCGAAGCCTATGTTCACCGACCATGGCTTCGTGTAGGCCTTCGGGTCCTCCACGGTGAGCTGGAGATCGAGATGCCCGAAGTCGCGGCGCCGGAAGCGCTCTGTCGTGCGCAGTGCGTCGGTGTGAGGCAAGCCGCTGTCGTCCATCCAGGTCTGGTCGTTGAACCCCATGGAATCGACGACGAACGAATCTCCATCCCACCTGCCCACGGAGTATCCGAACCACGTGGGCTGTGGATCCTGAGGAAAAGCCCGGCCGTCGGTGAAGAGCTGCCGATAATGGTTGAACTCTTCAAACAGGATCATCGTCAACCGCCGGTTCTGAACGATTTTCATGGGACCGCCGTACAACATCGCATCGGGAATCCCGTGAGGCAGGCATCGCTCCGAAGGCCTCCCCTTCCCCAGGTTCGCCGATCGCTGCGCGTAGAGCGCCGCGGCCTCCGGCCGCAAGGGAATCTCGGTACCTTCAGGCATGTAATGGTCTATGCGTCCGGGCAGGCCAGCGGGATTTCCACGTGGACTGTTGAGACCCCTCTGACGGCGCCAGATTCCCGACAGATCCGGCTTTCCGTCGTCGGCTTTTGGAACCGGCGCGGCGAGATTCGGTTTACCGTCCGCGGTGCGCGGCGTATCGGGCAGCGTGATCCTGATCCACTGTGCGGAAGGTGACTCCCGCGAGCCAAAGAGCATGACCAGTGCAACGACGCCGGCGACGCGCAGTCGGTTTCCCGCGCGTGAATTACGGCTCGTCATCCAGTCCTCCCTAGTGTCCCGCAGCGGACCACGGGCTGCGCTACTTCATGTTCTTTATCCGGGCAACCTGAACGCGACGAGCTCCGCGGTGTAATTCGCGCCCGCAATCGACACGACGACATACTGCTTACCACCCAGCATGTAGGTCATCGGCCCACCCGTTTGCGGGGCCGGCATATACACCGCGCCCGCGTCCGCGCCAGTCATCTTGTCGTAGGCGCGAAGCATCGCGCCACGCTGACCGTTCGGCGTCGTAAAGAATCCTCCCTCGCCACAGATCACCAGCGTCTTGGTGATGAGCGTCCCGTTGCGCCCGGGTCGCCCGGTCCGCGGGATG
>Ga0066682_10000754_pt1 | contig 11353 bp, 7 predicted proteins | sample GraSoiAngelo_131_FD_65628 | JGI IMG/M metagenome (GOLD analysis project Ga0066682, IMG submission 65628) | Grasslands soil microbial communities from the Angelo Coastal Reserve, California, USA - 14_0929_02_30cm | ecosystem: Environmental > Terrestrial > Soil > Grasslands | place: USA... | reverse complement strand
GGCCGCAAGGCGGAGGTCGTGGATCTGCTCCCCGGCGACGAGGCGGGGATCAAGTCGGCGACCGTCGAGATCACGGGTGAGTATGCCTACGGCTTTCTCAGGGGCGAGACGGGGGTACACCGGCTCGTGCGGATCTCGCCGTTCGATGCCTCACGCCGTCGGCAGACGAGCTTCGCGTCGGTCTCGGTCGTCCCGGAGGTGGACGACGTGGAGGTGAGCGTGCGGGAGGACGAGATCCGGGTGGACGTCTTCCGGGCCTCCGGCCCCGGGGGCCAGGGGGTCAACACCGCCGACTCGGCCGTCCGCATCACGCACCTGCCCACGGGCATCGTCGTCCAGTGCCAGAACGAGCGCTCGCAGCTCCGCAACCGCGACACGGCGATGCGAATCCTCAAGGCGCGGCTCTACGAGCTGGCGCACAAGAGGCAGCGCGAGGAGCTTGCCGAGCTCACCGGTGAGAAGAAAGAGATCGCCTTCGGCAGCCAGATCCGCTCGTACACGTTCCATCCCTACCAGCTCATCAAGGACCATCGGACGGTGCTCGAGATCGGCAACGTCGAAGGGGTGATGGACGGCGACCTCGACGGGCTGATCCGGGCGTACCTCTTGTGGGCTCGAGGCGCAGGGGCGAGCCTGTGAAGCTCGTGAATCCAGACGACGCCAACGACCTGATCCGTCCGCGGCACGAGAAGCTCGCGGCGCTGCGCCGTGCGGGGATCGATCCATTCGGGGGCCGCTTCCCGGTGACCCACTGGGCACGCCCGCTCGCCGACCGGCTCCGCGACGCGGGCGAGGCGGAGCTGAACGCCTTCGGTCCCGTGAGCCTGGCCGGACGCGTCGTCGCCCTTCGTCACCACGGCAAATCCTGCTTCGCTCACCTGATGGACTACACGGGTCAGATCCAGCTCTACGCGCGGGCGGACCAGCTCGGCGAGGACTACACGCGGTTCACCGACCTCGACCGCGGCGACTTCATCGGCGTCACCGGCGAGATGTTTCGGACGCGGACCGCCGAGCTGACGGTCGCCGTCAAGGCCTTCACGTTCCTCGCCAAGTCACTCCGGCCGCTGCCCGAGAAGTGGCACGGGCTGCGCGACGTCGAGACGCGCTACCGCCAGCGGTACGTCGACCTCCTCGTCAACGAGGAGGTGCGGACGATCTTCGTGCTCCGCGCCCGGCTCGTGGCGGCGATCCGGAAGTTCCTCGACGCGCGCGGCTTCCTCGAGGTCGAGACGCCGATGATGCAGCCGATCCCCGGCGGTGCCATTGCGCGGCCGTTCAAGACCCACCACAACGCGCTCGGCATGGACCTCTACCTCCGGATCGCGCCGGAGCTCTACCTCAAGCGGCTCGTCGTCGGCGGGCTCGAGCGGGTCTACGAGATCAACCGGAACTTCCGGAACGAGGGCGTCTCGACGCAGCACAACCCCGAGTTCACGATGCTCGAGTTCTACCAGGCCTACGCGGACTACACTGACCTCATGGACCTCACCGAGGCGCTGTTCACAGAGCTCGCCCAGTCGATCCGCGGGACGCTCCGGCTCACCTGGGGCGAGCACGCGATCGACCTCACGCCGCCCTGGCGGCGGCTCGGGTTCTTCGACGGCCTCACGGACGCCCTCGGCATCGACGTCACGCCCCGGACCGACGCGGTGACGCTCCGCCGCGCCGCGAGCGCGCACGGGATCCAGCTCGCCGAGGGCCCGCCGTGGAAACTCTGGAAGGCGCTCTTCGAGGAGCGTGTCGAGCCCACGCTGGTGCAGCCCACGTTCGTCGTGGATTTCCCCATCGAGCTCTCGCCGCTCGCCAAAAAGAAGCGCGACAACCCCGCCCTCGTGGACCGGTTCGAGCTCTTTGTCGGACGGCGCGAGCTGGCCAACGCGTACAGCGAGCTGAACGACCCGATCGACCAGCTCGCCCGCTTCCGCGAGCAGGGGGAGCTCCTCGCGCGCGGCGACGCCGAGGCGCACTGGCTCGACGAGGACTACGTCCGAGCGCTCGAGTACGGCATGCCGCCGGCGGCGGGCGAGGGAATCGGCATCGACCGCCTCGTGATGCTCTTCGCGGACGCGCCGTCGATCCGCGAGGTCATCCTGTTCCCGCATCTCCGGCCCGAGGCGGCGCGGTCGGGCGAGGACGACCGCCCGTGAGGGGGGGGCTCCCCTTCGAGCTGTTCCTCGGCCTGCGCTACCTCCGCGCCCGCGGTCAGCGGACGAACCTGTCACTCTTCGTGTGGATCGGCGTCGGAGGGGTCTTCCTCGGCGTGGCAGCCCTGATCGTCGTGCTCGCGGTAATGACGGGCTTCCAGGACGGGATCCGCGAGAAGATCATCGCGGCCAACCCCCACCTGCTCGTCTACCAGTCGACCGGCGCGGGGCTCGCCGACCCGGGCGCGGTCGTGGCGCGAATCGCCGCGGTCCCGGGCGTCCGCTCGGCGACGCCGTTCATCCACCAGCAGGCGCTGTTCACAACGTCGGGCGGCGGCTCCCACGGCGGTCTCGTCCGCGGCATCGACCTCCGGACCCCAGCCGTCCTCCAGGACATCCGCTTGCAGCTCCGCACCGGGAGCCTCCAGCCCCTGGAGAACGGCGATCCGGCGATCCTGCTCGGGCGCGAGCTGGCCCGCGCGCTCGGCGTCCTGCCCGGCGACACGGTGACGGTGATCTCGCCGAAAGGCGCGCTGACGGCCGTCGGGATGGTGCCGAAGATGCGCCGCTACACCGTGGCCGGGACGTTCGAGGTCGGCATGTACGAGTTCGATGCCTCCTTCGCCTACCTGGCGCTCCCGGTCGCGCAGGAGTTCGCCGGGCTCGCAGGTGTCACGGGCATCGAGGCCAAGCTTGCCGACCCGTTCGACGCCAAGCGCGTGGGGCACGCGGTCACCGTCGCGCTCGGGTTCCCGTACTGGGTCCGCGACTGGATGGACCTGAATCGGAGCCTCTTCGCGGCGCTCCAGCTCGAGAAGCTCGCGCTGTTCGTGATCGTGACGATCATCGTCCTCGTGGCCGCGTTCGCCATCATCGGGCACCTCGTCCTGCTCGTCGCGGACAAGCGCAAGGAGATCGGGGTCCTCAAGGCTATCGGCGCCTCTCGGCAGTCCGTCACCGCGACGTTCTTCGCCGTCGGGATGGCGATCGGCGTGGCCGGCACGGTCGCCGGCAGCGCGGTGGGGCTCTTGATCATCTGGGCGCAGAACACCTACAAGGTGATCCGGCTCGCGAGCGACGTCTATCAGATCGACTACCTACCGATGAAGCTGACCCTGTCGGACGGGCTCATGGTGATCGGAGCGACGCTCTTCCTCTCGTTTCTCGCGACGATCATCCCGGCGCGGCGCGCGGGCGCGCTCGAGCCCGTGGACGTCCTGCGCTACGAATGACGCGCGGGCTGTTAGCCGGACGAAGCCACGCCGTGCCCACGGCACGCCGACTCACGCAGGCTCGCCTCGCGCGTCGGACGCGCTGCGGCTTCGCACTCCCACGGAGTGCCCCGGCCTCGCGGTGCTCGCTACGATGACCGAGCCGCTCCTGATCGCCGAGGAGCTTGAGAAGGAGTACCGCTCGGGGCCCGAGGTCGTACGCGTGCTCCGCGGCGCGAGCCTCGTCGTGCGCCCGGGCGAGATCGTCGCGCTCGTGGGTGCGTCGGGCATCGGCAAGTCCACCCTGCTCCACCTCCTCGGCGCGCTCGACCGGCCCACGGCGGGTCGTGTGCGCTTCCGGGGGGAGGACCTGTTCGCGCGCGGCGAGGCAGGGCTCGTCCGCTACCGGCGGCAGGACGTCGGCTTCGTCTTTCAGTTCTACAACTTGCTCGGCGAGCTGTCCGCGCTCGAGAACTCCATGATCCCGGCGCTCCTCCTGCGGAAGCCCCCCGCGGAGGCGCGGGAGCTGGCCGTGAGGGCGCTCGCCGAGGTCGGCTTGGCCGACCGGATGCGCCACTGCCCGGGCGAGCTGTCGGGCGGCGAGCAACAGCGGGTGGCGATCGCGCGCGCAATCGTCAACAATCCCGCGCTGATCCTCGCGGACGAACCCACGGGCAACCTCGACCCGAAGACGAGCGAGGTCATTTACGACCTGTTCGCGCGGCTCCAGGCCGAGCGCGGGATTGCCTTCCTCGTCGCGACCCACAATCCCGACCTCGCTCGGAAGGCCGAGCGGGGCTACCGGCTCGTCGAGGGGCGCGCCCGGGAGATCGACGCGGGTGGGGGCTGCGGGCGGTCGTGACGGGGCCGCGCCGGGGTGACAAGACGCATGGCGTTTCGCGCAGTTACTCGTTCGTCGAGAAAAGGCTAGCCGGGGTCAACCCTGTGGGCTATACTGAGTTCGAGCGTCACTAACTAGCCGTCGGCGAAAGAGAATTTCCCTCCGGCGGCTCGGGAAAGAGGTGGGGCAAGCCAGTGTTTGAACGATTCACTGAGCGAGCGCGGCGGGTCATCATCTTGGCGCGGGAAGAGGCAGGGCGCTTCCGTCACGATTTCGTCGGCACAGAGCACGTCCTCCTCGGGTTGATTCGGGACGGCGAGGGAATCGCGACCGCCGTTCTCCAGCGCCTGGGCCTCCGGCTCGAGACGGTGAAGGCGGAGGTCGAGCGCGCCCTGGCCGGCTTCCCCAAGACGCTCACGTTCGGTGAAGTACCGTTCACGCCGCAGGCCAAGCGAGTCCTCGAGCTCTCGATCGAAGAAGCCCGCCAGCTCGGTCACAACTACATCGGCACCGAGCACCTCCTCCTGGGCCTCATGAAGGAAGGCCAGTCGATCGCCGCGAAGATTCTCGAGTCGCTCGGCGCGCGCCTGGACGAGGTCCGGCAAGAGACGCTGGCGCTGCTCGGCGACCAGTACTACCCGCGGCCCAAGAAGCGCTCGCAGACGCCCGTGCTCGACGAGTTCGCCCGTGACCTCACACAGCTCGCCCGCGAGAGCAAGCTCGACCCGGTCATCGGCCGTGAGCAGGAGATCGAGCGCGTCATCCAGATCCTGGCTCGGCGGACGAAGAACAACCCGGTGCTGATCGGCGAGCCCGGCGTGGGCAAGACGGCGATCGTCGAGGGTCTCGCCCAGAAGATCGTCAACCACGACGTCCCCGACGTGCTGGCGAACAAGCGACTGCTCCAGCTCGACCTCGGTGCGCTGGTCGCCGGGACGAAGTATCGGGGCCAGTTCGAGGAGCGACTCAAGGCGGTGATGAAGGAGATCCGCCAATCGGAAAACGTCGTCCTCTTCCTCGACGAGCTGCACACCCTCATCGGTGCCGGCGCGGCCGAGGGCGCGATCGACGCCTCGAACATGCTCAAGCCCGCCCTGTCGCGCGGCGAGATCCAGACGATCGGCGCCACGACTCTGGACGAGTACCGCAAGTACATCGAGAAGGACGGCGCGCTCGAGCGGCGCTTCCAGCCGGTCATCGTGAAGGCCCCGACGGTCCCGGAGGCGATCGAGATCATCCGCGGCCTCCGGCACAAGTACGAGGCGCATCACCGGGTGAAGATCACCGAGCAGGCTATCAACGCGGCCGTCCACCTGGCTGACCGCTACATCACCGACCGTCAGCTACCCGACAAGGCGATCGACGTTATCGACGAGGCCTCCTCGCGCACGCGCCTGATGGCGCTGACGCCCCCCCCCGAGCTCAAGGAGATCGAGAAGGAGCTCGAGCGGGTCATCCGTGAGAAGGACATGTACCTCGAGGCCCAGGAATTCGAGAAGGCCGCGTCGCTCCGCGAGAAGGAGAAGGTCCTCCGGCACCGCGAGGAGGAGCTCAAGCGCGAGTGGGAGAAGAACAAGGGCAAGGGGACACAGTCGGTCGAGGAGGAGGACATCGAGTTCATCGTGTCCCGCTGGACCGGTATCCCGCTCTCCAAGCTGGAAGAGAAGGAGTCGGCGAAGCTCGCACGTATGGAGGATGCCCTCCACGGGCGGATTATCGGCCAGGCCGATGCGGTGGCCGCCGTGTCCCGTGCGATTCGCCGCTCGCGCGCCGGCCTGAAGGACGCGAAGCGGCCGGTGGGATCGTTCGTCTTCCTGGGTCCGACCGGTGTGGGCAAGACGGAGCTCGCGCGCGCGCTCGCCGAGTACCTCTTCGGCGACGAGAACGCCCTCATCCGAGTGGACATGTCGGAGTACATGGAGAAGTTTTCGGTGTCGCGCCTGCTCGGCGCGCCGCCCGGCTACGTGGGCTACGAAGAGGGCGGGTTCCTCACCGAGAAGGTACGGCGACGCCCGTACTCCGTCGTGCTCTTCGACGAGATCGAGAAGGCGCATCCGGACGTGTTCAACATGCTGTTGCAGGTGCTCGACGACGGGCGACTGACCGACTCGCTCGGTCACGTCGTCGATTTCAAGAATACGATCCTGATCATGACGTCGAACCTCGGCACGAGCCTGATCGGCAAACGCGTGTCGCCCGGATTCCTGCAGGAGAACGACGAGGCCTCCTACGAGAAGATGAAGGAGCGCGTGCTGGAGGAGCTCAAGCGCACGTTCCGGCCGGAGTTCTTGAACCGCATCGACGACATCATCGTCTTCCATGCCCTCGGACTCGATCACATCAAGCAGATCATCCGCTTGATGATCGGGAGGATCAACAAGCAGCTGGCCGACAAAGGGATCGGGCTCGTGCTCTCGCCCGCCGCCGAGACGGCGCTCGTCGAGAAGGGGTACGATCCCACGTACGGCGCGCGGCAGCTACGTCGCACGATCCAGAAGTACATCGAGGATCCCCTGGCCGAGGCGATCGTACGCGGCCAGGTCGCGGAAAGCGCCCGGATCGAAGTGGACGTCGACGGGGCGAACTTTACTTTCCGCGAGGCGCAGGCTCTCGATGCGCCGCTCGAGCTTGCAGAGCACTAGGGCACCGTTCTCACGCTCCTGAGAACCCGGTGTCGAGCGCGGGGCGACTCCGTCTCACCCTTGTGGTCGCCCTTGTGGCTCCGCTCCTTCCGGTCCCACCCGTCGCGGCGCAACAGCGGCCCCAGCCGCGCCCGATCATCGTCAAGGAGATCGCGGTCGAGGGCACGCGGCGGGTTCAGGAGGCCGTCGTGCTCGGCCGGGTCAAGACCACCGTCGGTTCGCCCTTCAACCCGAGCCTCCTCTCCGAGGACATCCGATCGATCTTCGGCCTGGGCTTCTTCGACGACGTGCAGATGCGGGTCGAGGATTTCGAGGGCGGGGTGAAGGTGACATTCGTCGTCCGCGAGCGGCCCTTCGTGCGGGACGTCGACTTCGTCGGAAACAAGGCGGTGAAGACCACGGAGCTCCAGGACAAGGTCGACCTCAAGCTGGGTAGCGTCTACAACCCGGTCGACGTCCAGCGCGCCGTCGAGAAGCTCAAGGACTTCTACGAGGACGAGGGGTATTTCGAGGTCCAGGTGACCCCGAACATCGAGACGTTTCCCGACGGCGACGTGCGCGTCGTGGTCAGCATCGTCGAGGGGCGCCAGATCAAGATCGACAGGATCCGCTTCAAGGGCAACAAGGGGCTCACGGAGAGCGAGCTCAAGGACGCCCTGGCGACGCGGGAGCGGCAGTTCTTCATCCTCCGAGGCAAGGTGCAGCGCCAACGCCTCGACGAGGACGTCGAGCGGATCATCCAGCTCTACAACGACGCCGGATACATCCAGGCCCGTGTCGAGTCCACCGACGTGGACGTGGACCGTGAGAAGGCGCGCGTGACCGTCACCTTCACGGTCGTCGAGGGGCCGCAGTTCAAGGTCGGCGAGATCAAGCTCACGGGGATCACGCTCGTCCCCGAGCAAGAGGTCCGGCGCCAGCTGAAGTTCAAGGCCGAAGACGTGTTCTCACGATCGAAGCTCCGCGAGAGTATCAGAAGCATCGAGAATCTCTACGGCACCATCGGCCGGGCGTCGGTGGACATCGTTCCCAAGACGGAGCAGGTGCCCGGCCAGAACATCATCAACATCACGTTCGACATCACCGAGGGGCCCGAGGTGGTCGTGGAGCGCATCAACATCAGCGGCAACGTCCGCAGCCAGGACAAGATCCTCCGCCGTGAGATCCCGCTCCACGAGGGTGACCTGTACACGCTGCAGAAGAAGGAGCGGGCCCGGCAGAAGCTCGTGAACCTCGGCTACTTCGAGAAAGTCGAGATCACGACGCAGCCGGGATCGGACAAGACGAAGATCATCGTCAACGTCGAGGTCGCCGAACGGCCGACGGGCATCTTCAGCCTGGGCGGCGGCTTCTCGTCGGTGGACAGCTTCGTCGGCACCATCGACCTGGCGCAGCGCAACTTCCTCGGGCGGGGGTGGGAGGTCGCCGTGCGCCTGCGCGGTGGCGGCCGGACGCAGCAGGGCGTGATCAGCTTCACCGATCCGTGGCTGTTCGATCGCCCCCTCTCTGGCGGATTCGACCTGTACAGCAACACGCGGCAGTACACCGAGTACCGCTACGAGACCCTCGGTTCCGCGCTCCGGCTGGGTCACCCGTTCTTCGAGTACTGGCGGTGGTCCCTCGGGTACCGGGCGTCGCAGGACCGGATCAGCGGCCTCAGCGACGTGGCGGCGCTCTCTGCCGAGCTCCGCGAACAGGTGGGCACCCGCGTGACCTCGGCGGTGTCGGGAGCTGTGGGGCGCGACAGCCGCGACAACGTCATCGCGCCGACGAAGGGCGGACAGAGCAACGTGTCGGCGGAGTTCGCCGGACTCGGCGGGGACTCGAAGTACGTGAAGACCGCGGTGTTCACCACGCAGTTCTACCCGCTCTGGTTCGGGCACGTCCTGGGCGGGCGCCTCGAGGCGGACTATGGCTTCGGCTGGGCCGACAAGCCGCTGCCACTCTTCGAGCGGTTCTACCTCGGCGGGCCCAACACGATCCGGAGCTTCAAGTTCCACACGATCTCGCCGAAAGACGACGCCGGTCAGCGAATCGGCGGCTCGACCCAGGTGCTGGGCAACGCCGAGTACGTCATCCCGCTGCCGTTCGGCTTGCGGCTCGCGGGATTCGTCGATGTCGGGAACGTGTACGGGTTTGGAACGAAATTCGACCTGACGGATCTCAAGAAGGGGGTCGGCGGCGGCATCCGGTGGCAGTCGCCGTTCGGGCCGATCCGCGTCGACTACGGAATCAACCCGGACCGGAAGGCCGGCGAGGACTTCGGCGCCTTCAACTTCTCGGTAGGCACGCCGTTCTAGGAGGAATAGGATGAGGGCTCTGGGGAACGCCGTCACGCTCACGGCCGTCGTCTTGCTCGCGGTCGCTCCGCGGGCGTGGGCGCAGTCGCCGGGGAGCAAGATCGCGTTCATCGATGTCCAGCGCGTCCTGGTCCGCTCCGCGGCGGGCGTTGCGGCGCGCGAGCAGCTCGAGCGCGAGAAGGCAGGGATGCAGCAGAAGATGGACGCCAAGCGCAAGGAGCTGGAGGCGCTGCGCGACGAGCTGGAGAAGAAGGGGCCGCTGATGACGGCGGATGCGCGGCGCGACAAGCAGGATGCGTTCGAGCGCAACCGCCGCGACGCCGCGCGCCTGGCCGACGACCTCCAGAAGGAGCTCGAGAAGAAGGAGCAGCTGCTCCTGCAGCGCGTGCTCCAAGACCTGTCCGGCGTCATCGAGAAGGTGGGCAAGGAACGCGGGCTCGTGCTGATCGTGGAGAAGCGCGGCGCGGCTGTTCTCTACGGCGCCTCCGAGGCGGATCTGACCGACGAGATCATCCGGGCGTACGATCAGCAGAACCCGGGCAAGGACAAAAAATAGGCGCCGATGGCCAAGGGAGTCGGGTTCACGCTCCGTGAGCTCGCGCGCGCCCTCCACGCCTCGCTGGAGGGCGACGCGGCGGCCTTCGTGACCGGGGTCGCGCCGCTCGAGAGCGCGGGCCCCGATCAGATTTCGTTCCTCGTCGACCTTCGCTACGCCGAGGCGGCGAAGGCCTCGCGCGCGGGCGCCTTCCTGGCGGGGCCCGAGGCGTCGGACCTGCCCGGGCCGGTGCTGCGGGTGCGCGCGCCCCAGCAGGCTTTGATCGAACTGCTCGCCCTGTTTCACCCGCCCGCGGACGTGGCACCCGGCGTCGCCCCGTCAGCCGTCGTCGCCCGCGACGCGAGCGTCGCGCCCACCGCCACGGTCGGGCCGCTCGCCGTGATCGAGGCGGGTGCCGTGATCGGGCCCCACGTCCGCATCGGCCCGCTGGCGTTCGTCGGGGCGGGTGCGGAGGTCGGCGAGGCGTCGGTCGTGCACGCGCGCGTGGCCGTGTGCGCCGGGGTGAGGCTCGGCAAGCGCGTCGTGGTCCATCCGGGTGCCGTGATCGGCGCCGACGGCTTCGGCTACGTCTTCGACGGCCAAGCGCACCGGAAGATCCCTCAGGTCGGCTCCGTGCTGATCGAGGACGACGTCGAGATCGGCGCCAACACCACGATCGACCGCGCCACCCTGGGGCAGACGATCGTCCGCCGCGGGACCAAGCTCGACAACCTCGTCCAGGTCGGTCACAACGTCGAGATCGGTGCGCACTCGATCATCGTGGCCCAGGTGGGGATCTCCGGGTCGTGCCGGATCGGCCAGGGGGTCGTGCTCGCCGGGCAGGTGGGAGTCGCCGACCACCTCACGATCGGTGACGGCGCCGTCGTCGCCGCGCAATCCGGCCTCGCCCGCGACGTCGGGCCGCGCGAGAAAGTGTTCGGCACGCCCGCGCGCCCCCTGCTTGAGGCCAAGCGCATCTTCGTCCTCGAGGGCGAGCTCCCGGAACTGGTACGGCGCTTGCGCCAAGCGGAGCGCCGGCTCGCCGAGCTCGAGGCGCGCCTCGGAGCCGCGGAGACGCGGGATGGCTGACGCCGTTCATCCGACCGCCGTCGTCGACCCCAGGGCGCGAGTCCATCCGGCGGCCAGAATCGGCGCGTTCTCGATCATCGGCCCCGCGGTGACGGTCGGCGCCGACGTGGAGGTCGGTCACCACTGCGTGCTCGAGGGGCGCGTGGAGCTCGGGCCGGGCGTGAAGATCGGCCACGGCTCGATCCTCGGCGGCCGACCGCAAGACCTGAAGTTTAAGGAGGGCACCCCCTCGGGGGTCCGGATCGGTGCCGGGACCGTGATCCGCGAGTATGTCACGATCCATCGCGCGACGCGTGCGGACGGTTGGACCGACGTCGGCGCGGGCTGCCTCGTCATGACCATGAGCCACATCGCCCACGATTGTAAGGTCGGCGATGGCGCGATCATCATCAACTACGCCGGGATCACGGGTCACTGCGAGATCGGGGAGCGTGCGACGATCGGTGGACTGACGGGCGTCGTGCCCTTCACGCGAATCGGGGCCTACGCGTACGTGGGCGGTGCGTCGAAGGTGAACGCGGACGTCCCACCCTACATCCTCGTCGACGGGAGCCCGGCGGTCGTCCGCGGGGTCAACGTCGTCGGGCT
>Ga0066682_10000749_pt1 | contig 11366 bp, 12 predicted proteins | sample GraSoiAngelo_131_FD_65628 | JGI IMG/M metagenome (GOLD analysis project Ga0066682, IMG submission 65628) | Grasslands soil microbial communities from the Angelo Coastal Reserve, California, USA - 14_0929_02_30cm | ecosystem: Environmental > Terrestrial > Soil > Grasslands | place: USA... | reverse complement strand
CGACTAGTGCCCCGATGCGGCCGACGCCATCGCGAGCTCTCGCGGCGTGTTCGTCGTCACGATGTCGGCACCGCCGGCGACCGCACGCGCGAGGTGGGTCTTCCATCCGCGCGAACCCGCATCGAGGGTCCACACATCGACCTGCACTCCCGCCTCGTGCGCGAACGCGGCGACGTCGAAGTCGTCCTGCAGCATCCTCTCGAAGAAGCCGAGCCGCAGATGAACCTCGCGTATGCGGATGACGGCGCCCAGAAGCATCTCGAAGCGCTCGCGGAGATAGTCGGCGGTCGAGCGCGTGCGCCGCAGCGCGAGCGGATGCGCGTCCTGATAGCCGTATGCGCCGTGGCGTCCGGGAACGGCGTGCACGCGCCGATCCCAGGTCAGGTAGTACTGCGGGTCGAAGGCGATCGCCAGATCGCCGTCGACCTTGCAGAGGCGCCGGAGGTTCCAGTCCGCCGGACTGCCGAGGAAGATGCGATCACGCACGTCGTCGCACAGCCGCGCGAGGGTCTCGACGTCGTGTCGCGACCAGGGCGCTTCGTCCTTGGCGTCCAGCATGAGCTGGGTCGGACCGGGCGGCGAGGAGCGCACGATGTCGAGGGCTTCGCGCAGCCGCGGTACGCGCCGTCCCTTTCGCGGCCGGTCGTGCGCGACGACGAACTCGCCGCCCTGCAGGCGGAAGTCGATCTCGACCCGGGCCACGCGCGCCGCGTAGCACTCGCGCAGCGCCGCGAGGGAGTTCTCCGGATGCGCTCCGCTCCACGCGGCGCGGTGCGCCTTCAGCTCGACGAGCCGTCCGTTCGGAGCGTGCACGACCGATTCCGGATGCGCGGATCGGAGAGCGCGCTGGCGGTCTAGCACGCGCGCGCGACTCAGGACAGGCGCTCTCCGCTCGTGGGATCGAAGAAGTGCAGGCGCTCCGCTGCGACGCGCAGCCCGACGCGGTCGCCGATGCGCCCGGTGAAGCCGGGCGGCGCGATGACCCGCAGGCGCCATTCTCCGACCTGGACGTCGACGATCTGCTCTCGGCCCATCGGCTCGACGACGTAGACCTCGCCCGTGACGTTGCCGTCGGCGGGGGAGACGATCGACAGATGCTCGGGACGAACGCCCATCGTCGCCTGGCGCGCCTCGCCGCGCGGCAGCTGAGCCCGCGTCAGCTCGACCTCGATCCCTTCCGCACGGGCGACGACAGAGCCGTTCCGTGAACCAAGCTCGGCGGGGAAGAAGTTCATCGGCGGCGTGCCGATGAACTCCGCGACGAAGCGGTTACGCGGCCGCGCATAGAGCTCGTCCGGCGTCGCGTACGCCTGCAGCCGCCCGTTCCGCATGACCGCGACGCGGTCCGCCATGGTGAGCGCCTCGAGCTGGTCATGCGTCACGAAGATGGACGTGATGCCAATCTCCTTCTGGAGGCGCTTAATCTCGCCGCGCATGTCGTGGCGCAGCCGCGCATCGAGGTTCGAGAGTGGCTCGTCCAACAGGAGGATGTCGGGCCGCTTCACGAGCGCGCGCGCGAGCGCCACACGCTGCTGCTGCCCGCCCGAGAGCTGTGATGGGCGCCGATCGAGGAGGTCGTCGATCTCCACGCGGCCCGCCGCCTCACGCACGCGCTGATCGCGCTCGGGCTTCCCGATGGCGCGTCGCAGCTCGAGCGGGAAGCCGATGTTCTCGGCGACGGTCATATGCGGGTAGAGCGCGTAGCTCTGGAAGACCATGCCGATGCCGCGGTCCTTCGGGTGAAGGTGGTCGACCCGCCGGTCGCCGAAAAGGATGGCGCCGCTCGTCGGACGGTAGATGCCGGCGACCATGAGCAGCGTCGTCGTCTTACCGCAGCCCGAGGGTCCGAGGAGCGCGACGAATTCCCCCGACCGCATCTCGAGGTCGAGCTCCCGCACCGCCGCGACGTCGCCGAACTTCTTCGTGAGCTGCTCGAGCACGACCCGCATCGCTAGCCCTTCACCCCGCCGGCGTAGATGCGCATGAGCTGATCCTGCGCGAGGACGAACAGGACGAGGACCGGCGCGATGTAGTAGAGGCCGACGGCGGTGAGCAGGCCGTAGTCGACGAATCGTCCCTCGCCGAGAATGCCGCGCACGAGCGTCGAGAGCGTCTGCTGGCTACCGCTCGGCATGAACACGAACGGCAGCAGGAACTGGTTCCAGCCCTCGACGAAGAGGAGGATCCCCAGCGCGAGCAGGCCTGGCTTCACGAGCGGCAGCATGATCCGCCACCAGGTGCGCAGTCGCCCCGCGCCGTCAACCAGCGCGGACATCTCGAGATCCCAGGGGATGTTGTCGAAGAAGCCCTTCATGATCCAGATCCCGAACGGCAGCGCGAACGCGGTCTGCACCAGGATGACGCCAACGAGCTTGTCGTACAGGCCGAGCGTCCGCAGCACGACGAAGAGCGCGATGAGCAGCGTCACGCTCGGGAAGCTGTGGAGCAGCAGGACACCGCCGAGGAACACGCGGCGCCCCTTGAACCGCAGCCGCGAGAACGCATAGCCGGCCATCGACGACACGAGGAGGCTGATGAGCGACGTGAGCGTCGCGAAGAGGAGCGTGTTCACCGTGAGCGGGATGACCGGCGGGCGGTTGCGCATCTGGGGCACCGAGGCGGGGTCCCAGAGGAAGCGCCAGTTGTCGAAGGTGAGGTCGCCGATCGGCCGGAAGCCCTCGACGCGCGGAAAGAAGGACGAGTAGAAGAGCCATACGTACAGGACGAGGATCGGAAGGGTCGCGAGCGCGAGGACGACGTAGGGCATGAGCACGAGCCAGCGGCTCCGGCCCGGGACGGGCGCGACGACCGTGGCCACTACTCCACCTCGACCCGCGGTTCGGCCACGAGCTGCCCGAATCGGAACACCCGCAGCAGCACCATGCTGATGCCGAGGCCCATGATCACGAGGATCGCGGCCAGCGCCGCGCCGTAGGCGAACTCGAGGTTGCCGTAGTAGTTCGACAGCGCGCTGTGGAATGCCCAGAGGCTCCACGTTTCCGTCGCGAACAGACCCGGTCCGCCGTTCGTCGTGAGATAGATGTACTCGTACGACGCGAACAGGCTCATCGTCTGGTAGACGAGGACGAAGAGGATGGGCCACTTGATGAGCGGGAGCGTGATGCGCCGGATCACCTGCAGCGCCGACGCGCCGTCGACCTGCGCCGCGCGGAAGAGGTCCTCCGGGATCGCCTTGATCGCGCTCGTAAGAATGAGCATGCCGAACGACGCGCCGACGAAGCCGTTGATGAAGATGACGATGAGCCAGGGATCCGACTGGATCCAGTAGCGCGGCTCGAGCCCGAATGGCGCGACCACGTAGTTGAGCATCCCGAACGGCGGCGACGCGGCGGCCCAGGTCCACATGAGCGCATACACGACCGACGGCGAGATTCGCGGGAGCAGCCATAAGGCGCGGAAGACGCCGCCCGCCTTCGGCTCCATGTGCACCGAGAGCAGGGCGACGCCGAGACCGACGATGACGTTGAAGGCGAGCACGACCGCGACGTAGACGAGGGTGTTGCCGAGGATGGGCAGCCAGAACTGGCTGCGGAAGATGCGCGCGTAGTTCTCGGGCCCGATCCATTGCCAGTTCGAGAGACCGGTCGAGGTGGCGAGGTCGGTGAAGCTCATCGCGAAGGTGATGATCACCGGCGCGATGAAGAAGACGAGCACGAGCACCATCGCCGGGCCCATGAACAGCAGCGCGGTGGCGTTGAAGCGCCACCTCGCTGGTGTCGGCCGCTCACGCGGGAGCGTGATCTCTTCGATACGCGCCACTTCGACTACTTGACGATGAGCTCGTCCCCGATCTGACCCTGCAGCTCCTTCACCGCGCTGTCGACGGCCGCCGCCGGCGTGACCTGTCCCTGCTCGACCGCGCCGAGGAAGCGGTACAGCACGTCGTCGTAGATTCCGAACTTCGCGTGGTTCGGGATGAACTTGGTGAAGTCGAGCATGTAGCCGGTCGCGAGCAGGAACTTGTCCTGCTTGTACGTCGGGTCATCCGCCTGCGTCGTCAGGACCGCGAGATGCGCGCTCGTGACCGAGTGCCGCGAGTTGAGATCGGGCGTGGTCGCGTTGGCGATGAGCCGGAACGCGAGGTCGGGATCCTTCGCGTTGCTCGTGACGGCGTACGCGAGCGGGTGCGAGACGGTCACCGGCTTGCCGCCCTTCTGCGCGGCCGGGATGAGCATGAAGCCGACGTTGTCCCAGAGCGACTGCGCCGGGACTTTGTAGGTCGTCTGCCAGTCCGACCACTTCCAGGTGCCGGCGTTGAAGAAGAGGACCTTCCCGTCCATGACGGTCTGGTCGAAGATCTTGCCGTCCATGCCGTAGATCGCTTGCGTCAGGATCTTGTCGTTCCGTACGGCGTCCGCGTGCACTTGGTAGTGCTTCTGCAGGGCATCCTTCGTGATCACGAGCTTGCCCGTCGCGGCGTCCTGCATCTCGCCGCCGTTCTGGTAATAGAACATGTAGACGTCGGCGCCCTTACTGGTGCGGGTGTACCAGCCCATGCCGGGGCCGACGACGCCCTTGGCGATCGCCTCCTTCGCCGTCGCGACGAAGTCCGGCCACGCCCAGTCACCCTTCTTCACCGCGTCGGGCAGGCCGTCGATCTTGTCCTTCGTCCAGCCCATCTTCGCCAGCAGGTCCTTGCGGTAGTACATCGGGCGCGCCTCGGTGTCCTGCGGCACGCCGTACGTCTTGCCCTTCAGCTTCATCGCGTTCCAGAGATTCGGGATGACGTCCTTGATGTCGCCCTCGCTCTGGTACTTCTTGATCAGATCGTCGAGCGGGATGATGTAGTTGGGGCCGACCCACGGCGCGAGGTTCTCGTGTCCCGCGAGGATGATGTCGGGCGAGGTCTTCGCTTCAGCGGCGAGCGTGAACTTCTGGAGGTAGTCACCCCATTGCCCGCCGCTCTCGAACGTGGCGTCGAGCTTGATCGTCGGCTTGCCCGCGAGGGCCTTGTTGAGCGGGTCGACGGCCGAGATGAGGTTGTCGCGACGGTAGTAGGACGGCGCGTCAGGACCGATCGTCCACGCCGCCATCTCGAGCGTTCCAGCAGACGCCGCCGGTGCCTGCGTCGCGCTGCTCACAGGCGTCGTGCTGCAGGCCACTCCCGCCACCAGCGCGCCCGTTCCCATCAGGAACCGCCGGCGCGATACGCGGTATGCCGAAAGATCCACCCCTCTCGATGGTTGCTTGCTCATGTCTGCGCCTCCCCTGCAAACTGCGGCGCGAGTGTACGCCCGCGTCGACGCAGAAACACTGCATCGTGAGCGCGGACTGAGGTCCGCGTAACGGCCGCGCGACCGCGGACCGTGGGGCATCGTGGCGCGAGCGCGCTCGCGCCCGAGAACACGCTGCGCGCGATCGAGCTCGCGATCGCGCATGGGCTGGATATGGTCGAGGTAGACGTGCATCTCAGTCGCGACGGCGAGCTCATGGTGATCCACGACGACGATCTCGCGCGTGTGGCCGGACGCCACGAAGCCGTCGCGAGCCTGACCGCGGCGGAGCTTGCCCGCGTCGACCTGGGCGACGGTCAGGGCGTGCCGCGCCTGATCGACGTCTTCGCTCTGGCGCGTGGCCGCCTCGGCGTCTACGTCGAGTTGAAGGGAATGCACACCGGCTCCGCGCTCGGGCGGCTCGTCCGTTCGGGAGCGGCCGAGGGCGTCGAGCTCATCTCCGGATCGTTCGACGCACCGCTCGTCGAGGAGCTACGCGCTGCGGCACCTGAAGTGCCGCGCAGCGTGCTGTTCCGACCGGCTTCCGGTGCGGCGATGATCGAGACCTGCCGCGCGCTCGGTGCCGCGTACGCGCATCCGTGCTTCCGGCCTCTTCCTCGCGCGCTCGTCCAGGCGCTTCACGAGGCGGGCCTGCTCGTGATGGCGCCGCACACGAACGAACCTGCGGAGGCGAAAGCGTTCGCGGATGCCGGGATCGACGTGCTCGCGACCGACGATCCCCGCGTACTCGTGCGTCTCAGCGCGTAGGCGCGGTCCACCCGGTCGAGCCGGTCTCGTGCGTTCGGCGGCGCCACTTCCGCTCCCAGCGCTCCTCGCGTACGGGAAGAACGGCTGGTCCCGCTGCGACGCGCGGCGGACGTACTCGAGGCTGGTCGTCGTTGAGGAACACGACGAAGCTGGGCCGGCGCATGGCCTCCACTGTGCTCTAGGGCGACGCCTTGCGCCTCCGAGCTACCGGGATGCGGCGCTGGCGCGCGCGGTGCAGGTGGCCGAGGCGGGCTGAGTCGCGGGGAACAAGCCGGCCAGGTGCGTTGTTCCAGCGGCAGCACCACCCGGAGGGCACGATGCACGTCAAAGAGCTCGGCCACCTCGTTCTGTACGTGAAGGATCTGGCGCGCTCGCGTCGCTTCTATGGCGAGCTGCTCGGCTGGAACGAGATCACCCCCGAGGGCGGCATGCAGTTTCCAGCCGCGGCCTTCACCTCGGGTCGCACGCATCACGAGCTGTTGCTCATCGAAGTCGGCGCGAGTGCCGCGCCACTGCCGAAGGGACGGCGCCTCGGCCTCTATCACTTCGGACTGAAGGTCGGCGAGACGGACGACGAGCTGCGCGAGGCGCGTGACGCGCTCCAGGCAGCGGGCGCGAAGATCGTCGGCGCGTCTGATCACGGCGTGACGCACAGCCTTTACATCGAGGATCCGGACGGCAACGAGATCGAGCTCTACATCGACGTGCAGCCCGCGCGCTGGAAGGACGATCCCTCGGCGGTGTTCGCCGAGATCAAGCCGCTGCGGCTCTAGTCCTAACGGACAGAAGGGAGGACACCGGTGAACAACACGGATCTCGCCATGCTCGTCTTACGCATCTCGGTCGGCGTCGTGATCGCGATGCACGGTTTCATGAAGCTCGGTTGGGTCGGCAAGGGCGGCTCGCCCGCCGGGGTCGCCGGCTGGTTCGAGAACTCTCTCGGCTTCAAGCCCGGCATCTTCTGGGCCTGGGTCTCGATCTCCGCGGAGGCGCTCGGTGGCGTCCTCGTCGCGCTCGGCCTCTTCGGTCCGTTCCCCGCGGCGGCGGTGGCCGCCGATCTGGCGGTCGTGACCATCGTCGCGCATTTGCCAAAGGGCTTCTGGGCCGGAAACGGTGGCTGGGAGTTCCCGGTGCCACTGGCCGCGGGCGCTCTCGCCGTGGCCCTGGTGGGCAACGGACAGTACTCGCTCGACGGGATCCTCGGTCTGACATATCCCGACACGCTCGTCGGGCTGTGGTGGATCGTCATGGGTCTCGGCGTGGTGCTCCTGTTCATCATTCGTGCGATATTCGCGCCGAAGACGGCAACCAAGGCTGCCTAGCAGACCGCGATCAACGATGACACCCTACATAGGTAGGTCTTCCTCCCAGCTGAGAGTGGACCTTGAATTTGTGAGGTCGTGATAGCGGATCCGACTCGCGTGCTGGTCGTCGAAGACGACGATGAACTCCGGGGCCTGATCGGCGCCGCGCTTGCTGACGCCGGCTACGCGGCTTCCGAGGCATCCGACGGCGCCGCGGCGCTGGCCGTGTGTCGCGAGCGCGATCCTGACCTGATCTTGCTCGACCTCGCGCTGCCTCGTCTCGGGGGTCAGGCGTTCGCGGACGCGTATCGCAGCGGGCCAGGCCGCGCGAAGATCATCGTCATGAGCGGCACGACCAGCGCGGGCGAGACTTCCGGGCGGATCCACGCTGCCGCGTTCCTCTCGAAACCCTTCGATGTCGAGACGCTTCTCGGCGCGGTCAGACGCGTGGTGCCACCCGCGACGCTGTAGAGCGATTCACTCGCGCACCATCCCGAACCGTTCGTTCTTGGCACTCCTCCGAACCAGGTTGCGAAGACGCCTCTGGAACTCCGCCGGTCGTCGCCGTGCTCCCTCGACGAACGCCACGCGGATCCGTCGATACGCGACGGGAAAGCGCTGAAAGTGCCGCCAGGCGGTCTCGTCGCGTTCGAGCGCAGCTCTGATATCGGCGGGGAGGACGAGTCGCGGCGCGCGCAGCGTGCCGATCGCCGCGAGGCCGACCGGCGTCATTCGCCGTTCGCGCACGAGGCGTCGCGCGCGTGCCTTGTTCATCTCCGACGTCTTCGACCCCGCGCGTCGTGGTGTGAAGCGTTGCGCGGTGCGATCCGCATCGACCTTCTTCGCCGTGCTGTCGATCCAGCCGAAGCAGAGCGCTTCGTCGACCGCGTCGTTGTACGAAATTCGAGGCTTGCCGGTCTCCTTGCGGTAGTACACGAGCCAGATCTCGCGAGTGGTCTTGTGGTGCTTGCGCAGCCACGCCCGCCAGTCGGCGACGCGGTGGACGTACAGAGTGCGCGTGACCTTCGTCACGCCATCATGAATCACACGGTCGTGGCTCGCGCTTCTTGGACGTCGGATGCGATCGCCCGACCCCGCAGGCCGACGGCCCGCGCGAGAAAGAGCGTTCCGGGTACCAGCATCGCCACGCTCGACAGGATCCCGAGCGGGATCCCGTAGGAGTTCCCGATCGCACCGGAGATCGGGCCGCCCCCGACCTGACCGATCGCACTGGCTACGCTGGTCGTCGAGAGCACCGTCGCGCGAACATCTTCGTCGGTCCGACGGATCAGCCACGCGTTGAACAGCGGATAGAAGGACGCGCGCAGCATCGAGTTCAGAAAACCCAGCGCGAGCGCCAGAGCCGACCACGGTGCCAGAGCGAACACGGCCTGGCAGGCGACCCGCGCGACTTGCATCGCGACCAGCCAGCGGGACACCACGCGTTCGTCGACGCGTTGCACGAGGCGGCGGATGACTTGCGCGGTGACGATGATCAGGATCGTGCCGACCAGCGAGAGCACACCGAAGCCGACGACCGGCGTGACGCCAAAGGGCGGGAAGCCCAGGTCAAGCAGTAGATGGGCGTCCGACAAGCGATCCCAACCCTCGCTCGCCGCGCCCCAGAAGAACTCGGCCCCGAGCAGAGCGACGAGCAGCGCGCTTCTGCGGACGGCCCACAGTCCCCGACGAGCGGTGCCGACTGTGGCCCGCCAGGTCCTGGCCTCGTCGCGTCGCGGGTGATGGCGCTCTGGCATGACGAAGACGAGCAGCACCGCGAGCGCGACGCCCAGCGCGCCGCCTAGGACGATCGGGATGCGGAGGTCGACGGTCGCGAGTACGACGCCGATCGGCAGACCGACGAAGCCGGCGATCTGCGTCAGCTGCGTCTCGCGGAGAAAGAGCGCCTCGAGTCCGTCGTCGCCGCACTCGCCCGCGACCCACGCCTCGACCGCGCCATGCGTGAACGCCTCGCCGAGCCCGCGCAGGATCTCGAAGCCGGCGATCGCGACGAAGAGCGGGACAAGGCCCTGCCCGATCCACGCGAGATAGATGATCGCCGTGCCGGCGATGACCGACATGCGGCGGCTGTAGGCGTCGGCGAGCACCCCCGTTGGGATCTCCCAAACGAAATACGACGCCTCGAGGGCGGTCCCAACCAGCACCAGCTGGAGCGGATCGAGGTGCGCGACCGTGACGTAATAGAGGAACCAGGCGGCGTTGATGAGCGACCAGGCGAATCCGCCCCATGCTCCGAACAGCAGATAGATGGACCGCGCGGACAGGCCGAAACGATCAGCGAACAACGACATCTCCTCAGGCGCAAATTGGGATGCGGCGGAGGAGTGCGCCGCGGGGGTTGCGTCAGCTCAAGCGGATGATCGCGAGGTTCGAGCTACGAGCGGACGCGGGGCGGCGCACCGTTGTTCGCTGTCATTCGGGTGCGCCTCCTTCGAAGTGGTGCGGCCACAGTACCACCCGTCGACCCGAACTCCCGCGTGCGACGTGCACGACCCCTCTCGGACGAACTTGCCATGTCGTGAACACTGCCCGTAGCGTCGGCGCGGTGAACACCGACGGTGGCATCGAGACTCGCGTACCGCGGGCGATGAGCACGCAGCACCCCGACAACGTCGCGACACCGATCTTCAGCCGCGACTCGCTGATGAGCGCGGAGGATGAGGTCCGCGAAGCCTTCTACGCCTTCGCCCACCTCGGTTGCGACGAGCAGATGTGGGACTTCGAGGGGAAGGAGGTCGACAACTTCGTCGTCCAGAAGCTCCTTGCGTCGAACGAACAGTACTTTCGGGCAAATCCTCTCGGCGACCGGCTTCGCCTGACGCCCCGGGTGCCGAATCCTCGGTTCGAGCGCGTGCAGGCGAAGGGCCTCCTCGAGGTGCTGCACAGCCTTCCGCGCCACGCCGATGCGGCCCGCCTCTTTTTCGGAGCGTCGCGCCCGCCGATCATCGAGTTGATCTTTCCGATGACGACCTCGGCCCTCGAGCTGGAGCGGATCCGCACCTATTACCTCCGCAACGTGGTCGAGGCCGCAAACGCGCCACTCGTCCCTGGTGATATCTCCGTGTCGACGTGGTGCGGCACGTTCGAGCCGGCGGACATCGGTGTCATCCCGTTGATCGAGGATCTGCCTTACCTCTTGGAGCCTGAGGCGATCGTCGCTGACTACGTGTCGGGCAAGGACCTGCCGTACCAACGCGTGTTCATCGCCCGGTCCGATCCCGCGCTCAACTACGGCCTGATCGCCGCGGTCCTGGCGTCGCTCGTGGCGCTCGACAAGCTTGACAGACTCGAGCAGCGCCTGGGGATCCCGATCCTGCCGATCATCGGATGCGGCAGCGCGCCGTTCCGCGGCGGACTGCGGCCGGACTCCACCGAGCACGTGCTGGCGACCTACCCGAGCGTTCAGACGTTCACGCTCCAGTCCGCGTTCAAGTACGACTACCCGACCGAGCAGGTGCGTCGCGCAATCGAGACGCTCCGCGCGACGCCACGCGGTGCGCCGATGAAGGTCGCCACGGACGCGCGGCTGCTTGCCCTCATTTCGCGCGTGGCGGATCGGTACCGGGCCGAAGTGCGAGAGATCGCCGGACTCGTCAACCAGGTGGCGCCACATGTCCCGCGACGCCGTCTTCGCAAGCTGCACATCGGCCTGTTCGGTTATTCCCGGGAAGATCAGGACATGTCGCTTCCGCGCGCGATCACGTTCTGTGCGTCGCTCTACTCGGTCGGGTTACCACCCGAGCTGCTCGGTTTCGCCGCGCTCGACAGTGGCGAATGGGCATACGTCAAAGGGCTTGTACCGGGTCTCGCCTGCCACGTAGAAGAAGGACTCGCATTGCTCGATCCCGAGACCGAGCCAACGCTGCCGCCACTGGTCGCCGAAAGCGTGCGCGTTGCGCGCGAGCGGTGCATCGCGGAGCCGAACGGAGAGCACCTCGAGATCGTGCGGCAGATTCGGGCGCGCTTAGGCGACGGTCAGATGCATCTTTTGCCTGAGCTGATCACGCGCGCGGGAAGCGCGCGGAACTTTCTCGGATAG
>Ga0066682_10000743_pt1 | contig 11388 bp, 7 predicted proteins | sample GraSoiAngelo_131_FD_65628 | JGI IMG/M metagenome (GOLD analysis project Ga0066682, IMG submission 65628) | Grasslands soil microbial communities from the Angelo Coastal Reserve, California, USA - 14_0929_02_30cm | ecosystem: Environmental > Terrestrial > Soil > Grasslands | place: USA... | reverse complement strand
CGGTGCCACTGGCTCGTCGCGCTTTCTTGAGAAGCTCGAGCGGTACCTCCACGGTGATCTTACGCGCTGTCTCCATTGTATCTCATCATACCATACTCAAGACCAGTGCTGAATATGGTACCTCCTACTCGCCAAGTTGGCTATCTTCACAGCTTCTATCCGACCATTGAAAGTTGTCGTCAACACGAGCGACCCCTGAATCCCGGTGTTGACGAAATCGATTTCGTAGGATAAAAAATCCAATAACTCTGCAGTTTGCCAGGTCCGGCTGCTGATCGCTCGCGCCTGAACGGGCCTAGGGGATTCTGCGGGTAAAAGATGGGGGGTGTTCCATGACAAGGAAGCATGCTGTCTTGATTCTGTTGGTGTTGCTCTTGGGTGTTCCTTCTCTTTCCGCGCAAGTCAGCACGTCATCTATTAACGGAACCGTCGTAGATGCATCCGGCGCTCTCGTAGGCAACGCCAGAGTGGAGGCGAAAAACGAAGAGACTGGGGTGGAGTACGTTCAAAACACGACCAGCTCAGGCAATTATTCCTTTGCATCGCTGACTCCCGGGAGCTACAGCATCACTGTGACGCTTACTGGGTTCCAGTCCTTCCGGAGTGTGCACAACATTCTGACAGTAGGTACGCCGCTGGTTGTGGACGTCAGCTTGAAAGTGGGGTCGGTCGGCCAGACCGTAGAGGTAGTGGAATCGAACTATCAGCGCCTGGAAACCTCTAATGCCACCGTGAGCGATATCATGGACACGAAACAGGTGCAGGACCTGCCCCTGAACGGGCGCAATCCGCTGGCGCTGCTGACATTGGAGCCGGGTGTGGTGCAGCGCACCACCAATGGAGCAGGCTCGGGCACTCACGTATTCGGATCGCGTGACCGCTCGCATAACGTCACGATTGACGGCATTGACGCCAACGAATCCACGGTGCCCAATCCACAAGGTAATATCCAGCGGCTGAATCCTGATAATGTCGAAGAGTTCCGAACTGTCACGCTGGGCGCAACAGCGGAGCAAGGGCGCAACAGCGGAGCGAACGTCATCGTGGCTACCAGGCCCGGCACGAACTCTCTTCACGGGTCGGTGTTTTACTTCAATCGGAATACGGACTACAACGCAAACGAGTGGTTCAACAACTACGCTGGCCTTGTAAGGCCCGACCTTAAGCTACACCAGTATGGATTCGACGTCGGCGGACCCGTCATCAAGAACAAGACTTTCTTTTTCGGCAGCTTCCAAAACAATCTGATTAATCAGACTGAGCCGATCGCGGCAACCAACGTGGGGGTTTTCGGAGCACCGGGCGTGTATACGACAGTGGCCCGGACAGGCATCTTTCGGTTCGTGCGCGGGACCATCAACGTGAACGGCACAACGGTCTCCCGCAATTCACCTGCTCTAGTGGATTCTAATGGCAATCTGAAATCGGGCGTTCCGGTGTGCAACGGCACAACAGTCATCGGGAACTGCGTGGATAGCTACAACATCTTTGCCAACGACCCGCAGGGGATCGGCGCTGACCCGGCGACAATAGGGCTCGTCAACAAGATGCCTCTGCCGAATAACTTTCGACTCGGTGATGGCCTGAACACAGCAGGATTCTCTTGGAATCCGCCTTCCAAGTTTACAGGGCCGAACTACATGGCTCGCGTCGACCACACCTTCGGTCCGCACGACAATCTGTTTGTCCGCTGGCTGCAGAATACCTATAACACGAAAGAGGGCGACTTCCTGAACGCCAGGCCTGCTGTGTATCCAGGCTTCCCGCCGCTGGGCGAGGTCAATCGACTGGGCAAGAACCTGGCCATCAGCTATCGTCACACCTTCTCGCCCATCTTGGTGAACGAGTTCACCGCGGGCTTCAACCGGTTTGCCTTTGTGTTCACTTTTGGTGAGTCCAACCCGGACTTCCCCAACCCGCAAAAAGTACCGATCTGGGCGGACGACTGCGTGCTCGGATCGTTCGCCAACGTTGACCCTCCATACTGCCTGTCGCCACATACAGCCCGTGCGATTACGACGCCACAGTTCATAGATAACCTCACCTGGGTCCACGGCGCGCACACCATACGCGCCGGTTTCAACTTCCGGTTTTACATCCACAACGACAGTCGCGGCTTCTTTGGCAGTAATGTCGTCGAGCCCATTATCCGCTTTGTGCGCAGCGACCGCTCGGGCGCAGGTTTTAGCAATATCCCGGGAGCCATTGCAGGGAACCCTGCAACAACTCCCAACTCCACTGACATCAATCATTTGCGGCAGGCGATCCTGGAGTTAGCGGGGATCCCTAGCCGTATCCAACAAGCTTTCTTGGCAAATTTCAACGCCAACAGCTATGGCAGCACAAATTTTGCCACGGTTTATAGCCGGGCGCACCAATACGATTCCTACATCCAAGACGAATGGAAGCTGCGGCCGAACCTGACCCTCAATTTGGGCCTCCGTTGGGAATACAATCCTGCACCGTACGACGCCAAGCAAACCTTAGTACCGAATGTTCTACCAGACGGATCCCAAGGAACAGTGACCTTTGTGAAAGCCGATGGTTGGTTCAAGAATAACAATATCGGTGCCGTCGGGCCGCGAGTAGGTGTGGCATGGTCACCCGACAAAAAAACGTCCGTGCGAGCGGGCTACTCCTGGTTGTTCGACACCCTGTCTACCTTCCAAGTAACGGCGATAGCAGGTAAGGTGCCGGGATTCCTCCTGAACTGCATCACCACTATCAACAATTCCTCCGTCGCGACGACATCCTCCGGCTGCGTGGCTCCCGCCGGGACGGCCAATCGGATCTCGACCGGGTTCCCTACCTCCGTGCCGAATCCGAGCGTCACACCTTCGGTTGCTCTATTGCAAGTTGCGCAGCCGAGCAGCCTTGCGGCCTCAGTGGGCGCGTTCGATCCAAACATCAAGAATCCCTCAGTGCACGAGTGGGATTTGACCATTCAACGCGAGCTTCCGAAACATTTCGTTGCGGAGATTGGCTACATCGGAAAGCGCGGCACGCACCTATATCGTGCGTACGACTTGAATCAGGTCCCGGTCAGCCAAGCAGGCTTTCTCGGCTCCTACAACATCGCTCGGGGTAATGTCCTAGAGGGTTGCAACCCGGACGGAACGGGCTGTCCGACGGGAGTGACAGGCCAAACGCCAACTCTGCTGTTGCAGCTGGCCAGCGCCTCCAACTTGAATGGAAGAGTCTCGGACTTTCAATTCAACAGTGTAGGCAGCCTGGCAACATTCATTGATGGTCGGACTGGAAGCGATGCAATCACCGCGAGGGGCTTTCCGGCTAATTACTTCCGCCCGAACCCGCAATTTAGCCAGATCTTCTACCAAGATTCTGGCGGTGATTCTTACTACCACGGGTTGTTTGTTTCCGCACGTCGTCGCTTTGAATCAGGATTGGACGTCGGTTTTTCCTACACATTTAGCAAATCAATTGATGACATGTCGGTGGATCCTACCGGCGCGGCGACTGGCGGTGGATTGAGTACGACCAGCTTTAGCCGCACTCCGACGGATATCCACAATTGGCGTTTAGATCGCGCACTGTCAGACTTCAACAACACCCACGTGCTGCTAGCCAACTTATTGTTCGAGTTGCCTGTTGGGAGGAGCAAGAAGTTTGCATCAACTGTTCCAAAGTGGGTGAACGAGATCATCGGTGGATGGTCGACAACAGGCATCTTTATTTACGAAAGCGGTGAGCCATATACATTGGGGACCGGTCCATGCCCAGGCGGTACGTCTTGTGGCTTCACCACGAATGGAGCACATGTCAGCAGCGCTCTTATTAAGGGGCCCCTGGATAAAGGTCACTTACAGTTTGTGAATGGCGTTGAAGGCCCGGTTATGTATAACACTAGTCAACTCATCACCAATCCGGCTGACCCCAACTTTAACTGCGTTAATGTCATCGGAACGCAAACATTTTTCTGCATCCCATCTCCAGGGCAGAACGGCAGCGGCCGCAACCTCGTTCGGGGTCCAAACTTCTGGAACCTGGATTCCGGCTTGTTGAAGAATTTTGATGTGAAAGAGCGCTTCAAGCTGCAGTTCCGGGCCGAGTTCTTCAACGTTCTGAATCATGCTAACTTCGAGAACCCGCGAAACTCCACATCGGGCTCAGCGGCCTTGACAAGCCTCACGTTTGGACAAACTTGCTGCTCCGCGGCTTCGCTGCCCAGTTCAGCGACAGTCATTGCCATAGGAGAGCCGAACCGCGTCATTCAATTGGGAGTCAAGCTCAATTTCTAGCATTCCAACTTTGAGTTCCGTAGAGGCGTGCTGCCAACGGCCCATCTTGTCGAAGCTAGCTCCCCTATTACCCGTAGTATGATTTAGTTTGTAATGACAAATATGCGGTAATTTACCTGATTGACATAGAACATCCTTCTTGTAATTGTTCCCGGGAATTCGCTGCCCGCCCTCGCTGAATTCGTTGCTCCTCGAACATGCCCCGTTCCATCGAGGCCAATCGCGACAGAATCGGGACAATGCCTTGGGCATCGGATTTTACCGAGCGAAACGAAAGATAAGCTCCGCGTTCACTGGTTGTGCCCAGAGGGCGTCGGGTAGGCGTGTGTTTTATTTGAGTCATCCGACCTTCCTAGGCGCTGCCGGTGGACCTTCACTTCAACTGAAAGGAGTTGCAACGATGCGAAGGATCCTCGGGGGCCTCTTTGTTCTGTTTCTTGTACAACTGACAGCGTCTGCCCAATCCATTTCCAACGCGTCCGTTTCCACTGACTACAACAGAGTGACGGTTACCGAGTACGCCAGCGCTGGGTGGTCTGGTGACGCTTGTGATTCCGAAAACCCACTCTACGCCTATTCCAATTACCTCTTCGACTTCTGGTGGCAGGTGGTTGGCAGCCCCGTGAACTTCAGCTATAACGTCACCCAGACCAGGTTTGCTCCCAATTGCGCACACCCCCAGCCAGACAACGAATACACAGTCCAATTCTCGTTCGCTGACACCAGCCCGGGGACTCGAACACTGGATATGACTGCAGTGTTCGCTGATGATGGAAGTGCGAGTGAACCCCAGGCAGCCGATCAGGTCACTTACACTGTTCCGGGTGCGGTTGCGCGCCCGCTCTACTACATCGTTTCAATCGTATATGACCCGCCGGGAAATCAGAGTTCGAACGGATTTACCGATTCGGACAGCAACGGCACCTCAACGACGACCACACAAACGTTCACCACCGGCACGACTACATCGTTCGGCTATAGCGTGATGGGATCTGGTAACGAGTTTAGTTTCGGGTCTTCAGGTGGAAACGGCAGTTCCGAGACGACCCAGGAAACCCATACTCAAGGCCATGGGTCCTCTATAAGATCCCTGTACGATCATATTGATCACACACTAGATCACGTCTATCTGTGGCTGAATCCTCAGGTTACCTTCGTCCAGACGGGGTCGAGCTCAGCTGTCTATAACCTGTCGACTGTGGACGGCCAGCCGATGGACGTCCTCGACTTCAGTGTCGCAAACCTCCAAAACCCAAGCCAGATACCTCCGGAGAAATGCAATCCACACGTCCTTGCTGGCGTAACGGTCCCGGGCGTTTGCAACATCTGTGCGAATCCTTCGAGTTGTACCGCGGCCGATTTTGCCCCCATCGTGGCCGCCGACGAATTTGTCAGCGGGAACGTGACTCTCGTTCCGAACCAGTGCACGAGCAACCATCGCTACTGTTACATATCGTCATCTTACTTGGATGCGCCCAATCCAAACCCAGTCAGCAACTCTTTTACAGAATCAGATTCAAATGTGCAAACGCAAACGTTCACCGACACCCACACTTACAGCGTTGGCTTTACCACTACTGAGGGGTGGAGCGTCCTTGGCGCTTTCACCTTGTCATTGAGAGACACGACAACGTTCTCCTGGAGTGACTCCCAAAGTGTAGGGAGCAGTTCTGGGACAACAAATCAAGCGCAAATCACCTTGTCGACATCTACGCCTGGCTGCAACTCGGGAATCGACATTTATGAGGACACGGTGTACCACACGTTCGTCCCGGTGCCCTCAGGGCCACTTCCGGCGGGGTGCCAGTGAAGGGTAGAGTCTGGCGCGTACCTGGACTACTCGGGAGTGAGGCAGTTCGGGAGTCAGCTAAGATGCCAATCACAGTTCCATGCGGAGTTCTTCAACGTTTTGAACCACACCAACTGGGAAAATCCCCGCAACGCGACGTCCGGGTCGCCCAGCGTTCAGAGCAGCATTTTCGCTCGCACTTGCTGCGTCGCGGCTTCGCTGCCGGCATCGGCGACAGTGATCGCCATTGGCGAACCGAACCGGGTTATGCAGCTCGGCTTAAAGCTTAATTTCTAACCTAGCGCCCGAGGGGGATGAGCGTGACTCGGCAAACCGGAGGAGTTGCCCTGTTACCTTGGCATTTGCTCCCGGATGACGGGCGACCCGTAAGTTTATCGGTTCGTCTTTCGGGTTAGTACCGACAAACGCCCTTGTGTTTACGAATATCACGTCAACTCCCGAAGTAGCCGGCGACACTGAAGCTATCGTTAGCTGGCACGTGGATGAATGGTTGGCTTTCCGTAGAAGTGGTGCTCGGTTGCACTGAAATTGCATAGCGATTAGGTCGGCAAAACTACTGCTAGAAAAAGCCGTCGGCACGGATCCGAACGACGCTGGGGGACATCAGGGGGACAAGAAAAGGGTCTTTGGGGATGGCCCGGAAGCTGTTAACTGACGCCAGAGAAACGAGTTATTGGATTTGAAGTTCTCTGTTAACAGCTGAATGCTCTACCGTTGAGCTACCGGGGAACAGCCTTATTTTCTGATAGTTGCGAGCGATTTTCAAGGAACGAATACGTGGGGACATCATTTGCCACGATTGCAGAGAAAGACAGAAGCGCAATAATTCTCAATAAATTATGCGCCGTAGAGTATTCGGTTGCGCCTCGATTGCTCTTGGATGAGGGATTGATTTTCCGGAGACGTTTCCTGTGGCGCGGCGCACCTTAGCACTCATGTAGCGCTAGTAAAGTACGGTCCTTAGTGCGCCTGGCTGCCAAGCAGGCGCCCTGGCCGACGGCGGCTTTCAATTCTGGGCGACCTCAGACGTGAGGGTTTACGTTTCTTCCTCCTTGCCCATCGCCCTAGTGCTTGCCAAGGCTCACTCGTTTTGCAGCGCGGTGGTGGGCTCGATCCGAGCGGCGCGGCGGGCTGGAACGTAGCTTGCCAGCAGCGCGACGGAAAAGAGAAGCAGGCTACCACTGATGAAAGTGACCGGGTCGGTGCTCGTGATTTCAAAAAGCAGACTTTTCATTACCGGTGTTAGCGCAAACGCTCCGAGTAACCCCAACAAGACGCCTAGAAACACTGTGGACATGCTTTGGCGCAGAACTAACTGAAGGATGTCCGCGGGAGCCGCTCCAACGGCCATTCGTATGCCGATTTCGCGAGTGCGGCGGCTCACCGTGTAAGCCACAACGCCGTAAATTCCTATCGCAGAAAGCAACAGCGCTATACCTGCGAAGCTTAGGAGAAGTACGGTACGAAATCGAGACTGTGCGGTAGACGCCTGTATGAGTTCATCTAGTGTAGCCATGCGCGCGACTGGTTGTTGAGGGTCGAGGGCGGCGACTTCACGCCTAATGAGCGAACTGACGCTGCCCGGATCGATTCTTGTACGAATGACGAGGGTCTGCCATGGCATGATTTCTTGCGTATAGGGAACATAGATCGCTGGGGTAGGGTTCTCACTCAAGCTCGAGTGCCTGGTATCGGCCACGACCCCTACTATTTGGCAATGGCCAGCGCCGAAGGCGGGCATTTCGATGAATCGCCCCACGGCGTCGGCATTGAACCAATATTTTCGAACAAAACTCTCGTTGACGACTGCGACGTGTGGCGAGTCTTTCCCGTCATGGTCGGAGAAATACCGGCCGCTACGCAAGGGAATTTTCATCACGTCAAAATAATTGTTGGAGACGATACGAGCCTCAGCTTGCGGTTGCTCGCTCCAGTTTCCAGCTGCGCGGCTGTCCATCTTGAAGCCAACGTTCCAAACACGTCCCGTGATCGGCAACGCGAGTGTCGAACCAGCGGATTCCACTCCAGGCAGCGCTTGAATGCGAGTCAATAGCTGTTCATAGAAGCCGGTCCAATTCCTCCAATTGGCATCCCTGTCTTGATCGGTCATGGAACGGTAGACCTCGGCCGTCAACAGATGATCCGTGCGAAAGCCAGGATTGACCTGGCCGAGGAGAAGTAGGCTTTTTGCCAAGAGGCCAGCAGCAGTGAGCAAGACCAGCGACAGCGCCACTTCCGCCACGACCATCAGCTTGGTCGTGAGTTTTTGCCGTTCCGTTCCTCGGGTGGCGTCTCTAATTGTGGTGTGGAGTTGCCCGCGAGAGATCTGCCAAGCGGGCGTGAAGCCAAAGAGAACTCCGGCAGCTATGGAGACTACACCCGCGAACAGCAGCATACGCCAGTCGATCTGCGCAGAGACTACTCTGGGAATATCAGCTGCCACCCATGCGACGAGAACATCCATCAGCAAAAACGAAAGCAACGCTCCAAGCGTGCCACCGATCATAGCCAGTACCAAACTTTCCGTCAGGAGTTGCATGATGATTTTGTGCCGGCTCGCACCGACGGAAAAACGGATTGCAATTTCTGCTTGCCGCGCTGTGCCACGCGCGAGAAGAAGCGTGCCGATGTTTGTGCAGGCAATCAAAAGCACCAGAGCCGCAGATCCCATCAAAATCAACAAGGCCGGTCTGAACCTTCCGAACAGGGCTTCCTGCAGAGGCAAGAGTCTCGCTCCAAAATCCCGATCGACATCCGGATATTGCTGCGCAAGGCGGCCCGCTATGACTGCCATATCTGCTTGTGCGTCAGATATGTTCGCATCGGTTTTGAGGAGGCCGACGACGGACATTCCCAGATTTCCCCGCGCGGTGATCTCCTCGCGCAAGTCAGGCCGGATCGAAGAGATCAGCACCCATATTTCGGTTTCTGGATCGGGAAACTGGAAGCCCGGTGGCATGATTCCCGTCACCTCATAACTGTATCCGTCGAGAATGACCGCTTTGCCTATGGCCTGGGGATCGGATCCGAAGGAACGCGACCAGAGCGCGTGGCTCAGTACCACGGCCTGTTGATTCTGCACCGTTGCAAAAGACTGGCCGAGCAAAGGGCGGACGCCAAGTGTTTCAAAGAAATCCGACGACACCACATTGCCCTTCACGTGCTCGGGTTGAACTGTCCCCACCAAATTGAACGACTTGTCTTCATATGCGGCGAGGTGTGCGAGGAAGTGGTTCTCGCGCCAATCTTCGAAGTCCGGATAGGAAGTCGTCCCAAAGTACTCGCCGGATCTTAAGTCGAACGCACCAACCTGGACGAGCCGATCGGGATCGGGATAGGGCAAAGGCCGAATTAGGACCGCATATAGAATGCTGAATACGGCGGTGTTGGCGCCGATTCCGACCGCAAGGGTAAGCAAGGAGACGACCGTGAAGGCCTTGGATTTGCGCAGCTGTCGCAGAGCAAAGCGACAATCGGAAATGAGGGAGTGAAGCCAATTTCCGGTGCGCCGCTCGCGCGCCTGTTCCTTAACCTGTTCGAGGCCACCCAGGTGGATTCTTGCGGAACGTTGGGCTTCCTCGAGTGAGAGACCCTCTCGAAGTTTATCCTCCGTTAGCATTTCTAGATGGGAGTTGAGCTCTTGGTCGAGGTCCTTTTCCACCTGACGGGACAATAGAAGGTTACGTAAGAAACTTAATGCCTTTATACGGATTGCCACGAAGAACTCCTCTCAGGGACACTTCCCGACCACAACTAACGCCCGCGAAGATTCTGCGCGTGTCGATGGGAAGGTAAAATTCGAAGGGCGGGGGGAAATCTGCCGATCTTGGGCAAAACAGCCTGCGGAGTCCGCCGCAGAAGCTTCAAGAGGATGATCTCAACCGTTTCTCGCAAAATGCTCTATCCGCCCTGCAGGATACGTCTGTCCTGCGAAGCTCCAGGAGACCATAGGAAAGGAAGTATGGAGTGTCAATGCGAAGATACCTTGTTGAATTAACGCTGCTGCCTTAGATAAAAGGCCAGCGCCGCTTAGGTCGGGGTTTTGTGGAGGAGTCTCTCCCAAGCTTGGAGTGGTTGCCGTTCGAGCAGGAGGTCCTGTCGGCTGCCGACTTGCAGTTTGCCCAAGATATTTGAAACATGGAACTTCACCGTACTTTCGCAAATAGCTAAAAGCTGCGCGATTTCTTTGTTCGAAAGACGTCTGCGGACCAGATGTAGGACTTGAATCTCTCGGGGTGTCATTGAGACATTATAACCACCAATGACGTTCTTCTGCCGGGCTGCAATGCACCTGAGGGTTGTGATTGTTGTACTCCGGGTGAATGAACTCATCGAAGAGTTCGATCCGTTTCTCGTTCAACGCTTGCGCGAAGAGCCGCGGCAGATGCTTATTGCTCATGAAATCCTCCATGAGTTTGAGTTTGTGGTGTATACTGTCAGACGAATTTGATCGTCGCGTTCTTCGCGACTGCACCTGACCACTCCACGTCCAAATCCGCTTCCGTTTCCTCACTCTTCGACGTGATCCCCGGATCCGGTCCGTTCAGGATGACCTGCGGGTCGTTCGCCGGTAAGCCGAACATCTTCCGAAAATCTCGCACGTCCTGAAGATTGAGGTTCGTCTCGCCGACAATTGCGATCGTCTGTCCTGCCCCGTCAACGCCCGCGTCCCACAGCTTCTGCACATTATAGATTGTCGCAAAGTCGCTCGGACCGACTGCATAGCACGGCTGCGTTCCCGTTGATCCACAACTAATGTAGGTAAACTCCGGCTGCACTTCTCCAGTACCCTTGGTCCTCTTGAATGATTCTAGTTGGTGAATCTGCGATTGCTTCGGAAAGTTGTGCAGCGAAACCACACCTGCGACCACCGGAGCAAGTGCTGCCGGTATCTCTGGATCGCTGGCATTCGCAAAGCGCTCCTCGCCGTTTACGAGATAATTGTGAATCTCCGTGTGAAACGCTCTTCTCACTTGGCCCGCGGTCCCTGAGAACTCGATCACTACACGTCCGACTCCCACCTTGATCCCTTGAAATCCCTGCGACATCAGCCAATCCGTCACTGCCTGAATGTCCGCATCAGCAGGGCCGAATCGTTTCCCGAACTCCTCCGGTGTCATCCAGTGATGATAATTGGCCGACGACTTCATTTGCTGCTCGTCCAGCAAGACCTTTAAAGAGGCTTCCTGCTCCGCGGTGTGCTGCAAAAGGAGCAACATTCGGTTCATCATCTTGGCGTCCGATACGGCACCTTGGTCGTACTTCGCTTGCGCTAATGGATGCACGTTGCCTTGCAGTCGCACCAGATTCGTCTCCTCC
>Ga0066682_10000742_pt1 | contig 11390 bp, 13 predicted proteins | sample GraSoiAngelo_131_FD_65628 | JGI IMG/M metagenome (GOLD analysis project Ga0066682, IMG submission 65628) | Grasslands soil microbial communities from the Angelo Coastal Reserve, California, USA - 14_0929_02_30cm | ecosystem: Environmental > Terrestrial > Soil > Grasslands | place: USA... | reverse complement strand
TCGCCGTCTTCGATTCTCAAAATACGAAACAAGCTGAAGCAAGTGCGATCAATTTGCCGGGACTGACGGGTCGCCGACAGCGAATCGCCGTTTCAATGCCGGCAGCCGATTCGTGGAAAGTTCAGGCTAAGAACACGCTGGGAGTGGCCGGGACAAGCCAAGCCTATACGGGCATGCTCCAGGTAACCCGCGCACAATACCCGCAAGTCAAGGACCTCAGCGATCTTGACGCTCGATCCGCATCCGAGATGTACCAGAACTTCCGTTCCTTAGTGATGTGGCCAATCGGACAGCACTTTCGACCGGCATTTACGGTTTCCCGGGCGGATCTCTCAATGGCGCTGGTAATGGGTGGGCGAGTACCGCAGTACTTGCCGGGCCAGCCCAGCTATTCCGACGTGCGCGACAAAGCGACTATGCTGTTTGTTGAGAGTGCCCAGGCTTCGCCCAACGGTGCGCTTTTTCCGAATGTTGTTGCCGGCGGGAATTTTCGGCCTGATGCCGTTGTCGACAGGCTAACTGCGGCAATAGCCCTGGTTCGAGCTGCAGGTTTGCGCAGTCAGGCTGAATCGGGAACTTACACCCTGACTTTCACCGATGCCGCTTCAATTTCTTCATCACTGCGCGGCTACGTGGCGGTAGCGGTTCAGAATGGGCTCATCAAGACGACTGGACTGACCTTTAATCCGCAGGGCTCATTCACCCGGGCCGATCTGTCACACGCGATGACGCGTCTCGCCACGCTCGCAACTCAATGAATCACGCGGGCTCGATCTTGCCGTAATAAACTTCAGTATCGTAATCGAAGGCGACCTTTCCATCCTTCTGCGTCGTATCGAAAAGATGCCGGAGTTCCTCGATCATCAGATCAAAGGTCGGATGATCGGCCTGTGGGGCATAGGACGCCGACAACAAACGTCCTTTCAATCCTTCAAAATCGAAAAGTTGTTGATGTTCGAACTGCGCGGATTTGTAACAACCCGGCGCAAAGAATGATTCAAGGTTCAAGCCGGTAACTTCCCGTCGCACTTCCTGATAATCGGTGCCATAGCGCAAAATGATTTGTTGATATCCAGCGATCAAAGGACTTTTTTCCACTCGAAAACCATTCCATGCGAGCACGACCCAACCAGTCGTTTTCAGGATTCTTAGGAATTCCAGCCGCGCCTGTTCACGATTGAACCAGTGAAAGGCCTGCCCGGCGGTAACGAAATCGATGGAGTGATCCGGCAAGGTGGTATGCTCGGCCGCGGCATTGATGCTGACGAACTTCGCATACTTTCCCAAAGTTTTCTCGCCCGCACTTCGCATTTCAGCATTCGGCTCCACGCCAAAGACTCGATTGCCTTCTTTCAGGAACATTTCGCTCAAAAGCCCGGTTCCCGAACCCAGATCAGCAATTGTCAACGCGGTCGTCAGGCCGCATTCAGCCTTTAGCAGATCGATAATTTCGTGAGGATAACCGGGTCGGTACTTGAGGTAATTCTCTACTCGGTTTGAAAACCGCTGCGTCGGATCGAGCACGACTAATTATACAGAACTGCTCGAGGCGGATCAGAACAGGCTCAATAAGCCAGAGATTCACGCAGATGAATACAGATCGGAAACCAGCTGTTCTGATTTTCTGATCCGTAAAATCCGTAACTATCTGTGGCTTTATCCCAGTTGTAACCGGCTTTTAACGATGCGGAGTTACACCGAAAATACGTTCCTGAGAAGTGTAGTACCTAACGAACAATCGAAAACCGAGTAGCAGAAACACCAAAAACGCGAAAGTCAACGGCAGGCGAACATCTGATTTAACCAACATGTAATAGTGCAAAACACCCAGGACGCCCGATGCATAGACTATGCGGTGCAACCGTGCCCAACGTTTGCCACCGAGTCTCTTTACCATCTTGTCCGTGGAAGTAATCGCCAGCGGCAGCATCAGTAAGAAAGCTGTCATGCCAATCGCGATAAAGGGCCGTTTCACGATGTCACTCGGGATGGTCGTCAGATGAAAAAACCGATCGAAGGCTACGTATGTCAACAGATGCGACGAACCATAAAAGAAAGCGAACAGACCAAGCATGCGACGGAACCTAATCAACCAGTTCAGGCCGGTAATTCGCCGCAAAGGTGAAACTGCCAGCGTAACCAGAAGAAAGACGAGAGTTAGCATCCCCGTCGTACGGGTGACGAATTCGAGTGGGTTTGCGCCAACCTGTTTACGGTAAACATCCCACAACAACAGCACCAGTGGAACCAAGCCGTTAACGAAGAGTACGAATTTGGCGAAACGAATGTCTTTCATGGAGCAAATCTCAGTGGTCAGTGGTCATTCGTTATCACTGACAGATTCAGTAGTTTTCCCTCAAATCCATCCCGTCATACAAATGCGCGACCTGGTCCGCATAGCCGTTGAACAAGAGTGTTTGCCGCGAGCCAAATTCACCAATGCGATGCTCCATCCTTTGGCTCCAACGAGGATGATCAACGGTAGGGTTCACGTTTGAATAGAATCCATATTCATTTGGAGCCTCGATGTTCCACGTTGTTGGGGGTTGATTATCAACTAAAGTGATTCTGACGATCGACTTGATGCTCTTGAATCCGTATTTCCACGGCACGATCAGACGAATCGGCGCGCCGTCTTGCGGAGGCATCACCTGGCCGTACATGCCAGTGGCAAGAATGGCCAAAGGATGCAGCGCTTCATCCAGCCGCAAACCTTCGACGTAAGGCCATTCAAGCACGCCCGTGTTCTGATTCGGCATTCGCTTGGGATCGAGCAGGGTTTGAAAAGCAACATAACGAGCCGACGACAATGGATCAACCTGCTTCAAAAGGACGTTTAGCGGAAACCCTACCCACGGAATGACCATTGACCAACCTTCGACGCAGCGCAGACGATAAATGCGCTCCTCCTGTGGCGCCAGCTTCAACAATTCATCAATATCAAACGTCTTTGGTTTGTTAACGAGGCCAGTGACCTCGACTTTCCAGGGTCGGGTTATAAACCCGCGCGCGGCAGAAGCGACTGAGCGCTTCTCGGTTGAGAACTCGTAGAAATTGTTGTAGTTAGTGATGTCCTCAAACGAAGTCAGCGCCTCATCGACTTTGAAACCATTGCGCACAGCTTCATCTGTCGGCGGTTTGACGAGCCCGGCAATTTTCGGCCGCTCTTCAACAACTGCCGACGGTGGATTAAGTTTTCGATACAGTAATCCGGACGCGGTGACCGAACCTGCGAGAATGGCGCCGCGCATAAAAAGCCTGCGATTGAGATAGACTTTCTGGTCGGTAATTTCGCTGGACTTGATGTCGGAAGATTTCTTTACGAGCATGTCTGACCGTTAGTCGATAAAACCGGTATTTTCTTACATTCCCATCAATAATTATCTTGAACCGATTGTCGACAGATATTAGTATGCCGCGGCTTTTCGGCCGTCAAGCCGATGTCGCGCAAATATTAAATGGATGATGCAAACAAGCCGGTAGTTGCTGAGGGTCATCGAGCCGCTCTAATTGCAGGTTTCCTGGGATGGACGCTCGATGCTTTCGACTTCTTTTTGGTAGGACTGTCGCTCACCGCGATCGCCGCCGAATTTCATAAAACCGATGCTGAAATCGCGTTGTCGATCACACTAACGCTCGGTTTTCGGCCAGTGGGTGCGTTTATTTTCGGTTTGCTCGCAGATCGCTATGGGCGGCGGTTGCCGCTAATTATTGATTTGATTTTTTATTCGGTCATTGAGGTACTCTCGGGCCTCGCCCCGAACTACGTGACGTTTATGGTGCTGCGGGCATTGTTTGGCATCGGTATGGGTGGAGAGTGGGGCGTCGGCGCCTCATTGGCGATGGAAAAGGTGCCACCGCGCCTGCGAGGCGTTTTGTCAGGTCTGCTACAGGAAGGATATGCGGCGGGTTACCTCCTGGCTGCCTGTTGCTATTTCTTCGTTTTTCCGCGGTGGGGCTGGCGACCGATGTTCTTTATCGGGGGACTCCCGGCGTTGCTCGCCATTTACGTTCGGTTGCACGTGAAAGAGTCGGAGGTCTGGCAGAAGACCAAACACGAAACCTGGAGCCAGCTTGGGCGTGCGATTGCCTCGCATTGGAAACTGTTCCTTTATCTCGTCCTCTTGATGATGATGATGAACTTTGTTTCTCACGGAACTCAGGATCTTTATCCTACATTGCTGAAACGTGCGTGGCATTTTGGCCCGAGAAAAGTGGCCGCCGTCACAGCGTTCACAATGGTTGGCGCAATTGCAGGTGGAATCATATTTGGTTATTTGTCAGATCGCATCGGCCGGCGTAAGTCGATGATCGCCGCACTTATTCTTGCAATGTTCGTTATTCCGCTTTGGTCCTTGTCGCCTGCACTGGTGCTCTTGCTGGTCGGGGGCTTCATGATGCAATTCATGGTGCAGGGCGCCTGGGGCATCATTCCTGCGCATCTCTCAGAGTTATCGCCTGATTCCGTTCGTGGGTTTCTCCCGGGGTTCGCTTATCAATGTGGCGTGCTGCTGGCAGGCTCTGTTGCTTACATCCAGGCTATATTCGCGGCGCGAACCAGCTACCCCACGACTATGGCATTAACAACATTGACCGTGTTGATCGGCGCGGTATTTATCGTTGCGGTTGGTCGCGAAAAACGTGGGATTCATTTTGGTAGTGACTTAGTGATCCCTGAGTAGGTCTGAGCTGTCTGACCTTCATCTTCTGGGCAGTAGCGGAAAAAGACATGGCTGGTTATTCAGCAACGCCGTTAGTTAACAAGCTCGGCATCAAGTCAGGTTTTAACGCCGCTTTGGTCAATGCTCCTTCAGGTTTTGCTTCAGATCTCGATCTGCCTTCCGGCGTCGCAATCAACTCAAGATCGAGAAGTCCTCTTGATTTTGTTCTTCTTTTTGTTCGCAGCGAAAAGGATCTAAAGCGAAGCTTTCCAAAGTGCGCAACCAGACTTAAGCCCGATGGAATGCTTTGGGTTGCCTGGCCAAAGAATAGCTCAGGCGTCAGTACCGATCTTGCATTCACGAATGTGCAGTCGATTGGTCTCGCGGCTGGACTTGTCGACGTGAAGATCTGTGCCGTCAACGACACCTGGTCGGGTTTGAAGTTCGTGTATCGACTGAAGGATCGAGTCAAAGTGTCCCGATCAAGCACCTGAAATTCATTTCCACAGAAACTGTGGAAAATCTGTGAATAACTGCGCTTTTTGACCTCTTAACTCACCGCCGTTCAACTACTTTCAGCATTTTGCACAGACCGGCAGCGATTCACAGATTGTCCATGTCGACTGTTCTGCCATGCAGAGCGTTTCTCTTACCCGATCCGACGCCTAAGTGGTTCTCTCATTTTGGAAGATCGAAAAAAATTTCTCATCAAACAGTACGATTAAGAATCGCTTCATTGATTAAGTGCGAGCTCGCGAGGCGAGAAATCGGGCAGCTCAGTCAAAAGGTTCAGAACCCAACTGCGAGCGGGCAAATGTTTAGCAGCATTAATCAACTAATAGTTGGACCATGATGAAAACCGTCAAAGGTTTTGCGCGAAACGTACGGCGAACGCTTTCTATCGCGATCGTGATCACGCGTTTTTGCTTAATCATTTTCGCTTTATGTTTTTGCAATTGTGAAGATAATTTGATCTGTCCAACATGATGAGGTTGGAGTTCGACACACTCTATCTTAACGTTCTACATGCGTTGCGCGATCATCAATTTTCTTCTCGCACTTTTTCAAGCAAATATCATCAGTCAAAATCATTGGACCATGTCAATGTGAGAAAGTGGTTGAAAAAAAATTCGCCGTACATATAATGCCTCTCCCTTTGCTATTTATAGAGTTGAACGCACCGGCGATCGAGTTGACGAATTTCCAGCGGTTGAGTCAAGCGGCAATTATTTAACCTCGCAAGATAACGTCAGCCTTTCCTGCGACCAATCTCGACACGCTTTGCATTTTAGACAGCGTCGATGCGTGAAGCGGCTTCGCTGTTGTGCCCAGGGTGGCACAGCGCAGTCGATGGCGGAATCCGGCTCGCTTCCGGAGATCATCGCCGAATATTTAGTCATAACGGGTTCGAGCGAACCGGGGCGCGAATGCCTTGTCCTCTCAGCGAGGCAGGAGTCTTGTCTTGAGGTCTTAATTGAGAATGGTTAGTGGAGAGAAAAAATGACCCGGCAAGCGGAAGTAAGTGTGATTGATTTGAAGCGGTGCCCGCGATGTGAACAGTCGTTGCCGATCTCTGAATTTGGCGTCTGCCGAGCGCGGAAAGACGGCCTTAACCTTTATTGCAAGCGCTGCATCCGTGAAAAAATTGCGCAGAGCCGCCAGGCACTCCGCGAATACAAAAATGCGCGTAGCAAACACGGACCGATCCCGGCGGTCAGTAAGTCACGGCTGACGATCGACGCGAAGTCGGGTATGTCACCGAGGCGCATCGCGCGATTGTTGAGGAAGCTTTCGCCCGCCGACCGCGTGCGCGAGGCGATCCGCTGCGGCGCTCGAACGCAAAAACACATTGCGCAAGTGACTAAGCTACCAAAGGATGAGGTTTGTGACGCTTTAGCCAATCTTTTGCTCTGGACACGCGAGATTCGTACGGAAGTCGTGAATCACACGCGTCTCTATTTTGTGAATGAACATTCGGAAAAGGACGCGAAGTCGTCAGGGGCGAAGCGCGCCCGCAGCCTGACGCCATCCTTTAGTTCGGTAGGCGTATTAATGCCGGGCAGAAAGCCTTCAGCAAAAGGAAAGAAACGCCTGGCCAGGACCCAACCGGCGGCAAAGGCTAAAGGTGCTTGATCGATCGCGCGGTCATTACGACGCGTTAAAAGCCTGCAGTACCTCTTCTGCGTGATCTTCTGGTTTAACTTTGCTGAAGATCTTTTTGATTTTCCCTTTCTCGTCAATCAAAAAAGTCATACGGTTGTTGCCCATGTAGGTGCGACCCATAAACTTCTTCTCGCCATAGGTGCCATAGGCTTCAGATACTGAGCGCTCAGTGTCGGCAAGAAGTCGAAACGGCAAACTGTACTTCTGCGCGAACTTCTGATGAGACTTTTCGTTATCCAGCGAAACTCCGAGCACTTCAATACCGCGTCTCTTGAACGCTGCGAATGAATCGCGGAAAGAACAAGCCTCTTTTGTGCATCCCGGCGTGTCATCTTTTGGATAGAAGTACAGCACAACCTTCTTTCCGCGCAGATCTTTCAGACGAACCATCTTTCCTTCGGCATCGGGCACCGCGAAATCCGGGGCCTTATCGCCTTCTTTGAGTTTACTTGGCACTGTTATGTGAATCCTTTACTTTGAGATTAGAGTTAGAATTCTATCCAACAGAAGTTAAAAACGGGAAATGGAACAGCTTGGCGAATGACAAAATCGAAGAACAAAACCAAACGATACTGGCTGGTCAAGCAGGAGCCGGAAGATTACTCCTGGGATGACCTGGTCCGCGACGGCATTACCCAATGGACGGGCGTGCGCAATTTTCAGGCGCGCAACAATCTCCGGCAAATGCAGGTTGGAGACGCTGTATTCTTTTATCATTCGGGAAAAGAAAAGAGCATCGTTGCAATTGCTCAGGTAGCAAAAACAGCATATCCCGACCCGACGGCTGGTGATCCAGCCTGGATCGCAGTCGACATCAAGCCGGTCAAGCCATTGTCAGGACCAGTTTCGCTCGTCGATATTCGCGCAAACTCGAAACTGCGTAACCTGTTGCTCATCCGCCAATCGCGTTTATCAGTGATGCCGGTTACGAAAGAAGAGTTCGATGAGATTGTGCGCATGGGCAGTGCCAAGAAATGAGCTGAAGCTTTGACTCAAGCGCGGCGAATGAATTTCGCGGCCAGCCACCCAAGCGGAACAAGCACCGCGACGTGAACCCAATCGTAACCGCCCGTCGTGTTACCCCCAAAATGATTACTAATCATGAGAAAGACGACGGGCACGGCCATAAACGTGTTTTGTTTTGACCGAAGTTTTGCCTGGGCCGCAAGTGCCTGGTTGGGCGGTTTTCCGGCTTTGATAGCTTCAATCATCTTTCGCTGCGCCGGGAGGATACGCATCCAGACATTCGCAGCCATTATGGTCCCGAACATCGCTCCGACGTGAATGTATGCTGCCCGCCCGCTTAAAACGCGGGTCAATCCATACGTAACAATGACGATCAAAGCATAGGCAATTACCGCAAACAGTTTTTCATAACGACCGAGCAGCGAAATCATCATCAAATCGTAAAGGAGCCAGCCGAAAACAAGAACTCCTATTCCGATCGCGACGGCCGCTCCAACACTCAGATCTGAAACATCGCGATCAATCAGCGCGCCGCCGCCCATGTAATAAACCACAATCAACAATACCAGGCCGCTCAACCAGGTGGTGGCGGCTTCCCAACGAAACCAATGAAGTTTCCGCGACAATTCATCCGGCACTTTACGTTTTTCAACGACATAGAAGCCCCCGCTATGCACCATCCAAATCTGTGCCGCTTTCTCGTTATTGGCGAGAGCTAGTTCTTCTTCGCTCAAACGCGCGTCCAACCAGGTGAAGTAATAGGTCGTGCCGACCCACATGATGCCCGCGAAAACGTGTACCCAGCGGGCGATAAAATTGAGCCACTCGCTGATTGTTGGATTGATCATTAATTTTTGGAGTGCGGTGGCAAGCGAAGCGCGACGCCGCTTTGATTCATCACTGCCAGGCTTGATTATGTAATTACAAAAACTAAAGCGCCGTCGCTTTGCCGGCGCACTCCTGAAAGGCCGTTCAACTTCCGCGATAAGTTGAGTAGCCGAAAGGACTGAGTAGTAAGGGCACATGATAATGCTGACGTGAATCATCGATCTGAAATACGACACTAACGTGCGGATAGAAGCCTTTGAGATCCTGATTTGCGAAATACTTTGCCGTCTCGAACGTTAAACGATAGGTACCGGCCTCGATCGCTGCTTCCCCGGGTAAGAGATCGGGAATTCTTCCATCGGCATTTGTAGTTCCCTTTCCTACGAATTTCCAGCCGCCGGCAGTTTCAACTTCAAGTGTTACTGGAACACCCTCGGCGGGTTGGCCGCGTGAGGTATCCAGGACGTGCGTAGTTATCGCAGTCATTCGTTAAGAAGTTTCTCCAATCTTAGTCGAGTGATCTTGCGCTGCTCGTCGGCCGCGACTTCTAATTCGGTTTCCGGACTATTCTGCAGGCGACGATTCAGAATGCTCAGCATCTCTGCTGCTGTTTTTCCGGTTGCGCAAATAATGAAGATGAAGCCAAATTGGCGCTCGTACTGGCGATTGCCTTGTGCCAGCGCGGCCTTCGTGCTTATGGCCGCTTCTTGCACGCCGGATTGTTCTTGAGCTGACCAGGCTTGGGTCTGCTCCGATTGCCGCGCGGCTTTTTTCTGCTCGCCAATCTTCGGATGAGCCCGAAACGCTTCGAGCCAATCCTGTGCGTTCAATGACGACCAAAGACGATCGGCTTCGCCCAGAAGATGTTGCGTATTTCCGAACGGTCGAGCTTCGCTCATCCCACGCGCCCATTTTGTCGAGCCGCAACATTTCAAAAACTGAGCTTCAGCTTCCGATCGCGGTAGTGAGTTCAGTTGCTCCAATCCCGTATTCACTTACGCAATCACATGAACATTGATATGTAGGTCAGAAGCTCGCGCGTCCGCAAGGGTAACTTACGAGCTCGAGCCCTCCCTTATGGTCGGGCTTCTGACCCGCTTACTCGATTGTCCCATAAACTCTCAATCGACTAACTCCGCCGTCAGGGAAAATATTGAATCGCACGTGTGAAACGGCCCCCGCGTCCATTACCTGGTCGAAAAAATGGCGCGCGTCGGCTTGCAGTTTCGTTCGAGCCAGCACAGGCTTCCAGGTAAACGTCGGATCCTGCAAAGCTTCGATTGGCGCGTCGAGAGTACACGCTTCAACCGAACAGCTCTCCGGAAAATTTCCTTTAAACCAGGAAGTATCAACCTCTAAACGTTTGATCCGGCCGGACGTGCCGAGCTTGATGATCGTCCAATCGTGGCCCGGCCTCCGGCGGCGTTTGGTCTCCCAGCCGTCGCTCATGTTTGCGGCCCGGCCCGGCATGATCAAATTGTGACGATGTCCAAAGAACATATCACTGCAGGAAACGACCAACCCTCCGTTTTCCGCGGCCGCGAGATCAATCTCACCGTCGAGCTGTTTCAAGCGATTCCAGTCGGGCACAACCTCGCCATACACTCGCAGGCGCGCCACGCCGCCGTCCGGATAGATCTTGAAACGCAGGTAAGTCCAGCGATTTTCGTTGGTAATAGCAAACGGATTCAATGAATCGCCGTTGAGATGGGATGGTGACAAAATTTCAGTCCATTGAACCGAATCGGCGGTTATTTGCTCAATCGTCGCCAAGCCGTCGGTGGCACAGGCCTCAAGCGAGCACTGCTCCGGATAATTGCCTTTGAAGTGGCTGGTGTCCACGACTATTCCGCGAATGAAACCAGGCAAGCCCAGACGAATGACGCACCAATCGAAGCCCGGCGTGCGGCGCCGGCGGCTCTCCCAACCATCCATCCACTTGCCGCGATCCGTGTACTTGCCCTCGATAAAGACAGGAGTTGAGGACTTCAAGAGATTTTCTTTCGGCGCAAAGAAGTCATCGTTGGCAAACAGGACCGCCCCACCAAGACGTTCCGCAGCAAGATCGACCAGTTCAGTAAAGTCCATAAGAGTTTAAGCCACAGAAAGGCACAAAAAGGCACAAAAAGCGAAGATGCTCAGCTGTCCCGCGTAAGAATATACTTTTTGATCTGCAGTTTTGGTCCACCGAAATTAATTAGAAGTCTATGTTCGAGTCTGGACGCGCGAAGATAACCTAGCAGTTGCGCAACATGATCATCGATCAGGCCACGACACGCCTTAATTTCGACGACGAGTCTATTTTCCACAAACAAATCAGCGCAGAAATGTCCTAACAACGTTCCATCTTCGTCGCATACGTCCAGTGGGTGTTGTTGAATGACGTGGATGCCAATCTTTGTTAACCGATGAGCAAGCGCATTTTCATAGACCCTTTCCAGATGGCCGCTCCGCAAAAATTTGTGAATTTCGAAACTGGTCTGACGAATTACGTCACACAGTCCGTTTATTTCGGCAGAATTCCAATTATCGGAGCGTTCCGATCGAAGTAACTTTTCGATCAATGAGCTCGAATGATTGCCGGGTTCCATACTTTGTGCCTTTTGTGCCTTTTCGTGGCTAATTCAGGCGCAACATAATCTGACCCTGTGGTTGTGAAACAAATTCGGCGCCATCATAAATCATCTGCCCACGAAGGAAAGTCTTTTCTACCAGGCCGGTTAGAATCTCTCCGCGATAAGGCGTCAGTTTGTGGCGATGACGGATTATTGA
>Ga0066682_10000741_pt1 | contig 11392 bp, 8 predicted proteins | sample GraSoiAngelo_131_FD_65628 | JGI IMG/M metagenome (GOLD analysis project Ga0066682, IMG submission 65628) | Grasslands soil microbial communities from the Angelo Coastal Reserve, California, USA - 14_0929_02_30cm | ecosystem: Environmental > Terrestrial > Soil > Grasslands | place: USA... | reverse complement strand
AGTTCCTGCGCGAGGCCGGACATGAGCTGGCCGACATGAGCGAGCTGCTGGTGCTCGCTGACCTGGGCGCGGGTCGCGGCGAGCTGCTCCCGAAGCTGCGCCTGCGCCCGCCGCCACCTCAGGTCGCGGACGATCAGCAGCGCGACCAGGGCCACCGCCACCGAGATTCCTACAGCGTCCATCGACCGTCTTCGTTCGCGGCGCGCCCGTCCGTCCTCAGCTTTTCGAGGTGGGCCCGTACGTTTTCCCGCGCGGCCGGCATCAGTGCCGGCGCGAGACCATCATAGATGGATTCGGCAATGGCCTGCACGGTGTCGTGGCCCGCGCGAAGCGCGTCGAGGACCTGCCGCTCGCGCTGGCGGCGATGTTCGAGGTACCCGAGGAGCACGGTCCGCGGATCGTCGATGGCCGGACCGTGTGCCGGCAGCAGCCGCCGCGGGGCGAGGGTGAGGACGCGCTCGAGCGACGCAAGGTATTGCGCGAGATCGCCGCCGCGGCTCCAGTGAATCATGACGCTGCTGCCCTGCGCGACGAGATCGCCGGTGAAGATGGTCCCACTTGGCCGGTGCCAGAACGCCATGTGGTCCGGCGAGTGCCCCGGCGTGTGCAGCGCCGTCAACGGCTCTTCAGCGGCGACGATCACGTCTCCGTCGCCTGCCGATCGCCACGCCACGCCATACTGCGCGTCCTCTTCCGGCCACGGGTACTTGGTGAAGACCGCTTCAGGAAACGCGGCCGCGATCGCCGGCGCGCCGCCGGCATGATCGCGGTGACCGTGCGTCACGAGGACTCTCTCGAGCCGGGCGCTCCGCGCGTCCAACGTCCATGTGAGCTCTTCCAGATGCGCCGATTCGCCGACGCCCGCATCGATCAAGCCCGCCGATCCTTCGCCGCCGATCAGAAGGTACGTGTTGTTGCCCGGGCCGGTCATCGGGCCCGGGTTGTGGGCTGTGAGCAGCTGCGGCTCGAAGCGGGTCACAAACACCTAGAAACTATATCGAACCGCGGCCGCGACGTGAGAATTCCGATGGTATTGGCCGAGGAAGTCGTCGCTGTGGCCGGTGACGAGGACGGCTGTGACGGTGCCGCGCCAATGAGGGCCGCGTGCCTGCGAGTACTCCGCCTTGCCGTACTCGCCGTGGAGGTTCTGGCGGATGGCGCTCTCGAATGCCAGGCTGCGGTTTGGATCGATCGTGTAGGACGCACGCGCCACGAGCGACCGCGTCATGCCGCGATCTGGAGCAAAGGTGAGCGCGGGGCGGCGGACGGTGATGGCTTCGCCCGCGTAGCCGCCGGCGATCATCCACTCACCCGTCTGCCGCTCGACTTGCATCACGTACAGAACGTACTCGTCCGTCGCCGGCGACGATGACGTGAAATAACCGAGTTCGCCTTTGAGCGTGAACCACCGCGTCGGCACGGCCGCGTCAGCGCCGTACGTCCGGATCGCGGGATAGGTGCGGCGGATCACGATGTACGGAGAGCTCGCGGAGCACGCAGAGCACGTCTTCTCCGCGGTCTTTACCGTCTCTCGGCTCGACGTCGTGGCGACGTCGATGTTCGGCAAGTGGTTGAAGCCGTTGAAAAACGACAACGAGTACTCGAACCCGGACCCGGTGTGGCCCCATCGCAGACCGGTTTCGCGTCCATCCGGCAGCACCGATCCGGCGTCCACGATCGGAATCGGCGCCGCGTCAGCCGGCACGACGGTCCACCGCTGGTTTGCGAGCGGCACGCGGCTCGGGGTGAAGCGCGGCACCCAGACGGCCTCGAGCGTCTCGTTCTCGATCTGCGCGACGCCGCGAACGCCGGTCACGGCGAGAAACCCGGCGTCGACCACATTGGTGAAGTCGCGCGGCGCGAAACGGTCGGTCGGGTTGATGATGTCCGCCTTGCCCCACCGGATGAACTGCTTGCCGGCGTCGACGGTGAACGGCCCGCGCGTGAGCGTCGCGGTCAGGCGGCGGATGGAGGCGCGTGGCCTCCTGGCGCTGCGGTCGTCGAGATCGAGGCGCCATCTCTCGTCGACCTGGTCGTGCGAGTTGGCTCGCAGATCGAGTGCGCCCCCAAGCTGCATCCACGGCACCGGCTTGAAAAACACCTCCTCGCGGAGCAGCAGGTCGCCGACGGCACGAGTCGGATCGTTGGACGCCTGTTGCGGAAACAGGAGCCCGCGGCCTTCGACGAAACCGCGCCCGGTCAGCGCCTGCGCCGACGTCTCTGCGCACCACAGCATTCGAACGCCGTCATATCTCGAGGACAAGAGGGACGCGAGGCACACGAAGGTGATTCGGCACCAGCGCGAGAGGGGCGGTCGCCGCATGGTAACGACGCTTCGCCTCAAACCGCCGAGTGACGATGAGCGGTCGGTCCGCGAATCTTCGTTACCAGGCGGCCGCTGTGCGGCTGCTAAGACAGCTTCTATCACTACTGTCTTCGAATCGCCTGCAGCGTGAAGTCCTCGTCCTTGAGCGGCAGGTTGTATTCCAGCTTCTCGAGCGTCATCCGCGTGCGGGTGCCGCGCTTGAGGTCCGACATCTCGAGCAGCCGGGCGGTCCATATGCCCTGCACGTTCTGAAAACCGGAGTAGTTCAGGCGGCGCACGACCAGGTCCTTCACGTAGCTCTCGATCCGCGCGAACGCGTAGTTGTCTTTCCGGATCCACACGATCGATCGCGTGTACTGCGACGACCTGGATTCCCGCGGGGTCGACTGAATCTTCCAGCAGGCGGCCCCGTCCACGGCTTCCTCGCCGCCGAGCGCGTACTCGTACTGGCTGACGTCCCGCTCCTCGAGGTCCTCGAAGCTGAAATCGGTGCCGAAGAATCTCGTCGAGCGGTCCTGCAGCGCGATCCGGCGGTCGCGCTCGATGGCCGGCGTCCACATCCACTGGTCCGACGCGCGGTCGGGATGGTTGACCACGAGGAGCGCCACGCCCTTCACTTCCGCGGGCAGCGTGAAACGCAGCACGACCCTGCTCTGCCCGTGCGAGCCGAGCCGCTCGAGGGTCCACCGTTTGTCACTGATCCTGCCGTTGTGGTCGAACACCTGCAGCAGCCCTTCGTAGCGCTGCGACCTGGCGTCGGTGCGCTTTTGCGCTTCCTCGACGATCTGACGGGCGTTGTCGGCTGCGTTCATTGGATATCGCCAGGCTGCGAAGAGTGCCACGCAGACGAACAGCGTTTTTCCTGGCCGACCTGGCCGACCCACCCGACCTACCTGACCCACCCGACCTGCCTCGCCTACCTGACCCACCTGACCCACCTGCCCTTCACTCATATTCCAGCGCCTCGACGAGCGATCCGTGCACCGCCGATTCCGCCGGCCAGATCGCCGCGATGAACGCCGCGCTCAGAATCGTCGGCACCAGCGCAAGCACGGTCCCAAACGGGAACGCGTAGTCCAACCGCATGCCCACGATGTCGCGATGCACGATCTGCAGGATGTAGTAGAGATTGACCGCGCCCAGCGAGAAGCCGAGTGCGAGGCCGAGCGTGCCGATGCCGAGCGCCTCCAGCCAGATGGTCCGGCGGATCTGACCGTGCAGTCCGCCCACGGCCCTCAGCACGCCCAGTTCCCGGCGTCGATCGGTGATGGACACGGTCAAGGTGTTCACGATGCCGAGAATCGCGACGAGCACCGCAACGGCGATCTGCACGGACGTGAGCCCGAACCATTGGTCGGTGATCTTCAGGATGTAGCCCTTGAGCTCGGCGTTCGTCAGCACGAACACCTGCCGCTGGCCCGCGTACCGTTCGAGAATCCGCCGGCGGACGTCCGGCACCCGGGCGCCCGGCTTCACGTACACGCGAAACGCGTTCAAGGAGTCGTCGTCCCAGTACCGCACGAACACGCTGCGGTCCATGAGGATTGTGCCCTGCTGGTCCGAGTAGTCGACGATGATGCCCGCGATCGGCAGACGGATGAGGCCATTGGGGGCGGGAATGTCGAGCCGCTCACCGAGCGTGAGATGCTTGAGCTGCGCCAGATTGTCGGACACCATCAGGCCTTCCCCGGCCGCGGTCCGCCGGTACATCTCGTCAGCATTTCCCTCGACCGGTGCCCGGCGCGCCGTCTGGGCAATGCTGGCCATCTCGACGGCCACGACCATCACGGGCGTCTTACGAAACACGACCCGCGCTTCGCGCACCATCTGCACGCGCTCGACTCCCGGAATCGCCGCCACCTCGGGCGCCATCGTGGCCGGAAACCGAATCGTGCGGACGGTGATGCTGTGCGACGGCATGATGAACAGGTCCGGATTGAGGGTCGTGTTCATCCAGTCGATGATCGAGTCGTAGCTGGCGCGCGCCATGCCGGCAAACGCCACGACCAGCGCGAGCGAGAGCATGAGCGCGGCGACGCTCGCTGACGTCCGTCGCGGCGACTGAATCAGGCTGTCTGCGGCGAGAGCACCTTCGACCGGCCGCAGCCACTTCAGCACCGGCCGAATGGCTTTTGCCATCGCCAGCGACAGCAGCGGGCTGACGAGCAGCGCGACGACAATGGCGAGCACGTACCCCGTGTAGAAGACCGGCCGCGATCGGCCGATGGAGAGGCAGACGATCGACACGGCACCAAGCACCAGCGCGAGGATCGTCCGCAGGCGGCTTTCTCCCGCCGACAAGACCTGATACTTGCCCTTCTGAAGCGCCTGGACGGGATCGACGCGGGCCGCGTTGCGCGCGGGAATCGCAGCCGCCACGATGCTGGTCGTGACACCGATGCCGAGCGCCAGCACGAGCAGCGCCGGACTCGCGGACAACTCGCCGGCGTGCTGCGCCACGCCGTAGGAATCGCCAATCAGCGTCGCGATCGACGCCGCAATGGCTCTGGCGATCAGGATGCCGAAGGCGAGACCACCGAGCGAGCCGACCACGCCGGTGACGGCGCTCTCGCCGAGGAACAGCCATCGAATCTGCCCGCCAGTGGCGCCGAGCGCGCGCAGAATTCCGATTTCAGCGCGCCGCTCGGTCACCGCAATGGCGAACGAGTTGTAGATGATGAACATCCCGATGAAGAGCGCGAACAGGCTCGAAATGCCCACCATCATCGAATAGGCCGCCAGCATGTCCTCGAATTGCCGGCCGCGGCCCGACGGCGGCTCGACCTGGAAGCCCGGACCGAGCATCGCGCTCAGCTCCTGCTCGCAGTCCTTCAGTGTGCGCCCGGGCCTCACCGCGAGGTCGATCCGATCGAACGTGCGGCCGCGTCCGAACATCTTCTGCGCCGCGTAGATGTCCATGATCGCCAGGTTGCCGCCGAAGGCGCTCGCCAGCCCTGACGATTTCATGACGCCGCGCACGGTGAACGACTGCTCGCCTTCCGCCGTGCCGAGCGTCAGACGGCCGCCGACGGTGATGTGGTTCCTCCCGGCGAGCTCGTTCGAGAGCATGATCGAGTCGGGCTGGGCGAGAAAGACGAGGGGATCGTCGACGAGCGCCTCGTCGCCGCTCTCGAGGTCGTAGTCGCGCAGGGTGCGGTCCCCCGTCATGTCGATGCCGAGCACGAGCAGGCTGCCCTGGCCGTTGAGATTCGTGTCGACGACCGCTTCGATCACCGGAACCGCCACGCGCACGGTCGGCGCGGCCTGCACCTTCTCCAGCACCCCTTCGTTGAATCCGGCCTCTCCGGCCGTGACCTCCAGCTCGGTCTTCCCCGCAATGCGGTCGACCGTCCGCGAAAACGCAAACAGCACACTCGAGTTCGCGGTGTGCATGCCGACGAACACGGCGACGCCGAGCACGATGCCGCCGGTCGTCAGCGCCGTCCGGAGCACGTGCTTGCGGAAATACGGCCAGCTGATCAGCCCGAGCAGAATCATGGCTGATCCTCGGGACGGCCGCGGCGCCGGCGCACGTCTTCGACGATGCGGCCGTCGCGGAGCGCGATGGTGCGCTCGCAGCTCCGCGCGACGTCCATGTCGTGTGTGACGATGACGACGGTCGATCCGAGGCGGCTATGGACGTCGCGGATGAGCGTCAGGATCTCTTCGCCGCTGCGTGTGTCGAGATTCCCGGTCGGTTCGTCCGCCAGCAGGATCGGCGGGTAGATCGACAAGGCACGCGCGATTGCCACGCGCTGGCGCTCGCCGCCGGAGAGCTCCTCGGGCAGATGCTGAAGCCGGTGGCCAAGCCGGACGAGATTCAGGAGCTCCCGGGCGCGGTCGTCGACTTTCTTGCGCGGCCAGCCCCGCAGGTGCAGCGGCAGGCCGACGTTTTCCACACAGGAGAGCGTCGGCAGCAGGTTGAAGAATTGAAAGACGAATCCGATCTTGTCCCGGCGCACTCTCGTCAGCCCATCGTCGGACAGATCGGCGAGCGGCGCGCCGTCGATGCTGACCTGGCCCGAGGTCGGCCGATCGAGACCACCGATCAGATTGAGGAGCGTCGATTTGCCGGAACCCGAGGGCCCGATGATGGAGACGATCTCGCCGCGTGGAATGGCGAGGCTGACGAGGTCGAGCGCGACGAGGTCGCGCGCGCCGCCGAACTTCTTGGTGACCCGGTGCAACTCGACCATCGCCGGCGCAGTACGCGTGTCTGCAGCGGAGGCGGCGGCCCCGGTGGCGGTCGTCATGGCGCATTATGTGAATAGTTTCACAAGATTGTCAAATATCGTTTGGAATCGCGCTGTTTTGAACGCCCACACGGAGCGCGGCTAGATGCCTCAGGTACCGCCGAACCCGATCGTGACCTGATCGTTCTCGACGATCACCGGAACGGCGCGGCGCCCCTTGCTGTACCCGAGCATGCGCTCGAGCTCAGCGGGGTTCTTCTTGACGTTGATGTACTCGAACGGAACGTGCCGCCTCTCATAGTCTTCACGGGCGGCTTGCGTGTGTGGTCAGGTGTCCTTGCCGTAGATCGTGACCATGTTCACTCCCTTCAACAATGCAACGCGGCTGCGAGCAATAGAGGGCGCCGCGCATCAGCGGCTCGTTCGCGACGTTCAGCCGAGGCGAGCCCCTCCGCTGAGACGCGATGAACGTTTCTTACGGTAGACAGTCCCTTTCGTGCTTTCGTGCATTTCGTGCTTTTCGTGGTGTGGTTTTAGGATACTCGCCTCAGCGCGTGTCATGCCCGACACCCCGGGCGAGGCCCGCGTCTTCCCGGGAGTCGGCGTGGCAAGCGCGGCAGCCTCATCGTAGAATACCCGACCACCGTGGCCCTGCCCACAACGACCACCGAAACGTTCACGGCGGAAGAAATGCGCGCGCTGGCGCCGTACTTCACGAACACGGATCGGCCCGTCTTCGCGCTGACGAACCTGCCGGAAACGGTGAAGGGCGCGCTCTTCGCCCGCTACTCACGATCGGCGAAGTCGGTGCGCCGGCTGTTCCTCGACGAGTTCATCGGCAAGGTTGGCGCGAACGCGGCTGGACAGGCGAGCACGGCCGGCACGGAACGCGCCGACAAGCTGTATGCGCGCGTGCTCGGCGACTACGGAGACGACTCGGTCGCGCAGCTCGGCGGCGCCCACATCGCGTGCGAAGGCGTGTCGAACGTGCTGACGAAAGTGCTCGAGTGGGGCCGCCTGATGGCGTATCTCGAGCAGTCGACGCGGTATGTGCCGTACACCGATCGGCGGAACGGCCGCTGGAACTATCACGTGCCGGCGGAGATCGAGCGTTCACCTCTTCACGAGGCCTTCCTCCGCACGCTCGATCACGCGTTCGACACCTACGCGCGGTGGATTCCCTTGATGGAAGCGCACTTCCGCGCGAAGTACCCGAAGTCGCCGGAGGATTCCGACGCTGTCTACAAGTCGGTGATCCGCGCCAAGGCGCTCGACACGCTGCGCGGACTGCTGCCGGCGGCGACCTTGTCGAACGTGGGGCTGTTCGGCACGGGCCAGGCGTTCGAGGCGCTGCTCCTTCGCATGTTCGCGCACCGGCTCGAGGAGGTCCGCGGCTGCGCACAGCTGATGCTGACCGAGCTCCGTCAGGTGATTCCGGCGTTCCTCGCGAGGCTCGATCAGCCGGATCGCGGCGGCCGCTGGACCGACTACATCGCGGATACGCGCCGCGCCTTCGAAGCCCTCACCCAACCGCTCCTGAGCGACACGATCGCCGAGCCGCGGGGCGAGGTGACGCTCACCGACTTCGATCCGGAGGGCGAGACGAAGGTTGTCGCCGCGGCCCTGTATCCGGCGTCGGCGCTTCCAGACGATCAGCTGCTCGCGCTCGCGCGCCGCCTGAGCGCCGACGATCGGACCGCCATCCTCCGCGCCTATGTCGGCGGCCGCGCGAACCGCCGCCACAAGCCCGGCCGCGCCTTCGAGCGCACCAGCTATCGCTTCGACGTGCTCGCCGATTACGGCGCGTTCCGTGATCTGCAGCGCCACCGGCTGCTGACGATCGAGTGGCAGCCGCTCAGCGCGCGGCATGGATACACGGAGCCGGAGGCGATCGAGGAGGCCGGCGCGGTCGCGGACTGGCGGGCGGTGATGGGTCAGTCAGCGGATCTCTACGAGCGCTTGTGCGCGAACGGCCTCCGCGACATCGCGCCGTACGCCGTCGTGATGGCGTATCGCGTGCGGTTCTACATGGACATGAACGCGCGGGAAGCGATGCACGTCATCGAGCTCCGCACGTCCCCGCAGGGCCATCCGTCGTACCGGCGGGTCTGTCAGCTGATGCACCGCGCGATCGCCGACGAGGCCGGGCATCGCGCGATTGCCGACGCCATGCAGTTCGTGGATCACTCGGAGGTGGAGCTCGAACGCCTGCACTCGGAACGCCAGATGGAGAAAAAGCGTCGGGCGACCGGCTGAGTATCCAGAGTCCTCGGTTCTTGGTGCTTTGTGCTTCGTCCGTCCAAGGTCCTTAGTACTCCATTTCACAAGTACGGCGACGTATTTCGTGACGGCGATCGGTGCCCTATTTCAGAAACGCTGTACTAAGGACCAAGGCCGGACCACGGACCAGGAACGGACCGGGCACCAAGAACAAAGGACCAAGGACGTCGCGTTCACATCGAGTTTGTGAGACAGGTTTCAGTCCTTGGCCCAATAGCGGGAATACTCGTCGAGGAACGTCAACGACGCGAACGACCGCATCCGATCGAAGAACAGCACCCCGTCAAGGTGGTCGGTCTCGTGCTGGATGACGCGGGACGGAAAATCGTGGACGCGCAGCTCGATGCGGTCCCCCTTCCTGTCCAGGGCGCGGACCGTGATTTCCCGCGCGCGGGGGACGCGGCCCCGGATGTTGGGGATGCTCAGGCAGCCTTCCCAGTCTTCGAGGACATCGCCGCCGACGATCGTGATTTCGGGATTGACGATCGCGAGCGGCTCGGCCTCGTTCTCGCCGTTCTCCCCGTTGTCGAGCGACGCGACGAACAGGCGCAGGCCCTCGTGCACCTGCGGCGCGGCGAGACCCACGCCGCGGTACTCGCTCATCGTATCGATCATGTCGTCGATCAGCTTTTGGATCGCCGCGCTCTTGAGCTCGGTTTTCTCGAGCGGACGCGCCATAGTGCGCAGCACCGGATGCCCCATGCGCGCGACTTTCAGAATGGACATATCCTTCGAATTATACTGGCACCTTTAAATGTCCGTTCTGCATCCGCACGACGAGTCGCACGCCTATCAGTTCTGTCCGCGGTGCGGCGGTCCGCTCGAGCGGCGGCTGCTCAAGTCCGCCGAACCCGAGCGCCCCGTCTGCACACGCTGCGGCTTCGTCTTCTACCTCGATCCGAAGATCGCCGTGGGCACGATTATCAACACGACGAATGGCCGGCTGGTGCTCGTGAAACGTGCGATCGAGCCCGGGTACGGCAAGTGGGTGTTTCCGGGCGGCTACGTCGACCGTGGCGAATTGCTGACCCTGGCCGCGATCCGGGAAGCGCGCGAAGAATGCGGCCTCGACGTCCGGCTGGAGGGTCTCGTCAACATCTACTCCTACCCCGGCCGCGCACCCGTCATCGTCGTCTACGCGGCGACGGCAATCGGCGGAGCGATGTGCGGTGACGAGGAGTGTTTGGAAGCCGCAGAGTTCGACACCAGCGCCATTCCCTGGGACGAGCTCGCGTTCCGCAGCACGCGTGAGGGGCTGCGTGACTATCTGAGCGGCGTGCGGCACCCGATTCCGGTCTAGAGTGGCCTAGCCGCAGGCTGGCCTGTCTTCTGCAGCCATCTCATACAGCTTTCAGTTTCCGTCGAAGAATCAACAGTATGCTTTTGCGGACCGCGCAGAGATGTGCGCGCCCGCACAGGTTTGTAAGATGAACAGCCCGCTGTCTCTGATCGGCGCGCTCGCCGCCGCGGCTGTGGTCACGGTTGGCTGTGGCTTCGAGCATTCACGTAGCGTGCTCGGGCCGAGCTCGACCGACGGCGCCGCGAGCGGCAACACGAACACGCCAACGGGCCCGTCGCTCGTCGGCGCGTGGACCTCGAACACCCTCGCGACGCTCGCAAGTCCCGGCAGCTGCGGCAACTTCCAGTACCAGATCATGAGTCAGACGACGACGGTGATTGCGGGCACCTTCTCGGGCGTCTGCGGCGGGGGCATCACTATCTCCGGTACTGTGACGGGAGTGCTCAGCGGGACGTCGGTGGCGCTGACGGTCACCGGTACCGCCAGCATCGCTGGCGTTCAGAGCTGCGCCGTTTCGCTGAGCGGGACGGGCACGATCCAGGACAACGGCTACACGCTCGTCGCGCCCTTCACGGGGACGACGTGCCTGGGCCCGGTGAGCGGGACGGAAGTGTTGCGCCGGCCGCAGCCTGCAGTCCAGGTCACGTTCGATTCGCCAACGCCGGTGTCGCCGGCGCCGAATGCGTTCATCTCCAGTCTGCGTCCGACGTTTACCGTGGCCAACCCGCCGCGGTCAGGACCCGTCGGCTCGGTCTCCTATCGGATTGAAGTGGCCAGCGACGAAGCGTTCTCGAGCATATTCGAAACGTGGACTGTCGCCGAGCAGCCGAATCAAACGTCCTTCGATACGCCAAAGGATCTCGCGAACAGCAAGGTCTATTACTGGCACGTACGCGCCTCTGATCCGACGACGACCGGCCCGTGGTCGCGGACGCTGGCGTTGCAGGTGCAAGATGCACCGGCGCCGAGCAACTCCGGGCAGGACGCCATCGACCTGCATCAGGCGACAGTGAGCGGCGGCTCGCCCGGCGACGTCGCGAACTGGCCGGTCACCGCACGGCTCTCCGTGCTCGACTTTCAATCAAGCGGCGTCGCGGTGCAGTTCACGAAGAAGGACGGCCCTGGCCGCTGGCCCGATGTCGTCCCGCCAGGCTGGGACGGCGCGCTCCAGTACACGCTGTGGATGGTCGTGAACGTCGACGGCCACTGGTATACCGCCGGAGGCGTGGAGTATTGGTACGGGCTCGGACGGAGTGGCGGCCAACCGTCGCGATTCACCTCAAACTGGTATTA
>Ga0066682_10000738_pt1 | contig 11399 bp, 4 predicted proteins | sample GraSoiAngelo_131_FD_65628 | JGI IMG/M metagenome (GOLD analysis project Ga0066682, IMG submission 65628) | Grasslands soil microbial communities from the Angelo Coastal Reserve, California, USA - 14_0929_02_30cm | ecosystem: Environmental > Terrestrial > Soil > Grasslands | place: USA... | reverse complement strand
TCGTTAGATCCGTCTCTACCGGGTTTCGCTTGCGGGGTAAACGATTTGATTGCGGGTCCCGGCGCGAACGTTGCCTATGTGTGCGCGCAAAACTGGGGAGATAAAGTCGTGGCGCTGCAAATGAATTCGACGACGGTCGATCACGATGCCTCGACCACAAGTCTGAATTTGCATCTCGGCTCGCGCTATTCGCGCTTTGAAAGTCTGAGCCGGCTCATCGGCGAAGGCGGGCGCAGCGATCTGCTCGCTGTCTCCGTCGCAAAAGATCAACAGGAATTCGACGCGCGCACACTGCAGGACCACATCTCGCCGCATACCGCGAGCGATCTCCTTTACAAAAATGCCCTCGACGATCGTGCTCGCAGCATTTTCGGCGGCCTCATTCGCGTCGAGCCGCACGCGCATTTCGCCGATGCGTATCAAAAAGTTAGAAATCTTCTCTTGAGCGACGATGCCGAAGCCAATTCAATGCCCGGCCTCGAAATCCTAGCCGACAACGTTCGTTGCACCCACGGTGCCACTTCCGGCCAGATAGACGCGGACGAACTTTTTTATCTTCGCACCCGTGGAATTCCCATTCCGGTCGCGCAACGCCTTGTCGTCACCGGTTTCTTGAACGAAGTCATTCAGCGGCTCGATCAACCGGCGATCGCCGCGTATTTGAATCGGCTGATCGAGGACAAGTTTGCGACGTAAAAACGCAGCGGCGCGCGGGGGATTCTCACACTCGCCGAAATAGAATTGAGCGACCGATAGTCGTCGTGTCGCGGCAAGCCCTCTCCAAATTCTTCTACGTCCCTCGGAATAAGAAGCGCGCGGAACGATCTTGTCATTTTGCCACTGCTTGTTCTGAATTTAACTCAAAATTGATTTTCACATCGTAATGATCGCCGTTGCCCAGCTCGGCCGGTAACGGATCAACTTGGGTTACTCGTTTCGCAATCGCCGCAACTGATTCATTCACCACGACGTTCTCGGACGGCCTGATGATTTCGAAACTGGAAACGCGCCCGTCTTTTTCGATTCGAACTTTGACCAGCGTCGAAATTTTGGTGCCCGAAGCGACGTTAGTCGTTGGCTGAATCCATGCACTGTAAAAACGGTCATGGAGCATATTGCCATACCAGCCGAATTCCGATGCGCTGCTCCCGCCGCCCGCGCGTCCACCTTTGCCCGCTGAACCTGTTTTCCCGGTGCCGGTCTGAGATGAAGATCCCTCTTTCGATGGAGCGGTTTTCGCGATCTTTTTTTTCTCTGCGTCTGCGTCGGTTTTCTTTGCTTCTTCCGATTTCGTCGGACTCGATTTCGCTTTCGGCGATGGTTTGGGAGAAGCTTTTGCCAACACGGTCTTTTTGGGGGTCGGTTTCGGTGTTGGTTTCGGAGTGACTTTCGCCTTTGGCGTGGGACTTGCAGCCGGCTTTGGAGTAGGTGCCGATGTTGCCTTCGGTTTCGGTGTGGGCAGTTCGATTTCGCTTTTCGCTGGGGTTAAGAGAGGCTGTTCCTTTTCCGCCTCGTCCGGTTTCAGTTCGGGCGGCGGAGTTGAAACTTTTACCGGCTGCGCCGACTCGCCGCTATCTGGCTCTTCGGCCGCGAGATCTTCCGCGCCACTTAACCAAACGATGCTTTGCGCGTCTGAGGAGCTCCTGGCTTCGACACACCAGCGAATTAATCCTGCGATGAGTGCGACATGCACGATTGCTATCAGCGTGACGTTTCGCCAGAAGCGGGCGTCTTTCGACATCTATTTCGTTTCCGCTCTGGTTGCGATGCCGACCTTCGTAATTTGCGCGCGGCGTAAAGCGTCCATCAACGTAATCAATTTTTGCACGGGCAATTCGCGATCGGGCCGAATCACGATCGCCACATCCGGATTGGCTTGCTTCAACTGAATGAGTTGCGTCGTGAGCGTTTCCGAGTTCACCACTTGATTGTTAAACCGAATCGTCTCGCCGCGGTCGATCGAGACCGTTTGCACTCGTGACGAGCTGACGGGTGGATTAGTGGCGCCGCTGGAGGGGATCACCAGGTTCATGCTATTTTCGAGTAACGGCGTCGTGATCATGAAAATGATGAGCAACACGAACGCGAGATCGAGCAGCGGCGTGACATTAATCTCGCTCAGCGTCGTCAAGCTATTGCGCTGAGAATAACGTCTCATTTGCGAAAGACGGATTCCCGTGAGCCGTGATCGACGTATTTGTGCTCGAATTCGGATGCGAGTTCGGCGGCAAAGTTGTCCATTTCAACGATGACGCCGCGAATGCTGGTGATGAGAAAATTGTAACCGAACATGGCCGGGATGGCGACGCATAGCGCGGTCACCGTCGTGATGAGCGCACCGGAAACGCCGGGTGCCATCGACGCAAGATTCGGCGCGCCAGCTTCGGCAACGCCCGTAAAAGCATCCATCACGCCCCAGACTGTGCCGAGTAATCCGAGAAAGGGCGAACCGCTCACCGCTGTGGCGAGCAAAATCATTTGCGATTCAAGTGCAAGCGCCGTCTCGCCCACGGCTCGCTCCATGGCAGCGTTCACCGCACCCATTTGCGCCGGCGAAATTTTATCAGCGATCTCGAGTCGCGCGCGAAAGGTGTCGTCCACTTCCGGCGAACCGAGAAGATGAAACGTCATTTCCTCGCACCCGGCGCGATACACATTAAACACGGGCGATCCCGGGAATCGCGCGTTCTTCTCAAACAAGCGCAGCGGTTGTCGATCTTGCCGAAAAGCGGCGAGGAACCGGGCGTTCTGTCGCTGCGCGAAGCGGATGACGCGCAATTTCGTGATCATGATTGACCAACTGAAGATTGAAGCGACGGCAAGAAGAGAGAGGACGAGCTTTCCTGCGATCGTCGCGTGATCGAACGCAAAAAGGAGACCGCCGGCCGCTAAGAATGTCGCAATGAGCATCTCCGCGTCACCTGCACAAGTAATAGCGCCGTTTCGCGAAAGCGCTAGTTGTCATTTCGACCAAAGCGTAGCGGACTGGAGAAACCTCTTACCATTTAACAATGAGAGATGTCTCGACTTCGCTCGACCCGACAAATGCTACAAGCGCACCTTCTTCGGATAGGTCGGCCGCGTTTTAGCGAACGCGATAAATCCAATCCCGATCGCAATCAAGAAGAACGAAAAGAACTGGCCGCGCGTGAACGGGCCTATCAACGCCGCGTCGGGTTCGCGGAAATATTCGATCACGATTCGAAAAATCGCGTACAAGACAAAAAACAGTCCTGTCAACACTCCGTTTGGCTGGCGTGTGCGCATGCGCACGAACCACAGAACGGCGAACAAAACGATCCCCTCGAAAAAAGCCTCGTAGAGCTGCGATGGATGGCGCGGCGTCAAAATCGAGCGCAAAGCGGTCGCGACTTTTGGCTGGCGATACACCGCGCCGATGATCGCGTCCGGCGTAGTCAACGATGGATCGATTTGCGCGCACGTCGCGATGGCGCGATCTGCTTCCGCGGGATGATCGAGCAACTCCTTTGGAAATTGCATCGCCCACGGAAGATTTGTGATGCGTCCATAAAGTTCTCCGTTGATGAAATTGGCGCAGCGGCCAAAGAACAAACCAATCGGCGCAGTTACGACCAGATTATCGCCCAGGTTCGTCCACGAGATTTTGTGCCGGTGCGAGTAGTAAAAAGTGAAGAGCAACAGCCCGAGCATCCCGCCGTGGCTCGACATTCCGCCTTCCCACACACGCAAGATCGACAATGGCTCGCGCAACATTTCGGGTTTGTAGAAAAAGACGTAACCGAGCCGACCACCGATGATCACACCGAAAAGCGCGCAGCCCGTGATGAAGTCTCCGACTCGCTCCGCGGGCAGATCGGCAAACCCGCGCTTGGCGAGCCAGAAGAAAAGGAGATAGCTGGAGATAAAAGCGAGCACATATGCGAGCCCGTACCAACGCGGTCCGACATTGTCGTAGATCCGAAAAATAAGCGGATTGAGATCGTGCAAATAATAAGCGAGCACCGGTGCGGATTGTCACTGAAGTCCGCAATAGTCGCAATTAAAACGCGCATCTTGTAGCCGTCGCCCTGTGGGCGACGCGCACGCTTCGCACAGCGAAGCGGCTACAGGGCGGGCTATTCGCGCGACGAGCTCAACACTTTTCGCAGGAACGGTGCGGTGCGACTGATGCGACTCTTGGCGACTGCTTCCGGAGTGCCAACAACAACGACCTCGCCGCCGTCATCGCCGGCTTCCGGGCCAAGATCGACGATGTAATCGGCTTCCGCGATAATGCTGAGATTGTGCTCGATCACAACCACGGTGTTGCCTTCATCCACCAGGCGATGAAGCACATTGAGCAGCAGCTCAACATCCGCCATGTGCAGACCGATGGTTGGTTCCTCGAGCAAATACAATGTCGAGTCCGGCTTGCGCATTTTGCGAATCCGTTCATTCGCCGCCCGATTGACACCGCGTTTCAGTTGCGTCACGAGCTTCAGGCGTTGTGCTTCGCCGCCGCTCAACGTCGGGCTGGGCTGGCCAAGTTTGAGATAGCCGAGTCCGGTATCGACCAGCAAGGAAAGCGGGCGCGCAATTTTCGGATGCGCTGAAAAGAATTGCGCCGCTTCCTCGATCGTCATCTCCATCACGTCGCCGATCGATTTTTCATTATAGAGAACTTCGAGCGTCTGCGGGTTGTACCGGCGACCGCTGCAATCTTCACAGGGCACATAACTGCGGGGCAGAAAATTCATCTCCAGCTTGATCACGCCGTGACCCTTGCAAGTTTCGCAACGACCCCCTTGCGCGTTAAAAGAAAATCGGCTCGCTGAATATCCGCGCACGCGCGAGATAGGCAGCTGCGCGTAAAGGTTCCGGATTTCGTCAAAGACTTTAATGTAAGTGCCAGGCGTGGAGCGCGACGTTTTGCCGATGGGCGATTGATCGACTTCGTAGACAGCCTCGATTTCGGCCATGCCGCTGACGAGCTTAAACAGCTCGCCGTTACCCGCGCGCTTCTTCTCTTCCAACACGTCGCGCACCCCCGGCCAAAGGACATCGTGCATCAACGTCGATTTCCCTGAGCCGGAAATCCCGGTGATCACGGAAAGTCTTCCGATTGGAAAGCAGACATCGACCTCTTTCAAGTTATTCGCCCGCGCGCCACGGACTTCCAGCCAGTTTTCGACATCGTGCAGTGATCGGCGCGATTTTCGGATCGGATGACAAAGTGGTTTCTTCAAACAGCGACCAGTTTCGGAATTTTTTGCGCGCTGCACATCACGCAAACTTCCCTGAGCTACAACTTCACCGCCATGCACGCCAGCGCGCGGGCCAAGATCGACAACGTGATCCGCGCGCCGCATCGTCTCGTCGTCGTGCTCGACAATGACGAGCGAGTTCCCCTTTTTTCGAAGTGCAGTGAGCGTGTCGAGCAGGCGCAAATTATCTCGCGGGTGCAAACCGATGGTTGGCTCATCGAGCACATAAAGCACGCCGCGCAGATTCGATCCAAGTTGCGCCGCCAGACGAATGCGTTGCGATTCGCCGCCGCTCAATGTTTTCGCTGAACGGCCAAGCGCGAGATAACCGAGCCCGACATTCTCCATGAAATGCAAACGCTGTTGGATCTCCGGAAGCAATTCTCCCGCGATTATTTTATGTGTTCCGCGAAACCGCACTTTTCCTATAAGCTTGCGCGCTTCGCTCGCTGAAAGCGCTGTGAAATCGTCTATCGTGTATCCTTGTAGACGGACATGACGTGCCACCGCGTTTAAGCGCGAGCCGTGACAGCTCGAGCACTCGCGCGCTTCCGCTTCGTCGATCCATTCAGATTCGCGTTCGGCTGCCAATTCGTTCTCCAGAACTGATTCGCCATCGCCGCTCGCGCCGGTTTGCACATCGCGGTTCCAAATTTCACCGAACCCGCCGCATTCCTCGCAAGCGCCGTGCGGCGAGTTGAATGAGAACAAACGCGGATCGAGTTCCTCAAACGCGCGGCCACAGCGCGGACAGCTCATCTCCATGCTCATAACGGTGAGCCGATTCTTTGAGCTGAGCAGATGCGCCGTGCCGCGACCGATCCCAAGCGCACGTTGTGTAAGATTGCGCGCCTTTAGAATTCGCTTCGCATCAATCACACCAACCACCACGTCAATGGTGTGCTCTTTGAAGCGCTCCAGTTTCCGAAAATGCGAAACCGGAATCAGCCTTCCATCGACATAGAGAGTGTCGAACCCCTGGCGCTCAGCCCAGTGTGCCACATCGGTATGAAAACCTTTGCGCGCTTTGACTAGCGGCGCGAGCACCTTCAGTGATCCCCGTTTCGCCGCTACCTCAACTTGTCGCACGATCGCCGCCAGACTCTGCTTCTCCACTGGCAGATCGCAATCGGGGCAAAACTGCGTTCCGGTTTTGGCGAAGAGCAGCCGCAGGAAATGATAAACTTCCGTCACCGTCGCGACAGTCGATTTGCCTCCGCCGCGCGTGACGCGCTGCTCGATAGCAACGCTCGGGGGCAAACCCTCGACCAGATCGACATCGGGTTTCTCAAGTTGCTCAACGAACTGCCGCGCATAGGGCGACATGCTGTCTAGAAATCTTCGTTGCCCTTCCGCAAACAGAATATCGAACGCGAGCGTCGATTTGCCCGAACCGCTCAAGCCGGTGATCACGACCATCTGGTCACGCGGAATTTTGACGCTAATGCTTTTCAGATTGTGCTCGCGTGCGCCGTGGATTGAGATCGCGCCGTTCGTCTGCACGCGCGCAATACCTCGGGGAAGCGCGAGCATGTTGCTCGCACCGTCCGGCATTCTGCGGGGCGGCTCTTCCGCCGCGCGTAGTGCAAACGTTTCTTCGTCATCAGTGTAGTCGCTACGTCGTGGGACGGTTTTCGGCGGGGCGCCGAAAACAGCATGCGAGGCGCGTGCGCTCCCCAGAATTGCGCGCAAGAATTTTCCGGTGTGCGATGATTCGACCCGCGCAAGTTGCTCCGGCGTCCCAGCGGCGACCACTTCGCCGCCTTCGTCTCCAGCTTCTGGGCCAAGATCGACAATCCAATCGGCGCACTTGATCACTTCGAGATTATGCTCGATCACGGCGACCGAATGACCGCGACCCACCAGCCGCTGAAATAATCGCAAAAGCATTGCGACATCGTCGAAGTGCAGCCCGGTCGTCGGTTCGTCGAAAATGAACAGATTTCCAATTGCGGATTCGTTATTCGTTGGACGTGGGATCCGTTCCGATTCACTAAGATGACGAACCAGCTTCAGCCGCTGCGATTCGCCACCGGACAAGGTATTGAGCGGCTGACCCAATTTCAGATAACCGAGACCGACTTCTTCGAGCACAGCGAGCGGCTGGGATAAATTCTTCTCTTCCCCGATCTGCGCGAAGAATTGAATCGCCTCGCTCACGGTCAACTCGAGCAAAGCGTGAATCGATTTGCCGTGCGCTTGCACTTTCAACACGTGCGGCTGAAACCGCCGGCCTTCGCACTCGGCACAGCGTACGAAAAGATCGCTCAAGAACTGCATCTCGATCTTTTCATAGCCCGTGCCCGAGCAGCGCTCACAGCGTCCGCTGCCGGAGTTAAAAGAGAACGCGCTCGCGGTAAGTCCCTGTGCCATCGCTTCCGGTTGCGCTGCGAACAATTCGCGGACGCGATCGTAAAGTCCGAGATAAAGAATCGGCGTTGAACGCGGCGTGCGCGCCAGCGGCGCTTGATCCACCATCACCACCTCGCCAATGCGCTGCGCCCCGGTCACCGACTTGCACGCGCCCGTTTCCTGATCCGACGACTGTTCTTTCGTGCCCAAAAGATTCCGATAAAGCACATCGTGAATGAGCGTGGATTTCCCAGAGCCTGAGACCCCGGTGACGCAGGTAAAAATGCCGAGTGGAAGATCGACATCGATATTTTTGAGGTTGTGCTGGCGGGCACCGTTAATCTTGATCGACGATGTCGGTCTTCGCCGCGATTTCGGAACCGGAATGAATTTCTGTCCGCTAAGATAATCGCGCGTTAAGGATCGGTCAGCGCGCGCGCCTCGCGCGTTGGTTTTGGCGTCGCGCCGCAACAAGCTTTCCCTCGACGTTCCACTCGGTGACGCGCTTCGAAACGTTCGCGATGGTGGGACGCCATCGACAGCACGCGAGCCGCGTGCACTCCTTAGAAAGTCGTCTAACGGCCCGCTAAAAACCAATTCGCCACCGCGCTCGCCGCGCCCGGGGCCAATGTCGATCAAGTTATCGGCCGCGCGGATGATTTGTTCCTCGTGTTCGACCACGAGGAGCGTATTGCCTTTATCGCGCAAATTATGCATCACGCGAACGAGCCTGCCGACATCGCGTGGATGTAAACCGATGCTCGGTTCGTCCATGACGAAAAGCGTGTTCACAAGCGAGGCTCCCAGACACGTGGTGAGATTGACTCGCTGCACTTCCCCGCCACTTAGCGTGCGCGTCGATCGGTCGAGTGTGAGATAGCCGACGCCGACCTCGCAAAGGTAATTGAGTCGCGCGCAAATCTCGTTGCACAACATTCGCGCAGTCGAGTCGGTGGGGGCGATATCTATCTTGCTTAGAAAATCGCGCGCGTCGGAAATGGGGAGCGTCTGAAATTCCGGAAGCGTCAACTGTAGCGGCGCTCTGTGAGCGCCGTCTGTTTGCATTTGGCGGTCACAGACCGCCGCTACAGTAGCAACTTTGTAATTCAGGGCCTCGGGCTGAAAGCGTCCGCCGTTGCAACTCGGGCAGGGCGTGTAAGCGCGATAGCGACTGAGCAAGACGCGCACGTGCATCTTGTAAGTCTTGCTCTCCAGCCAGCGGAAAAAACCGCGAACGCCGTACCACCGATCGTTTTCGTAATCCTCGTCAGTGTAATGGCCCGAGCGCTTCTCCCCTTCGATGACGAAATCCTGATCGGTCTTCGGCAATTCTTCGAAAGGCACATTGATATCGATCTCTTCGCGGGCACAGGCCCTGAGCAGGTCCTTTTGCGATTCGCCAAACTCAGCCCCGCGAAAAACTCGCACCACGCCTTGCTTGATACTTAAACTCCGATCCGGAATCGCTTTGTTAAGATCGATCGCAATCGTGCGGCCAAATCCGCGGCATTCGGGACACGCACCGAGTGGACTGTTAAAGCTGAATAACCCGGGACTCGGCGGACGAATGTCGAGATCGCAATGAGCGCAATGCCAGCCGGTAGAAAAGGGAAGTTTTTCGATTGCGGATTGCGGATTGCGGATTGGGGATTTCTTCCCTGGCGAGCTAAGGACATTGATTTTGCCCTTGCCGAAACGAAGCGCGGTCTCGATCGCTTCCACCAGGCGGGCGCGATTTTCTTCGCTGATTGCGATGCGATCCTGAATGACCTGCACGCGGACGCCGAGCCGTTTGATTTTTGGTTCGGCATCTACGCGCACAATTTCGTTGTCGATCCAAATGCGCAGATAACCTTGCTGCTGGAGAAAATTGAAAAAATCGCGCGGTTGAGTTTTGGCGGGAACCGCAACCCAAAAAATGATCAGCACATTTTTGCCGTCGCAGTCGCGCAAAACCTGTTCGGCGATTGATTTCGCCGTTTCGGGACGGATTTCGCGACCGCAGGTTGGACAAAACGCGCACGCGACGCGCGGCCATAACAATTTTAAATAATCGTTGATTTCCGTCATCGTGCCGACGGTCGAACGCGATGACTTTACCGGGTTCGATTGTTCGATGGCGATCGCCGGGGGAATGCCGCGGATGTCGTCCACCCGCGGCTTGTCCATGCGGTCGAGGAATTGCCGCATGTAGGGGCTGAACGTTTCGACGTAACGACGCTGGCCTTCGGCGTAAATGGTTTCGAAGGCCAGGCTCGATTTGCCGCTCCCACTCGGGCCGGTAACGACGGTCAGTTTCCCGAGGGGAAGATCGACATCGATGCCCTTGAGATTGTTCTGGCGCGCTCCGCGGATCTCGACGCAGTCCGCCGCGGCGGAAGAGGCGACACGATGTTTTTCAGCAGCCTTCGAACCCACTGGAAACTATCCGAGATTGCGGCGCGGTTCGCAAATTTTTGGTAGGGCGAGCCTCTGTCGAGCCGACTAGCTCGCCGCATCCTTCGCGCCGTAGCGATCAGAATAATTTGTAGGCTCCGCGGAGCGTCGCCCTACCGGCCCCAGCGGGCGATTGAGTCAATCGCCCCTACCTAAAACGGCGTGGAGGGTTGGCGATTATTCCGCGAACTGTGTGGCCAGATTCTCGCGTTGCTTTTGCAATTCCCGTGGGACGATGCCGCCTAACGACTCGAAAAACTTTTCATGCGCGGCAATCTCTGTTTGCCATTCCCCGTGATCGATACCGAGAAGGTCGGCAACGCATTTGTGATCGATCTCGAGCTCGGCAAGATCGAGATCGTGCGGCCTTGGCAACCAGCCGATGGGCGACTTAACCGCGCCCCCTGTTTCTTCGCAGCGATCGATGATCCATTTGAGCACCCGCATGTTCTCGCCAAAACCGGGCCAGAGAAATTTCCCGTCCGTGCCTTTGCGAAACCAGTTCACGTTAAAAATGAGAGGCGGATCGGCGATTCGCTTCCCGACCTTAAGCCAGTGCCGGAAGTAATCGCCGATGTTATAGCCACAGAACGGCAACATCGCCATCGGATCGCGCCGAACCTGGCCAACCGCTCCGGTCGCGGCTGCGGTTGTCTCCGACGCCATGGTCGCGCCCAGGTAAACGCCCTGATTCCAATCGAACGCCTGATAAACCAGCGGCACCGTATCGCTGCGGCGTCCGCCGAAAATGATGGCACTGATCGGAACGCCTTCGCCTTTTTCAACCTCGACATCGAGAGCCGGATTATTGCGCATCGGCGTGGCAAACCGACTGTTTGGATGTGCGGCCTTCTCTTTTGAATCCGGCGTCCAATCGTTGCCGCGCCAATCGATCGCGTGTTTCGGCGGCGTGCCGTTCTTGCCTTCCCACCAAACATCGCCGTCATCGGTCAGGGCGACGTTAGTGTAAAGCGTGTCGTGCTCGATCGATTTCATCGCGTTCGGATTCGACTTGTAACTCGTGCCAGGAACGACGCCGAAATAACCGTTCTCGGGATTCACGGCAAACAATCGCCCGTCGCGAATTTCCATCCACGCGATGTCATCACCAACGGTCGTAACTTTCCACCCGGCGAAATGTTTCGGCGGAATCAACATCGCAAAATTGGTCTTGCCGCACGCGCTCGGGAACGCTGCTGCCACGTAATGTTTTTTCCCTTCGGGCGATTCAACGCCGAGGATCAACATGTGCTCAGCCATCCAGCCTTGCTTCCGCGCGAGATACGACCCGATGCGGAGCGCGAGACATTTCTTGCTCAGCAAAACATTGCCGCCGTAGCCAGAGCCGACCGAGATGATGGTGTTGTCCTGCGGAAAATGGCAGAT
>Ga0066682_10000727_pt1 | contig 11455 bp, 8 predicted proteins | sample GraSoiAngelo_131_FD_65628 | JGI IMG/M metagenome (GOLD analysis project Ga0066682, IMG submission 65628) | Grasslands soil microbial communities from the Angelo Coastal Reserve, California, USA - 14_0929_02_30cm | ecosystem: Environmental > Terrestrial > Soil > Grasslands | place: USA... | reverse complement strand
CGTCTGCTCACCGAAGCAGACCTCGCCCGCCAACTCACCGCCCCCGGCGTGCGCGAGGCCTTCGATCGCGCGATCGCCGGGTTCCTCGACAACCTCCTGAACACCTCGCGCGGTTCGCTCAAGGACGAGCTGCCCCCCGCTCTCGCCGCCGAGCTCGAGCGCTCCCTGGAACCGCTCGCCCAAGGCATGGCGAACCGGCTGGCCGACTTTCTCGAGGGCCCCGGATTCGACGGCGCGCTGGAGAAGTACGTCGCGATAGAACGGTGGGTGGAAGAGGGAGTCGAGCGGCCGGAGCTGGAGCGCGCCGTGCGTGCGTTCATCGCGACGCAACGCGACCGGCTGCTGCACGACGAGCACCCCCTCCTGGAGCGCCTGCCCCCCGGCCTCGTCGCCGCGCTGGAGCAGGCGATCGCCGACTACCTGCCCGTGGCGGTGGAGCGGATCGGCGCGCTGCTCTCGGACCCGGAAGCCCGGGCGCGGGTCCGGAACGGCTTGAAACGGTTCCTCGACCGCGCCATCCGCAGCCTGGCCATGCACGAGCGCGTGATGGCGAAGCTCGTGATCACCGAGAACCGCATCGAACGCGTGCTGGCGAGTCTCGAGGGCGACGGGCTCGCCGACGTCGCGGAGGTGTTCGAGTCCGCCGAGTTCCGGGGGCAGGTGGGGCGGGCGGTGAACGACGCGGTCGTGCGGTTCCTGCGCCGCCCCATCGCCGAGCGGCTGTGGGCCCTAGGGCCGGATCGCCTCGACGGCGTCGAGCACGCGGCCGCGGACTACATCATCGCGGCGTTGCGCGCGCCGGAGACCCGGCGCTGGGCCGTGGCCCGAGCGCGGGACGCGATCGCCCTGGCGCGGCGCGCGCTCGCCGGCGAGGGCGGGCGCCAGCGCTTGGCCGACGCGGCTCACGCCGCCGTGCGGGCGCTGTTGGCGCGGCCGATCGGCCGACCCGCCGATCTCCTCCCGCCCGACGCGGCCCAGCGGCTACGGCTGGCGCTCACGGAGCCGCTGTGGCAGTGGATGCAGCGCCAGGTGCCGGTCGTCGTCTCGCAACTGTCCGTCCAGGAGATGGTCGAGCAGAAAGTGATGCGGTTCTCGACGGACCGGATGGAAGAGCTGATCCGCAACGTGACGCAGAAAGAGCTGACGCTGATCGTGCAGCTCGGCTACGTGCTGGGAGCGCTGGTTGGGGCGGCCGCGTTTCTGGCCAACCTCTTCATCGCGCGACTGTAACGGCGGGAATCGCGCGCCAGCCCGTCCACGCCGCCGGCGCGTCGACGAGCCGCGCGCCAGGATGGCCAGCGACCAGCAGTGGTTCGACGAGCGAGCTCCGGCCGGGCTTCGGCCGCCACGCGCGCCGCAGCCCCGCGACGAAGCGGTCGCGCGCCGCAGCGTCGTCCCACACGGAATACCAGACCAGCGCCTCACCGCCGCCGGTCGTAATCACCTGATAGCGGTCCCCGCCCCAGCCGCTCGCGAGCGCGGGTGCCTGCGCCTCGGCGGTGTCTCCCAGGAGTTGCTCGAAGAGCAGGCGGGTCTCGAACTCCCCGAGATCATCTTCGTAGCGCACGGTCCGCCCCGCCGCCGGCGCGAACGCCAGGTCCACGGGCGCGTCCCCGGCCGCGTAACGGTCCGGGTGCAGGATCTGCTCGGTGGAGAGCGGCATCGCCGCGCCGAACGGCTGGTGCCCGGGGTGCCGCGCGTCGTACCAGCGCACGAAATCGGCGCCGGCCAGGTACGGGAAGATGACGCTCTCGCGCAGCCACAGCGGCGCGTGGGCGAACTCTTTCATCGACGCCATCTGGGCCCGGAACACCCTGCGCGTCTCCCAGAAGCTGGGCAGCGGGATGCCGCTCTGCTCGGGCATCAGCACGAGGATCTGCCCCAGGGTCGCCTGGCCCTCGAGGATCGCCTGCGCGGCCGACCGGCGGTCGTTCTGCCGGCGCTGCTGCATGACGGAGTCGAGGTTCATGTACTGGTCCTGGAGGGCGTGGACCAACTCGTGGGAGACGGTGGTGCGCACGAGCGGGGAGTCCACGTCGGCCGCCACGTACAGCGCGTTGGAATCCGGGTCGTAGTAGCCGGCCACCTGCTCGGTTAGTAAGTCCACCATCGTGGCCCGCAAATCGAGCGAATCGGGCAGCAGGCCGAAGAGCCGGTACGCCGCCTGCACCCCCGCCAGCTCCGAGGGGGGCAGATCCTCGTCGAGCTTGTGGATGACGTAATCCCGGACCTGGGCGCGAGTGCGACGCTCGACCACGGGGGGAGTCTTGAACCTCATGCCCGCGGCGTGCTCGACCGACGGGATCATCTGGCGAACCAGGGTGCGGAGCTGGCTCTCGCCCTGCACGGCTTCCGCCCGCGCCCGGCAGCCGCCCAGCACGGGACCGAGCCCCACGGCCAGCAGCAGCGCCCCCCTGTTCACCCCGCCCACGCGATCCGCTGTCCGGCGGCCGAGCTCACGACCCGGGCGACGTCATGCCCCGACACGACGATGCCCTGCGACTCCAGCTCGGCGCGCAGCAGCGCGTCCAGCTCGGCGCGGCGGTCCTGGAAGGTCGGAGGACGTCGGAGAAGGTCGGAGGAGGTCGGAGAGGGCACCCCGCCCTTCTCCGTCTTTCTCCGCCCTTCTCCGCCGAGCATTTCCCGAAAGTCCGCCACCACCTGGTCGATCACCGCGGCGAGGTCGGGCGCCGGCTCGGCGGCGCTGGGCTCCCGGGTCAGCCCGTGTCGCAGCTTCGCGTCCACCTTGCGGCGCTCGCGGATCAGCTTATCCAGCTCGGGGGAGACGCGCGCGGTCGCCTGGGCGTGGGCACACGCTTCGTCGAGCACGTCGATCGCCTTGTCGGGACGTGCGCGGTCGGGAACGAACCGGTCCGTGAGCACGATCGCCGCCTTCAGCGCGTCGTCGGTCACGGCGACGGCGTGATGGCGCTCGAGGCGCGGGCGCCGGGCGACGAGCACCTCCCACGTCTGCACCGCGTCCAGCTCCTCGACGGTGACCGGCTGGAAGCGGCGCTCGAGCGCCGGATCGCCGCGCACCCACTTGGCGTACTCTTCGCCCGTCGTGGCGCCGATGACGCGGATGTCGCCGCGCACCAGGGCCGGCTTCAGCATGTTGGCCGCATCCATCGCGGCGCCCACCGCCGTCCCCTGGCCGATGAGGTTGTGCAGCTCGTCCACAAACAGGATGAGATCCGCATCCGCCGCGAGCGCGCGCACGAGGCGGCGGATGCGCTCCTCGTACTGCCCGCGGAACGCCGTGCCCGCCAGCAGGGCGACGTGGTCGAGGATGAGCACGCGAGCGTCCTTGAGCGCCGGCGGGACGTCACCGGTGGCGATGCGCTGCGCGAGCCCCTCGACGATGGCGGTTTTCCCGACGCCCGCCTTGCCCACGAGGGCGGGGTTGTTCTTGCTCTGCCGCAGCAGGATGTCCACGACGCGCGCGATCTCGGCGTCGCGACAGCGCACCGGCTCAAGGTCGCCGCGGCGCGCCTGGGCGGTAATGTCCACCGCCACACGCTCCAGCACGTCCCCGGTGTCGAACAGGCCTTCGAATGGATCGCCCACAGCTCAGCTGCCCCGGATGAAGCGGAGGTACCAGTCGATGACGGTGTCGCGGAAGAGAAAGGTCACCGCCGCCCCCACCGCGAGGAATACCCCGAAGGGTACGAGTTTCTTCTTCTTGAACGACAGCGGTACGAAGATCAGCGTACCCAGCAGGGCGCCCGCGAAAATGGTCAGCAGCACTCCTTTCCAGCCGACGAAGCTGCCCACCATCGCCATCATCTTGATGTCGCCGCCGCCCATCGCCTCTTCCTTGAACACCCAGCGCCCGATCACCGCGACGGCAGAGAGCAAGGCGAGGCCGGCGCCGGCGCCGAGGACCGCCTGGAGGAACCCCGGCACCCCGCCGCCCAGCGAGAGGAGCAGCCCCAGCACGAGGCCGCCCCAAGTGAACTCGTCGGGGATGAGGTAGTGGCGTGCGTCGGTGATCGCGATGCCGAGCAGGATCGTGCCGAGCACCGCAGCCGCGAGCGCGTGCAGCGTGGGGCCCAGCCACAGCACGGCGGACGCCCACACCAGTCCGACCAGCGCCTCGATGATCGGGTATTGACGTGAGATGCGCTTGCCGCAGTGGCGACACTTCCCTTTCAGGAGCAGCCAGGACAGCACCGGGATGTTGTCCCGCCACTCGATGCGTCGCTTGCACTGCGGGCAGGTGGACGGCGGTTTGAGCAGGGACTGGTCGTGCGGCAAACGCAGGATGCACACATTGAGGAAGCTCCCGAAGCAGAGCCCCACCAATCCCGCGCCGAAGACCAGCAGCCAATCAGCGCCCACGCAGCACCTCGTAGAGGAGAATCCCCGCGGCGACCGCGACGTTCAGCGACTCGGCACCGGCGGCCAGTGGGATCGCCACGCGCTTGGCGGCCACCGCGTTCAGCGCCGGCCGGATCCCCGCGCCCTCGTTCCCCACGATCACCGCGACCGGTCCCGCCGACTCGGTTTCGACCACTCCCCTCGGCAGCGGCTCGCCGTCCGCGGCCGTGGCCCATAGCGTCACGCCGGCCCTGTGGGCCCAGGAGATGAAGGCGGCGTCGTCCAGGCTCACAACGGGATGCCGAAACGTCGCGCCCATCGCCGCGCGCAGGGCTTTGGGGTTGAGAACGTCGGCCGTGCCACGCAGCGCGACCGTCCCCCCGGCGCCGAGCGCGTGCGCCGTGCGGATCAGCGTGCCGACGTTGCCGGGATCCTGGACGCCGTCCAGCACCAGCAGCGCGCGGCCCCGTCCCGCGGGAATGTCCGCGAGCGTCCAATCGCGCGGCTCGACGATCGCCAACACGCCTTGGGGCGTGTCGGTCGCCGCCAGTGTGGCGAAGGTGCGCGCGGCGATCCCCTCGATCGGCACCGCGCGCCGCGCGAGGTCGGCCCGCAGCGACGCTCCCCGCGTGGTGCGGTCCAGCTCCGGCGAGATCAGCGCGCCCCGGAACGGGAGTCCGGCGCTGAGGGCTTCCTCGACGAGGCGGATACCTTCGATGAGCGCCAGCCGACGGCGACCCCGCGCTTTGCGACGTTGGAGATCGCGGACGGCGGATTGCAGATTACCGGGTATGGCTCTCTCCCTCGGACCGGGCGCCTGTAAGTTCGCCGTCCCGGGCCGCTCCGCCAAGCGCCTCCCATGAGAATCGCGCTGACCATCGCCGGTTCGGACTCTGGGGGTGGCGCCGGCATTCAAGCCGATCTCAAGACTTTCCACCAGTTCGGGGTCTTCGGGACGAGCGTGATCTGCGCGGTCACCGCCCAGAACACGAGAGGGGTGCTCGCCTGGGAGGCGGTGTCGCCCGCCCTGGTCGCCCGCCAGCTCGACGCCGTTGCCGAGGACCTGCCGCCGACGGCGGTCAAGAGCGGCATGCTCGGCACCGCCGATGTGGCGGAAACCGTGGCCGCCGGGATCGCGCGCCACCGCCTCCCGAACTACGTGCTCGACCCCGTCATGGTCGCGACCTCAGGAGATCGCCTCCTCGACCGCGCGGCGGAGCGGCTCGTCGCCGAGCGGCTCGTCCCCCTCGCCGCCCTCGTGACGCCGAACCTCGAGGAGGCGACGATCCTCGTCGGCGACGACGTGCGGACGCCGGACCAGATGGAGCGGGCCGGCCGGGCTCTGGTGCGGCTCGGCGCCCGGGCGGCGCTCGTGAAGGGCGGACACCTCGCGAGTGACAGCGTCGTGGACGTGCTCGTCACCGCCCGCGAGGCGCGGCGATTCTCGCGTCCGCGCATCGACACCACTTCCACGCACGGCACCGGGTGCACGCTGTCCGCGGCGGTGGCCGCGGGGCTGGCGCAGGGACGTCCACTGGACCGGGCCGTCGAGGACGCGCTCGATTTCGTGCAGCGCGCGCTGGCCGCCGCCCCGGGCCTCGGCCGCGGCGGGCACGGCCCGCTCAACCATTTCGTCCCGGCGCCGCCGCGACCTCCGGCGGAGGGCCTGTAGCCTCTACCACGCAGCGAGGGGGCAGGATCCCCCGCCCCCTCGAGACTCACCGCGGCGCGTCCGCCGGAACGCTCACCTCACGGGTTCATCCAGTAGGTCGCCTTCACCATGAAGATGTTGTCCGCCGGGGCGGTCCACAGCCCGCGCATCGAGCGGCTGAACGCGAAGTCCCCCACGTCGACCGCATTGGACCGTGTCTGCGCCCACACCAGATAGAGCGTGGAGCCCGGCAGGCATTCCCACCGCAGCACGGCGTTGCCCCGCAGGGACCGGAAGTTGAAGTCCGGGTTGTAGGGCTCGGTCGCCGGCGTGAAGGCGTAGCTGCGGGGCCGGGCCAGCTGCCGGAACTCGTCGTATCGCCCGGCGGAAATGAGCGGCTGGGCGTAGAGTTGCAGACTCAGCGCGGGGCTGAACGTCCAATTCATGCGCACGCCGGCCGACATCTCGGTCTGGCTCAAGTGTGCGAATACGTATCGGGTGCCGAACGTCGCGGCGGCGGTGGAATCGGCGTAGGCGCCGACGTATTGCACCGGGGACTCGCCCCAATAAAGGTTTGGGCCGACGCTGAGCGACAGGTTCGGGGACGGTCGGAATTCCACGCTGGGGTTGATGTAATAGTCGTAGTCGTGGCGCGACCGTGTGTAGATCCCGGTGAAGAAGTTCAGGATCCAGGCCTTGCGGCTGTCGGTGTTCATCCCGACGTCCAGCTGATAGCCGGGGGGGTTGAGGGTGAGCGGCCCGCCGCGCGTGCGGCGGTTGTCGACCGTCCAGGGATTGTACGCCGCGTCCCAGTTGATCCAATAGAAGTTCTTGAGCTGGAACGAGCCGGCGGCGAACACCCCCGACCAGTTGATGTTGCCGTCCCAGTCGTAGTTGCGGAACAGCGCGCCCAGGACCTCGACGTAACGGAACACCCGCCCCGGCTTGGTCCAACTGTAGCCGCCGCCGATGTGCATGTTCACCAGGCCGGTCCGGGACAGGAACCCCAGGTCGCTGATGTCGAAGCTCGGGGCGATGAACCCCAGGGCCGCATTGACGAAGGTGTTCCCTTTCTGTTTCGCCAGGGTGACGCGCCCCATGGCGCCCGACAGCGAGGTAGCCGCGCTGTCGACACCGAGGTTGGCCGCGTCGGGCCGCTGGAAATAGTGCACCGAACTTTGCTGCACCGAGAGCAGGCGGGCCGTAGTGCCGGCGATGCGGGAGACGCCGCCGCGCCACGTCGTCACCCAGGTGCGACTGGAGTCGAGGAAGGTCCACCCGTCGACGCCGACGAAGAGACTGTTCGCATTCCGCGTGTTGCGGAGCGTCGCATCCGAGAAATCGCGGGCGGCGACCGTCGCCAGGAACCCGATCCCGCGGCGACCCTGGGCGATGTCCTTCTGCGCCCGGTACACGCCATAAAACGTCAGCGGCTCGATCTCCTGGCGCCACCGCGTGCTCAAACTGTCCTGGAAGCTGGCGAACTCGCGGTTCGCCAGGGCGGAGAGCGCGCCGACGTTCCAGCTCCCCGCCACCTTGCCCGTCAGCTTCAGCGCGCCAAGGATGTGCGCACCGGCCGGCCCGTCGGCGAATCCGCCGGGCGGGGCGCCGACCGAGAGCGAGCGGCCGATGCGCCGGCTGTAGAAGTACGTCGGCCCCGGCCAGTTGAACCCCCAGTTGTTGCGCTGGCCGCCTTGCCCGAAGCTGAACGTCGACGACCCTTCCACGAAAAACGGCCGCTTCTCGGAGAAGTAGGTCTCGGCGTCGCTCAGGTTCACGACGGCCGGATCCACCTCGACCTGGCCGAAGTCCGGATTGACCGTCGCGTTGAGGGTGAGGTTCGAGCCGAGACCGATCTTGGCGTCGGCGCCGAGACCGGGGGTGAGGCGCGAGCCGTCGTTGAACGGGTCGCCCGCGCCGTGCGGCGAAAACTCGGCGCGGCTGGTGACGTACGGCAGCAGCTCGATGCGCCGCGGCGGGGTGATCTGCTCGATGCCGACGAGGTCGACAAAGCGCGACACGAAGCCGCTGCCGTTCTTGGGCGTGTAGACGATGTAGTCGACCTCGTTCTTGCGGGCGATTTCGCGGCGGAAGTTGATGCCCCAGACGTACTGGCTCTGCCGCAGAAACCGCAGCTGCGAGTAGGGAATCCGCACCTCGGCGGTCCACCCCGACGCGTCGCGGCTGACCTTCGCCTCCCACACCCCGTCCCAGCTGTCGTCGTTCCAGTCGTCGTTGTAGAGCGTGCCGTCGTTCAGCGTCCCCGCCGCGTTGACGCCGAAGTAGAACCCGCTGCGGCGGTCGTGATACGAATCGACGTACACGGTGAGGCGGTCGGAGTTGGTGCCGGCATCGCGCCGGCCCAGCCGCGCCACGATCGAATCGGCATGGTCGTCGTAGAGCCGCGCGCCCACGTACAGCGCCGCGTCGTCGTAGGCGACGTACACGGCCGTGCTCTCGCTCGGCGCCAGCCCCTCGTTCGGGTCGCGTTGGCGGAATCCGGAGATCCGCACCGCCGTGCGCCAGATGGCGTCGGACAACACTCCGTCGATCACGACCGGGGTCGTGGCGCGCACGGCGCGCACCTGCTGGACGAGCGCCGCCGTGGGGGAAGCATCCGTTTTGGGGCTCGCCGGCCGGGTGGCCACGGCGATCTGGGACGACAGCAGGAGTGAGAGCGCGACCGGCAGCATAGGCACCTCGCGACGGAGAGCGACGCTGGCGAAATCCCCGGCGACGGTACCGAGGCGACGGCCTCTTACTGCACGCTAAGACAGGCAAGATGAGGAAAGGGTTGCAGCGGGGGTGTCCGCGATCGGTCAGGAGAGGCGGCGCAGCACTCCCTTCACCACCGTGACGAGACCCGTTCCTGCCGCGGCGCTGGCCGCCAGCACCTCCTGGTGGGAGAGGGGCTGGGCCGTGAGCCCAGAGGCGGGGTTGGTCACGATGGAAAAGCCCAGACACCGGATGCCCAACGCCCGGGCTGCGATGACCTCCGGCACCGTGGACATCCCGACGGCATCGGCGCCGAGCCGCGCCAGCATGCGCACCTCGGCGGGGGTCTCGTACGACGGCCCAAGCAGCGCGACATAGACGCCCTCCTCGAGGGCGACGTGCGCCTCCCGGGCCGCTTCGCGAGCCAGGGTCCGCAGCTCGCGGTCGTAGGGGTCGCTCATGTCGGGAAAACGCTCTTCCCCCTCGAGCACCGGTCCGACCAGGGGGTTGTGGAACATCAGGTTGATGTGGTCGGCGATGAGCATCAACGTTCCCGACCCGAAGGTCGGGCGGATGCCGCCGGCGGCGTTGGTGACGATCAGCGTCTTCACGCCGAGTCTGGCGAACACGCGCACCGGCAGGGCGGCGGTCGCCGCGTCGTGCCCCTCATACAAATGAAAGCGGCCGGCCTGGACCAGCACCGGCACCTTCTCCAAGAGGCCCGCAACCAGCTCCCCCTTGTGACCGGCGACGCCGGGCTCGGGGAAGCCGGGGATGTCCGCGTAGCGGATGCGCAGCGGGTCCCGCACCTCATCGGCGAGGAAGCCCAGGCCGGAGCCGAGCACGATGGCGACTGCCGGCCGCCGCGCCCCTAGCCGCTGCGCCACTGCCTGCGCCGCGCGGGCCGGGTCGGTCACAGCAGCATGCCCGCCAAGGTCGCCGACAGGAAGTTCGCGAGCGTCCCCGCCAGCATGGCGCGGAAGCCGAGGCGCGCGAGGTCGTGCTTGCGGTCGGGGGCGAGCGCGCCGATGCCCCCGATCTGGATGCCGACCGAGCTCACGTTCGCGAACCCGCACAGCGCGAACGTGGCGATGGTGAACGACACCGGATCGAGGGTGGCCTTGAGGGGGCCGAGCTGCGCGTAAGCGATGAACTCGTTCAGCACCATGCGCGTGCCGAGCAGCCCGGCGATGGTGTTGGTGTCGTGACCCGGCACGCCCATGACCCACGCGACGGGATAGAACAGCCATCCCAGGATCGTCTGGAGGTTTTCCGGGATGAAGGTGACGTACTGGTGCGCGAACCCCAGCACGCCGTTGATGAGCGCGATCAGGGCGATGAACGAGATGAGCATCGCGATCACGTTCAGCATCAGGTGGAGGCCTTCGCTGGTGCCGCGCGCGGCCGCGTCGACCACGTTCACGTCGGTCCGGGGGATGTCCACTCTCACGCCGCCCAGCGTTTCGGGGACCTCAGTCTCCGGCTCGAGGATCTTGGCCATCATGATAGTGCCGGGGGCGGTCATGATGACCGCCGTGAGCAGATGCCGCGCTTCGATGCCGAACGCGATGTATGCCGCCATGATGGAGCCGGAGACGTGCGCCATCCCCGCCGTCATCACCGTCATCAGCTCCGAGCGCGTCATCCGGGGAAGGAACGGGCGGATGGTGAGCGGCGCTTCGGTCTGCCCCATGAAGATCGACGCCGCCACGTTCAGGCTCTCAGCGCCGCTCGCCCCCATCACCTTGTTCATCATGACGGCGAACGCCTTGACGACGACCTGCATGATGCCGAGGTAGTACATGATCGCGAACAGCGCCGACACGAAGATGATCGCCGGCAGCACCTGGAACGCGAACACCACACCGAATTTCGAGTGCTGCGCCCCAATGTCGCCGAACACGAACGACGACCCGGCGTAGGAGAACGACAGCAGCCAGGTGACGGCGGCGCCCAGGGCGCGGAAGATGCGTTGGCCGACGGGGACGCGCAGCACGAACACCGCGAACGCCGCCTGCAAGCCGAGACCCCAGGCGATCACGCGCCAGCTGATCTTGCGGCGGTTGCTGGACAGCCCGAACCCGATCGCCAGGAGGGCGGCGAGGCCGAACACCCCGCGTAGCCGCGCGCCGAGCGGACGGGGGGCGGGGACGAGCGCTGGCGGTGCGGGCGCCTGGACCTGGGGAGCCGCGGCCCGCGCGGTCGAGTCCTGGGCAGGAGCGCCCCGCAGCGTGTTCCACGCGAAGCGCGGCAGCGTGAACACGACCAGCGCGCACGCGAACGTCACCGCGAACGCGACCACGGGCCGACGCCAGGGGATCACAGAGCCTCCAGTTCGCTTTGCACCCGCGACACCAACGCCACCTTCTCGTAGTCCGGGAGAAACGCGCTCTCACAGGCGTTGAGCACCACCCGGGCGAGCTGCTCCCGGGTCAGTCCCAGGGCGGTGTGCGCCAGGAAGTACTCGTCCGTGAGCGTGATGCCGTCCATCAGGCGTCCGTCGGTGTTCAATGACGCCTGAACGCCGCGCTCCAGATAGCGCCGGAACGGATGCTCCGCAATGGCGGTGACCGTGTGCGTGTGGAGATTGCTCGTCAAGCACATCTCCAGCGGCACGCGGCGCGCCACGACCTCCTCGAGTAGCGCCGCGTCTTCGCTGAGCCGGGTGCCGTGCCCGATGCGCTGCGCTCCGCACACGTGCAACGCCTCCCGGATCGACTCGGGGCCGTCCCCTTCCCCCGCGTGGCAGGTGCACGCCAGCCCGTGCCG
>Ga0066682_10000722_pt1 | contig 11464 bp, 8 predicted proteins | sample GraSoiAngelo_131_FD_65628 | JGI IMG/M metagenome (GOLD analysis project Ga0066682, IMG submission 65628) | Grasslands soil microbial communities from the Angelo Coastal Reserve, California, USA - 14_0929_02_30cm | ecosystem: Environmental > Terrestrial > Soil > Grasslands | place: USA... | reverse complement strand
GCGGTCCCGAGAATCGTGATGGTGCTGACGACGACCGAGAACAGCGACTGCTGCCAGGTGATCGCGATGCGGGCGCTCATCGTGGTGTCGCCGGCACGGGCGTAGCGCTGCAGCTCGTGCGGCTCGCGCGCGAAGCTCTTGACGAGTCGCATCGCGCCGAACGTCTCGTACAGCCGCTCGAGCAGCTTCGACTCGAGCTCCTTCACGCGCTCTTCGCGGTTCACGAGCGTCGACGTGTAGTACCGCAGGCAGAGATACATGAACGGCACGACGGCCAGCGACAGCAGCGCGATGGTGACGTTCATGTACAGCAGGATGCCGAACATGACCGTCAACGATGCGATCGAAGTCGCCAGCGGAAAGATCCCGCTCATCACCAGGTTTTCGATCGCGTACGCGTCGACGTCGACGCGGTACACGGCGTCCGCCGTGCTCGTCGTGATGTGGTGATGCAGCCCGAGCGCCGTCAGGTGTTGAAACAGCTTGCCGCGCAGGTCGTACACCATGCGCTGACCGGCATCGACCTGCACCTGCGTGCCGTAGGCGGAGACCAGCTGGTTCACGACCTGCAGCACGACGCCGGCGATGACGACCGCGGTGAGCAGGACGAAACGATGGTTCTCGGTGACCAGGGCGATCCCTGGCGCCAGGCGCGCCGGAAACGGCCTTCCGCCCAGCACGTAGTCGATGACGATCGCGAGCGGCCACGGCTGCAGCGCGCCGAGCCCGATTTCCGACAGGAGCAGCACCGCCAGCAGCGCGACGCGCTTGCGGTACGGCCGCAGGAACGACAGCGTCCAGACGAGGAGCGGTTCGCTCATCCGCCCACCTTCCGCGGCGGCAGCAGCGGCTGCTTCGGCACGAGGTTCGGCGCGATCCGCGGAATGATCAACGGCACGACACGGTCCTGGCTCGAATCGGCGACGTACAGGAAGCCGCGACGCGGGTCGTAGGCGACGCGCGTGGGTGCGCCGAACGCTTCGCGCCCCTCGTCGCTGAGATCCCGCAGGATGCCGTCGGGGCCGACGGCCCTGACGTGGCCGTTGTAGTAGTCGGCGATGAAGATCGTCACCTTCCCGCCGGGCTCGTGGACGACCGCGACGCCGGCCGGTCCCGCGAACCGTGCGGCCGTGGCGGGCCCATCGTCGCCCGAATAGCCCCAGACGCCGTTGCCGGCGACGGTCGAGATGATGTGCGTCTTCGCGTCGACTCTGCGCACGCGGTTGTGATGCATGTCGGCGATGTAGAGGTCGCCGTTTCGCGTGTCGATCGCGACGTCGCTCGGCATGTTCAGATGCGCGTCGGTCGCCGGTCCCCCGTCGCCGACGTTCTGCGCGTCGCCGGGCGCCCCGTCGCCCGCCACCGTGTGAATGAGGCCGGTCCTCGCGTCGATCATTCGAATGCGGTAGTTCAGCGTGTCGGCGATGTAGATATCGCCGTTGGGCGCCGCCGCCACGGCGCTCGGCGTGTTCAGCGCCGCGTCCACCGCGGGCTTCTCGTCGCCGTCGTAGCCGTTCTCGCCCGAGCCTGCGATCGTAGTGATGACCCTGGTCGGCCTGTCGACACGACGGATGCGGTCGTTGTGGGAGTCGGCGACGATGAGGTCGCCGTCGGGCGCAATCGCGACGCCGTCCGGCGTGTCGAGCTGTGCGACGATGGCCGGACCGTTGTCGCCGGAGAACCCGGTGCCCAGGTCGTGGTTGCCCGCCACCGGCTCGATGTCCCCGCGCGTGTCCACCCGGCGGATGACGTCGTTGTTCGAATCGGCGATGTAGATGTCGCCGTTGGGTCCGACGACGACGCCCCCCGGCGTGTCGAGCCACGCTTCGATCGCGGGGCCGTAGTCTCCCGCGTACCCTTTCTTCCCGCCGATCACCGGGCCGGTCGCCGCTTCGCGCAGCATCAGCGTGCTCGAGCCGAGCGCCACGATCATCACGATGAAGATGAAGGCGCTGCGCAACCCGTACATGCGGAGCAGCGACGGCGCGATCAGCGGCGCGCGGACCCGGCTCGATCGCATCTTGACCATGCCCGCCCCGAGCGTCACCCTCGCGATCCCACGCCGGACGATGGCCGTGGTCTGCGCGGTCCGCCAGGCGATGACCACGATGAGCAGCACCGCCAGCGCGGAGACGATCGAGCCCGCGAGCGGCCGGCGCAGCGCCGCGCCGGTCGCGGCGCCGGCGAGGAGCACGGCGCCGAGGCCGACCGCTGCCACGACGCCGAACATGGTCGGGCGCAGGTGCGTGCTCATGCGGACGAGCGATTTGCCGGAGCCATGCTCTTCGACGAGCGCACGCACGTCGAGCCAGGCCCAGCGGTCGACGAACACGCTGACGTCGCGGTCGTCCGACCAGCCCTCGTCGATTTCAATCGTCCGCACCGCGCGCGAGCGGCGCAGCCAGTCGGCGAGCTGCGTCAGCACGCGGTCGGCCGATGTCCACGACTCGCCCCAGAAGCGATCTTCGGTGACGTTGCCCGAGATCAGCAGCAGCGCGCGCCACGCCTCGGCCAACGACGGGCGCGGCCCGCGGCTCGTCTGCGGCTCGCTTGGCGGCAGCGCGACCTCCGGCGGCGACAGCACGCCGCGAATGCGCCCGCGCAGCCGGGCGAGCGGCTGGATGAAGTGCAGGTAGGCGAGCGTCGAGCGGTACCAGAGCTTGTTGCCCTCGAGCGAGTCCACCTCGGACCGCATCGCGTACGCGATGTTCTTCGCGAGGGTCGCCGCGACGCCGACCAGACCGCCGCCGAGCAGCAGCGCCGCCGCCCAGATGTGGTTGCGCGAGGCGGCGACAACGGCGCCGGCAGCCGTGAGCGCGTACGAGATCGCCTGCCACTTGATCGAGTTGGGCAGGAACGCGAACGGATGCACGTCCGTGCGGTACACCGACGGGAACGCCGCGGTCCCCCACACACCGGCGTTGACGCGTGTGCTCCACAGCGAGCGGACGAACGGCAGCGGGCTGTAGATGCGGCCGCGCCACAGCATCCGGCCGTCGAGGAACTTGTCGGGGTGGTGCGCCATCAGCCACGTTTCACCTTCGCCGTAGCCGATCTGCTGCTTCCAGTACGTGTTCACCGACGTCCGATGGTGATGCCACACGAGCGCGGCCGGCGCGAATCCGATCTTCCAGCCCCGCGCCTGCAGCCGCCAGCACACATCCACATCGTCTCCAGCGCGGAGGTAGATGGGATTGAAGCCGTCGATCGCGAGCAGCGCGTCGCGGCGGAACGCCATGTTGCAGCCCGGTACGTGCTCGGCGACGCGATCGTCGAGCAGCACGTGAGTGGGGCCGCCCGGCGCGCGCGCGATGCACTGCGCCATCGGCGGATCGTCGGCCGGCACGACGTTCGGTCCGCCGGAGCCGACGGCGTCGGATGTGAGGAACGGCTGAACGAGGAACGTGAGCCAGTCGCGATCGACGCGTGTGTCGGCGTCCGTATAGGCGACGATCTCGCCCGCGGCTTCGGCCAGGCCGACATTACGCGCGGCGCTCAAGCCGGCGTTCGGCGTATCGACGACGCGCACCCGCGCAAAGCTGCGGGCGATGTCCCCTGTCCGATCCTTCGACCCGTCGTTGACGACCACGATCTCGTAGTCCGGATAGGTGAGCCGCTCCAGCGAGGCCAGGCAGTCCGCGAGCGTGTCGGCGGCGTTGTACGCGCAGACGACGACCGATACTTTGGGCCACGTGCGCTGCCGCGCGCGCGAAAAGGGCGCGTCCGCGAAGGCCGACGCGACGGCGAGCGCGGCCGGCTTCACGCGTCGGTCGCGATCGACGAGCCCGAACGTCCAGTCTTCGACCGATTGGCCGCCGCGCCACCATTGGTCGGTCCAGGCAAAGGCGATCGCGCCGCAGGCGCCTTCCTCGAATGCCGCGCGGATGTGCATCGAGGTGATCTCGGCCTGCCCCGCTTCGCCTTCCCGCGTGCTGTCGGCACCCGCTTCAGCCAGGAGCAGCGGCTTCTGACTGGCGATGTGCTGCAGACGCACGACGTACGCGCGCAGGTCGGCTTCGTGATGCAGGTAGACGTTGAACGCGCAGATGTCGAAGAAAGAAAGATCGAGAAACTCGGTCGGCGGAAAATTGACGTACGTGAACAGGCTGTCCGGCGACGTCGCCTTCGCGTCTTCGTACAGGCTGCGCAGGAAGTTTTCAACGCGCAGCCGGCCATGCCAGCGCACCACACCCGGCGGGATCTCGTTGCCGACCGCGAAAGTCAGCACCGCAGGATGGTCACCGAGCTCGGCGATCCTCGCCGTGATGTCCCGGCGGATTCCGCGCTTCAGGGCGCGGTCGTCCAGAAACGCCACGTGCTGCGACCAGGGCAGGCCGACCATGACGCGCAGCCCCTCGCCCGCGGCGGCGTCGAGCAGATCCCGCCGCGGCGGTGTGTACGTCCGGACGGTGTTGATGCCGAGGCTCGCCATCTGGCGGAAGTCCGCGGCAACCTGTTGCATGGAGGGAAACTGGTAGCCCTGCGCGTCGGGCGCAAAGGTCCCGTAGGTCACGCCTTTGACGAGGAATCGCTCACCCGCGGCCGCCTCCGCACCGGGCGCGCCGGCGTGTTGTCCCGCCGCAGCCACACCGATAGCGGAGCGCGGCGACGGCCGAACGCGCAGGAATTTTCCGTCCGTGACGATTCGGTCGGCTGCCGCCGGACGCGTATCGCAACGGACTTCAGAATCGGCCTGGACTGCGATGCTCACGATAGGCAGTGCCCTTCGCATGTAGAGCGGGCCTTTCAGGCTCGCCTTCACGGCGACTCTGAAAGCGTCGCCCGACACCCGGAAGGGACAATTCCTATTCTATCAGTAGGTTGGAGGTTCGGCGCTCTGGCGGAACAGGTGGGGCCTGGTGGGTATGGCCACCCGACCTCACCGATCGATCCTGACGCTGCCGCTGAAGGTCTTGAAGCGAAGCGTCCCGCCGTTGCCGCCGCCGAGCTCGGCTTTGAGCGAACGACGGCTGGAGCTGTGCAGCGTGAGAGGCATCTCGGAGCTCAGCCGGCCGCTGAAGGAGTTGAAGGAAACGCTCCCGCGGGCGGATTCCGGCACGTGGAGCTCGACATTACCGCTGAAGGTGTCGACGTCGATCGTCTGGTCCGGCTCCCACGATTTCGCGCGAATCAGGACAGACCCGCTGAAGGTGTGCGCCTTGACCGAGCCGGTCACGTCGTTCAGGCTCACCCGCGAGGAGAAGCCGTGGATTTTGTGCGACCCTTCGACGCCGTCGACGATCACCCGCGCGCTGAACACGGAGAGGTCGAGGCTCGTCCGGCGCGGCACCTTGATGTCGAAGTCCGTTTCCACGACGTTGTTCCCGTCGGTGAACCAGTGCCAGGAGCGCTCCGGCCGGTTGGCGTTCACGACCACGACGCTCGAGCCGTCGCTGTGGACGTCCAGCTTGATGCGGTCCAGGCGGTCGCGGGTGCCGCGGCGCACGGCGTCGACGACGACCTCGGGCCGGTCCGACGTGGTGACCGTAACCCGGCCCGAGAAGCTCCTGAGCCGCAGCGTCCCGCCGGGTTCCATCCTGATCGTCCGGCTGATGTGTTCCGTTTCCTCAAACGCCGCAGTGACGGCCGGCGTGGCCAGCGCAAGGATACCCAAGGCGAGCACATATTTCCGCATGGGACCTTTGACGGGTTCGCTGGCAGAAACGTTCAAGGGTCAAGCCATTAGCTATTAGCCATCAGCCATCAGCCATGAGGAAGCGCGTCAGGATCCAGCGCGCCCGTGTAGATGGCCATGCCGACAACGGCATCGATGCCGCGGGCGTGGAGGTCGTCGATCTCACGCTGGGTGCTGATGCCCCCGGCCGCGGTCACGCGGCGCATCGTCGCATGCCGGACCGCCAGGATCGCCTCCATGTTCGTCCCGCCCATCAGCCCTTCGCTGTCGACGTGGGTGTACAGAAACTCGTCGCAGTAAGGCTCCAGCGCGCGGACGGCCTCCGACGCGGTCAGCGGCAGGGCCGTCTTCCAGCCGTGAATCACGACGTATCCGTTGCGGCTGTCGACGGCGGCGATGACGCGCTCGCGGCCGACGGCGTCGCTGAGCCGCTGCGCGAACGCGAGGTCCGGCTGTCCATCCTTGAAGAGCGCCGAGCCGGCGATGATCTGCTGCGCGCCGGCGGCAAGCACGTCCTGCGCGCGATCGAGGGTGCGGATGCCGCCTCCGACGCGGCACGAGATTGCGCCGGCGATTTGCCGCACGATCGCGAGGTTGTCGCCACGGTCCAGCGCCGCGTCCAGATCGATGACCTGCACTTTAGGGAAGCGCTCGAACCGGCGCACCCAGCGAAAGACGTCATCGTCCTTGATCGCGAGCCGCTCGCCCTGCACGAGCTGCACGACGGCGCCGCCCTGGAGATCGATGGAAGGGATCAGCATCCTGCGGATGGATTTGCGCTCATTCTACGGGCGCTCGAGATCAACCACGAAAAGCACGAAAGGCACGAAAAACGCGACAGGCACGAAAAACGCCAGCACACGACCATACGAAAGCCCAGAACCAAACGATCCTATTTTCTTTCGCGTCTTTCGTATCTTTCGTGTCTTTCGTGGCTGTCGTGGCGGCCACTAAAGCCGAACCGGAATGCCGTGTTCGCGAAGATGCTGCTTCAACGCGCGCACGCTGGTCTCGGCGTAATGAAAGATCGACGCCGCGAGCGCCGCGTCGGCGCGGCCGGTCGTGAAGACGTCGACGAAGTGATCGAAGCCGCCGGCGCCGCCGGAGGCGATGACCGGGATCGACACGGCCGACGACACGGCGGCCGTCATCGCGCAGTCGAAGCCGGCCTTGGTGCCGTCGCGGTCGATTGACGTCAGCAGGATCTCGCCGGCGCCGCGGTCTTCCGCCTCGCGCGCCCAGTCGACGGCATCGCGGCCCGACGCGCTCTGCCCGCTGCGCGCGTACACCGAGAAGCGATCGCGCCCGGGAGCCCGTCTGAGCAATGCCTCACGAGCTCCTCGTTGCCGCGCTTCGCGCGGAACGACTTGCGGATTCGGGCCGTTTTTCGCCGGCGGAGCCGGTGTCTCGCGTTTCGCATCGATGGCGACCAGCACCGCCTGGCTCCCGTACCGCTCGGCTACGGTGGTGATGAGCGCCGGTTCGGCGAGCGCCGCGGTGTTCAGGCTGACCTTGTCGGCGCCGGCCTCGACGGCCGCGGCGGCGTCGGCTTCGGTGCGGATGCCGCCTCCGACCGCAAGCGGAATGAAGAGCTCGCGAGCGACGCGCGAGATTGTGTCCGCCAGCGCGCGCCGCGCTTCGAGGGTCGCCGTGACGTCGAGAATCACCAGCTCGTCGATGCCTTCGGCGTTGTATCGCCGCGCCAGTTCGGCCGGATCGCCGGCCGACCGCAGTCCTTCGAAGTTGACGCCCTTGACGACCTGGCCGTTCCTGACGTCAAGGCAGGCGATGATGCGTTTAGAGAGCATCGCTGTCGTGGAGCACACGGAGGTTAAAGAGGACGCGGAGGGTCAAGCCACAGAGACGCTGAGACACAGAGAAAGCCTCAGCTCTTTGTTGAGACAGAGAGAAAACCTTGGCTCTGTGTCTCGGTGTCTCCGTGGCTATTACTCTCTGTGTCCTCTGCAAACTCTGCGGGCTCATCCTACCAGCTCCAGAAAGTTCCTGAGGATGCGAAGTCCGACATCCCCGGATTTCTCGGGGTGGAACTGCACGCCGGCGACCTGCCCGCGCTGCACGATTGCGGTGAAGGCCCCGCCGTGCTCCGTGATGGCGACCGTCTCGCCGCTCCGCGGCGCCGCGTAACTGTGTGTGAAGTACACCTGTGCGTTTGCCTGGACACCCTCGACAATCGACATGCGACGCTCGATCGAAAGGCTGTTCCAGCCGACGTGGGGAACTTTGATGTTCCGGTCGGGCTGAAGCCGGACCGTTCCCAGCCGAAAACATCGTCCGCTGAACAGTCCGAGTCCGGGACAGTCCGGCGCTTCGTCGCTGCCTTCGTACAGCCACTGCATGCCCAGGCAGATGCCAAACAGCGGCCGACCTTCGCCGACGCGGGCCAGGATCGCGTCGATCCAGGATTGATCGAGCGCCCGGGTCGCCCCGAAGTGTCCGACGCCGGGGACGATGATGCCGCTCGCCTCGGCCAGATCGCCGGGCGATTGGGGCACGAAGACGTCCGCGCCGATCGTGGCGAGCGCCTTCTTCACCGACGTCAGGTTGCCGGCCTTGTAATCGATGAGCGCGATCACAGCAGGCCTTTGGTGCTCGGTAACATGCGGGCGAGCCGGCGATCCTTCGCGCAGGCGACGCGCAGCGCGCGCGCGAACGCCTTGAAGACGGCTTCAATCTTATGGTGGCTCGACCGGCCGTAGAGCACCTTCACGTGGACGTTGGCCCTCGCGCCGATCGAGAAGCCCTCGAAGAAATCGTGGACGAGCTCGGTCTGGAGATCGCCGACCCGCGCGAGCTTCACCTGCAGATCGACCACGGTGTGCGGCCGGCCGCCGAGGTCCACTGCGGCGACGGCCAGCGTCTCGTCCATCGGCATCACGAAATAGCCGGCGCGATTGATGCCCCGCCGGTTCCCCAGCGCCTTCGACACCGCCTCGCCGAGGGCGATCCCGAGATCCTCCACGGTGTGATGCTGGTCGACGTCGAGGTCGCCGCGCGCGTCGATGCGAAGATCGAAGGCCCCGTGACGCGCGACGAGCTCCAACATGTGATCGAGAAAGCGGATTCCGGTCCGCACGCGATACCGCCCCTTGCCGTCGAGCCCGAGGCCGAGCCGGATCTCGGTCTCGGTCGTCCGGCGGTCGATTACCGCGCGGCGCACAGAACCTCTTCCATGACGGCTATCGCGCGCCGCGTGTGATCGACGATGCCGGTGGTGATGCGGAGGCAGCCGGCGCACCCCGGTTCGGTGGAGCGATCGCGCAGGTACACTCCCCGTGCGAACGCGCCGTTGACGAGGGCGTCGGTACGATCGCCGGCGCACACGAGCACGAAGTTCGAACGGCTCTTCCAGTATGTGAGGCCGAGTCGATCGCACGCCGCGTAGAGCAGCGCTTTCGATTGGGTGACCTGCCGCAGGTAGCCGCGCATGTGATCGAGATCCGACAGCGCGGCCTGAATGGCGGCGACGGCGGCGACGCTGACGCTGTACACCGGCACGGCGCGCCGAATCGGGTCGACCGTCGCCGGCGCGGAGACGAGGCAGCCAATCCGGAGTCCGGCCAGACCGAACGCCTTCGAAAACGTGCGTCCCACGACGACGTTCGGAAAGGCGTCCAGCTCGGGGATGAAGCTCTCGTCCGCGAATTCCGCGTAGGCCTCGTCGACGAACACGATCGCGCCGGCGGGGACGCCCCGCGCGACCGCGCGGATGTCGCCGAGCGGCATGCTGACGCCCGTCGGGTTGTTCGGGTTCGTCAGAAACACGACGCGTGTGTTCGGAGTGACCGCCGCCAGCACCTCGTCCAGCGGAAAAGCGAAGTCCGCCTTCGGCATCACCTGCACGAGCTTCCCACCCGCCACTTCAGTGTCCAATCGGAATATTTCGAACGCCGGCTCCGGCACGATCGCTTCGAGCACCGGGCCGCCGATCTCCGCCCGCAGGTACGCCACCGACAGCGCCATGAGGCCCTCGTCGAGCCCGTTGGTGAGCGTCACGCGATCGGGCGGCACGCCCAGATACATGGCGACCGCGTCGGTCGCTGCAGCATAGGGCGGATAGAAGCCGACCTGATCCGCGCGCAACCGCGCGAGCGCCTCGGTCACGCGCGGCGAACAGCCGCCCGTGTTCTCGTTCTGATGGAGCCGCAGACCGCCATACAGTTCCGGTGGCTTCTGGTAATGACTCATGGCCAAAGACCAACGCTCAACGACTGACGACCAGCGCCGAAGGCCGACTCCCGAACGCCGAACGCCTATTGGAACCGGACCTCAATCGATTCGGCGTGCGCCTCGAGGCCTTCGGCGCGCGCGAAGGGCAGAACCGTCGGCGCCAGTCGCGCGAGCCCGGCGCGCGTGACGCGCTGCACGGACATCACGCGCACGAAGTCCGCGGCCGAAAGACCGCCGCGGAAGCGGGCCGCCCCCGAAGTCGGCAACACATGATTCGAACCTGTCGCGTAGTCGCCGGCCGCCTGCGCCGAATAGGCGCCGATGAACACCGCGCCGGCCGTCAGCGGCCGCCGGGCGAGCGCTTCGCGATCGACGACCAGGTGCTCGGGCGCGAACCGGTTCGCAAGCGTCATCGCCTCGTTCGCCGTGCGCGTCACGACAACGGCGCCGTTCGCGCCGAGCGAGCGCTGGACGATGGCGCGGCCCAAACTTCGTTCGGCGACTGCCTTCACGACGCGATCGGCGAGCCGCCGGCTCCAGGTGATCAGGATGGCGCGCGCGTCGGGGTCGTGTTCGGCCTGTGCGATGAGGTCGGCGGCGATCCACGCCGGCTGTCCGGCGCCGGCGACGATCACGATCTCGGTCGGTCCCGCGTAGAAGTCGATCGCGCAGCGGCGCGCGACGAGCGCCTTGGCGGCCGCGACGTAGCGGTTGCCCGGCCCGACGATCTTGTCGACGCGCGGAATCGTCCTGGTGCCGTAGGCCAGCGCCGCCACGGCGTGGGCGCCGCCGATGCGGAAAAGCTTCGTGACGCCGGCTTCGAGCGCGGCCGCCATGACGGCGGGTTCGGGCCGCGGGCACACCACGAAGATCTCACGGACGCCGGCGACGCGCGCCGGCACGGCGGTCATCAGCAGGGAAGAGGGCAGCGGGAACCGGCCGCCGGGCACGTAGCAGCCCACTCGCTCGATTGGCTCCACGCGCTGCTCGACCGACACGCCGGGCGCCACATTGAGATCGAAATGGTGCGGAATCTGACGGAAGGCGACGCGGGCGATAGCTCGCGCGGCCCGATGGATGGCGCGCCGCACCACCGGCTCGACACGGGCCGCGCCGGCCTGCATCTCGCCGGCCGACACTTCCCACGGCGCCGACACATCGTCGAACCGCCGCGCGAACCGCGCGAGCGCACGATCGCCGCCAGTCCGCACGCCGTCGACTATCGCCTCGACGCGCCGGTCGAAGGCGCGATTGTCGTCGCGCGCCGGCGCGAGCAGGCGGGCCAGCGCCCGCGTGTCGCTCGCGTCGAGCACCCTCAGCCTCACTGCTGGATCCGCCTCTTGCCCATCCCGCCCCTGGTGGTCAACTCCTGCCGCCCCTCCTGCTCATCCTTGCCGGTTCGACTCATTCGCCCCATCCCGCTCGTCCTGCCCGTCCCGCCCTAGTCGTTCGAGTTTTCTCCCGCTCCATCCCGCTCGTTCCTACTCTGTCCTTGCCGGTTCGATTCATCCGCCCATCCCGCTCGTCCTGCCTATCCCGTCCACGCCCGTCCCGCGCGACCCGACCCACACCACCCACCCGACCTACCCACCTGTGACCTACGCGACCCACCTGACCTACGCAACCCGCCTGACTTACGCG
>Ga0066682_10000718_pt1 | contig 11478 bp, 10 predicted proteins | sample GraSoiAngelo_131_FD_65628 | JGI IMG/M metagenome (GOLD analysis project Ga0066682, IMG submission 65628) | Grasslands soil microbial communities from the Angelo Coastal Reserve, California, USA - 14_0929_02_30cm | ecosystem: Environmental > Terrestrial > Soil > Grasslands | place: USA... | reverse complement strand
ATGTTCGAGCGCGGCGGGAACGCGATCGATGCCGGCGTGGCCGCGGGGATCGCTCTCAACGTGCTCGAGCGGCATCTCACGGACTTCGGCGGCGTCGCGCCGATCATCCTGTTCCGCCCGGGCATGGACGGCCCGGAGACGATCGACGGTCTCGGGCGATGGCCGGCGAAATTCACGCTCGACGACTACCGCTACCGCTACGGCGACGACATGCCGATCGGCGTGCCACGCTCCGTGACGCCCGCCGCGGTCGACGCGTGGCTCACGGCTCTGGCGCGCCATGGCACGCTCACGCTTGAGGAGATCCTCGCGCCGAACATCGAGCTCGCCGAAGGATTCCCGGTGTACCCGCGGCTGGCGCGCGCGATCGCGATGCTCGAGGAGCGCCTTCGTGGGTGGCCGACCAGCGCGGCGGTGTTCCTTCCGCACGGGCGCGCACCACGGGTAGGAGAAATCCTGGTACAGAAGGACCTCGCGGCGCTGTTCCGGCTTCTGGTCCAGACCGAGCGATCGCGTTCAGCACTCGGTCGTGCAGGCGCGATCATGGCCGCGCGCGACGTCATCTACGAGGGCTTCGCCGCGAATCTGATCCTCGGATCTCAGACTCGGTACGGGGGCATGGTCACGGAGCGAGACCTCGCCGAGTATCACGTATCAATCGCGCCGCCCGTGCACACGACCTATCGCGGCATCGATGTCTACGCATGCGGACCGTGGTCACAGGGCCCGCTCGTGCCGATGACGCTCAACCTGCTCGAGCCGTATGACGTGGCGTCGATGGGGCCAGGATCTCTGGCGTTCTTGCACACGTACACCGAGGCGTTCAAGCTCGCGGCCGCGGACCGCGAAGGCTTCTTCGGCGATCCCGATCAGGTCGATGTGCCGATCCGCGGGCTCCTGGACAAGGGATACGCGCAGGAACGCCGCGATCTGATCCGCGACGATCGCGCGTGGCCCGAGCTTCCGCCGCCCGGCGACCCCTGGCCGTACGAAGGCCGCTCCGGACCGCCCGGCTACGTGCCGCGCGTCGCCAGCGGCGTCGGCGCGCCGGACACGTCGTATTGCTGCGCGATGGACGCCGAGGGCAACGCGTTCTCCGCGACGCCGTCGGATCCCGGTCTTGGTTCACCGCTCGTCGACGGGCTCGGCATCATCGTGAGCACGCGTGGCGCGCAGCTCTGGACGACGCCGGGCCATCCGTCGGCGATCGCGCCGCGCAAGCGCCCGCGTCTCACGCCGAATCCGGCGCTGCTCATGCGCGATGGCCGCGCGCTGATGCCCTTCGGCTGCCCCGGCGAGGACGCGCAATGCCAGGCGATGGTGCAGACGGTCTGCAACGTCGTCGACTTCGAGATGAACCTGCAGGCAGCGATCGAGGCGCCGCGCGTCATCTCGCGGTCGTTCCCATGGACGTTCCATCCGCACGCGTACGAACCCGGCGTGCTGACCATCGAGGGCCGCATCGCGCGCGATGTGCGCGACGGCCTCGCGTCGCTGGGGCACCTCATCCGCGATCTGCCGGACTTCTCGCCCGCGGCCGCCGGCATGTGCGCCATCCGGAGGCTCGAGCCGGGCACGCTCGAGGGCGGGGCGGATCCGCGTCGCGAGAGCTACGCGATCGGCTGGTGACGACACCTCGCGTCACGGCGGTCGGAGGCGTCTTCGAGCTCTGGCAGCCGCGACCCGGGTGACGAGGAGGGCCGGACTCGCGTCCGGCCCCCCATCAACGGACGACGAGCGTCAGGTGTACTAGTTGTCCTCGCCCTGGTCGTTGTCGTCGCCGTTGTCCTGCTTGTCCTTGTTCTTGTCTTTGCCCTTGTTGCCGCCCGCGCTCGCGGGGCCGCTGGTGATGATCTGGCCGTTGATGTAGATGTTGTCGATCACGGCGAGACCCACGCCCTGGGTGTCATTGTTCGCCGTGTCGGTCCCCTCGTCGTAGAGGATCGAGATCGAGACGATCTTGCTGCCGATGGGGATGACCGGGAACGACTCAGCCGGGTTCGTCACCTGGAACATCACACGCGTCCACTGCAGCGGGTCCTGTGGAGCCGGCGTCGGGGTGCTGTCGTTGGAGCAGCCACCGACGAAGTGGAACGTCTCGGCCGCCGAGCCGAGCTGCGCCACGACGTTGAAGCGTGGCGCTCCCGCGCCACAGTGACCGCCGTTCCGGTACTCGAAGCCGAGCTGGAAGTTCGCGTCGACCGTCATGCCCTTCACGCCGGTGATCCGCGCGCCGGACGAGGAGCAGTCGGCCGTCGGTCCGTTCTTCGAGAGCAACAGACCGGTGTGCGGGTCTCCTGGTGTGGTCGCGCTGGGGCCGCCGTTGTCCGGCAGACCCATGCCGCCTAGCCACGCCGCCGTCACGATCCGGCTTCCGGCCGGGGACGGAGCGCACTCCGCGGCGGTGCCCACGAACGTGAACGGGACCGCTTGCACCCTGTTGTCGTCTGCGACTGCGCCACCCGGCAACAGCCCGACGAGCGCGGCGACAGTGACCAATACCAATGCGCGCCTCATGCAACGCCTCCCTCTGTGTTTCGCGAGATCCTGATCGCCGATCGGCCTCCGGCTCACCTCCCACCCACCGTGCCCGCTGGTTCACAAGTTGTACAGCGTGGGTCAAGCGGTTTTAACGGCCGACCAAGCGCTTTCGTCTCGGCGGGTGGCCTCGCGGCTTAGGCTTACCGCCGGTGGACGAGCAGGAGCGCCGCTGGCGCGAGGAATTCCCGATCACGCGCGACCTCGTCTATCTGAACAACTGCTCGCTCACGCCACTCCCGCGCTCAGGTCGCGAGCGGATCGAGCGCTTCGCGCGCGAGTGGACCGAGCTCGGCGGCCGTGCGTGGTACGACCACTGGATCGGCGAGTACGAAGCGCTACGCGACGGCATCGCCGGGGTGCTCGGCGCGGCGCGCGACGAGGTCGCCATCGAGCCGAACGTGTCGGCCGGCCTCGTGGGGATCGCGAGCACGCTCGATTACACGAAGCGGCCGAAGGTCATCGTCGCGGATCTCGACTTTCCCACGGACGGCCACGCTTTCCACGCCGTGGCCGACCGCGGCGCGCGCGTGGAGTTCGTGCGAAGCCCCGATCGCGTTCGCGTCCCGCTCGAGCTCTTCGAGCGCGCCGTGGACGAGCGCACCAGCGCGGTGTGCACCGGCCACGTGTACTTCACGACCGGATGGATCCAGGACGTTCGTGCCCTCGCCGAGCTCTGCCACCGAAAGGGTGCCGTGCTCGTCGTCGACGCGTACCAGTCGATCGGCGCGTTCCCGTTCGACGTGCACGAGGCGGGCATCGACTACCTCGTCGGGGGAACGCTGAAGTGGCTCATGGGCGGCCCCGGCATCGCCTTCCTGTACGCGCGCCGCGCGATCGCGGAGCGCGCGAGGCCGAGCGCCGTCGGCTGGTGGGGCGTGATGGACCCGTTCGCGTTCGACGTCGAGCACCTCGCGTATGGAACAGGGGCGCGGCGGTTCGAATATGGAACTCCGGCCGTTGCCGCCATTTACGCGGCTCGCGCCGGTCTCGAGCTCCTCGCTGAGATCGGGGTCGCGACGGTGCGCGCGCGCCACATGCTGCTCTCGCAGCGTCTCGTCGACGGCGCGATCGCGCAGGGCTGGACCGTTCGCTGCCCACGTGTCGCCGCGGAACGCACGGCCATCGTCACGCTCGAGCATCCCGAGCCGCAGCGAGTCGTAGATGCGCTCCGGGCGGAGGGCGTGATCTGCGACAGCCGGCCCGGTCTCGTCCGCCTCTCGCCGCACTACTTCAACACCGTGGACGAGATGGATCGCGCGCTGGAGCTGCTCGCGCCGCTGCGCGCGCTGGCCGCGACCGCCTGAACGCGCCGCGGGACCGCGGCCGTCTCATCGCCTGGGCGGTGGTGATCGGCGTCATCGCCGCGATCGGCTACGGCGCGCGGTTCAGCGGCGACAACGCGACCCCGGCCGATCTCCTGTTCCGCTGGTCGACGGCGATCGCCACGTTCCTGTTCGACGGCATCATCCTCCTGCTGCTTCTTCTCATCGCGCGCGGTCTGCCGCTGCGCGAGACGTTCGCGCTGCGCCGGCCACCGTCGTGGCCGACGGCGTGGAAGGTCGCGGGCGGCGCGCTCGCGGCGACGTATGCCGCATCGATCATGGAGGAGATCGTTCTCGGGCACGGCGCGCGCGAGCAAGCGGTCCCGCAGTTCTGGGACCCGACGCGCGCCGACGCGTTCGTGGCGAACGCGATCGCCATCGCGCTATTCGTTCCGGTCGTCGAGGAGATGGCCTGCCGTGGCCTCGGCTTCCGGCTGCTCGAGGCGTACGGTCAGCGTGTCGCGATCGTCGGCAGCGCGGTCGCGTTCGCGCTCGCGCACGGCGCCGTCATCGACCTGCCGTGGGTCCTCGTCACCGGCCTGGGCCTCGGCTATCTGCGGAGCCGCTCGGGCAGCCTCTATCCCTGCATCGCGCTGCACACGATCGTGAACGGCGTCGCCGTCGTTGCCGCGGCGGCCCTGCCCTCAGGCTAGTCGCGGGACCGAAGCGCGCCGACCACCTCGACGAGGTCGCCGCCCGGATCGTTGAAGACGGAGCGACGCGCGGCGATGCGCTCGCCCTCCAGGACGTGCGCGCGTAGCTGCGCGTACGGGAGCAGTGGGTCCGCGAGGTTCGCCGGATCGTGGTCGAGACCGATGGCCTCGCGGATGCGTCGGCGCACCTCGGTCCAGCGCACGATCGCGTCGCGATCGTCTTCCGGCAGCGCCGCGTACGCAGCGGCGTCGTTCAGCGCGGCGCGGTAGGGGAGGAGCCGCCGGCGCTCGGTGCCACGCGGATGCTCCGCGGCGAGCGCGAGCTCCTTCTCGTCGATGCTCACCGGCTGATGCTACGCAGGATCGCGTGGAATGAATCGCGCTCGCGACGCGACCGCCGCGCTCAGTACGAGGAACGCGGCGGCGATCGGCTCGATGACGATGGACGTAACGATCGCAATTACGTTCTCCGCGGCCATCGATTCCGTGAGGCTCCGCGAGGCGAAAGGCACCTGCAGCGCGAACCATGGCACCAGCCAGACCGCGGCGACGATCGCGGCATTCCGAACTCCCCGCGGCAACTGCGCTGCGAGCACACCGGCGGCCACGGCGGCGGCGGCGATGCCGGCCGCAATGGTGAGCGCGCTCGTCGATCCGCCCGCCGTCTCTGCGGCTGAGGCGGACTGCGCGACTGCGATCCCCCAGGCGGCGGTCACCACGAACAGCGCAAGGGCGAGCGCGCCCGCAACTCGCAGGAGCGAATTGGTCCCCTCGCCGCGCGTGATCAGGCTGGTGCGTGCGAGCACGATGCCGAGGCCGATCCCCACGAACTGCGGCCAGAGCGACGCGAGGAAGCCGACGGCCGTGCACTGATCCGGGCCCGGGAAGGGATTGGCACCGCCGGATCGTTCGCAGAACGTGATCGCGCCGGGAACGCGGAGCGCGATCCCGGCGGCGACGTACACGACATCGAGCACGAGCGCGGCGAGTCCGCCGGCGCCGAGGGCGACGGCAGCGGCCGCCGCGGTGCCGGCGATCGTGACCGCGGGAAAGAGTGGGAAGGGCATCGGCGCCCTCAGAGCTTGGATCGCTTCATTCGCGAGGCCGACCGCGGCTTGCACGACCGCGGCGACGAGGAAACCGGCGCCGATACCCGAGATCGTCGCCCACACGACGGGCTCGTCCCATAGCACGAGACGGCGTCCGACGCGGGCGCGGGTCCACGCCACCGCGCGTAGTGCTCCAGGGAACTCGCGTGCGAGGCCCTCGCGCATTCGCACCTATTGTGACCACATGAGTGAAGCGCAGATGGAGGACGCAAGGGCCGAGCACGACGTTCTCGCGATCGCGAAGACGATCGCGGCGAACGAGTTTCCGGTCGAGCGCGCATCGGTGATCGGCGTCGATCGAGAGAGCGGTCGTCTGCTCCGTCTGTCGCCGTTCCCGTGGAAAGGCAACGACACCGACCCGCCGCTGCTGCGGTGGTCGTGGATCCACGCGCGCACGGCCAAGGACGAGCGCGACGTGCGGCCCGAGACCGTGAACGTCGACGGCGAGGTGGTCGCGACCGCCTACGTCGACGCGAAGGATGCGTGGCGTCTGCGCTGGCCGTTCGTGCGTCCCCATGTCCGCCCGTCGCTCGAGTCGCTCCAAGCGCTCGCGCGTGATCGCTCGGCGACCGTCGGATTCATCCGCCCCGCGGCCGACGGCGACGTGCTCCATCTTCCGCTGCGGCTGCGCTTCCGCTGCGTGAGCGAGGACTGCGTCGAGGCGCACGAGCTCCCCGTCCTCGACTGGGAGCTGCACGAGATGGCGCGGCTCAGTCGCGAGCGATACGGACCGCAGTGGGCGACGCGCTTCCGCGAGACGTGGGGCACGACACTCTTCGAGAAGTACGACGTGCATCTGTTGCTCTCGTCGTATGCGCAGGCGCCGTCACGCTTCTACGTCGCGGGCCTCTTCTATCCGCCGAAGGAAAAGGAAGACGAACATGCGCACCTGCATCACCAGGAGCACCGCGCGCATGTGCAGGCGGAGAGCTAGAGGGGTCAGACCTTTCCCGCGAACTCCTTCGGGGTGTCCTTGCGCTCGATCCCCGTTTCGCCGGCCTTGCCCTTGTACCCGTGCGGGAAGATGCGGAGCAGCAGGTAGGTCCCGGTGAGCGGATCCTCGGCGCGCTCGATGACGATCGACGGTCCCCACGGCGAATCGAACTCGTCACCGACCGCGGGCTTGCGCTTTCCGACGTCGAATCCGTGCTTGTCCCACTGCAGCACGGAGTAGCTGCGCACCACGCGCTCCTCGTCGCCGCCCTCGTCGGGCCGCCAGCGATGCGCGTCGGGATGCTCGCGCTGGCAGACTGCGGGCGAACCCGAATGCATCGTCACCCACTTGTACACGTCGGCGTCCTTGCTCTGGGCGCCGGTGGGATAGGCCGCGCGATAGCGCTCCTCTCCGAGCGTGCAGAGGTAGTAGAAGAGCATCGGGCGCAGTATATGGACGTGATCCGCTCGAAGACGGTGAACGTCATGGGCCTGCGCACGCGGGTCCTCGAAGAGGGCGAGGCCGGTGGCGGCGATCCGGTGGTGATGATCCATGGCGTCGGCGGTTGGGCCGAGAACTGGCGCGAGGTGATGTCGCCGATCGCCCGCAGCGGTCGACATGCGGTCGCGTTCGACCTTCCCGGATTCGGTCAGAGCGATCCGCCCGGCGACGTGGCGCACTTCGGGCCGCGCGACCCCTTCTATCCGCGCTTCGTCGGCGCGCTGCTCGACGAGCTGGCCATCCGTTCAGCGCATCTCGTCGGCAACTCGCTGGGCGGCGCCGTCGCGTTCACCGCCGCCGTGAGCCAGCCCGAGCGCACCCGGTCACTCGCCCTCGTCGCGGGCGGCGGCGTCGGCACCGACGTGGCCCTATTCCTGCGCCTCTGCACGCTGCCGGGCGTGCCGACGCTCTCGCGCCTCTTCGGCCGGCCGGAGCAAGCACGCGAAGTGCTACGCACCTGCTTCTATGACTCGCGCCGCATTCCGGCTTCGCTCTACGACGAGGCCGTGCGCTACGGCTATCCGTCGTTCGGCGAATTCGTGCGCGCGCTTCGTTCGGGCGTCACGATCTTCGGCGTGCGCCAATCGGTGCGCGAGCACTGGGTGGCCCTCGCATCGCGGTTCGCGGGCCCGGTCGTGGTGATCTGGGGTCGTGAAGACCGGGTGCTGCCGGTCGAGCATGTCGCGGAAGCCGGGCACGTGATGCCGCAGGCACACGTCGAGCTCATCGACGCCTGCGGTCACCTCCCGCAGGTCGAACGCACCGACGCGTTCCTCGCGGCGCTTCTACCGTTCCTCGATCGGGCGGAAGCGGCCGCCGCGGCGTGAGGGAAACTGGCACCATCAAGAGTGGCGTGAAGACCCGTTCGCGGCCATTCATCACCACGCCGCGCGCGAAGCTCACCCTCAGCGCCGAGCAGATCATCGCCGACTACCGCCTCGCGGTACGGAGCCGCGCCGCGAGCGAGCTTGGCCGGCGCGAGGTCCTCGCGGGACGCGCGCCGTTCGGGATCTTCGGCGACGGAAAAGAGGTCGCGCAGCTCGCGATGGCGCACGTGATGCGCCCGGGTGACTGGCGTAGCGGCTATTACCGCGATCAAACGGTGATGCTCGCCGTCGGCGTGACGACCCTCGAGCAGTACTTCGCGCAGCTCTACGCCGACGCGGATGTGGGACGCGAGCCGTTCTCGGGCGGACGGCAGATGTCGAATCACTACGCGACGCGGATCGTCGACGCGGCGGGGCATTGGCGTGATCTGTTGAGCACGATCCAGGTCGCGTCCGACTTCTCGCCCGTCGCCGCGCACATGCCGCGGTCCGTCGGCCTCGCGTGGGCCTCGAAGCTGTATCGCGAGTCCGCCGTGCTCCGCGACGTCGCGAAGGGGTTCTCGCGCAACGGCGATGAGGTCTGCTTCACGACGATCGGCAACGCCGCCGCCGCGGAGGGCCTCTTCTGGGAGTCCGTGAACGCGGTCGGCGTGCTCCAGGTTCCGCTCCTCATCAGCGTCTGGGATGACGGCTACGGCATCTCGGTCCCGAATGAGCTCCAGATGACGAAGAGCTCCGTGTCGGCCGCGCTCGCGGGCATGCGGCGCGACGGCGGTCCGGGATTCGAGATCGAGGTCGTAAAGGGCTGGGACTACGTCGCGCTCTGCGACGCCTACGCGATCATCGCCGAGCGCGTGCGGCGCGAACACGTGCCCGCGATCGTGCACGTCATCGAGATGACGCAGCCGCAGGGACATTCCACCAGCGGCAGTCACGAACGCTACAAAACGAAGGAGCGTCTCACCTTCGAGGTCGAGGCGGACCCGATCCGGCGGATGCGGGAGTGGATGATCCGTGACGACATCGCGGACGCCGCGACGCTCGACGAGCTCGAGAAGCACGACCGGTCCGAGGTGGAGCAGATCCGCGAGCGCGCCTACGAGACGTTCCAGGAGCCGATCCGCCGTCGTCGCGACGAGGCGCTCACGCTGATCGGCGCGACGGCGACGGAGTCGGGCGTGCCGCTCGATGCGATGGCGAACGAGCTTCGCGAGGCGGGGGAGCCGCTCAGCCATCGTGCGGTGTACGTCGCCACGTTCCGCGCACTCACGGCGCTGCGGGGGCGTGAAGGCCCGGCGCGCGCCGAGCTCGCGCGATTCGTGCGTACGTACCGCGAGGAGAACGAGGCCCGCTTCAACTCGCATCTTCTCAGCGAGTCCGATCGCTCACCGCTGCGCGTCCGCCAGGTCGCGCCGGAGTACCCGGCGAAACCCGATGTGATCGACGGCCGCCTCGTGCTGCTTCGCTGCTTCGACGCGAACCTGACGCGCGACGAGCGCATCGTCATCCTCGGCGAAGACGTCGGACGGCTCGGCGACGTCAACCTCGTGTACGAGGGGCTTCAGGAGAAGCACGGCGCACTGCGCGTCCACGACACCGGCATCCGCGAGGCGACGATCCTCGGGCAGGGGATCGGCGCTGCGATGCGCGGTCTCCGGCCGATCGTGGACATCCAATACGTCGACTACCTGCTGTTCGCGCTCGAGCTGGCGTCCGACGATCTCGCCACGCTGCGTTTTCGGACCGCGGGTGGTCAGATGGCACCGGTCGTGATCCGGACGAAGGGCCACCGGTTGCAGGGGATCTGGCACACCGGCTCGCCGATGCAGATGCTCCTCGGCACCCTGCGCGGACTGCACGTCTGCGTACCACGCGACATGACGCAGGCCGCGGGCTTCTACAACACGCTGCTCCGCGGCGACGACCCCGGCCTCGTCATCGAGGTCCTCTCAGGCTATCGCCTCAAGGAGCGCGCTCCGACGAACATCGGCGAGTTCACGCTGCCGCTCGGTGTTCCGGAGCTGCTGCGTGAGGGCGCAGACATCACGATCGTCACGTACGGAGCCCTGTGTCGCATCGCGCTCGAGGCCGCGCAGGACCTGGCCGCGGCGGACATCGACGTCGAGATCATCGACGTCCGCACGCTGCTGCCGTTCGATCTCGGTCACACGATCGTCGGGTCGGTCAAGAAGACCGGAGCGCTCCTCGTCGTTGATGAGGATCTTCCTGGCGGCGCATCGGCCTACATCCTTCAGCAGGTCGTCGAGACACAGGGCGGCGTCGATCATCTCGACGTCGGTCCGCGCACGCTGAGCGCGCGCGCGAACCGTACGTCCGTCGGCGTCGACGGCGACTATTTTTCCAAGCCGAGCCGCGAGGACATCTTCGCGGCTGCGTACGCCATCCAGCGAGAACGGCGCCCCGATCGCTTTCCCTCGCTCGACATACAGTTGGAGTCATGACCGAGAAGAGCAACGTCCAGGCGGTGCACGACACCCTGCTGTCGGAATTCCGGCGCGACGAGCGCTACATCCTCATGGGCGAGGACGTGGGGGTCCGCGGCGGCGTGTTCCGCGTTTCCGATGGCTTCATCGAGGAATTCGGCAAACACCGCGTCATCGACATGCCGGTCGCGGAGTCATCGATCGTTGGCATCGCGATCGGCGCCGCGATCGGAGGACTGCTGCCGGTCGCTGAAATGCAGTTCGCAGACTTCAGCGCGCCCGCGTTCGAGCAGATCGTCGATGAGGCCGCGCGGATCCGGTATCGCTCGAACGGCGCGTACGGCGTGCCGATCGTGATCCGCATGCCGTGGGGCGGCGGAATCCGCGGCGCGCTCTACCACTCGCAGTCGGTCGAGGCCTTCTACGCGCACGTGCCGGGGCTCAAGGTCGTGGTGCCGAGCACGCCGCGTGACCTCACCGGCATGCTGCGAGCCGCGCTGCGCGACCCGGATCCGGTGATCTTCCTCGAGCACAAGGCCACGTATCGCGCTGTCCGCGGCGACGCGCCCGACGACCCCGATTTCACGATCCCACTTGGGCCCGCGGACGTGAAGCGTGAGGGGACCGACATCACGGTCTTCGCCTATGGGCTCATGCTCCACCACAGCCTGAAGGCCGCCGAGACGCTCTCGAACGAGGGGATATCCGTCGCCGTGGTCGACGTGCGCAGCCTCCGACCTCTCGACGCCGCGACGATCTTGCGGGAAGCAAGGAAGACCGGAAAGTGTTTGATCGTTTACGAGGACAACCGGCTGTTCGGTGCGGGTGCGGAGGTCGCCGCGCTCATCGCCGAAGAGGCATTCGACGCGCTCGATGCGCCCGTGATGCGTCTCGGCGGACCGGAGGTCCCGGCGATGCCGTACAACAAAGCGCAAGAGGATTGGTTCATGCCGGACCCTGAGAAGATCGCGACGAAGATGCGCGAGCTGGCGGCCTACTAGTGGTGACCGCCCGCCGAGTCTCCCCGGAGGTGCTCTGTGTCCGTCTTTGAGCTGAAGATGCCCAAGCTCGGTGAGTCCGTCACCGAAGGCACCATCGGCAAGTGGTTGAAGCAGCCGGGCGAGAAGGTGAACAAGTACGAGCTGCT
>Ga0066682_10000714_pt1 | contig 11493 bp, 7 predicted proteins | sample GraSoiAngelo_131_FD_65628 | JGI IMG/M metagenome (GOLD analysis project Ga0066682, IMG submission 65628) | Grasslands soil microbial communities from the Angelo Coastal Reserve, California, USA - 14_0929_02_30cm | ecosystem: Environmental > Terrestrial > Soil > Grasslands | place: USA... | reverse complement strand
AACGAACTTTCCAACCACTCCGCTGGCCTTGAACGGCAATTCGTACTGATAGCCCGCGAAGAACCGGTGCGGCCGGCTGTACGGCGTCGGGCCATACTGCTGGTCCATGTCATTCGGGTTATTGATGTTGGCTGAGTTGAAGCCAACATTGGAGAGGTTCTTACTAAACGTGTAGGCCGCCTGGAACCCGAAGCCACGGGAGAATTGCTTGCGGATCGTCGTTTGCAGGCTGTTGTAGTTGTAAATCGCATCAAACGCGTTCTTTTGTAGGCCAATTGGTGTGAAACCCAGATAGGGCACACGAGCGCTGGCGTTCTGAACCGTGTTCGTCGTGATACTGTTGATCGGATTCGACGGGCTGGCCAACTGAGCGACATTCACATTGTGGCTGTAGTCGCCAATGTTGATCCCACTGGATCCGACGTAGGCGACTTCCAGTACATACGACTTCGCCACTTCGTACTGGATACCCAAATTGTATTGGCGGACCAGCGGTGTCTGGATGTGGTCGTAGTAGGGAGAATCAAAGTTAGACCCGGTAAGACGATTGAAATCGTACCACCGGGGCAACAAAGCCAGAGGCCGGTCCTGGAACGGGCTCTGCAAACTCGCAACGTCGTGTTGCACGGTGAGAGTATCGGCGTATGGCCTTCCTTCCTGAACAGCGTGAACCATCCGGTTGATACCGACGCGGTCGTAGAAAATACCGGCGCCGCCACGCACCACAAAGCGGCCATCCCCTACAGGCTGCCATGCGAAACCAATCCTGGGAGCGAAGTTGCCCAGTGGAATCCGGTTTTCCGATGCGAACCTCCCATCAAACTGCCGGACACCAGCAGGAATCGGACCGTGGCCTCCTTGGGAGATGGGCCGAGTATCGTAGTTGTTGGGTACTACGTATCCACTGAAGGCACGCGGGTCGGTGCTGGGCGCACTTGGAGGTATTGGAACGGACCTTAGATCGGCTGCCCAAAAATTCGTCAGGTTCCCATACTTGTCGCCGAGTTGGCCGAAGCGTTCCCAACGGACACCAATGTTCAGCGTGAAACGGCGGTTCACCGTCCAGTCGTCCTGGAAAAAGGCATACTCGTTGCGTAACGCGTAGTTGTGCACGATCCCATTCACCCCGCTACGAACGCAGAACAAACAGAGGTTGAAGCTGCTGGAGAGTGCACCAGTGGTGTTGCCAGGATTGGATGGGCTGCACGTCGCGTCGGCCGGGGCACAGCCCGCGCGACCGATCAAGAAATCGGCGAAGGAGTTCAACTGCAGGTTTCCCCTTCCCAAGCCGCCGAACGTGAGCGGCCAGCGGACGAATTCGTACTCGAAACCACTACGCAGGGTATGCGATCCCTTTGTCCACGAAAGTTGGTCCGAGAGCTGGATTTGAGTCGTGGGCGCGTCGGAAGGAGTCAATGCACCGCCAATATTAAATGCGCCCAGGATGGTCATGACTGGCGGCTGTGTATAGGTGCCGCCCGTCGTTCCATTGCAACACGTGATATCCACTAGCGGCTTGATGCCGACCTGCTGCGGCGTGTAAGGCACGGTCTCTGACCCTCTTTCAATAATGCGTTGGAGGGAGACGCGGGCCTGGTTCACCAACACGGGACTCAGAATAGAGGTGAGCCGGAGGAGCGCCGACTTGTTGCTGCGCTCATCGGTCTGAACTCGGCCCGGCAACTGGCCATTCAATTGATATTCGTACGGGTTTCTTGCGTCAAAATACCGCGCTTGCAAACTGTGATTGGCGCTGATGATCCAATCGCCGTTGCCGATGTATTGGTCTTCACGGTATTTGGCGGGAATGCTGAAGAGCTGCTGCCTCGTACCGCTGATGCCGGCACTCGGATTGGGAGTGATGCCGGAACCGGGAATGTAGTAGTTGCCATTCGGTAGTTTTACGCGAAGCAGCGCGATAGCGACGGGATTGATGTTGGAACCATCGCAGGCTATCGGAATCGATCCCCCTTGAGGGATCACACGTTCTCCGGTCAATCTTTCAAAAGATCCTCCTCTGGTGGTAAAACCACCAGCACACATGTTTGCAGCTAACCGTTGCGCGAAATCAGCCGCCTCACGGTTATCGGGTACAGGAAACAATGTTGCCGATGTCGTGCCGTTGGCTGCGACGCCGTTGAACTGCCGGGTACCCTGGTAGCTGCCGAAGAAAAACAGTTTGTCCTTCAAAACTGGTCCGCCGAGCGAGCCGCCGAACTGGTTTTGCCGAAGTATCTGCTTATCCGGTGAGCCAGGACGGCGATCACGGTTATAGAAAAAATCGTTCGCGTTGAGCTTTTCGTTGCGGAAGAACTCAAACAACGTTCCATGAAACTCGTTGCTTCCGCCCCTCGTTACAACGTTGACGTTGGCTCCAGGGTTCCGGCCGTAGCTCGAATCGTAGGTCGATGTTTGAATTTTGAATTCCTGAATAGCATCGGGATTGGGGACAGCGATTCCGGTGTAAAGGCCCGCGTCCGCGGCTTCGTTGTTCCCCGCCGCGTTGTTGATTGAAACGCCGTCCATTTGGAAGTTGTTCTTTTCCGGATTCGCGCCGTTGACGCTCATGTTTTCCGTGCCTTTGCCAAAGGCAGTTCCGTTCGTTGCAGCGACGGCGACACCCGCGGACATTCCCAAGACCGCAGTGAAGTTCCTTGAAACGAGCGGCAGGTTGCCGATCACGTTTCCGGTCACGGTGGTGCCTAATGTCGAAGTCGCGGTCTGGAGTGCTTCGACGGTGGCTTCCACTGTCACCTCTTCACTGGCAGCACCGAGTTCCAAGGTGCGGTTGAGAACGGAGGTTTCCGTGACGGCCAGGTTAATATCAGTGACTTCGGACGTTTTAAACCCGGGTAAGCCAAACCGCACCCGATACGAACCCGGATCGAGCAGCGGAATGCGATACACGCCGCTCTCGGTTGTGACCACGGTCCGGGATTGATTGGTCGCGACGGCCGTCGCGGTCACGGTGACACCCGGAAGCACGGCCCCCGTGGGATCGGTCACGGTCCCGGTCAGCGCGGACGTGCTCGCCGACTGAGCCCAGAGTGCCGGAGCAGACAGCACCAGCGCAAGAACGACCGCTAAAAACACGATTTTTTTCGACGTCATTTTCTTCGACCTCCTATTCTTCATCCCATTGCAACAGCCGCACGATTGTGGAGTTCGCACCGCTAGCTATACACATATCCGCATTTGCGCCATGAAGCTGTAGGTAGCGCGACTTTAACTCCACAGGGAACCGATTGGAAATCAAAAAAACATCAAAAACTTTAGGATATAATTCGCAGACTCCATGCGCTCGACCGTACAGGAAATCGAAATTGGGCCGTTCTCCGTAGAGCTGTCCACGGGTACGCTGCTGCGAGATGGCGTTGAGCTGGACTTGAGACCACAGGCATTCCGTGCCTTCAAGACCTTAATCCAAAACAAAGGGCAATACGTAGATTACGAGCGGATGATCGCCGAAGCTTGGGGCGGCTTCGTGGTCTCCAGACATACGGTGGATGTGACTGTGGGAGAGGTCAAAAAAGTTTTGCACGAATTTGGCTCATGGATCAGCCATCGTCCGAAGCTAGGCTACCGTCTGGAAGTGCCGAAATCGGAAGACCTCGTCCGGAAAGGCTGGCACTTCTGGAACCGCCGCACCCGCGAAGGTTTCGAAAAAGCGGCCGCATGCTTTCGACAGGCTGTTTTGAAAGATGCCGCGGATTTTCGGGCGTACGAGGGACTCGCTGTCTCCTACTTGATGCTCGGATCCTACGGGATGCGGCCGCCGCGCCAGATGTATGAACTTTTCCTGGATACCCACAGCCGTGCTGTGGCATTGAGTGGCTTGACGCCGGAATTGCGGTCGTATCGCGCTCATGGATTACATTTCTTCGAACGAAAATTCGCCGAGGCGGAATCGGAGCTCCTTCAAGCCCGCCGAGAGAAACCGACCTTAAGCACGGTCTACGTCGGTCTCTCAAACTTGTATGTCAGCCTCGGACGCTTCACTGACGCCCTCAACGTCTTGGCTCAAGGAGACAAGATCGATCCTCTCTGGCCGTTGTTGCCGGTGGCAGAGGTTTCCGTGCGATATTTCGGCCGCGACTTCGATTCGGCGGTAGCTTGCGGACGGAAGGCCGTAGAGCTGCATCCATATATCCAACTCGGCCGCTGCTATTATGCTGAAGCATTGGAATACTCGGGCCGGATTGACGAGGCACTCCGAGAATACAGGCTGGCATTCACAACGTCACCGGATCTCTACTGGCTCTGGGCCCTTGAAGCCAGATGCCTCGCCAGGAACGGGCGGCAAAGTGAGGCTGGCGACATTCTCGGAGAAATAGAAAGGATTCGCGAAACCGAATACGTGAATGCCTATTTTGTAGCCTTGCTGTACGACGCGCTGGGAGAACGGAATCTGGCCTTCCAGGAACTGGAACGCGCCTGCGACGAAAATTCCACAACATTTTGTCTGCTGGACGTCGATCCGAAGATGGATCCTCTTCGGAAAGACCTGCGTTTCGAACGCCTGCGCGAGAGGGTCTTTGGGAACCAATAAGCGGCTCATGCTATGGTAGGCCCTATGTCTAATCCAAACGCGCTTTTCCCGATCTGGGCGCCGCGGCTGCTCAGCATCTTGAGAATGGTTGTGGCTGTGAATTTCATCTCGCATGGTACGCAGAAGGTATTCGGTGTTCCGAGCGTCACACCCTTCCCCGGCTTTCCATTATCGTCCGTGTTAGGAATCGCGGGGATCATTGAGATGGTTTTCGGGCCGTTTCTGCTTCTTGGCCTGTTTACGCGTCCCATCGCGTTTCTTCTCTGCGGTGAGATGGCGGCGGCCTATCTCAGAACTCACCTCCCGCAAAACGTCTGGCCGCTTCTCAATGGGGGAGAAATCACGGTGACGTATTGCTTCTTGTTCCTCTATTTTGTGGCGGCCGGCGGAGGGTCGTGGAGCCTCGACAGCCTGCGGCAACGCGGTGGTCGTCCCGCCTCTTAATGCAAATTGCGGCCGATTGCCTCTTCGAAGCCCTGATAGAGCTTGATGCATCCGTCATCGTAGAACGGTAAGACCTGCATCAGGATCACCGCCGCAATCTGCCGCTTCGGATCGACCCAAAAATGGGTATTGTAAATGCCCGCCCAGGTGTAGCTCCCCGGTGCACGCAGATTCGGATTCTCCTCGTTCGAGGCCGTGATCTGAAACCCAAAGCCGAACTTGTCGCGGCCGGCTCCGAGGGGGAATGGATTGGATCGAGCTGGAATCGCTCCCGGCTGGGTCTGGACGACAACCTGGCCGATCTGGTTTTTCGTCATGGATTGAACGGATTCTTTGCTCAGAAGCGTCGTGCCATGCCACGTGCCTTCGTTCAAGAGCATCTGCAGAAATTGGATATAGTCCGACGCAGTGGAATTCAGACCACCGTCGCCGGCGACAGGCGCTGCAATCCTCTCCGGATTGGGCGTCTCCACCAGTGCACCGTTTTGTCTGCTGTGAGCCGTCACCACTCGATCGCGCTTGTCGCCGGGAACTATATAGAACGTCTCCTGCATGCCGAGCGGCTTGAATATCCGGGCACTGAAAAACTCATCCAGATGAACGCCGCTTAGTTGCTCGACCACTTGTCCGAGGATCTTCGTACTTCCGGAATAAGTCCATTGGGTACCCGGCTCGTAAAGCAGCGGGAGTTCTTCCGGCTGTTTGCCGGTCTTGTCCTGCAGTTGATTCACCGTGTAGTTTGAAAACGCATATGCGAAGCCGGACGTATTGGTCAGAAGATGTCGAATCAGGATTTCCTTCGTTGCTTTCTTCGTGGTATAGGTCCCGTCTTTCTCGTTGAAGGTCGCGATGACTTCACGATCCTTATATGCCGGAAGGTACTTCGACACCGGATCGTCTACTTTCAGTTTTCCCTGCTCCTGGAGCATTATCACGGCAACCGAAGTGACCGGCTTCGTCATCGAGGCAATCCGGAAGATCGAATCCTTCTGCATCGCCTTGCGATTCGCAACGTCCTTCAATCCGAAGGCGCCCGCGTACAGAACCTTGTCTTTATCGGCAACAATAGCCACCACTCCCGGAACGATTCCTTGCTGAACGGCACGTTGGAAAAGACCGTCAATCTCGGCCTTCCCCTTTTCGGAAAGCCCGCGAAGTGCCGCCTGCCCTATCGCCGGAATGCCGCTCAGCACAACAGCCAGAGCAACGAATAAACATATCCCCTGAACTCTCTTCATCGATGCCTCCCGATTTACTATATTGCCTCAACATGCGTAAAATCTAGCCGCGGATAACTCGGATGACTTGGAACGAACCTATTCCCCTCCTGGCACAGGTTGGCACAGGAGGGGTGGCTGCTAGATCTGAAATCGCCAATCGTCAGGTACGCAACAAAGATGTGCAATACCCTCAGCAATTGCTTTGGCTGATTGCACATGGCTGTTAGACATTGGCGATCGGCGAATGCGAATCGGCGATGTTCAGAAAAGCGCAAGTGAGTTTTTGTGCAAAGCCGCAAGGAGGGGAATCGGTTTTCCTTTTCGAGATCGCCCCTAAAGGAGTGAACCAATGAGCAGTCGATACGGCATTATCATGTTCGCATTAGCCGCAATCCTCCTGGCCGTCCACGCGCAGGGTGCACAGCAACAACCCCAACCACCCGCACGGGCGGGGACCGAAGACGGCGTTGCGATCTTCCAGACGCGTTGCTTCGCGTGCCATGGAAATCCCAACACGCCACAAAAACCCGATCCTTTTGCTATTCGACTCTTCACGCCGGAAGCCATCTATGCGTCGCTCGCCACCAAAATGCCCAAAGCGCACGAACAACTGGGTCTGACCGATGACCAGAAACGAGTAACGGCAGAGTTCATGGGTGGTCGCACGATCGGCAGCTCTCCAGCGGGCGATGCAAAGAACATGCCGAACCGTTGCTCGAGCAATCCCTCTCTTACTGATCCGTCTGTAGGCTCGGCCTGGAATGGTTGGGGTGCGGATTCTTCCAACACACGCTATCAGCCGAACGCGGGCCTGACGGCCGATCAGATACCACGACTGAAACTGAAATGGGCCTTCGGTTATCCCACCGGCGTGACCGCGCATGGCCAGCCCACTGTTGCCTCCGGACGCGTATTCGTGAGTACTGACATTGGTTACCTTTATTCGCTCGATGCAAAGACAGGCTGTGTCTATTGGTCTTATGAAACCAAAACTCTGGCACGCAATTCGGTAAGCGTCGGTCCGATCAAAGGACATGGAACCACGAAATACGCCGTGTACGTCGGAGACGCTAAAGCCTACGTGCATGCAGTTGACGCGCAAAGCGGCGCGCCGCTCTGGAAAACTCGCGTCGAGGAACACTGGATCGCACGAATCACTGGATCTCCCAAGCTTTACGACGGCCGGCTATATGTATCCGTCTCATCGTCGGAGGAATTTCGGGGCGGCACGTTGGATTATCCGTGCTGTTCATCTCGTGGCAGTGTCGTTGCGTTGGATGCGAATACAGGCAAGCAGATCTGGAAGACCTACGTCATCCCTGAGACACCAAAGCAGCGGGGAAAGAATTCTAAGGGCATTCCGCTCTTTGCGCCGGCCGGAGGTTCAGTTTGGAATTCGCCGACTGTAGATCCAGTGCGCAAGGCTGTTTATGTCGGGACCGGCGACGCCGAAACCGAACCGGCTGCCAATACGTCCGACGCGATCATGGCGCTGGACATGAACACCGGAAAGATTCTGTGGGTCCAACAGGCCGAAGTTGGCGATGCGTTCATGGGAGGCTGCAACCCCAAGACTGAAAACTGCCCGGAGAAACAGGGTCCCGACCTTGATATCGGCAATTCGCCAATTTTGAAAACAATGGCAGGCGGCAAGAGACTTCTGCTGGCAGGAACGAAAGACGGATATGTCCTCGCAGTCGACCCTGACCGTGAGGGAACGGTCGTGTGGAAGAAGAAAATATCCGAGAATCGCGGCCGCCTCGATGGAATTGTCTGGGGCGGAGCAGCGGACGATCAGAAGGGATATTACGGATTCAACGCCGGTGGAATGGCTGCGATTCAGTTGGCCACGGGTGACCGCGCCTGGTTCAACCCCATCGTGACTGGCGGTGCCCGCGTCTCCCACGCCGCCGCGCCGTCGGTTGTTCCTGGCGTCGTCTTTCTCGGCGGCTCGGACGGAAAGCTGCACGCGCTCGCAATCTTGGACGGGCACCAGCTATGGGAATTCGATACCGACCAGGAATTCACTACGGTAAATAAGGTTCCCGCAAAGGGCGGCTCGATCAGCGCGGCTGGACCGGTTGTGGCAGGCGGAATGGTCTTTGTTGGATCGGGCTACTACGTGACCAGCAGCTCGAAACCGGGAAACGTGCTCCTGGCGTTTGGGGTGGAGTAGCGCACGTTCAAGACGGCCTTCCCAAAGAAGGCAAAAATAATTTGGCAGTATCCACTGCTCCGCCTCAGTCCCAGGATCTGACCAATGGGCAATTCCCAATGGGCAATTCTCAGGCCGAGGTGGATTTCGGATTGCGATTCGTTCGCCGGATGCAAGATAAGATCGCACTGTCGGACCAATTCGAAGAACGACTCAATTGAATTCGCAGCCAGGATAATTCGTCCGATAAGAATTGAGCATTGGGAATTGAACATTGGCCAGATCCCGATCGGGCATTCCGCCAAGTTATTTTTGCGCAAGCCCTTAGAGCCGAGGAATTAATGAAAGACTTTCTCTACGATCAGCCCGCCGCCCGGATCATTTTCGGTGTTGGGGTTTCCCAACGTCTGGGCGAAGAAGTGCAGCGGCTCGACGCGCGAAGACCTATATTTATTGCGACGCCAGGGCGCCGCAAATACGCCGATGAAGCGGCGCGGAGCCTTCTCAATATGACTCCAGCGCTACATGCTGAAGCGGTGATGCACCTGCCCATCGAGACGGTAAGAGCCGCGCGCGAAGCCGCAAAGCGGCACGACGCCGACTGCTGCATTGCGATTGGTGGAGGTTCCGCTATTGACCTCAGCAAGGCTGTTGCGCTTGATCGTGGAATACCTGTCCTAGCGGTGCCCACGACGTATGGCGGTTCGGAGGTGACACCATTCTACGGTTACACCGAGGGCGGCGTAAAGAAAGGCGTGCGCGACCGAAAGGTGCTGCCGAAGACCGTGCTTTACGATCCAGCTTTGACGGTATCGCTTCCACCGAGTATCTCGGGCCCTTCCGGCATGAATGCGATCGCTCATTGCGTCGAGGGACTCTATGCAAAGAACGCCAATCCGATCATGACACTCTTGGCGGCCGAAGGAATCCGCGCGCTTGCAAGGTCACTGCCGGTAGTCGTCCGCGAACCCGCAAACCTCGACGCGCGCTCGGATGCGCTCTACGGAGCGTGGCTGGCGGGAGTCGTACTTGGGACGGTTGGCATGGCCGTCCACCACAACATCAGCCACGTCCTCGGAGGCACGTTCAATCTGCCTCATGCCAATGTTCACACCATCGTCCTGCCGCACGCCGCAGCTTTCAATCGGGAAGCCACCCCAGAAGCGATGCATACGATAGCCGAAGCGCTGGGAGCACAAGACGCGGCGCAGGGAATTTACGACCTCGTCGTGCGCATTGGCGCCCCCACCGCGCTGAAGGACATTGGGATGCCCTACGAAGGACTGGATCGGGCGGCGAAACTCGTCGCCGAAAATCCTTATTACAACCCGCGGCCCGTGGAGTACGACAGCGTCCGGCAGTTGCTCGAGAACGCGTACCATGGGAAAAGTCCGTCGTCAACGAGAGGCGTATCATGCGCGCCGCGCTGAAATCCCAACTGCAAACGTTTAGGAGAATACCGTGCTCAATTTGAAACAACCGGCCGCCGGAATCGTTGCGACAGCAATTGTCATTGCGATCGCCCTCGAATTCATCTCGCTTTTTGACTTTGCGGCATTTACCGGATGGGTTTCCTATTTTCTCCTCTGCGTTATTCCGATGCAGATCATCGTCGTCGTCATATGGGGATGTCGTCATCCCGATTTCGCTGCGGAACGCAGTCAGCCTGCAAAAGGTGTTCTGCTCACGCTGATCACGTTGGCGGCGGGAGTAATTGTCGCGCCGCTTTACATGGAAATAGCCGGCGGCGGCGTCAATCCGCCGACGCCAATGCTTGCCCAGTGCACGATCGTGTCCGTGGTCGTCACGTTCTTTGGCAGCATCATATGGGGTGGTTACCCTTTCAAACTTCTGATCAAGAACGCGGTGGCGGCGGGCCTTACGTTGTTGGCCGCGTGCTATGCCGTCAATTACCTTCTGTTCCGCATCTTCTTCGATTACGGTTTCATGCAGGGCGCACCCGTCTATGTGCCGTCGTTGGATCCGCACGGAATGTTCAATGCTTTGAACGCTCTCGTGTTCTACGTCACAGCGCTCGGAGGAATGTTCCTGATGCTCCACTTCGATCTGTGGCCACTCACGAAGTTTCCCGCGATAATGAAGCAACCGGTGCTGGGCCTGGTGTGGACCGCCGTCGCTCTCGTCATCGGCGGTGTTGTCTTCTACTTGGGCGTAACGATGGCGGGAATGGATGTCATGGCATTCCTTGTGCGCTTTCCTGTGCCATTCATATTTGGAACGATCATCGTGTTGAACATGCTTCAGGGATCGCTGTTTGCAAAACTGCATCAACCGGCAAAGGGTGTTTTGAACGCGATTGCCGCTGCTCTCATCGGAACCGCGCTGGCGCAGGTGTACGGCGCTCTGGCCCCGAGCGTGACCGGGACGCTCAGTGCCGGCCCGCCGGCTTACGATTTCGAAGTTTGGCTCGCCTCGTCGCTACTGAGCGTGACCTTCCCGTTTCTCATCTTCCATGCGGAGTTCTTCAAACTGTGGCCGGTGAAGAAGCCGGAGTGAACGGCAAGTTCACCCGGACCGGCGCTGCCGGTAGGCTGCAGGAGAGACCCCGACGTAGCGCTGAAACCAATAAGAAAGGTGGCTCTGCGAGGAGAAGCCTGCCGAGAGCGCCACATCCACCACCGGCATCTCTGTATTTCTCAGAAGTTCCTTGGCTCTTTCGACGCGCCGAGCAAGTACATATCGATGCGGTGACTGGCCGATAGCTGCTTTAAAAGCGCGGGCAAGGTAAATAGGACTGATATCCACTTCGGCAGCCATGGCTTGCAGGCTGAGATCCCCATCCAGATTCTCTTCGATGTACTCGATCACACGGCGCATCCGCCACCCCGAGATTGTCTGTACCAGCGGCATGCGGCCTGGACGCGAGCGCGAAGAATGCAGACGGGCCAGATGCACCGCCATCATTTGCGCAATCGTGTCGATGTAGAGCCCATCCTCAGCAGTGCCCTCCCGAAGTGCCGTTGTGATCGCGACCGCCAGCTGCTCCAGCATGGGATCCAGAATCGCGAAGCGCGGGACGAGTTCAGCGCCAGAAATATCGCAGTTGTAAATCTCGCTCACTGCTGCCTGATAGATCGAACCGCGTAAATAGACCTGGAGGATCT
>Ga0066682_10000710_pt1 | contig 11504 bp, 11 predicted proteins | sample GraSoiAngelo_131_FD_65628 | JGI IMG/M metagenome (GOLD analysis project Ga0066682, IMG submission 65628) | Grasslands soil microbial communities from the Angelo Coastal Reserve, California, USA - 14_0929_02_30cm | ecosystem: Environmental > Terrestrial > Soil > Grasslands | place: USA... | reverse complement strand
GACGCGCGCGCGGATTTCCACGGTGGGCACGGCCTCGGTGCGCGCGGTGAAATCGCGGACGATCGGCACCGTGCGCTGCTCGACCACGGCCACGACGACGTCGGGCGACTCGGGCGTCGCCGCCTTGGCGGCGGGCGCGCGCTGACAACCCGTCGTGAGTCCCAGCACCACCAGAGCGGCCACCCAGGCTACGGCGTTTCTATCCATCGGATTCCCCGTCGCGCGGCCTGCACCCGCAGGCCGCCTGTAAGCACGCCGAACACCGCGATCGTCAGGAGGAGCCGGACGGCATCCCGGAGCGGGCCGGCGAGAATGAACAGCCCGAGCGCCACCGAGAGCGCGGCCATGGTGATCCGCCACGAAGTCCCATCGTGTCGCGAGAGCGGCGCCCAGGCCTCCAGCAGGCCGGTGGCGATGGCCCACCACGCGAACGCCGTCAGGGGCGAACGTATGGCGAGCAGCACGATGAGGGCGGCGGTGATGCCCGCCAGCGCATTCGCCGCCAGCCACATCCAGCGCCCGCGCCGATGCAGCACGATGACGCTGTCGACCAGCATCGCGAGACCGTCCGCCAGCAGGAACGCTGCCAGCACGAATGTCAGCGGCGATGAGGTGACGTAGGGGACCTGATACCAGAACAGCACCAATCCGCCTTCGGCCAGGCCGAAGATCAGCAACAACACACCGCGAAACGCGAACGTGCGCCGCGACGAAACCGTGACTTCCGAGACGGCGGGCGCAGCAATCTGCATGGGCGGAATGCAACAACGCCGGTGGGCTCACCCGCTATTGGACGAAAGTCTTACTGCGACCTTGGTCTCATTGCTCGGCTCGGCTCGACGGCGCTCCTTATCGCGCCATGGCGATCATCGACGAGCTCGAGGCCAGGGCGGTCTCGGGCGACTTCGCACGTACGATCCTGCGCGCCGCAATCCTGTCGGCGCTCATCGTCGGAACGCTGTGGACGCTGCGACCGTTTCTCGGCGCGGTCGTCTGGGCGACGACGGTGGTCGTGGCGACGTGGCCGGTCATGCTGACGCTGCAAGCGCGTCTCGGCGGCATCCGGTGGCCGGCGGCGACGGTCATGACGGTCCTCCTGCTGCTCGTGCTGATCGTTCCGCTGTCGGCCGCCATTTTGATGCTCGTCGCGCACACCGACACGATCGTCGGGTGGGCGACGTCGATGCAAACGTTCACGCTGGGGCCCGCGCCCGGTTGGCTCGAACACATCCCGCTGCTCGGGCGCCGGCTCGCGTCCACGTGGCAACGGTTCGCGTCGGAGCCCGGCGAGCTCGCCGACGGCCTGAGACCGTACGTCCGCGCCGCCGCGCTGTGGCTCCTCGCTCTGCTGGGTGGCGCGGCCACGATGGGCCTGCAGTTTCTGCTGGTCGTCGTGGTGTCCGGCGTCCTGTATGCGCGAGGCGAGGTCGCCGCGCAGTTCCTCCGCCGATTCGGCCACCGCATCGCCGGAGCGCACGGCGACCGGGCGGTCGTCCTCGCCGGGCGCGCGATTCGCGGCGTCGCGCTCGGCGTCGTCGTCACCGCGCTCATCCAGGCGGTGCTCGCGGGCATCGGGCTCGCCGTCACCGGCGTGCCGTTCGCCGGTCTGCTGACCGCCGCGATCGTCTTGCTGACGATCGCGCAGATAGGACCGCTTCCGGTCCTGCTCCCCGCGGTGGCGTGGCTGTACTGGACGGACAACGCTTCGCGCGCCGGCGTGCTGCTCGTATGGACGGTGGTCGTCGCCGGCATCGACAACGTCATCCGACCGTTTCTCATTCGCAAAGGCGCCGACCTGCCGCTGCTGCTGATCTTCGCCGGCGTGATCGGCGGCATGTTCGGGTTCGGCATCATCGGCATCTTCATCGGTCCCGTCATCCTCGCCGTCAGCTACACGCTGCTGCTCGACTGGATGAACAGCGAGCGCGTCAGGGATTTGCCGTGACGTGCCGCGCGGTGCGCCGCCGATACGACCAAGGTCCGATACTTCGACGGTCGGCTCGATGGAACCATACGCCGCCGCGAACACGCACAGGCGAAGGAGCCGCACGCATGTGGAGAATTCTCCGATCCCCGCTCTCGCTCGCCGCAGGGCTGACGCTGCTCGTCGCCTCCGCCGCGGGCGCGCAACAGGTCTTCGTGTATCCGCAGAAGGGACAGACTCCGCAGCAGCAGGCGGCGGACCAGGGACAGTGTCAGCAGTGGGCGCAGCAGCAGACGGGTTACAACCCGATGGCGCCTCCGCCGCCGCCGCAGGGTCAGGGCAGCGCGCCGCAGGGTGAGGTCGCGCGCGGTGCGGTGCGCGGCGCCGCCGTCGGCGCCGTCGGCGGCGCGATCGCGGGTGACGCCGGAAAAGGCGCGGCGGTCGGCGCGGCGGCGGGTGGGCTGCTCGGCGGCATGCGGCGCAACGACCGGATCCGCCAGGAAGAAGCCCAGACCGCCAATTACCAGGCTCAGAACTCGCAAGCAACCGCGACCTTCAACCGGGCGTACGCCGCGTGCTTGAGCGGCCGCGGCTACACGGTGCAATAGTCCGCGCCACCCCACACCGACCGATGGCCATCGCGCAGATCGAGGGCACCGCGAGTGCCTGGCAGTTACACGTCGCCCGTGGCCCGAGCGACGCAGTGCTGCTGCGCCTGAGCGGACGCTGGACGCTCGACGCGCGGCTTCCGCTCGCGGGCGCCGTCCTCGATGACGCGCAGAGCGACGGCCGGTTCTCGCGCATGGCGTTCGACGCCGGCGGCGTCGAAGCCTGGGACAGCGGCCTGGTGATTTTTCTGCGCGCGATCGCCGCCGAGGCGCAGCGGCGGGGACTCGACGCCGATCTGTCCCCGCTCCCCGAAGGCATCCGGCGCTTGCTCGCCCTCGCCGCCGCGGTGCCCGAGCGCAAGGACACGAGCGCGGGCGCGCGGCGGCCATTCTTCCTGGCGCGTGTCGGGACGTCGACGCTCGACGGCGTCCGCGAAGCACGCGCGCTCCTCGCGTTCCTCGGCGAGGCATTTCTGAGCGTGGTCCGGCTCGTCGGCGGCAAGGCGCGCTTCCAGCGCTCGGAGCTGCTGCTCACGCTGCAACAGGTGGGCGCGCAGGCGCTGCCGATCGTCTCGCTCATCAGCTTTCTGGTCGGCATCATCCTCGCCTACGTCGGCGCCCTGCAGCTGCGGCAATTCGGGGCGCAGGTCTACGTCGCCGATCTCGTCGGCATCGCGATGACGCGCGAGATGGGCGCGATGATGGCGGCCATCATCATGGCCGGCCGCACCGGCGCGGCCTTCGCCGCCCAGCTCGGCACCATGCAGGTCAACGAGGAGATCGACGCGCTGCAGACCCTTGGCATCCCCGCCATGGAGTTCCTCGTGCTGCCGCGCATGCTCGCGCTGGCGCTCATGATGCCGCTGCTGGGCGTCTACGCGGACCTGCTCGGCATCCTCGGCGGCGCCGTCGTCGGCCTCGGAACCCTCGATCTCGGCGCGGCGGAGTACTACTACCGGACGATCAATGCCATTGGCATCGATGATTTCGTCGCCGGCGTCATGAAAGCGTCGGTCTTCGGAGTCCTGGTCGCCATCGCCGGCTGCCTGCGCGGCATGCAGTGTGGGCGCAGCTCGGCCGCTGTCGGCGCCGCCGCCACGTCCGCCGTCGTGACCGGCATCGTCCTGATCATCGTGTCCGACGCCATGCTGACCGTCGTCTTCGATCTCATCGGCCTATGAGCAGCGTGAAGATCGAAGTCCGGGATCTCGACATGATGTACGGAACGCGCGTGATCCAGAAGAACCTCAACTTCACGGTGAACGCCGGCGACGTCTTCGTGATCATGGGCGGCAGCGGCTGCGGCAAGAGCACCCTGCTGCGCCACATGATCGGGCTCATCGAGCCCGCGCGGGGCGATGTCTATTACGACGGCCGGAGCTTCTGGGATGCCGAGCCGAGCGGGCGCGCGGCGCAGCTGCGCCGGCTGGGCGTGCTCTACCAGAGCGGGGCGCTGTGGTCCTCGATGACGCTCGCCGAGAACGTCGCGCTCCCGCTCGGCGAGTACACGGACCTGGCGGCGGCCGAGATCCGCGACGTCGTCGCCCTCAAGCTGGCCCTCGTCGGTCTCGCCGGCTTCGAGGACTTCTATCCCGCCGAGATCAGCGGCGGCATGCGCAAGCGCGCGGCGCTGGCGCGGGCCATGGCGCTCGATCCCGACGTGTTGTTCTTCGACGAGCCCTCGGCGGGCCTCGATCCGATCAGCTCACGCCTGCTCGACGACCTGATCCACGAGCTCCGCGACAGCCTCGGAGCCACGATCATCGTCGTCACCCACGAGCTGCCGAGTATCTTCGCGATCGGCACCAACTCCGTCTTTCTCGATGCCGAGACGAAGACGATGATCGCGGGCGGCGACCCCAAAACCCTGCTGCGAGAGTGCCGCGATCCCAAGGTCCACCGCTTCCTGACGCGCGGTGAGGAGAACTGAACGATGGCGCGTAGAGCCAACCCGGCCATGATCGGAGCGTTCGTTCTCGGCGCCGTCGTCCTCGGCGTGGCGGCGCTCGCGGTGTTCGGCGGCGGCAAGTTCTTTCGGCACACCGTCAAGCTGGTCGCCTACTTCGACGGCTCGCTGAAGGGCATGGCCATCGGGGCGCCGGTCACCTTCAACGGCGTGAAGATCGGCTCCGTGACCGACTTCAAAGTCATCATCGACACGAAGAATCGGATCTCAGAGCACGACATCACGCCGACGGCGATCATCACCACGCCGGTGTACTTCGAGATCGACGCCGGCCGTTTGTACTTGTCGACCGGCAAGAAGATCAAGTTGCGCAGGGACGGGTCCGGACTCAGAAAGCTGTACGCCAGAGGCTTCCGCGCCCAGCTCGAGCTCGCCAGCCTCGTCACCGGCCAGCTCGAGGTTGCGCTGAATTTCCATGCCGACACCCCGCTGCGGCTCACGGGGCTGTCGAAGGACGTCCCGGAGGTGCCGACCATCCCGTCGAGCATCGAGAAGCTGTCGAAGTCGCTCGAAAAGCTTCCGATCGACGAGATGGTCGCCGACGTGCGCGAGGCCCTGGACGCGATCAACAGGCTCGCCAACGCGCCGGAGGTCAAGGCGATCCTGCGCGACGTGTCGCGTGCCGTCGTGAACGCCGACACGCTCATCGGCAACACGGACAAGCTCGTGCGCTCCGTGAACGCCGAGGTCCCGGCGCTCATGGCGCAGGTCAACAAGACGAGCGAGTCGGCCCAGACGACGCTGAAAGAGCTCCAGGCGGTGGTCAGCCGGGTGGGCGGGGGCGCCGAATCGGCGCTCGCCGAATACCAGCAGCTCGCGAAGAACGCCGACACGCAGCTCGCGCCGCTGATCGCCAACGTCAACAAGGTCGCGCTCTCGGCCGACAAGACGCTCGTCCAGGCCGAGCGCGCGCTCGTCTCCGTGGAATCGGCCATCAACGAGGACTCCCCGCTCCGCTACGACGTCGTGAAAGCGCTGCGGGAGGTGCAGTCGGCCGCCCGGTCCCTTCGCATTCTCATGGACTACCTCGATCAGCACCCGGAGGCGGTGGTCTCCGGCAAGCGCGCGGAGGGTATGCGATGAGATGGCTTCGGATTGTGCTCATGACTATCTGTCTCATCACGATCGGCGGCTGTGGCAGCTCGCCGGCGACGCGCTTCTATGCGCTCACCGCCATCGCGAGCACGACGGCGGCGCCGATGCCGGCATCCACCCTCACACCCGCCGTCGGTGTGCGCGCGGTGGACCTGCCCGCGGAGCTCGACCGGCCGCAGATCGTCACGCGCTCAGGGACGAACTCGGTCCAGCTGGCGGAGTTCGATCGCTGGTCGGCGCCATTGCGGGACATCATCGCGCGGCTGATCGCCGAGAACCTCGCGGCGCAGCTGCCCGCCGACCGTGTCGCCGTCTACCCGTGGATGCCGGGCGACTCGATCGAGCAGGAAGTCACCGTCGAAATCACCCGCTTCGAGGGTCGGCGCGGAGGCCCCTGCGTGCTCGAGGCGCGCTGGCGCGTGGCGGGCACGAGCGGACGCCCGGGGCGGGTGACCGGACGCACGGGCGCCACCGAAAACGCCGGCGAGGACTATGCGTCCGTGGTCGCCGCGCAGAGCCGCCTCGTCGGCCGGCTGAGCGGCGACATCGCCGCCGCCATCCGGAGTAACGTCGCCGCGCGTCCACAGAGTTCGAACTGAGAGAGGACAGGTCATGAGCACGACGATCAAGGCAGGTGGTCTTCTTCTGATCACGGCGCTGCTGTTGCCGCCGATCGCGAGCGCGCAGCAAACGTACAACGGCGCGAAGCCGATGGTCTGCGCGATGTCACACGTCATGGAATGCGACGACATGGGGCAGTGCGAGCGCCGGACGCCGGAGGCCAAGGCGCTCCCGCGCTTCGTGCGCGTCGACACCGAGAAGCGCTCACTCAGCGCGGTCGACGGGCCGCGGACCACGGAGATCAAGTCCGTGTCGCGGACCGAGGGTCGCCTGCTTCTGCAAGGCGGCGAGATGGGACGGGGGTGGAGCGCCGCCATCGCCGAGGACACCGGGCTCATGGCCGTGGCCGTCGTCGACCACGACGTCACGTTCTCGGTCTTCGGCGCGTGCATGATCCCGTAGTGGCGGCGAGGCCGGTCACTCATCGCCCACCGCCGACCCGCGGGCCTATATACAAAGTCCGATATCGCAGCCAGGCCACGGAGCCGTAACTTCCGCGCATGCCGACGTCGTTGGCACCTGCCGTATGTGTCGTCGACGATGACGCGTCGTTGCTCCGGGCCGTGCAGCTGCTGCTGCGCGCGGCCGGTTTCACCGTCGGCGCGTTTGGATCAGCCGAAGAGTTCTTGCAGGCGGCCAAGGTCGTGCCGCCTCGCTGCCTGGTGCTCGATATTCATCTCGGCCGACTGAGCGGCTTCGATCTGCACGACCGGCTCACGGCAGCCGGACTCACCATTCCGACGATCTTCATCACGGCCCACGACGACGCCCCGACACGCGAGCGTGCCCGGCGAGCCGGAGCCGTTGGCTATCTGAGGAAGCCCTTCGACGACGACGCCCTGATCGCGAGTGTCGAGCGCGCGCTAAGCACCTGAGTCGCCCTCGATCGGCAGCTCGACGTGGAGCGTCAGGCCGCGGTCAGCGTTCACGGTGGCCCAGATCGTTCCGCGATGCGCTCTGAGGATGGAGCGGCTGATGGACAGTCCCATCCCGAGGCCGTTCGTCTTCGTGGTGGCGAATGGCTCGAACATTCGCTCGAGATCTGTGCTCGTCGCCCCGACGCCCGTGTCGGCGACGGCGATCTCGACGCGGTCGGCGCCGCGCGCAGCGGTAGTCACGGTAATCATGCGCGGGCCCTCACCCGCCGCCGCGATCGCCTCGATGGCGTTGACGAGCAGATTCAAGACGACCTGCTGGAGCTGAACTCGGTCCACCGACACCGCCGGCACCTCGGCCGCGTGGACGGATCGGATGTCGATTCCGCGCCGCCGGAGGTCGTACTCGACGAGACTCATCGTCTCGGCCACGAGCTCGTTGACGTCCACGGCCCGTCCCGGCAGGTGCTCCTTGCTCAAGAGCACTCGGAGGCGGCGAATGATCTCGGAGGCACGAGTGCCGTCCGCGGCGATGTCGCGGAGCGCGCCGCGGATGTCGTCCGTGACCGTGGCGCCCGCGTCGAGCAGGCGCGCGGTCGCCTTGGCGTTCATGACGATGGCGCTGAGCGGCTGATTGATCTCGTGGGCGAGCGACGCCGCGAGCTCGCCCAGCGTCGTCACGCGCAGCGCGTGCGCCAGCGCGTCGCGCTGGCGCCGGGCCTCGTCCTCGGCGTACCGCCGGCGCGTGATTTCGACGTGCGAGATCACGGCGCCCCCCTCGGCCCGACGTAAGCCCTCCACGCTGAGATCGAACCATCGCACGCCGTCGCTCGTACGCGTCGAGTATTCGAGCTGTGCGCGTTCGCGGTCGCCCGCGACGACGCCGGTCACGACAGCCAGGGCGCGGCGCGCATCACCGTCCGTCATCCCGGTCACGCGCTGGCAGATGTCGAAGTAATTGGCGCCGACCGAGACGCTGTCGGGATTGACGCCGTTGGCCTCGGCGAGCCGCCGCCACCCGTCGTTGACCGCGATGATCGCTCCCGCGCGGCCGATCGCCGCGACGTGCCCGTAGACGGAGCCGAAGATGGCGCTGCGGAGGGCGTTGCTCTCGAGCAGCGCCTTCTGGACGGTGCGAAGCTCCGTCACGTCGACGCCCGAGCCGATATAGCCGGCCAGCGTGCCATCCGTGGAGCGTCGCGGCACACCGTGGTCGATCACCCAGCGGTGCTCGCCGTCGGCGCGTCGCAGCCGGTACTCGAGCGTGAATGGCGCGTGGCCTTCGGCGGCCCAGCGGATGGTCTTGACGGTTTCTTCGCGGTCGTCGGGGTGTACGTAGGAGAGCCAGCCGTCGTCGAGGGCGTCCTCGAACCGGCAGCCGGTGACGTGCAGCCACCGCTCGTTGAAATACGTACGCCGACCGGCCGGTGACGACATCCAGATCATCAGCGGCACGCTTTCGGCGAGCAGTCGGAACCGGTCTTCGCTCTCGCGCATGGCCTGCTCGGCGTGCCGGCGCTCGAGCGCGTTGGCGAACACTTCGGTGACCAGCCGGAGCCGCTGCGCCAGCACGTCGGGCCACGCGCGCTCTGCACGCACCGTACTGAATCCGACCGCCCAGCGGACGCCGCCGACGGTGAACGGCACCGCGAGGAGCGAACGAACCCCAAGCTCGGCGAGGCACGACCGGTCGATCGAGGCTTCGTCTGGAAGATCCGCGGCGGCCGCGATGCTGACGATCTCGCCGCGTCGCAGTCGCGCGGCGATCCAGGGGTACTGGGCAATGGCGGTCGTGACCGGGCGCGGGGCGATGCCGTCCCGCGTCCACGCGTGGACAACCTCCACCCGGTCGCTCGCGCGCAGGGCGAATAGGGCCGCGCGATCGAGGTCGAGCGCGACGACGATCCGCCGCAGCCCATCCGCGATGGCCGGGTCCATCTGATTGGTGCCAAGCGTCGCAAAGACCGCCGACAACTCGGCCAGCAGCGTCTCGAAGCGCAGCCGCTCGGCGAGCGCCGTTTGCGCGCGCCGGCGCTGGGCTCGATTCAACACGAGGCCCGCGATCAGTCCGGACTGGACAACCAGCACGGCGACGGTGCCGAAAATGTAGCGCTTATAGACGTCCCACAGCGAGGTCTCATGAAACCGCACGATGCTGCCCGGGGGCAGTCGAGCCTCGTCGATCGACCAGCGTTTGAGCTGCCGCGCATCGAATACGAGCGCGTTGGTGCCCTCGGCCGTCGGGGCCGGCCGCTCGCCGTTCAGCACGCGCGCGGCCAACTCGGCGGCCCGGATGCCGTGATTGCGGAAGTCCACGACGTCGCCGCCGACGGCCCCGTTACCGATGATGGGCTCGGAGAAGGAATACGTGGGCACGCTCGCCGCTCTCGCGATCTCCGCCGCCGCGGCGGCCCCCACGAAATCGTGGTTGTCCGCGTCGCGTGTGAACGCGCCAACGAGCAGCACGGTATCGCGCCCGAGCGCCGCGACGCGAGTGAGGACGTCGGCAAAGCGCAGATCGCTGAGATACGTCAAACCGATGCGATTCTGATACGGCGTGAGCTGCGCCTTCGCCGCCGCCATCCAGACGCGATCCGGCGCGCCGCTGCCGGTCACCACGACGGCTCGACGCGCCGCCGGCTGCAGGCGCATCGCGATGTCCAGCGTGCTGGACCACCCGATCTTCAGCCACGTCCCGGTCAGATTCGACTCACCAGCAACATCGGCCGCGGCAGCGGGATCGACCGCCACGAACACGATCGGAACGCCGGGGAACAACACGGGGCGGTTCTGCACGGCGATGCGTAGACCGCGGCTCGACACCGCGACCACGAGATCGAGCCGCCGGCCGGCGTACTTGCGAATGAGCAGGTCACGGAGCTCGCGCTGGGGAACGTTGTCGATGAACAGCGACACGTCGAGGAACTCCGTGTAGAAATACACCCCGCCGCCGAGACGCGCCTCGAGTGTCGACCGAAACGCTTCGTCGATCGCAACGATCGAGGGGACGACCCTCGGCTCGCTGTAGAGCAGCAGCACATTGACCCGGCGCGGGTCCTCGGCCGCGCCCGGCGCCACGAGCAGAACCACCAGCACGACCGCCAGCCCGAGTGAAGCGGCCCAGGGCCGGAGGGCCACCGCCATCACCCCGGCTGCCGCCGGCGTCGGCCGTTCAGCCCCTGGTGCACGGCGTCGAGCAGCTCGTCGTCGTCGAAGGGCTTCGCGAGGAAATCGACGGCACCGGCCTTCATCGCGCGCACGACGGTTGGAATGTCGCCGTGGCCCGTGATGAAGACGGCAGGTATGTACTCACCGCGCTTGGTGAGCGTCTGATACAGGTCGAGGCCGCCCTGGCCGGGCATCCGGACGTCGAGCACGAGACAGCACGGGCCGACGATCGGCGGCCGGGCGAGGAACTCTTCGGCGGACCCATAGGTCTCGGCCCGGTAGCCGGCGGCGCGGAGCAGGCGCTCGAGGCCGCGCCGTACGGAGGCGTCGTCGTCGACGACGATGACGGTCGCTTCGGGCTCGGTCACGGCACGCTGACGCCCGCGGCCGGCAGCAGGAAGTGGAACATGGCTCCGCGCCTCGGATTGCTTCGCGCCCGAATGGAACCGCCGTGGGCCTGCAGGATGGAGCGCGCGATGGAGAGTCCCATGCCCATGCCCGACGACTTCGTCGTGTAGAACGGCTCGAAGATCGTCTCCTCGGCGCCCGGGGCCAGGCCGGGCCCCGTGTCCTCGACGACAACCTCGACGCCGCGGCCGGCCGGCCGCGTTCGGACGACCACGGCGCGCTGCCCGCGCGTTCCGTCGACCATCGCCTCCATGGCGTTGAGCAGCAAGTTCAGCACGACCTGCTGGAGTTGCACGCGATCACCGAGCACGATCAGCGGCCCCGCCGCGAGGTCTGACGTGATGTCGACGCCGCGGATGATCGCGTCGCTGCTCACGAGCTTGATGACGCCGCGAATCACGTCGTTGACGTCGACACGCGCAACCTCCGGCTCGCCTTTCCGCATCAGCTCCCGCAGGCGGTTGATCACGTCGGCCGCCCGCTTGTCGTCCTCGACGATGTCCGACAGAATGCTGCGGATTTCGCCGTAGTGCGGTGGCGTGGCGTCCAGGAAGCGCTGCGCCGCCTGCGCGTTGGTTCTGATACCCGCCAGCGGCTGGTTCAGCTCGTGCGCGAGCGACGCCGTGAGCTCGCCCATTGTGAACACCCGTGCGGAGTGCGCGAGCTCCTGACGAATCCGCTGGGCATCGATCTCCGCGCGCTTGACGTCGGTCGTGTCGGCGTGGGCCACGACCGCACCGCCGCCGTCCCGACCCGGCAACGGCACGACGGAGATCGTGTACCAGCTCGCGACCGGCTCGCCGCCGCTGTACTCGAGCGTGAACGTCGGCAGGGAGCCC